>ERZ773110.28-NODE-28-length-162348-cov-32.796886_pt1 | contig 162348 bp, 138 predicted proteins | sample MGYA00580568_ERZ773110 | MGnify/ENA primary metagenome ERZ773110 (study PRJEB29015, sample SAMEA2737870) | human gut metagenome | biome: human gut; feature: human-associated habitat; material: faeces | place: China | collected 2012 ... | reverse complement strand
GTTCTCATCGACTAACTTGGTAATACGCTGCATTGCCAAGCTATCATTACTACTACTCATTCTTTAGCCCTCCATCTATAAAAATTAACAAATTTCGCTATGATAATTGTATATCTTTTCCAAACAATTTTCAAGTGCATTGTTAATTTTTTGACAGAATTTTTACCAAACCTTTACCACATATTGTCAGACAGCGAGTTTTAACACCTGTCTTAAGCACCACTCAAAATCCAGTTTCTCCATATCTTCTGTGGTCTCCACCTGATATTCCCGCAATACCATGTCGCCCAGTTTATAATAGACAGCTCCGACACAGCTTCTTTTTTTTACCGGTGCACTCAGTTTTTGTGCGATTCGATACTCCACCGTCACCTGTTCCCCCTCTCCGAGCAGCACATGGGAGACATCCTTTTTCAGGACAGCATGCAGTTTCATATACATCTGTTTCCCAATCCTGTCGCCCTGTGCATTTTCAACGGGAACCGGTGCAAATCTGCTCTCATCCAGTGCAATATCGTCCAGATTGCAGCGTTCGTAAGCGGCAAGTCCGTATTCCATAAGCTTTCTCGTATCCGACCATTTATAAGTTTTATTGTTTGGCCAGCCACATGCCAGCAGTGCCACAATATATGTTTTTCCATTCTGTTCCAGTGCCCCCACATAACAGTATCCTGCGTTTCCCGTAAATCCTGTCTTCCCGGAAATTGCCCCATCCATCATTTTCAAAAATGCATTATGGTTGTAACAATGGTAGGCATATTTTCCACTCACATCGGTAAACGCATGCTCTGCCTCCCCGGTGATTTTTAAAAACAGGTCTGCCTTTGGAGATTCCTTAATGCAGTAGCGCATGATCCGCGCAAGGTCTTCCGCGGTCGTGTGGTGAAACCGGCTGTCCTTCTGTGCATCCAATCCATTTGGCGTTATAAAAAAAGTGTCAGCGCACCCGATTTTTTTTGCATAGTCATTCATCATCTTTGAAAAATGCTCCGTTGTACCGGCAACCTGCTCTGCGATAACGACTGCACAGTCATTAAAGGACTCTAGCATCATCGCGTAAATGAGATCTTTCATCCGGAATTTCTGTCCTGCCGGTGCACCCAGATGGACTTTTGGCGCCTTCGCTGCCTGCACAGACACCTCGGCGATCTGCTCTAAATCACAGTTTTCCAGTGCAATAATGCAGGTTAATATTTTGGTGGTACTCGCATTGGCAAGTGCTTCTGATCCGTTTTTACTATATAAAACGCGCCCGGAACCGCCATCCATTAAAACTGCCGCCTTTGCAAAAAGTTCCGTTTCTTTCGGCGGCTCCTGCGCTGCCAATATTTTTGCCGGATATGTAAACAAAATGACCAGACATATAATAATCGCAATTACTTTTTTCAAACCAAAAACCTATTTTTTCTCTTCACCCATCTATATGCAGAAATGAAATACGGTATGCTTTTGGATGATCCGTCCTGCAAAAATAAAAACGTTTTTCCACAAACAAAAATAGCGCAAAAAGTTACTCATGACTCTTTGCGCTCTGTTCTCCTTATATATCCAGTTTTACTTTCATCTCTTCTTCTGCTTCCTGCTTGAACTCCTCGATCTGAACCTGATCTAACATTGGCAGTTCATCCAGGGACTGCACGCCAAAGCTTCTTAAGAACTCCTCCGTCGTGCCAAACAAAAGCGGACGTCCCGGTGCATCTAATCTGCCGAGTTCCTTCACCAGATTGTACTCGACTAACTTGTTGACCGCATGGTCGCAGGAAACACCGCGGATCTTCTCAATCTCCACCTTTGTGATTGGCTGCTTGTACGCAATAATGGAGAGTGTCTCTAAAAGTACATCTGTGAGCACATGTTTTTTCGGCTGCTTAGCAATCCGTATCAGGTACTCATACATTTCGCTTTTCGTACACATCTGATAGGCTCCGTCCAGCTCGATGATCTTCATGCCAATGCTCGGCTTCTCATATTCTTTCATGAGATGCTCAATAATTTTCTTTGTCTCTTTTTTATCTAATTCCAATGCAGCGGCAATTTTTTCCAGTTCCACGGATTCTCCCATGGTAAAAAGGATTGCCTCCACAATCGATTCATAATTCTTTTCTTCCATTCATCTATTCCCTATGCCGTCAAGACCTGTTAAGCGGCTATTTTCGATTCTATCTTAATATCATCAAAAGTGTGTTCCTGTGAGATAAAAATCTTTCCCACCTTCATCAGCTCTAATATTGCCAAAAAAGTAACAATCACTTCCACCTTGCTCGCCTGCGCTTCCAGAAGGTTGCGGAAGCTGAAATTTCTGTGTGTTTTGCAGAAGTCCTCCACATACACCATCTTATCCGAAAGTGAAACTTCTTCCTTCTCGATCTTACCAAACTTCGAACGCACCGGGTCAATCTTGTCCACCTGTTTTTTCATAATGGACTTAAAAATCTGATCCAGCTTTGCCAGATCCATATCCCCGACTAATTCTGCAAGATCTACCGGTTCCTCATACTCTGCAACCTCCGGTGGGATCGTAGGTACCTTAAAAAACACCTGCTCCGCATCCATCTGTCTGTCCCTGAGTTCATAAGCCATGCACTTGTACATCTTGTACTCCAGCAACTGCTGTACAAGTTCTGCCCTCGGATCTTCCTCCTCTTCCTCCTCGGATTCTTTCTTCGGAAGCAGCATCCTGGACTTAATATCGATCAACGTGGCAGCCATGACCAGAAATTCACTCATGACATTTAAGTCATTCCGCTTCATCTCCGCGATATATTCCATGTACTGATTCGTGATCTCTACAATCGGGATATCATAAATATTCACTTTATTTTTTTCCAACAGATGTAAAAGCAGATCCAGTGGACCTTCAAACACCTGAAGTTTTACCGTCAGCTCCATATATGATAACTTCCTTGCAATGTTTCGTCCGGTCTGCCATGACACAAACCATAAGAAATTAATTTGTAAATCGCAACGTATCAATTTTATATGGAAACTGAAAAAAAAGCAAGCATAATGTACAGGTTCTCCGGCTAAAATGAAGTAGGAACGTCGCAGGCTGCGCCTTTTTGCAGATATGTGACACTGAAACCCAAAATTTTCGGAGGTATCCCAAATGCGCTTGTTATTATCTGCCCTTCTTTCTGCAAACCTGCTCCTTGGAAGCAGTTTTCCCCTCCTGTCACCGTACCATTTTTTGTGTCAGGACAATATTTTCCCAAAAAACATTTTTTCCTTTGAGAGAACATTTGTACTTTCCGAGGCACCGGCGGAATCCACTCCTGTGGCTGATTCGTCTGACGTTCTCAATCTGTCTGCCCCGAGCGTTCTTCTCATGGAAGCATCTACCGGAACGATTCTGTATGAAAAAAATTCCCATACAGTCCTCCGCCCTGCAAGTATCACGAAAATCATGACGCTAATTCTCATTTTTGACGCGATCGAATCCGGTCAGATTTCTTTAGAAGATACTGTCACCGTGTCAGAATACGCTGCCAGCATGGGTGGCTCGCAGGTCTTTTTGGAACCGAATGAAACGCAGACCGTTGACACCATGATCAAATGCATCAGCGTTGCAAGTGCCAATGACGCATGCGTTGCCATGGCGGAATTTATCTGCGGCAGTGAAGCCGCTTTCGTAGAAAAAATGAATGAGCGTGCCAAAGGACTTGGCATGAACGACACTACATTTGTAAATTGTTGTGGTCTTGACGTTGACGGACATATGACAAGCGCCTATGATGTTGCCCTGATGTCCCGCGAGCTGACCACGAAATACCCACAGATCCATAATTATTCTACCATCTGGATGGATACGATCACGCACGTCACAAGACGCGGTTCGGAGGAATTTGGTCTGACAAACACCAACAAGCTGATCCGGCAATATCAGTATGCAACCGGGCTTAAGACCGGCTCGACGAGCCTTGCAAAGTACTGTGTCTCCGCCACCGCAGTAAAGGACGGCATGGAACTGATTGCAGTCGTCATGGCAGCCCCGGATTTTAAGATCCGGTTTGCCGATGCAGCCACACTTTTAAATTACGGTTTTTCCAAATGTCGGATTTATTCGGATGAGAACACCGACACACTCGCCGCACTCCCATTAAAAAAAGGAATTTCCGATGAAGTCTCTCTCTGCTACCGCTCCCCATTTCAGTATGTGGTTACAGACGGTTCCGATCTCTCCGGTATCACAAAAGAACTGGAACTGCCGGAATCTGTGGAAGCCCCGGTTGCATCCGGTGATGTCATCGGGCGCGCTGTCTATAAACTGGGCGACAGGGAACTTGGAACGGTCGACATTTTATGCAGCGAGGATATTGCCGCCGCTGTCTACAAAGATTATTTTATGGAATCACTGCAAATGTACCTGCCATAAATCTGCGAATTATTACCGGAACAAAGTGTAAATAAACTGTATCAAAAAGCAAAGGGCAGAGAAACCTCTCACCGGCTCTCCACCCTTTGTTACCATTTTACAGCAACGGTGCAAACAGACGCATCATGCCCTGGAAAATACGAATGAACACATTCTGCCCTCTGCAGAATTCCAATGTCATTTCCTCGGAAGCCGCAAAAGTATCCACACAGTCCTCTTTCAACTGCATCAAGGCTTTCGTTTTATACATAAACACACCACACTCAAAATGCAGGAACAGACTGCGGTAATCCAGATTGATACTTCCCACAGTTCCAATCTTATCATCACAGAGAAAACTCTTGGCATGAATAAAACCAGGTGTATACTGATAAATTTTTACACCACATTTGAGCAGCGGTTCATAATGGGACTGCGTCAAAAGGAAAATCATTTTCTTATCCGGGATTCCCGGTGTCACAATCCGCACATCCACACCACGCTTTGCAGCGTTGCACAGGCTCACCAGCATCTCATTGTCAATGATCAGATACGGCGTGAAAATATATACATACCGCTCTGCATGGTTGATAATGTTCAGATAAATATTCTCTCCTACTGTCTCATGATCCAATGGTGTATCACCATAAGGCTGTACAAAGCCGTCTCCCTCAAAAGGTTCCTTCTGGTATACCTGTGGCATGAACTGTTTGTAATCCTCAGAGGAATGGTTGATGTAATTCCACATTTCCAGAAACATCACAGTCATACTCCACACAGCTTCGCCCGCTAACCGGATCCCTGTATCTTTCCAGTAGCCAAACCGTGACGCCACATTGATATATTCATCCGCAAGATTGATTCCTCCGGTAAATCCAACCTTGCCATCAACCACAAAAATCTTCCGGTGATCCCGGTTATTCATAACAACGGACATGATCGGGCGGAATGGGTTAAATGCTGCACACTTAATGCCTTTTGCCTGCAATACCTTATAATATTTTGGCGGCAGTGTATTGATGCAGCCGATATCGTCATAAATCAGCCGGACATCCACACCCTCTTTGCTTTTTTGCTCAAGTACCTCCACGATGCGGTCAAACATCACTCCCTGATCTACGATAAAATATTCCAGAAAAATAAAATGTTCTGCCTTTTCCAGATCTGCAAGCATATCCGGGAACATCTCTTCTCCACAGCTGTAATATTTTGTGGACGTATTATGATAAAGCGGAAATCCTGCCCAGTCATTGATATATCTGGACTGACGATAAACAGAAAGATCCTCTCTCTCTAACTGTTCTTTGATCTCCGGTGTCTGATAAAGGCATGCACTCACCTCCCGGTTCACGGAATCCATACGTTCCTGTGTTTTCTTCGTAAGACTTGATCTGCCAAAAATCATATATAATAAGAGTCCAAGCACAGGGGACAACAGGATAATAAATGTCCACGAAAGTTTATTTGCCGGATTCGTCCAACGGTTTACGATCACCAGCACCACAATAATTGCGATTGTCCTGATCGCAAGATTTGCATATGTGAACTGATAACTGAACTGATACATGACCATTACAAGCCATAAAAACTGGAGAATAATGGAAACTGCAACGATTGAAAATCTTCCTAATAATAAATGTGCTATTTTTTTCATCTGTATTCTTCGCCCCTTTCCGATTATTCTAATATCAGAAAATGAAAATGTCAAACTACAAGATTGTTCACATGTAGCATTCCCCAGCATTTTCTGCCAATCTGCTCCCCTCTCGGATATACACTTTCATAGAGTTTAAGTTTCATCTCTGTCGGCGTATAATCCGGGTATTTCTGATATGCAAGTGCGATCGCTCCGGAAACTACCGGTGCAGCCATTGAGGTTCCGCTTTTCACAATATATCCCTTTGCATCTTTACTGCAGCTTTTCACATTTGTTCCAGGTGCAAGGACTTCCGGTTTCACGATACAGCATTCCGTCGGCCCGAATCCGCTGTAATTTTTTGTCAGTCTCCCACTGTTTCCTGTTTCTGTCACATTATCATCCCAGCTTCCGACCGTCAGCACTTTTCTGGAAATTCCCGGAATTGTGACAGAGTTTTCCTTTGGGCCATTATTTCCCGCCGCTGTCACCACCATGATTCCCTGATTCCACGCCTCGTCCACAGCGTGAAGCAGCTGCTCCTGCTCATTTTTTCCTGCACTTGCCATCATCCCGACTGAAATATTTAAAATTTTCACCTGATATTTCTCCCTGTTTTGTAAAAGCCAGTCCATTCCCTCTAACACATGGCTGGTAACTCCGTTCCCCTTCCGGTCCAATACTTTTAGTACCACAAAACGAACCCTTGGCGCCACCCCGCTTAACAGCCGCACGCCACGCTTATCCTTAGACATCAGTCCACTGCCGCCAATGATTCCTGCGACATGTGTTCCATGCCCATTATCATCATACGCCGCAAGTTTCTTCTGGCAGAAATCCTCAAAATGTAAAATTCTCTGGTCAAAGTCCAGATGTGGGGCAATCCCGGTATCCATGACCGCCACAGTGATATTTTTGCCGTTCAAGCCCATTTTATATGCACGGTCACAATGAATGACACGTTTCACTCGATCCATAAATGTTATCCTTTTTTCTATCAGTATATGAAAATCAGAAACTTCCAGTGACAAAGCCAAAACAATAGCATGCACGCTCCGCGAACATTCTATTGTCAAACAAAATGAGGTATTCCCCGAAAGTAACACTTTTGGAAAACACCTCACATATTATTTTTTCTATTTTATTCGTTTATTAGTTGTTCTCTGGAACATCTTTCATGGAGAAGCTGATTCTTCCCATCTTGTCTTTTCCAAGGCAGACAACTGTTACTTTATCACCTAATGTAAGAACATCTTCTACACGATTGATTCTCTCTTTGGAAATCTTGGAAATGTGTACCATTCCTTCTTTTCCAGGAGCGAACTCGATAAATGCACCAAACTCTTTGATGCTTACAACTGTTCCGGTGAAGATCTGGCCTTCCTCAAAATCAGTTGTGATCGTCTTGATCATGTCGATTGCTTCCGCCATCTTCTCTTTGTCTGTTCCACATACAGATACTGCACCCTCATCTGTAATGTCGATCTTGACATCTGTGCGGGCAATGATCTCGTTGATGGTCTTACCTTTCTGACCAACCACATCACCGATCTTATTTGGATCGATCTGAATCTGGATGATCTTAGGAGCGTATGCACCAACTTCTTTACGAGGTTTTGAAATTGCTTTGGACATTACTTCATCCATAATGTAAAGTCTTGCCTCACGTGTTCTTGCAATTGCCTCCTCTACGATTGGTCTTGTCAGACCATGGATCTTAATATCCATCTGGATTGCTGTGATACCTTTATGGGTACCGGTTACTTTAAAGTCCATGTCTCCGAAGAAGTCCTCAAGTCCCTGGATATCCGTAAGTACGATATAATCATCATCTGTATCACCTGTTACAAGACCACAGGAGATACCTGCTACCATGGATTTGATTGGTACACCTGCAGCCATAAGTGCCATACAGGATGCACAGGTAGATGCCATGGAAGTAGAACCGTTAGACTCAAATGTCTCGGATACCGCACGGATTGCATATGGGAATTCCTCCTCAGAAGGAAGTACTGCAACAAGTGCTTTCTCAGCAAGTGCTCCGTGTCCAATCTCACGACGTCCCGGGCCGCGGGATACTTTTGTCTCACCTACAGAGTATGCAGGGAAATTATACTGATGAATATATCTCTTTGTTGTAATATTTGCATCAAGTCCATCAATCTTCTGTACTTCAGATAATGGAGCCAATGTAACAACATCACAGATCTGTGTCTGTCCACGGGTAAACATTGCAGAACCATGTACTCTAGGAATCAGATCAACTTCTGCTGCCAGTGGACGGATCTGGTTGATTGCACGGCCATCTGGACGTTTGTGATCTTTTAAGATCATCTTACGTACTGTCTTTTTCTGATACTGGTAAACGGCCTCACCTAAAACAGCAAGCCAATCTTCCTTATCGGCAAATGCCTCTGCCAGTTTATCTGTGATCTCACGGATGTTCTCTTCACGTTTCTGTTTTTCATCTGTGAAAACTGCGTTCTCCATATCTTCCGGAGTCACAATCTCTTTCATTGCAGCAAACATCTCATCCGGGATTGCACAGCTTGTGTATTCATGTTTTGGTTTGCCACATTCCGCAACGATCTTATCCATAAACTGGATAATTGTCTGGTTTACATCATGACATTTGTAGATTGCTTCGATCATTTTCTCTTCCGGGATCTCATTTGCTCCGGCTTCGATCATGATCACTTTTGTTCTGGTAGAAGCGACTGTTAACTGTAAATCGCCTTCATCCCATACTTTCTGGGATGGGTTTACGATGAACTCACCGTCTACCATACCCATCTGAGTCATGGCACATGGTCCATCGAATGGGATATCTGACATGGTTGTTACAAGTGCAGAACCGATCATACCAACCACCTCAGGGCGGCACTCCGGATCAACGGACATTACCATGTTATTCAAAGTAACATCGTTACGATAATCCTTTGGGAATAATGGTCTCATTGGACGGTCGATAACACGGGAAGTAAGGATTGCATTCTCAGATGCTTTTCCCTCTCTCTTATTGAATCCACCCGGGATCTTTCCTACTGCGTACATTTTCTCCTCGAACTCTACGCTTAATGGGAAGAAATCTACTCCATCCCTTGGCTTGTCTGATGCTACTACAGTAGATAATACAGTTGTCTCACCATATTTGATCAATGCAGCGCCGTTTGCCTGTGCACACACTCTTCCGATATCTACTGTAAGAGTTCTGCCGGCAAGTTCCATTGAAAAACTTTTATACATGTTTTCTCTCCTTTAAATTTTGTATACGCCACAGCATACTGTGTGACTAAAACAGAAGTACCGAAACTACTGAACCATACATGCCTGTCTGCCATGTACCCTTCAGTGGTCTCGGGTATTTAGACTTCTGCCTCGTTTTATTGTACTAGAAATATTCAGAATATACAAGCAAAAAAATAGAGCGGTGAAAACTCCGCTCTATTCTGCTTATACCTACTATTACTTTCTCAAGCCTAAGCTGTCGATCAATGCACGGTATCTCTCGATATCGATTTTCTTTAAGTAAGCAAGTAAACCACGTCTCTGACCTACCATTTTCAGAAGACCTCTTCTGGAATGATGATCATTTGGGTTCTCTTTTAAGTGATCTGTTAACTCTGTGATACGGGCTGTTAAAAGAGCTACCTGTACCTCTGGAGATCCAGTATCATTTGCTGTTCTACCGTATTTAGCGATAATTTCCTGTTTCTTTTCTTTTGCGATCATGTTATGATCCTCCTTCTTATTCTTAATCGCCCAATAAAACATGATACTCAGCGAAAGGTCGGAGTGTCCATTCACCGAATATGGGCTAAACTCATGCCTGAATAGTATAACACAGTCTTTCTGTATTTGTAAACAAAAATTTTATAATTAAGCCAGATTAATCCTGCAATACACGGACTACTTTTACCGGATTACGGTAGCATGCACCGGAGATTTTGATTCCGGTACGAGGGGAACTTGCATGTACCACCTGTCCGTTGCCAATATAGATCGCCACATGATTGATCCTGCTTCCATTACCATAGAAGAACAAATCTCCCGGCTGTGCTTCCGATGCAGAGATGCTTGTTCCGCAGCCTGCCTGCGAACCAGAAGAATGTGGCAGTGAAACACCATAGTTTGCAAATACACTCATGACAAAACCGGAACAGTCAGCGCCTCTTGTCAGGCTTGTACCACCCCACACATAAGGATTTCCTACGAACTGGCATGCATAAGATACCAGATCCACACGGACATCCGAGACTCCCTGTCCATATCTTACTTCCGTCATAGTCATAGCTGTCGGAAGTTCCGTATTGATCTCAATATAGTCTGCGGATACATATCCCTCATCACTGTCGATACTTACTTTTACCCAGCCATCTAACTGCTCTACAACCTCTAACTCCTCACCCATTGGCATCGAAGTCACGATACTGCAGTCTGTATTCGGTTCTTCCCTCACGTAAAGAGTTGTCGTTGTTACTTTGGCAACCGTCTCTTTTACCTGCTCTGCCAGAGCGGCCGCCTCATTTCCGGTTACCAGATACTCAGACTTTACATATCCGGTGACTTCACCGGACTGGATCTGTGTCCATTCCCCATCCACGCCTAACACTTCGCAGGCTGCATGGTTTGGCATCTTACCGACAAGTGTTGCATCGGTTCCCGGTGCCTCACGGACATTTAAGTTACCGGAATCTACCACTGCGATTCCAAGATTCGTATATCCATATACGGATGTCACTTCCTCCTGTGCTGCTGCTGTAAGTTCTGTATCTGTATCAGAAACAGTTGCCACGTCTTCATCACTGGCAAGTGCCTGTGCTGTCACGCTTGCAATACCGGCTGTCACACCTGCGTCGACCGTCTCTGCACTTTCTTCTATTACAGAAGATGTGACAGCTGCCCTTGCTGTCACATCTTCACTCTGTTTATGATTGTTGATTGTTGCAGTGGAAATAACTAGTAATCCTGCTGCTCCAAGACATATTGCTCTGATATATTTGGATTTCATAATGCCTCCTGAACATCTGCATGTCTTTCTGCTTCTTTTTCATCTAACAAAATATATTTTTCAAACTTTTTACAGTATAGCAGTCATTTATTACAATGTCAATCACATTTGTAACATTTTTGTAATATTTATAGGATCGAATTTTGCAAAGTGGCATTTGCTTTTCAATTCATCCTATTTCATTTTTGCGAAAAAAGTTCTTGTAAATGCAATGTCATTCATCATCTGTTCCTGTAGTTTTTCGATGCTATCAAACCTGCGCTCTTCCCGGATCATTGTCAGAAATTCAACCGTTACCACTTTCTCATACACATCTTCCCTGAAATCCAGAAGATGTGTCTCCACCCCGACCGGATTATTTCCTTTTATCGTAGGTTTACACCCTACATTTGTGACACCGTAATACCTTTTATCATCGATAAACACTTCTGTCACATAGACGCCAAAAGGCGGCAGAAGTTTTTCCTCCGGTGGGATCAGATTGATCGTCGGGATCCCGATCGTCCTTCCGATCTGATTCCCGTGTTTTACCATTCCGGTCACAAAATAGCGGTAGCCTAATAGATGATTGGCTTTTTCAATATTTCCAGCCATGATCTCTTCGCGGACAAAAGTACTGCTGATATCCCGCTCATCCTCTTTCATTTTTGAGAGAATAAGTGCCTCATAACCATAGACCGGTGCATTTTTTTTTAACATCTGATAATCACCGCGTCTGTTATGTCCAAAATGAAAATCTTCCCCTGCCACGATACATTTTACATTTAATTTTTCTACGAGCATACGGATAAAATCTTCCGGTTCCATGCACATCACTTCTCTCGTAAAGGGACATTCGATGAGATAGTCTATCCCGATCCCTTCAAAAATATGCATTTTCTCCTCGTTCGTGGTAAGCACCTTTGCCTCGATATGCTCCACATTTTTTTTCGGTGGAATATCAAAGGTAAAAATAGCTGCCTTTAATCCTTCCTCCTTTTTCTGCGCAAGTTTTTCCATTAAGAGTTCATGTCCGCGATGGATACCATCAAACTTTCCAAGGGAAATGACAGTCGGTTCTTCGACATGAAAATCCAGTGTATTTTTTATATATTTCATTCTTCCATAAACACTTTCACAGGTTTGAAGTTTCCCCTCTCCTGCTGGAATTCATAAATTCCAATAAAGTGATCCTTTTCATCATAAATTCTGATCGGTTTTTGCTGCATAGATGCCTCAAACGAGCGGATCATCTCCGGCTCGATCCGGTTTCCATTATACAGTACTTTTGCAAACTGCTCCGGCACGACTGCTTTCTGATACTGTGTAAAAACAGAATCCACAGACCGCACAAACGGAAAACATGCCCTGCTCCATGCTTCCGGCGGAAGTTCCTTCGCACACTCCTGCACAAGTTGCCCGATCTCCCCGATCTTCAATGCATCCTTTAACAAAAACTCAGACACCTGCGTGCGGAGCAGTGATTCCATACAGCCGCCACAGCCAAGTTTTTCCCCGATATCCTGACATAAAGTGCGGATATACGTTCCCTTGGAACAGTGTACACGCATACGCACCCTCGGAAGCGTAACATCCAGAATGTCAATCGTTAAAATCTTCACAGGTCTTGCCTGACGCTCTACAATTTTGCCTTCCCTTGCGAGATCACAGAGTTTTTTTCCATTGACTTTCAGCGCAGAGTACATCGGTGGGATCTGCATATAGTCCCCCACAAAAGAAAGGACTGTCTCCCTCACAGCTTCCTCTGTCACCTTCACATCTTTCTCCTCCAGCACTGTACCGGTGATATCCTGGGTATCTGTCACCTTGCCCAATAAGAGCACTGTCTCATATTCTTTGCTTTTATCGGTGAGCAGGTCACAGACTTTTGTGGCTTTACCAAGACACACAGGCAACACCCCTTCCGCATCCGGATCGAGTGTCCCTGTGTGTCCGATTTTTTTCTGTTTAAAGATACCACGGAGTTTTGCCACTACATCAAAAGATGTATACCCTTTTTCTTTATATACATTAATGATTCCGTTGACCATAGTGTATCCTTTTTCTTCATTATTTTCTAAAGCTGTTTTTTTACTTCTTCCAAAATAGCTTCGATGATCTGCTCCGGTTCTCCCTTCATGGAAAAACCAGCAGCCCTCACATGACCGCCGCCGTCAAACTTCACAGCGATCTCTGACAGGTCAACAAGTTCTTTGGATCTTGTGCTGACCTTAAATTCTCCATCCTCTAACTCATACAGGAATATGGCAACTTCCACATCTTTTGTCACCCGAAGCTGGCTGACGATCCCATCTAAGTGCTTTGGAAGCACATCATACTCTTCCATCTCCTGCTTCGTGATGACACTGGAAATGCACTTTCCGTCCAGATGCAGAACACTTTTCATCAGGGCAAGTCCCATAATGCGGTTCTGGTTATACGTTTTCGTAAAGAATGTCTCGTCGACTATCTTTGGGAAGTTAATTCCTTTTTCGATAAGCTTTCCTGCGATCTCCATCGTTTTTCTGGAAGTGCAGGAATACTGGAAAACACCGGTATCATGCACCATTCCGGTGTAGATACATTCTGCGATCTCCCGGTCAATGCGCTCGTCTGGAAGCAGTTCAAAGATCAGTTCACAGGTGGAACTTGCGTCTGGGAAAATATAGTTATGTTCTGCAAAGTTCTGATTGCTCACATGATGATCCACACAGATCGTATGTTCTGCCGATTCAAAATACTTTGCAGCATTGCCAAGACGTTTTGCATCCCCACAGTCCTGTGCGATAAACAGATCATATTTCCTGTCATCCGGCCACTCACTCAAAATCTCTTCCGAACGCTTCATAAACTTGAAAATATTCGGGATCGGCTCCAAGTAAAGATCGACCTTCACATGTGGAAAATAGTTTTTAATATAATTGTATGTAGCGAGGCAGGAGCCTGCACAGTCGCCATCCGGTCTCACATGACCCGCAATGGCAACTGTTTTTGCATCTGCCAGATAAATATCAAAGTTTGTCATCTCTATTCCTCTGTCTTATCTGCGATATCTTTGGTTACATCATCGATCATTTTTGACATTTTGACACCATATTCAATGGACTGGTCTAAGATAAAGGTGATCTGTGGTGTGTTTCTCAGGTTAATGCTCTTTGCAAGCATGGTTCTGATATAACCCTCTGCACTCTTTAAGCCTTTGATCGTATCCTGCTGGGATTTTTCATCTCCTAAGACACTGATATATGCCTTACAGGTTTTCAGATCCGGAGCTACCTCCACTGCAACTACACTTGTCAGTGGATTAATGCGCGGGTCTTTGATCTCACCACGGATAATGTTACTTAATTCTTTCTGAACCTCTCCGTTGATCCTGGTATTTTTAATACTGTTTTTTCTCATATTTTATGCCTCTTTTTTATCTAGGAACCTCTACCATGGTATATGCTTCCACAATATCAAGCTCAGCAATATCATTAAATCCTTCAAATACAAGACCGCACTCGTATCCGGCTTTTACCTCTTTTACGTCGTCTTTGAATCTCTTCAGTGACGCAAGATTTCCTTCAAAGATCTGTGTTCCTTCACGGGAAATACGGACTTTGCAGCCTCTCTGGAACACACCGTCAAGCACATAGGAACCTGCGATATTACCAACACCGGATGCTTTGAAGATCTGTCTCACTTCTGCATGACCGAGTACTTTCTCCTCGAATACAGGATCTAACATACCCTTCATAGCTGCTTCCACATCTTCGATTGCATTGTAAATGACTTTATAGAGACGTACGTCAACGTTCTCTCTGTCTGCTGTCACTTTTGCTGTCGGATCCGGACGAACGTTAAATCCAATGATAATTGCGTTGGAAGCGGATGCTAAGATGATATCGGACTCGTTGATCGCACCTACACCACCATGGATGACTTTTACAACTACTTCCTCGTTGGACAGTTTTACAAGACTCTGTTTTACTGCTTCTACAGAACCCTGTACGTCTGCTTTTACGATAATATTTAATTCTTTTACATTTCCAGACTGGATCTGTGAGAACAGATCGTCTAAGGACATCTTTGCCTTCGTGTCTTCGATCAGCTTATTCTTACTCTCGGAAATATAAGTGTCAGCAAATGCTCTTGCCTCTTTCTCAGAATCAGTAGAAACGAATGTCTCACCTGCTTCCGGGACAGCGGACAGACCAAGGATCTCAACCGGAGTAGATGGACCTGCCTCTTTTACTCTTCTTCCCTGATCATCGATCATCGCACGGACTTTACCAAAGCAGCTTCCGCAGGCGATTGGATCACCGACTCTTAAAGTACCTTTCTGTACTAATACAGTGGCAACTGCTCCGCGTCCTTTATCAAGCTGTGCCTCGATGACAAGACCTCTTGCTTTACGGTTTGGATTTGCTTTTAACTCAAGCACTTCTGCTGTTAAAAGGATCATCTCCAGCAAGTTGTCAATACCTTCTTTTGTATGAGCAGATACCGGACAGAAAATAGTACTTCCACCCCAGTCTTCCGGAATAAGTTCATACTCGGACAACTCCTGTTTTACTCTCTCGATGTTTGCACTTGGTTTATCAATCTTGTTGATTGCAACAATAATTTCAACTCCGGCTGCTTTTGCATGGTTGATTGCCTCTACCGTCTGTGGCATAACACCGTCATCAGCCGCAACTACAAGGATTGCGATATCTGTAGAATTTGCACCACGCATACGCATTGCTGTGAAGGCTTCATGTCCAGGTGTATCAAGGAATGTGATCTTCTGTCCGTTGATGGATACCACAGAAGCACCGATATGTTGTGTGATACCGCCTGCCTCTCTGTCTGTCACACGGGTAGAACGGATTGCATCCAGAAGGGATGTTTTACCATGGTCAACGTGACCCATAACACATACAACCGGTGGACGTGCAACTAATGTCTCTTCTGCATCATCTTCCTCTTTTAAGAGTTCTGCAATCACATCGATTTTCTCTTCCGGCTCACAGATGCAGTTAAACTCTAAAGCAATCTCCTCAGCCTGATCGTAATCGATTTCCTGATTGACTGTTACCATCGTTCCTTTTAAGAATAATTTCTTTACGATCACTGCCGGCTGTACTTTCATCTTGTCAGCAAGCTCTTTGATGGTAAGTTTCTCCGGAAGAACCAGTGTCTTGATGGTATCTTCTTCCTGTTTTGACTGTGGCTGCTGCTGTGGTTTCTTCTTGCCGCCATTCTTCTCTAAGTTTACAAAACGCTCCTGCTTCTTGCTTCCTAAAACATCGTAATCACCACGCTGTTTTCCGTTGCGGTTCTTGTTGTCACGTTCTCTCTCACGTGTCTCTTTTCCGCGCATCTCCTCTGCCAATGGTGCAGAATCCTTATTGAACTTGTCAATTTCACGGTCTAATCTTCCACCGTTATCTCTTCCACGGAAGTTATTATTGCGTCCTCCGTTGCGGTCTCCCTGATTGAATCCCTGTCCCGGTCTTCCACTGTTGAACGGTCTCTGGTTTCCGCCGTTTGGTCTCTGGCCTCTGTTATCTCCCTGACGGGCAGGTCTGTCACCATTGTTACGATTATTATATCCACCTTCGCCATTATTATTTCTGTATGGGCGGTCTCCCTGTGGACGGGATGGTCTGTCGCCGTTTGCACGGTTATTGTATCCGCCATTCTGTCCATTTCTTGCCGGGCGGTCTCCCTGTGGACGTCTGTTGTCCTGATTTGGTCTGGATGTCTTCTCCTGCTGACGCATCTGCTCATACACATTCTCAGTTGGTTTTTTGAAAACTCTCTCCTGTGCTGCCGGTGCGCTCTGTGCAGTTTCCGTCTTAACTTCCTCTGCTTTTGGAGCTTTGCTCTCTGTCTCTTTTCCGGCATTTGGATTGATCAGACTGTCAAAGTACTTTCTCATATCATTGCCGGACATCGTTGGTTTTGCCTGACCTGCTGGTCTCTCACCACGGTCATTTGCCGGGCGTCTGCCATCCTGTGGTCTGCCGCCTTTTGCTCCCTGGTTCGGTCTTCTGTTATTTCCATGTCCTGCACCCTGTTTGCTGTACTGTGCATTGAACACAGCTGTAATGCTGGACTTTTTCTTTGGTCTGTCATGCTCACCATCTGCAGCTTTCTCAGGCTGAGTTTTCTCTGGTTTTGCCTTCTCCTCTGCCTTTGGTGCAGCTGGTTTTTCCGCTTTCTCTGCGGCAGGTTTTTCTTCTGCCTTTGATGCGGATTTTTTGTACTTTTTACGGATGATCTCCTGCGCAGCATCATCAATGTTGCTGCTTGCGGACTTGATCTCGTACTCTGTACCGCTTAAACTCTCTATAATTTCCTGTGATTTTATCTCTAACTCTTTTGCAAGTTCATGAACTCTCATTTTTGCCATATATTCTGACTCCTCCATTATTCAGTTGTTATTGTCTGTTTCAATTTGTCTTCCACGGAATGGGCAAGCCCTTCATTTACAATTGCAAGTGATGCACGAAATTCTTTTCCAATACAGTGTCCCAATGTCTCTTTGTCAGAATAAATATACATTGGAACCTCATAAAAATCGGTCATATTGGAAAACATCTTTTTCGTGTTATCAGAGGAATCTCCTGCCACGATCACAAGATATGCCCTGCCTTCCTTGACTGCTTTCTCCGTTGAAAACTCACCACTTACGACACTACCGGATTTTGCTGCAATTCCCAACATGGATAAAACTTTATCTGGTCTCAAATTCTTCCATCTCCTTTGTCAGCATTTCGTATACATCTTTTGGAATCGGCATTTTAAATGAGCGTTCTAATCCCTTACACTTAATTGCTTTCTGCAGACATTCGCTTCCTGGACAAATGTATGCACCTCTGCCATTTTTCCGACCGGTTGTATCTAATATTATCTCATCTTCCGCTGTCTTAATGACTCTTATCATTTCTTTCTTAGGCTTCATCTCACCGCAGCCTATGCATTGACGCATCGGAATCTTTTTATTTGCCATAATCTGCTATCCTCGATTAATTTTCCTCGGAATACTCTGTGTCATCCTGATAGTCTGCATCATTGTACTCGCCATCTTCCTCATAGTATTCATCATCTTCGTACTCGTTCTCGTAATCAAAGAAATCTCCGGCTTCTCTCGCCTGTGTCTCACTCTTGATATCGATCTTAAATCCTGTCAGTCTTGCAGCCAGTCTTGCATTCTGTCCTTCTTTACCGATTGCAAGGGATAACTGATAATCAGGAACGACTACTTTTGCTGCTTTCTCTTCTGCATCTGCGATAACGGAAATAACTTTTGCAGGACTTAATGCATTCTCGATGAGCATTGCAGGATTCTCATTCCAGGTGATGATATCGATTTTCTCACCACGGAGTTCATTGACGATTGCATTGACACGTGCACCGTTCATACCAACACATGCTCCTACCGGATCTACATCAGGATCATTCGACCATACTGCGATCTTTGTTCTGCTTCCTGCCTCACGTGCGATTGCCTTGATCTCAACCGTTCCGTCTTTTACTTCGGCAACTTCAGATTCGAACAGACGTTTTACCAGTTCCGGATGTGTTCTGGAAACAAGCACTCTCGGTCCCTTGGAGGTAGATTTTACTTCCAGGATATAAACTTTGATTCGCTCTGTTGGCTGGAATACCTCGCCTTTTACCTGCTCATTCTCTGTGAGGATGGCATCCACTTTACCGAGGTTGATGCTCACATTCTTTCCAACATAACGCTGAACGATACCTGTTACGATATCTTTCTCTTTGCTGTAGTACTCATCAAAAAGAACTTTTCTCTCTTCCTCACGGATTTTCTGTAAGATCACGTTCTTGGCATTCTGTGTTGCGATACGTCCGAACTCTTTGGATTTCACTTCTACATTTACAATGTCATCCAGTTCGTATTTGGAGTCGATCATCTTCGCATTGACAAGGCTGATCTCCTCAACCGGATCTTCCACTTTCTCTACAACTTTTTTCTCCTGAAATACATGATATTCACATGTTTCCGGATCAATGTTAACTTTTACGTTTTCAGACTTTCCAAAATGGTTCTTGCATGCAGTGATCAGTGAGTTCTCGATTGCCTCAAGTAAAGTCTCTTTGCTGATATTTTTTTCCTGTTCTAATATATTTAACGCTTCTAACAATTCATTATTCTTAGCCATTATTTTATCCTCCATTATTTTTTCTGTTATTTTACGCTAAAAATCAAAAGCCAGGCGGATCAGTGCGATATTGGATTTTTCAAATACCATCTCTTTTCCGTCTTCCTGCTCAATTGTCACTGTATCGGCATCGTATGCTTTTAAAATGCCGTAAAATTCTTTTTCCCGGTCAATCGCACGGTAGGTTCTGATCTCCAGTTCCTTCCCCATGCTTCTTATATAGTCTTTTTCTTTTTTCAGTGGTCTTCCAAGACCCGGAGAGCTCACTTCAAAGGTATAGGAACCTTCTACATAATCCTCTCTGTCAAGAATCTCATTCATCTCCCTGGATACATCTGCGCAGTCGTCGGAAGTGATTCCGCCTTCTTTGTCAATGTAAACCCGTAAATACCAGGTACTACCCTCTTTGACATATTCCACATCCACAAGTTCAAAGTTTCTGCGGTCTAAAATCGGGGTGATGAGTTCTTCGGTGCGTGCTTCATACATCTCTTTTTTCGACATGTGTACACCTCTTCCTTCCATATTCAGTTTTTTCGTGTTCCGTCACGCTGCTGTCTCCTAAACATAAATTGAGAGAGGGTTTTGCCCTCTCTCAATCAAGTCAACGTGTTAACATAAATAAAGTAACACTCTTTCTTCTATTTTGCAAGCTTTTTATTGAAAAAAGTAGTTAAAAATGCCAGAAACAATGTTTCTGGCATTCCGGGTTGGGCTGTTATAAAAATAACAGAGCAGTTCGTAGGGGAATCGAACCCCTGATTCCGCCGTGAGAGGGCGGCGTCTTAACCGCTTGACCAACGAACCATGCTTGCATAATATAACATAGCAAAAACAAAAATGCAAGCATTATTTTATATTTTTTTACATTTTTCTACTTTGACCGGCTTACACTGTAAACTGATCCATGATCTCATTCAGTTTTGTCACAACATCATGCAGGCTTTCGACTGCAGTATGGATATTTTCCATCTCCACGCTCTGCTGGTCAACTTTTCCTAAAATATCCTGACTGGATGCAGCCAGTTCTTCTGTCTCGGAAGAAATATCTGAAAACCGGTCCACAACCTTGGCTTTATTTGAATTCAAAAGTCCTACTGCACCTTCCAATCCCTGAACAGCTGCACCAACATCATCGATCTCCTGATTAATCTGTTCAAATACGGCACGGGTATCACCCATAACTCCCATGCACTTTTCTGTCTCATCCTTCATGGAGAACATCTGACTGCTTACAACTTCAATTTCTTTCTGGATTTCCAGGATAATGGCAGTGATATTGGTAGTGGCATCACTGGTCGCACGTGCAAGCTTACCGATCTCTTCTGCAACAACCGCAAATCCCTTTCCGGCTTCTCCGGCTCTTGCAGCCTCAATACTTGCATTCAGCGCCAATAAGGACGTCTGCTCCGCAATGCTGTTGATCGTCTGCGAAATATCATCGATCGTGCGCGAGCGTTCTTCCAGATCGGCCACCGTGTTGTATGCTTCATCCTGAAGCTTTCTTGTCTTTTCAAACTGCTCTCCCAGCAGTTCGATCGCCTTGACACCTGTCTCGCTCTGTGCCATTGTCTTCGTCGCGCTGTTATTCATATTGGCTGTGTGCAATGCGATCTCGTCAATCTCTTTCGCAAAATCATTCAACGACATATTGGCTGTCTGGATCTGATCTGCCTCCTCACTGACAGCAGACAGCACCTCATCGATCAGATTCTTGACATAAACATTATTATCCAGCAGAGTAGAAACGGAAGAATTCACAATATCATACTGCTCTGATAAGTTTGTTGAGGAATCGCCCATCTGCTGTATAATATGTCCAAGTGTCTTCTGCAGTTCCAGCACATCACGGTTCATTCTTCCAAGCTCATCCTTCTGCCTGTTTTCCTTGATGTCAATTTCCTTTAAATTCAGTTCCTGTAAATGATTGATCTGCTTCTGGATTTTCAGGATCGGTTTGGTTATGCTTCCAGCATATAAGATCACAAGTACTGCTGCGATAGCCGCTGACAAAACAGTAACTACAACGAGAACCATAAGCATTTCGTTCGCAGCGCTGTTATAAGAGGCAACAGGTGTGACAAGAACCGCTTTCCATCCGCTTCCTGCAACTGTGGCAGCCTTCAGGTATTTTGCCTTGCCGTCATAGTCCGTAAATGCTCTCTGGGACGTCATTGCCTTCTCGTATGCTCCGCCGATCAGATTGCTTACATTCACTACATTCTCACCAGTTGATATAAACTCACTGTTCGGATGCATTAAAATGGCGCCATTCTCATTATAAATAAAACTGTAACTGCCATCCGAAGTATCGGTGATCTCGTTCATCATATCAAACAATGTGCTCAGCTTCAGATCCATATTGACTACGCCTTCCATGCCGGAGCCTGTATGGAACATCTTAGACACACTGATGATCAATTCTCCAGTGACTGCATCCACATAAGGATCGCCAAAATACTTCTCTCCACCTGCCGCTTTTGCATCCGTATACCACGGTCTTCCCGTACAGTCCCATCCAGCTTCCGGTTTCCAGCCAGTACCATCAATAAACAGCTTATTTTCAAAACCTACATTGACATTGATCGCATTCACGTTATTATTTGTGTACTGTTCCATAACCGGTCGGATCGTCACCTCATCGATCAGGCTCTTTGCCTCCAAAAAGGTACATGCTGCATCCACATCACCTGTATTTTCCTGAAGCCAGCTGTCGATCATAGACGCATAATACTCTGCCTGCTGCTCATGCAGCCTGTCGTTTGTGTCTGTCAAAGCAGACCTGCTGAAAATGGAAGACACTGCCATTGCAATTGCCAGACATCCCACACATATCAGCAGAAAAAATAATGTTAATCTTGTTCTGATACTTTTCAAACCCCATGTTCTCCTTTGTTCTTCCCCAGTTTTCACAAAACTCTTTTCAAAACTGCTTATTTTCCCTAGTATAGCACTCTTCCACCGATTTGCAAAGTACAAATCGCCTTTTTGTACACTAAAAAAGGAAGCATATAAATATGCTTCCTTTCATGATAATAGCAGTTCGTAGGGGAATCGAACCCCTGATTCCGCCGTGAGAGGGCGGCGTCTTAACCGCTTGACCAACGAACCAAGTACTCATTTAATATAACACATGGATATGTATATTGCAACCTTTTTTTCACTATTTTTCAAATTTTTTATAAAAAATATTAAATTGAAACAAATCGTACAATTCAAGAGCCCGCAACAACCGCTGCGAGCCCTGTAAAATCAACATTATTCACGATGCATAGAGAAACTGTCCATATCATAATTCTTTAAGTTTTCGTGGATTCCGCGTCCATCCGCATTGCTGATCAATGCATCCCTGTTCTTCTTGGAAGAGATCTGATCGTTGAATGCACTTGGTCCGCCGACACATCCGCCTTCACATACCATACCTTCGATGAAGTCTTCCGGCAATCTTCCGGCTTTCATTAATAGCAGCGCTTTCTTACACTCTGCAGCACCATTACACTTGCATACCTTTGCATCGATCTCATCTTCAGATTCTTTTAAGCTCTGAAGAACTGCTGCTGTTACACCACCTGCATTGGCAAATCTCTTACCATACACAGAAGATTCCTGATAGCTGTTCTCATCTGGTTCTAATGCCACGCTCTTCGCTTTCATGATGGCACGGATCTCAGAATAAGTTAATACATAATCTGCATTGCCTTCGATCTTCTGGTCTTCTACCTCAGATTTCTTTGCGATACATGGTCCGATAAATACGGTAACTGCCTCCGGATCTTTTGCTTTGATCAGACGGGATACTGCAGCCATCGGGGAAATCGTTGTAGAAATATTGTCTGCAAGCTCCGGGAAATGACGTCTTACCATATTGACAAATGCAGGACAGCAGGAAGTTACTTTCTTCTTGCCTTCTTTGTAAGCTTCTGCCCACTCTTCTGCCTCATAAGCAGCTGTCATATCTCCGCCGAGACCAACTTCGAAGAAACCGTCAAAGCCAACTGCTTCCATTGCTTTCTTCCAGCTGTTCATTGTGATATCATCACCGAACTGTCCCTCTGTTGCAGGAGCAGCCATGGCATAAACTTTTTTATTTGATTTTAATGCTTCAATTACTTTTACAATATAGGTCTTAGATCCGATCGCACCAAATGGACAGCTGTGGATACATTTTCCACAACGGATACATTTCTTCTCGTCGATAACGGAGATTCCGTACTCGTCATATGTAATTGCATTGACCGGACAACTGAATTTACATGGTCTCTTTAAGTGTGCGATTGCATTGTATGGACAGGCCTGTGCACATTTGCCACACTCTTTACATTTCTGTGGATCAATGTGAGAACGAAGTCTTCCCGGCTCGATCGCACCAAATTTACATGCACTGATACATGCCTTTCCAAGACAGTTCTGGCAGTTTTCTGTCACTGTATAGCTGGAAATCGGACAATCTTCACAGGCAGAACTGATCACCTGGATCACATTACCGTCATCTACTGGTCCAGGAGCTTTTCCTTCTGCCAGTCTGACTCTCTGTCTGATAATCTCTCGCTCTTTATAGATGCAGCAGCGGAACTGTGCTGTTGGTCCTGGGATTAATTGGTTTGCAATGTAGTCTTTCTTCTCCTCAAGCTCACCTGCAAATGCAAGTTTTGCCACTTCATAAAGTACATCGTGTTTAATTTTGATCACATTTTCATCAGCGTACATTGTAAATACCTCACTCATTTTTGTTCGTTAATTTTTTAACCATCTAAGACATTATATCGAAAATGTATGGAATTACAAGTACCTCTGATGTTTTTATTGTAATACATAAGCTTTTTGTGCAAAGTAACAATTTTCCCTGCACTTTTTTGTGTAATTAGTTCAGTGACTATCTAAAGCAATCCGTCCCCCTATTCAAATACCGTCATCTCATCCGCGATTCCCATCGTCGATCTCCGGTGGGACACGAGAAGAATCGTTTTCTCCTCTTTTTCTGCCTGTAAACTCTTTAAGATCATGCCCTCATTCAGACTGTCGATATTGCTCGTCGGCTCATCTAATAAGATCACTTCACAGTCATGCAGGAATGCCCTCGCAATTCCGATACGCTGTCTCTCCCCGCCGGATAAAGAGCTTCCAAGTTCTGCTACATTTGTCTCATATCCATTTGGCAGGGAGCAGATAAACTCGTGGACAGACGCTTTTTTTGCCGCCCCGATCACTTCCTCGCGCGTTGCGTCTGCCTTTGCAACTTTGATATTGTTTTCGATCGTATCGTGGAATAAAAATGTCTCCTGCGTCACGTAAGCGATATGTTTCCGCAGAGATTCCGTGTTGATTGCATTGACATTGTCCACTCCATAACGAATGTTTCCACCGCCCGTCTCGTAAAAACGCATGAGAAGCTTTAATAACGTAGATTTGCCACAACCGCTCTTTCCGAGAATTCCGTGAATTTTGTTTTTTGCAAACACCTGTGTAAAATCAGATAAAATCGGTTCTTTTCCATAGGAAAAGTCCACCTGCTCGCAGGTGATATCCCCGGAAACAAATTCCGTTCCTACCTCGACATCGCAGACTGCCGGCTCTTCCTCCAACAGATTCAACACACGGTTTCCACATGCAAGTGTCTGATTCAAGTTGTTCGACAGCGCGGAAAGTGCCGCTGTCGGTCCGAAGGAACTCATCATCGCAATGACGGCGGTCACCGCCTGATACCCTGCAATGGCTCCACGTTCCGTGAGATAAGAACCTGCACACGCCATAACCACGCCGGAGGCGAGAATCACCCAGTCCGTTAAGATACGCTGTGTCTTTTCCTGATTTTTAAGGGTCCGGTTCACCCGCTCCAACGCATCGGTCTGCTCCGACATAACCTTCATGCGCTCCCTCTGTCTCTCATACTGAATGGTTTCTTCGAGACCGTAAAGGTTATCCAGCACCGTGGTATTTAATTTTCCAAAAGAATCCCGGTAATTTTTTCCATAGGCGCTTCCTCTTTTTCCATTCCACAGTGGGATCACAACGCCGACCAGCACGTAAAAACATGCTGCGATCACCGCAAACCACGCAGACATGCTTCCCAGATAAACACCGATCACAACCGATGTGATCACAGCGATTGCGATCGGTGAGATCGTGTGTGCATAAAACACTTCCAGAAGTTCAATATCACTTGTAATGATCGAGATCAGATTTCCCTTCTCACTTCCGTCAAGTTTTGCTGGTGCAAGCTTTCGAAGTGCTGCAAACACCTGATGCCGGATGCGTGCCAGCAGTTTAAACGCAATAAAATGATTGCACGCCTGTTCCGCATAGCGCAGTACGCCGCGCAAAATGGCAAACACTGCCATGAGCGTTATAATGAGTGCCAGTGACATTTTTCCATAATATCCTGTCACGATTAAAAGACCATAACCGCCAAGTACCGTAATAAATGTTGCCATGAGATTGCCAATGCAGCCCATGAGCACCGCTAAAAGCATGATGCCAAGCATTGGTTTTATCATTCCAATCAGCCCTGCCATAACCGCAAAGCCACTTCGATTCCTGTTCATAAAGCCTCCTTGTTTTGCGAAGCAAAATCCGAACTCTTGTGAGGAGAGGATTTTTGTCTCCTTATTTTGCGAAATTTTCAAGTTCCTTCTGGGCAAGGAAAAGTTCTCTGTAATATCCGTGCTTCTCCATAAGCTTCTCATGCGTGCCGCTTTCTTCCACAATGCCGTCTTTCATCACAAGCACCTGGTCTGCATTCACAACGTTTGCCAGACGGTGTGAGATCAGAATGACCGTCTTCTCCTTTGCAAGCACTGTGATTACTTCCATAATCTTGTTTTCACTCTCCACATCCACATTCGAAGCTGCCTCATCAAAAATATAAATATCGCTGTCATGCAGCATGGCTCTCGCTAATGCCACCCTCTGTTTCTGACCACCGGAAAGATTTGCTGCCTTCTCTGTGATCTCCATAGAAAGACCGCCCTTTTCCATAACGGTGTCATAGAGTTCCACCTGTTTTAAAGCCGCATACATTTTATCTTCATCCGGCGACTTCATCGCCATAGCAAGATTATCCCTTAATGTTCCTGCAAACAGATAACTATCATGCCGGACACGGGTTATTTTCTTATGTAAAAAGGCTTCTTCCAGCTCCTTTACCTGCACACCACCAATGGTGATCTCTCCGCTGTTCTCACCCAGATCTCCCATTAAAAGCGATGCGGTCGTGCTCTTTCCGCAGCCGGAAACTCCGACAATTGCCGTAAAGCTTTTTTCCGGAATCGTAAATGAAACATCCTTTAACACCTGCTGATGTTCCTCATAACCGAATGTCACGTGTGAAAAACAAATCGTATCTCCATCACAGGAAGTCTTCGTTCCTTTTTCTTTTTCTGCACTGTCTGACAGGGCAAAAATCTTGTTTGCCGCCTCATTTCCGTTCATTGCAATATGAAAAAAAGAACCGAGCATACGCAGTGGCAGGAAAAATTCTGCCGACACCATAATGATAAAGAAACACTGTGCCAGCGAAATTGCACCGGCTCTTAGTTCCAGAACACTTAAGATCATGCCGATAGCTGCTCCACCGTAAGCAACGATATCCATGACACTGATAGAGTTCAACTGCATGATCAAAACACGCATCGTGACTTTTCGGAATTTTTCTGCTTCCTCGTCCATTTTCTTCTCATAGCGTTCGTCTGCCTGATAAATTTTCAACGTGGTCAGTCCCTGCAGATTTTCCAGAAAAGAATCACCAAGCTCTGTGTAAGTACCCCAGTATTTTTGCAGCATTTTCTTGGCAAACTTCTGTACTGCCACGATTGAGATTGGAATTAACGGCACACACAGTAACAGCACTGCTGCTACTTTCATGCTCATCGTACCAACGATCACAAATAACGTGAGTGGTGCCAATAAACTGTAAAAAAACTGTGGCACATATTTTCCAAAATAGATCTCCAACTGGTCAACGCCCTCTGTGCTGATCTGAACTGCCTCCGAAGTAGCAATATTCTCATGGTATTTTGTGCCTAACCGCATCAGTTTTTCATACGTCAGTTCACGCAGTCTGCGTTTCACATTCGAAGATGCCTGAAATGATAATTTCTGGTTGACTGTGTTTGCAATGCCGCGTACCAGCATGACTGCGATCAGCGTCACCGGCAGTATCCAAAGCAGCTTTCCCTGTGTCTGTCCCTGCAGCAAATTGCTGACAAAGAGGGCTAACGCAAAAACAAGCACAACATTTGCCAACAGTGTGATCCACTGTGTCATGACCATGCCTGCTACTAATTTTTGATTTTCTTTAAATTCTTTTAAGAGTCTTTTGTGGAACATGTTTTACTCCGTTTCTTATTGATTTATTTTATATGAATGACCGGTCCTGTTGCTTTTTCAGCTCTTGTTTCTGTTTTAATGTAATGACTGCGTGCTTAATCGCAAGCACAGGGTGATATAACAGCATACGCGGACCTGCATACCGCATCACTTTCCGGATTTTTTCTTTGTTTTCTTTTGAATAGCAATGCACTTTACAGGCACTGCAAAAAGTTTTTGTTTCCATAAAAGGACATTTGTCTGTGCGCAGATTGCAGTAACTGGTCAGTTCTTCACAGTCTTTGCACAATGACTTTCCTTTTGTATGATGATTTCCATGACAGTATATCCGGATCATCAGATCTACCGCCTTTTTTTCATGCTCCCGTTTTTCTTCTGATGTCATAGTCTTTCTTATCCTTTTGTTACATTTTCGTCATTTGCTTTTCATGTATTTTGTAATTTATTCTTCTGGAATAAGTCTCTCGTTCTGGCTTTCTTCCTCAGACTCTTCCACTGTCTTGATCTTAGCCAAGAAATAATACAAATGTCCTGCTGCGATCACCACGATGATTGCTTTTGCATACCATACCGGCGAAAAAAGAAAACCTGCCAAGAATATAATTCCAAGTGTTGCCATCGCCTTACGCTTTGTCTCTTTTGTCATTGCTTTTCGATTCAATGCCTGATCAATGTATTTATCGTATAACTTAGTCGAGACAAACCATTTATGAAACCTCTCCGAACTTTTTGCGAATAACGCTGCCGTCAAAAGCAAAAACGGCGTCGTTGGAAGAATCGGAAGAACAATCCCTGCAATACCAATTCCAAGGAATAAAAATGCCAGTACTAAATAAATTGCGCGAATTATTTTTTTCATATCGTGCTCTCTTTCTATGTAATCTTTTTGCTTTTGATTAGTTTTATCTAACCGTTAGCCAGGTTAGAATACACTAACACGTTTGTATTTGTCAACCAAAAAATCTTATCAATCCGCCATTTAGCTTCGCATCATCCAAAATATAGTTGAATTGTTTTTTCAATTTTTTCTGTAGTTAATGGGTTTTCTTTTGTCTCAAATGTTACTATTAATTGATCTAATGGATATATTTGATTTGATAAATAGAATTCCAGTTTTGCACAGGCGTCCCGGTAATATTTTGCATCATCCATCATTCCAAAATGCTCCCAATATAGCATTTTACCTGTTTTGGGATGTATTAATGTAAAATCAGGATATATATCACGATTACCTAAATGCAATTCACTTTCGTACCGGTATGGTATATGCCTCTGCTCTAACAGCATAAGAATCATTGCTTCCGATTTCGAACGTACATAAATGCCAGAACATGTTTTATGAATAAGCTGTTCCTGATGAAATGTATTTGTCTCGTAATTTCGATGCATCCATTCTTCGAATTCCTGCACAGCATTTTTAAAATATGGTTCTAGCAATTCCTGAAAACCGCTTTTCGCCAATAATTCTTTCTCTGCTGTATTATCTGAATGATGCCTCAAATAAAAATCAATTGCCATTCTTTCACTCATCATTTCCTGAAGTTTTAACTTTTCATATCTTTTGAGTGCCAGTTGCTCTGCAAACTTCCGTTTCTTTTTCGGAATATATTGTCTTTTACCGTTTTCGCTCAAATACCACTTCACATGATCATCTGATTTGCAGCAAATAAGTTTTCCTTTTGGATATTTTTTTATTCTTTTTTCCAATTCACCAATTTGTCTTTCCAAAAATGCTTTTTCCTCTAAAGCCTGTTGATAAATACTTATAGTGTTCTCCATCCTTTCTCATTTGGGAATGCTGCTGAAATAGCTGAATGGGTCAGATTGATAAGATTTGTTTATCATACCCTATTATCATGGAACTTACAAGTGATTTTGCGCAAAAAAGTATAATATTGAATATTATGGTGTGGCAGGGTCTATCAGAGAACTTAAGAACACTTAACCAAAAATGGCAAAATAATAACACTTTGTATCTATACAAAATAATTATGTAAAAATACTCCTTTTTTTCTGCTCAAACTATCCCTTTTTTAACTAAATGTATCTATATCATTTTTTCATCATAAGTGATTCCATTAATAAAAGAAAAAATCATTCAAAGTAAAAGATTGAATGATTTTTCCTTTTATTTATAGAGTTTTTTCGAAACATTTTTTCTATATGAATCTATTCTGACATTTTATTTTGTTTGTGAAATAATTCACAGGGTCTTTTATGTCATTAATTTTATATAGAATCTTTTCATTTAAATATTTTAATTTTAACGTGCTGCCTCCAAAACTTTGCGCTTATTTGGCACGAACTTCTATCGAAAGTTCCATTCGCTCAAATACCCTCTTGATGTTTCCCACTTACTTCCGATTATAATACACATCTCTATCCACCGCCTTATTCCACGAGGCAACGATCGTCGTGCAGACAGCGTCTCCTGTGATGTTGACTGCGGTACGTGTCATATCAAGGATTCGGTCGATACCCATGATCAGCGCGATTCCCTCGATCGGAAGTCCAACGGAATTAAATACCATCGTCAGTGTGATCAGTCCCACACTCGGCACTCCGGCGGTTCCGATGGAGGCAAGTGTTGCGGTTCCAATGACGGTGAGGTAATCCATCATGTCAAGCGGGATTCCAAACGCCTGCGCGGTGAACACAACCGCCACACCCTGCATAATCGATGTTCCATCCATGTTAATGGTCGCTCCGAGCGGGATCGTGAAAGATGAAATTTTTTTCGAAACACCCATTTTTTCCGCAAGCGTATCAATATTCATTGGAATGGTTGCATTCGAAGTTGAGGTTGAGAATGCAAACGCCATAACCGGGAAGAAATTCTTGATGAAAATAAACGGGTTGAGCCCTGAAAATATTTTCAGCAATCCGAGGTACACCACAAAACACTGCACTGCGAGTGCAAGCAGAACGCAGAACATATATTTTAACAATGGGATGAACACCTCAAAACCGATCTCTGCAAATGTTTTTGCGATCAGGCAGAACACTCCGATCGGTGCAAGCTTCATGACAGCCATCGTCATTTCCATCATAATATCATTGAACTGTCCAAAGAAGTTCTTCACAATGTCAACACGGTCTCCCATGTTTGCGAGAATCACACCGAGGATCAATGCAAACACAATGATCTGCAGCATATTTCCCTCGCTTAAGGAATTAAAAATATTGACCGGGATAATGTCTAACAGTGTTTCTGTCATGCTCATGGACTGTGTTGTCTCACTCACGGTGGAAGTCACCTGGATCTGTGACATATCAAGTCCTTTTCCCGGATTAAAAATATTGGCGATCGACAGCGCAACGGTAATCGCAAGCGCTGTCGTACACAGATAAAAAATTAGTGTCTTCACACCGACGCTTCCAAGCTTTTTCGTATCTCCCACTGCCATGCTTCCGCAGACGATGGAGCAGAATACAAGCGGAACGACGAGCATACGCATCAGACGGATAAATCCCTGTCCAACAATATAAAAGACACCCTGCACAATGATATCATCCACCACGTAGTTCGATGGAATCAGATAGTTGATGATCACACCGGCCAAAGCTCCTGCAAGAAGCGCAATAAAGATCATCGTGGTAAGGCTTATCTTTTTCTTCTTTTGAACTCTATTCTGCATGATATAATCCCCTCTCCTCCAGATATTCTCTCAGGGAATCCTGCCAGTCTGGGAAATCATAAATCGGAACCATGCTCATAATAAAATTATCGAGCACCGCATACGCCGGTCTCACCTTGGAAAAATCCGACATGACAGTTGGAACCGGCTGCATGGAAGCCGTCTTTCCTGTCATTTTCAAAATCTCCTGTGCAAACACATAACGGCTGCACACGCCCTTGTTCGTCGCATGGTAAGTTCCGTACTCGCTTGTATGCACAAGATGTAATAAAAATCTTGCCAGTTCGTTTGCGCTCGTCGGTGATCCAAACTGGTCGGAGGCAATCGATAACTGCTCGCCTGCGTCCACTTTTTTTAAGAAACCATTGATAAAATTCTGTCCCTTTCCATACACCCAGGTGCTCCGCACGATAAAATGTTTTGTTGTGAATTCTTTCACATAGTTTTCCCCCGCAAGCTTGGACTTTCCATAAACCGTTCCCGGATTTGTAATGTCAAATTCTGTGTAAGGCTCTGTGCTTTTGCCGTCAAACACATCATCCGTGGAAAGCTGTACCATTTTTGCCTGCATTTTTGCTGCAACGATCGCCAGATTTCTGGCTCCCAGTGCATTTACTTTAAACGCCTGCGAAGGATTTTCCTCACAGGAACTGATATCCGTCATACCGGAACAATTGATGATAATGTCCGGGCGGTTCATCTCGCCAAAACGAAGTACTTCATCTGTATCCGTCACATCAAGGTCATCCACATCTGTATCTAACATTTCAAATTCCAATTTATCCACAACATCATTCACTGCCTGGCCAATCTGACCGCGGGCACCACATACCCAGATTTTCTGCATCACTGTTCCTCCATTTTCTCTTCTAGTATTTCTCAAAGCATAGAAAAAGATGTGAGTTTATGATTCACATTACATCTCACATCTTTTTACCGTTCTTTATTATATTGATCCACGCATTTGATGTCAAATATTTTTTTCCATGCAGGACAGATGATTTTTTATACAAAACATGCGACCACTACGCCATGTCATGATATTTTCCAAGGAACTCCCTCGTTCTCTGATTTGTCGAAGTAAATAATAACTCTGGTGTCGTCTCCTCCACGATCACACCTTTATCCATAAAGATCATACGGTTTGACACATCTTTTGCAAAGTTCATCTCATGCGTGACAATGACCATCGTCATTTTCTCCTCTGCAAGCTCCCGGATGACTTTTAGGATCTCAAGCGTCAGTTCCGGGTCGAGCGCGGAAGTCGGTTCATCAAAAAATAATATTTCCGGCCGCATGGCAAGTGCCCGCGCAATGGATACCCTCTGCTGCTGTCCGCCGGAAAGCTGACATGGATAGGCATCTTCCCTGCCGCTTAATCCCATCTTCTCCAGTAATACCTTTGCTTCTGCAACAACCTCTTCTTTTTTCCGCTTCTGAACACTGACCGGGGCATCAATGATATTTTTTAAGACAGAATAATGTGGAAACAGGTTAAAATTCTGGAATACCAGTCCAAAATGTCTCTGTATCTTTTTCAAATCTGCCGGTTTCGCATAAACCGTTTTTCCATTGATACTCTCTGCCGCCTTTTCCCCCATATACGTTAAGCTTCCGTCATCCATCTGCTCTAACAGTGTCGCGCATCGCAGCAGGGTGGATTTTCCGGAACCAGAAGGTCCGATGATGGAAACAACCTCGCCCTCTGCAACGCTTAAACTGATATCTTTTAAAACTTCGTTTTCGCCGAAGCCCTTTTTTACATGCTGCATTTCCAGTAAATTCATATCATTTCCTCTTTGCCTTAATTTTACTACGATTGTATCTCTAATGATAATAACTCATCTTTTTCTCAAAAAATTCCATGATAAATGCCACCACATAATTAAAGACATAATAGAATATCGCGGCTGCCACAAACGGGATCATGCTCTTCTGTGAAGCTGCCAATGCCTTTGCCTGTGAAAACATCTCTGCATAAGCAATGGAAAACGCAAGCGACGTGTCTTTTACCAGCGTGATCACCTCATTGGTCACGGACGGAAGAATACGCTTGATCACCTGTGGAAGGATGATCTTTACAAATGTCTGTGTTTTTCCATAGCCTAATACTTTTGCCGCCTCATACTGTCCAACCGGCATGGACTCAATACCACCACGGTATATCTCTGCAAAATATGCAGCATAGTTGATTGCAAATGCGATCACAACCGCATATGCGCGGTAGCTTGACGAAATATTCACGCCGAAAATATAGTATGGTCCAAAATATACCACCAAAAGCTGTAGCATTAAGGGTGTTCCACGCATAATGGAAATATATATTTTGGTGATCGTTCTTATCACAGCATTTTTTGACATTCTTCCGAAGGCTACCAGAAGTCCAAGCGGCAGTGAAAAAATAAGTGTTAATAAGAAAATCTGAATTGTTGTCATCATCCCGGAACCAAGCTGGGAAATCATTACCTGAAAGCTCATATAAAAAGAACCCCTATCTTTTTCTACTGTAAAACCAATGCGCTGTTATTTGCCGAGCGTGCAGACATCATAACCGAAATATTTGTTGGATATTTCTGCGAATGTGCCGTCCTCTACCATCTCTAATAAAGTGCTCTGCACCTCATCGCGAAGTGCTGTGTTTCCAAGGAAAAATCCAACCGCATACTGTTCTGAGGAAATCGTCTCATCTAAAATCTGATACTGATCTTCTTTTCCCTCAATCTGGAACTGTGCGACACCGATATCTATCGCAACAGCATCGACTGCGCCAGACTCAAGATCCATAAATGCGGTGTTGTATTCGCCTACCGATAAGAGCTGTGCAAAGGAAGCCATCAGATCTGCATGTTCTTCATCGTTTAATGCGGTCTCTGCGGCAGACTCTTTCTGTACCTCCACCACTTTTCCTGCAAGATCCGCAAGTGTGTTAATTCCGGAATCTTTCTTTACCACAACCACCTGGCTGTTGTCCATATATGGATCTGTCCATGTATACTGATCTTCACGTCCATTCATCGTAAATCCATTCCAGATACAGTCGATCGTACCGGCTTCTAACTCCATATCCTTTGCATCCCAGTCGATCGGCTGTAACACAATCTTTTTGCCCATACGCGCTGCACACTCCGTCGCCATCTCAATGTCAAACCCTGTAAATTCGCCATCATCCCCCACATAACCAAACGGCGGAAAATCCTGGTCAAATCCAACAGTAAATGTATCTTTTCCGTCTGCTTGATCCGTTTTTGCTGTATCAGTGGAACCTCCACACGCTGTCAGCGACAATGTCATCCCTGCAACAAGTAATAATGCCATAAATTTCTTCATAAAATCTCCATCCTTTATTTTCAGTTTATTACCACGCTACCACATTAAAGTGCCTGCTTATAACCTATCACAGAAACGGATTCGTTGTCAAGCACAGCTTCTCTCTTTTCAAACATTTCCTATTGCATAAAAAGCAGGAACACGCAATGTGCTCCTGCCCTTTCTTACAGAATATATTTTTCCATTGTCTGATACAACAGCTCTCTCTGTACCGGCTTTGTGATCCTTTCGTTCATGCCTGCCTCATGCACTTTCACGATATCCTTTGCCATCGCATTTGCAGTGACTGCCAGAATCGGGATATCCGATGCGTCCGGCTTTTCGCTGCCCCGGATACTCTTTGCTGCCTCATACCCATCCATGATCGGCATATTCAGATCCATAAAAATCATGTCATAATAGTAATCCGGCATATTCTGATAGCGTGAAAGTGCTGCTTCCCCATTATCGACACATTCCACTTCTACGTGGACAGCCTTCAAAAATCCCTGAAAGACCTCTGCATTAACTGCATTATCCTCTGCCAGCAGTGCACGCTTTCCGGAAAAATCATAGTCCTCCGTTTTATTTTTCTCTGTCTCCGGCACACTGCAGATCTCTGAGATCAGACTGTATACCTGAGACTGCAACACCGGTTTTTTCAGGATATAATCTACACCCGCCCCGCGCATCTCTTCCTCATAATCCTCTGTATCATAGGAAGATGTGACGATTTTTAATGTATCACGGTCAAATATCTCCCTCATTTCCCTGACCAGTTTTTTGCCGAATCCACCCGGCATCTGCCAGCAGACAAAACAGATGTCGTAGCCTTCCCCGCGTTCATACGCTTCTTTGAGTATCCGGATGATCTCCTTCCCGTCTGTTGAACTGTCATACCGGATCCCAAGTCTCGTCAGCGTCGACATCATATAATGTAGTGCGATCTCATCATTGTTTACCAGAAAAACTTTTAATGATCTGAACTTACGTTTCTCCCGCACAATACTTTTTCTAATCTCAAAAGGAATGTCCACGATAAATTTTGAACCCACATTATATTCGGATGCCACATTGATCGTTCCGTGCATCTGTTCGACAATGCTCTTTGTGATCGGAAGTCCCAGACCGCTGCCACCGTAATCTTTTCCGTTTTCATGCTGTTCCTGCTCAAACGGTTCCCAGATTTTTTCCAATGCTTTATCCGAAATCCCACATCCGGTATCACGCACTGTAATATGTAAAACCGTCCTGCTGTCATCCACATCCAGCTCAGACATGCACACCTCAATGGTTCCGCCCTTCTCGGTAAACTTAAACGAATTTGAGAGCAGATTCACAAGCACCTGCTTGACACGGATCGCATCGCCCACCAGATATTCATGTGTCACATTGTCAACCCGGAAATAAAAATAAATCCTTTTCATCCTGCACTGGGAATAAAAAAGACCAGAGACCTCCGACACGACCTCATTGAGCGAAAACGGTACATGACGGATCGTCATTTTCCCATTGTCAATGGCTGCCATATCCAGCACATCATTGACCAGTTCCCACAGATACTCCGCCTGATAACGGATCTTCTTAAAATCCTCCCGGACTTCTGCATCTTTATAATGGGCAAGCTGTGTAATGCCCAAAATCCCATTGATCGGTGTGCGAAGCTCATGGGACATCCTCGCAAGAAACAGTTCCTTTGCCTTTCCCATCTCCTGCTCTCTCTCTAACTGTGCCCTGATCTTCTCGCGTTCCAGGATATATTTTTCCACAAGATTACGAACTCTTTTTTTCACGATGGCCGGATCACACGGAGAAAAAATATACTCGTCCGCTCCAGCCTCCAACGCCTGAACCTCTGTTTTCTCATCAATTGCAGTTTTTGCGACGATCGGGATATCCGCATACTTTTCCTGCTGTTTCATCTCATGGATCACTTCAAATCCATCCATCACCGGCATACAAAGATCAAGAAGAACAATATGTACCTTTTGTTGTTCCAGTTGTTCCATCGCCTGTTTTCCGTTTTCTGCCTCCAGAATCTGATATTCATCTTTAAAGATTTCTGCAAACGAAATGCGTTCCACTTCCATGTCATCTACAATGAGCATTGTCAGTTGTCTGTTCATATCTGATTAGTACCTTCCTGATTCGATAATGTATCATCTCTTTAGCTATTATACATAATTTTTACATAAAAAAGCGTTTTTTTTGTTTTTTTTCACAAAAATATGCATTATCTGGCATCTTCTAAACATGATACAACATTTTTCGACAAAGAATCTGCCTTATGGACAAAGCAGTGGACTGACTGCCAGAAGAAAAATCCCCACATAATACGTGGTAAGGTTAAACAGGTGGACTTTCCGGCTCTTATTTTTATAAAAATAAAGAAAAAGAATGGAAATATCCGAGACCATAAACAGAAAACTTCCCACCGCACAGACGATATGCCGCATGTCAGGGATACTCACTGCAATATGCATGCTTTTTGCAAACAGGTATGCAATAAAAAAAGTGTAGACTAAAATGCATGGCCGGAGTCTTCCGGTATGAAAGCTACCCATTCCGGTCACAGCAAAAACTCCGATCACCGCTATGGCAGGAAATACTACATCTGTAATTGTCGGTGGCTGCATCCGGTTTAACCAGCGGATAAAGAACAGATGCCCCATTAAAAATGTGACAAGTCCCAGCAAAAAAAGTCTCTTTTTTTTGATCTTATTATAAAAAGCAAGCATTACATCTCCTGCAAAACAGCAGACAAACGCCGGAAGCATCAGCCAGAAATCCAGAATATCCTGACTGACAACTGCTGCTGCCAGAAACACAGACACAAACGCTGCACTCTGCAGTGTTTTTACAAGCACATAATTTTTCTTATAATCCGGCTTTTTCACCTGATTTAAAAACCATAGAAACAGCACTCCATAAAAGACTGCCATTCCCAGAAACCATATCCAACGCTCCATAGAAAGCTCCTATTTTTGTTTTCCAAATAATACCGGGTTTCCTGCTGCCGTCACGATCAGTGGGATCACCATGCAGATCCATATGACCGGTTCTGTCCAGATGACTGCCCAATAACCAAACCTACGCACAAAAACCAGCGTGAACACCACTTTTCCCGCCAACTCTATAAAACTTGAAAAGACGGGCGTCCTCTGATCTCCGATTCCCTGCAGCGAATTACGCAGGATCACAATAAACACACAGACCACCTGAAAAGACATATCGTACACCAGATACTGTGTGCCCCAGTAAATGACCTCCTTATTCTTTGAACTTACAATAAAAGAGATCAGATACGGTGATATCGTATGCGATAAAATAAAAATAATCACACTGAACACACAGCCGATTCCAAGCACTGCCTTTAAGCCCTGCCGGATCCTGTCATACTTTCCGGCTCCGTAATTCTGTCCACAGTAAGTTGCCATGGAGGCGCCAAAAACGCTGACCGGAAGACTGAAGATCTCAAACACTTTGCGCGCCGCTGTATGTGCCACGATAATGTTCGTTCCAAGTTTATTGATTCCCGTCTGCAAGATCAAAGTACCGCAGTTTACCAGAGATGACATGAGTGCCATCGCCAGTCCGTTCTGATACAGAAGTCTCATGCGTTCTCTGTCCCACTCCAGATCATTCTTCGAGATGTGAAGGATTGGGAAACCGGACTTGATACGCAGAAAGCATAATACTGCTGAGACTAGTTGTGACAGCACCGTCGCACAGGCAGCTCCTGACACGCCCATGGAAAAGCCGCCGATAAAGAGATAGTCAAGCACAATATTTGTGACCGCTGCAATGACCAGAAAGATCAGTGGTGTCACGGAATCCCCGATCGCCCGGAGCATATCCGCACACAGATTGTATGCCAGTGTAACAAACATGCCCCACACTAAAATCCTGATATAATCATGTGCCATGCAAAACTGTTCTTCCGGAACATTCATGGCATGAAGGATCGGATTTAAGAAAAGCAGTACTGCAAAAATGATCACAACCGCCGTCATCATTCCCAGTATTATGGAAGACGCCACATTTTTCTTTAAAAGTTTCTCATTCCCACTTCCATAGTTCTGTGCGGTCACAATGGAAAATCCCAATGTAAAGCCGCTGAAAATTCCGGTCAGAAGATTATAAAGGATCGACACGGAGCCAACTGCCGCCAATGCCTCTTCCCCTAAAATACTTCCGACAATCTTGGTATCGATCAGACTGTACATCATCTGGAACAGTCTTCCCAAAAAGACAGGAATTGCAAATAATAAAATCAGTTTTAACGGATTACCCTCTGTCAGATTTAAAGTTTTTCCTGTTTTCCCTTCAGCCATTTTTTCGAAGTCCCTTCGGGTAATGATTTTTTAAAATGCCACCGGCTAACTTGCCCCAGCCAATGCTGTAACCATCCACAGTCACTAAATACCAGCCCTTTTCTCCGTCCATATTCAGGGTCTGTCCATTTAAGTATGCTTTGACCTGTGGGTCGTCACTCTCTAAATTGCACACATGCTTTACCTGATCCGGTCTTAACGCTAACGCCAGTGCATGGGACGGCTCGAAACGGTTCTTTTTTAAGGTTCCCAGATGCAGTCCCGGGCGGAGCACTTTCAGATTCCGGATGGACGGCATTCCCTCCGGCATCCGATAAAGCTGGTCGCCGAATTTCAGGAAATTGCCTGTTATATTTTTCACAAGGTTTTCCTCTGCAAATGCAAAAAATTCCCTGCACTCTTTCTCATTGATTCCCTTCTCCACACCGTTTCTGCAATAGCCCTGATAGGTTTTAGATAAAACACCCGCTTTCTGTAAGACAGCGAGGTAATGCCCTTCACCTTTTAAATGGTGCGGCCACAGACGGATGGTGTGTTCTAAACCATCCGCCGGATGCTCTGTCCACGCCGGCACACCCGGCATCATACCGTCTTTTTTCTCCACCGGTAATATTGAAAATTCCGGGTGGCGCTCTAAAAAGCGGCTGATACTGCCTTCATTCTCCGTCGGGGCAAACGTGCAGGTCGAATACACAAGCCGTCCGCCCGGCTTTAACATCTCCGCTGCACAATCTAAGATCTCCGCCTGTCTTGCGGCGCAGTTCTCAACATTTTCCGGGCTCCACTCATCACAGGCATCCTCGTTCTTGCGGAACATCCCCTCACCGGAACACGGCGCATCCACTAAAATGCGGTCAAAATATTCACGGAAATTATCCGAAAGTTTCTGTGGTGTCTCATTTGTCACAAGCGCATTGCACACACCCATGCGTTCGATGTTTTCAGACAGGATCTTTGCTCTCGCCGGATGGATCTCATTGCAGACGATCAGCCCTTCCCCCTGCATGGAACATGCGATCTGTGTGCTCTTGCCTCCAGGTGCGGCACACAGATCTAAAATGCGCTCTCCCGGTTCCGCCATCAGATACTCCGCCGGAGCCATCGCACTCGGCTCCTGGATATAATAAACGCCCGCCTCATGATACGGATGTCTGCCGGGCTGGTCATTCCCACTGTAATAATAGCCATTCGTTGTCCACGGCACTCTGTTTAAGGAAAACGGCGCCTGCTGCAAAAAAGTATCCCGCTCTGTTTTCAGTGGATTGATCCTGAGTGCCTGATATTTCGGCAGATCATAGCTTGCATAGAATGCTGCGTACTCCTCCCCGAGCATTTCTTTCATACGCACACAAAATTGTTCTGGTAACATAATTTCTCTCCGTCCTGTTTTTCCTGTTATTGATTCATTTTCATAATTGCGTTTTTATGAGTTTTGCAATTGTATTTTCTCATCGGTTAATTGCTTCAGTGCATCTCCCAGAATGTGATTGGATGATTTTTCCCTCATTCCATCGATCGTTTCCCGAAGCGTCTGGTTTGCTGCCTCTACCTCACGCTCAAACTCTCTTGCAGAGAGCAGATGACAGCCCTGCCCGGTGATGATGATCTGCTCAAGACCATCCGAAGTCGCCACTGTCACATGGTATTTTCTTCCGTTTTCATGTGCAAACTTTTCAATATAAGCATCGGCAGTCTCTGCCTCTTTTGTATACACAACATGGATATTATGGTGATCGAGCATTTCCGTCTGGTGTCCTTTTACGCGGTACGCATCAAACACCACGATCAGATTGCATTTTTTTATGCCCTGATAATTGCACAAAATGTCTAAAAGTTTTCCTCTTGCTCCGTCGATATTGACTGCCGCAAGCTCTTTTAAGCTCTCCCATGCAAAAATGATATTATAACCGTCCACCAGCAGATATTCCTCTTTGGAAACTGCCTTTACTGGTGCATAGCGCGGCGCATTGTCTCCCGAAATCACTTTTTTCGTGGTCCGCCACTGCTTTGTCGCTCCCTTCTCATGCTTATTTGCATGATAGGTGCGTGCTAAGATCGCATCAATCTCCTCAATGTCGATCCAGTGATCCGGATCGTAGGTTTTTGTCTTTTTACCGGAAGGTACTTCCTCCTGCTGCTCTTTCTTTTTCAGGAGCCTGCCTTCCACATGCATGTGATCCGGCACTTCATTCCATGGAACGATAAATCCTGCTCCGTGCGCACAGAAAACAGAATCCGCCGGGTGCGAAAGATCCCGCTCCGGATCATAACCGGTCTGTGTGACCACCTCTTCCGTGTTGTGACATGGGTAATATCCCGCGAACCGGAACGTTACTTTTCCAAGCCCTTTCGTGTAGGCAGTCACTTCCTTCTGGTAATTTGCCATACACGCCACCGGAGCAATGCCGCGCAGAACCTGTGCATCGCCCTCCTGATAAGGTCCTTCAAACTTTCCATGCATCTTTTCAATATCCATCATCGCCCGTCCTACCATATTCTGCGGAACTGCTATGTGAAATTCATAATACGGCTCCAACAGCACAGACTGCGCCTGTTTTAAGCCCTGGCGCACTGCCCGGTAAGTCGCCTGTCTGAAATCGCCGCCCTCCGTGTGTTTCGTGTGTGCCCTTCCACCGATCACTGTGATTTTCATATCTGTGATCACCGAACCGGTCAACACTCCGATATGCTCCCGCTCTTTTAAATGTGTCACGATCAGCCGCTGCCAGTTTTTATCCAGCACATCCTCACTGCAGTCTGTGTCAATCACAATACCGCTTCCCGGTTCCAGCGGCTCTAACAAAAGATGTACTTCCGCATAATGTCTGAGAGGTTCAAAATGTCCAACGCCCTCCACTGTATCTGCGATTGTTTCCTTGTATACAATCTTGCCCGGACCAAATGACACCTCCACGCCAAAACGCTCTGCGATCATGCTTTTTAAAATTTCAGTCTGGACCTCGCCCATGATCTGGATCTGGATCTCCTGAAGCTTTTCGTTCCATACAATATGTAATTCCGGCTCTTCCTCCTCGATCTGGCGCAATTTTGGCAGCATGACTGCCGGCTCCACGCCCTCCGGGAGAATCAGACGGAAATGCAGTACCGGCTCTAATACCGGTGTTTCTCCCTGCGCTTCTATTCCAAATCCCTGTCCCGGATATGTGTGGTCTAATCCGGTCACGGCGCACACCATTCCGGCATCCGCTTCATTGATCAGCTCATATTTGGTTCCTGAATAAATGCGGATCTGGTTCACTTTCTGTTCCCACACTTCCTCACCAAACCGCACATGATCTGCATTCGAAAGCGGTGATTTCACTTTTAACGTTCCTCCGGTCACTTTCAGATACGTCAGCCGGTTATTTGCCTCATCTCTGGCAATCTTAAAAACTTTCATGCCAAATTCATCCGGGTATTCCGGTTCCAGTGTATATCGGTCAAACCCCTGTAAAAATGTGTCCACGCCGGCATTCCGAAGCGCAGAACCAAAAAAGCACGGAAATATCTTTCGCTGCACGATCATTTCCCTGATTTGTTCACCGGCAATCCTTCCGGTCTCTAAAAAACTTTCCATGGCATTCTCATCTTCCATGGCAATTTCTTCCATAATAGTACTGCTTTTCTCGTTTTCCTGTGCTTCTTCTTCTGTACCTGCGCCAAGTTCCGTGAAATCAATGCATCCGCCCGACAACTGTTTTTTTAACTCCAAAAGAATTGTCTCTCGTTCCGTTCCCGGCTGATCCATTTTATTGATAAAAAGAAATACCGGGATTTCATACCGTTTTAAAAGCCGCCAGAGTGTCTGCGTATGTGCCTGCACTCCATCGGATGCACTGATGACAAGCACGGCATAATCAAGCACCATCAGCGTCCGCTCCATCTCCGCGGAAAAATCCACGTGTCCCGGGGTATCCAAAAGTGTCATTTTCGTGTCACCAAATTGTAATTCTGCCTGCTTTGAAAAAATCGTGATACCACGTTTTTTCTCCATCGCATCCGTGTCTAAAAATGCATCGCCGTTGTCGACGCGCCCTATTTTTTTAATGCTTCCACTGCTATATAAAAGTGCTTCTGACAATGTGGTCTTGCCAGCGTCCACATGCGCCAGGATTCCTGCTATAATTTGTTTCATGATTATTTTTTCCTTAGATTGTGAAGATTGCTGCAAAACTCGAATTCAGGATGTGAAGATTTTGAAGCATCAACAAGATCAACGAAGACACACTTGCGTTACGTGTCGCTCGCAACGGTACTAAGAAGTCAGATCCTGCATTTCATTTCTGATAACTCAGAATGAAATACAGAATCTGACTTCTAAGGACCGGCGGCTCCCCAGTGTCTTCTTTTGCTCTTGTTGATGTTTCAAAATTTATTCCACACTTTCTACGAGTTTTGCAACAATCAATTTATTTTACTGAAAAAATGATTCATGGGTTTTCTGCCCTTTTTGAATCATTTACGATTCCTATTTTAGCATATTTTCTGAAAACAGAAAAGGGACAGTCGCACGAATTACTTCGCATGCTCTGTCCCTTCTCTGTTTTGCTTCATTATTCTGTTTCTTCTATATTAATAACAAAAATAATGACAGCAGATTTTTACATCAAGATTCGATGTGAGCGGATAAGTTGAAAAATTCATTGTATCATTTCTTAATAGGTCTGTATTTCCATTTAATACATTATAAATAGACTGGTACTCTGTCTCTGTCGGATGCGCTTTATCCCGTCTTTTCCAGGAAACAAACTGAACCGGATTGTTCTGGCTCAGCACATCATATAATGTATCTGGATACAAATCGGATGCCATGCGGTTTAACACCACCTCGACAACCGCTTCCTGCCCCTCGACAGGTTCGCCGTTTGCTTCCAGCCACACGATTTTGGCCAGCAAATCGATCTCTTCATCGGTCAGGCTGATGTTCCAACGATTGTTGTATGTCGGAGCCTGCGAAGTTCCAGAAACTTCCTCCACCTGACCACTCTCACTTACTTCTGTATTTGTTTCAACTGATCCGTCTGTCTCTTCTTCTAAATTACTTTCTGAATCATTTGAAGTTGTCACTAAAACAACATCTTTCTTTTCAACACCTGTTTTTTCATCTGATTCTGTGGTAAATGAATTTGCGGAAATTGCAGCTGCCACACCGGCGGAAAATTGCATTTCTTCCGGCTCTGCCTCCTGATTCTGAAGCGGTACTGCCTCATTCTCAGGTTCTGCAACATAAGCTGCCTCTTCCTGAATGTTGGACGTAACAATCAAGCACAATGCGAAAGCAAAAAGTAATGCTGCGTCCAATATTTTTTTTCTCATTTTTCTCCTTTCCTCAAGAATGATACATAACATAGTAAAACGACAGATAAACCAAAAATTTATCTGCCGCTTCATTACAAAACCCTATCATACTCAATTATTCCCAAAAGTCAAATTTCTCATTCAGGAACTGTGCTGAGAAAATTTCTTTGAATTTTACCATATATTTTTTCCATTTGTGTAAATAATCTACTAACAAGTCAGTTATAACTTTTTTGCGCTAAAGCAGAAACAGTCAGATATTACAATTATTGTGAGCTTTTCTGCTTATTTTTATGCAACTTCCATTAATTTTTTCCAAAAAAATCTGGAAACAGTCTTAATCTCTTGCGATTTCAGCCAGGATTTCCGCACGTTTTGTGCCGATCAGGAGCTGATCTTTATATGTTTCATAACGCTCTATGCGATGCTCACTCAAGAATACCGCGATCTCCGGTGTGATCGTAAGTTCTGTCACAAAAACTACCATTTCCTGACCATCCAAAAATGCCCGCTCCATAAATGTAAATGCATGTTCTAAGGTTTCAACCCCTTGATTTTCAAGGCTTTGCAGTTTTTCACACTGTGCGTCAAACGGCTCTTTTGCGAGCGCAAATAAAGCAGTTTCTTCTATATTAATTGTTTCCTCGGCTGCAATCTTTTTCGCACATTCCTTCAATTTTTCGTTCAGGCTGCGTGCACGGTCACTCTGTGCTTTTGAGACAAACTGCTGTTTCTCGTTCTGCTCATCCGACGCTGTTTTTTCTGCAAGAATTGTTTCAAAAATTCCTTTTGCCTGCAAAGAATTTTTTAATTTTTGACGGTATTCCTTTAAAAAATCATACCATGCATCCGTGATCTCACGCTCTCTCTGTATCTGATAAAAAACATTTGAGACACCATCCAGCAGCAGATTGACCACCGAAAGTCTCTCATCAAACGCGGCCTGATCGATACGCGCATAGACGGAAGGCTTTACTTTTCCCTCCAAAATCTCTGCAATGCCATAATCGTCCTGATATTTTTTATACAGATCAAAGTAGGCAGACACATCCTCCGCCACGTCTTCATGCCGAAGAAACTCATGAATGATCTCCTCATCCACCGGAATCCCCAGTTCCTCGTAGACATCCATGAGATTGCTTAAATCCTCCCAGCCTCTGGCGGTCACAAACTGTAATCCGTCCACGTCCGCCTCCACACGATAGAAATTCTTCGGACGAAGTTCCAGATAACTTAAAATTGCGCTGTTTAAACGTTTTTCTCTTGCATATTCCTTCCACACGCCAAGATCTGCCTCGATATTCATGCAGCGCACACGGTCTAACGTTACCATATCAAACTCTCTTACCGACTTGTTGTACTCCGGCGGATTTCCGGCTGCAGCAATGATCCATCCCTCCGGGACTGCCTGGTTGCCAAACGTTTTACACTGCAAAAATTGCAGCATGGTCGGTGCCAGCGTCTCAGACACGCAGTTGATCTCGTCAATAAAAAGGATTCCCTCTTTTCTGCCGCTCTCCTCGATTTTACGATAGACACTCGCAATAATCTCGCTCATGGTGTACTCCGTCACAGAATATGTTTTTCCGCCATATTCCTCCTCTTTGATAAAAGGAAGACCGACCGCACTCTGTCTTGTGTGGTGCGTGATCGTATAAGCCACCAGCCCGATCTCACACTCCCTTGCGATCTGTTCCATAATCTGTGTCTTTCCGATTCCCGGCGGTCCGATCAACAGAACCGGACGCTGTCTGACCGCCGGAATTTTATATACACCAAACGCATCCTTGCTCAAATACGCCTGCACTGTATGTTTGATCTCTTCTTTTGCCTGTTTAATGTTCATGTTTTCTCCTTGTCTCCTCTGCCAAAATATCCTCCTGTTCCACCCGGAGTCTCATTGCCCACGGTGGAACGGCACTCTCATCATAATCATCCAAAAACAGAAATGCGGTCTTATATTCCGGCCTTTTCTTCGGATAAATGCCCTTGCCATCCGTAAAATATAATAACCCGCCAAGATTTTTCAATACGCCCTGCTCTAATAATTCGTTCACATAAGCAAACGCCGGTCTGAAATCTGTTCCGCCACCTCCTACAACCGTAAAACGATTTAAAAGCTGTTCGAGTTCGCGGCTGTTTTTTACCTCCTCATCCATGCGCAACTGATCGTCACACTGAATGATGCGTATTCTGCTTTTTGCAAAAAAACTGTTCTGTTCGGTCAGGATCGTATAAGTCTCTTTCAAAAAATTGTGGATGAGCTCGCCGCTGGTCGAATAACTCGTATCGACCACAATGACAAACTCCTGGATTTTTTTGACCTCCCGGCTCTCCACCGGCTCAATGAGCGGCATATTTCCGTAAAGCCGCAATCCATAAGTATAATAATTCAAGTCAAACTCGTCGGGATCCGCATGCAATTCCTCCCGCAGAACGGAAAATTTACGCAGAAAATCTGCATAACTTTGTCTGCTCTTCTCTGCCTTCAACTGTGCAGCAAGAATTTCTTCTCCATCCTCTGTCTCATCCCCTCTGGATTCCTTTTCCATGCGCGTCTGCCTTGCAATTTTATCCCACTGTTTTCTGGCATCCTCATTTGCGGCATTTTTCTGTTCCTCCTTCGGCCAGTAACGATGGTCGTCCGTGTAAAATTCCTTTTGCAGCGCAATCAGTTCTATCGGCTTTCTGCCACTTAGATAACGATAAATAACCGCTGCAGAAATCCCGCTCTTTTGCTGCTTTAGTTCTTCATAAACCGTTTGTCTCTGCCAGCTTAAGATCCGCCTCGTACTCGGTTTGTCCATCTGGTCGATCGTGTATTCCACCGCAATATCGCAGGCAAGATTCCATTTTTCCCGGTCTCTCTTTCCACCGATCCAGAGATGGAAAAAGATACAGTGCAGCACGCTGTGCAGGTATGCCCTGTCGAGATATTTCGGGTTGCCCTGAAACACCCTTAACACCTGCTCCGTGGAAAAATAAAGATATGTGCCGTCAGTCGCAAAGCTTCTGATATTCTCATCCGCCCGGTAAACAAGCGTGCCGAGTGCAATATCTAAAAAGCGCAGATCCATATATAGTTCACTTCGCACAAACTCCAGAACTTTCTTCGACATCTCTGCCTCCCACTCGCTCTGTGTCTGCTTATGTTTACTCCTAAACTGCTCCATGTCAGCTCCTTTATTATGATTAAATCATTGCAAAACTCCTTATAATCTTCTTTGGATTGTGAAAATCAACAAAATTCTCGAAAACACGCTTTCGCTACGTGTCGCTGGTAACGGTACTAAGAAGCTAGTCACGGCTATCGCCGTGTCTACCTTCTAAGAACCGACCGCTCCCCAGTGTTTTCTCGATCTTTTGTTAATTTTTCACAATTCAATTTACATTTGTAAGAGTTTTGCAATTATATATTAAAATTCTTCAAACACATAGCGGCTCCTGACGTCTGCAGTTTCTGTCTGCTCTGCAAATAACTGCCGCTTCCATGCGATGAGGCTTGCCACACCCTCCATCCATTCCTCATGTGATGCGATTGCAACGGCATCCTCTATCTGCTCCTTCCTGCCGTATCCTTTCTCAAAGAAGAAATGTAACGGTTTTAACTCTCTTTTCTTTAAAATAATGGCTAAAACCTTCCCGGACTGTTCCCTCACATAAGTCTCATAAGCTGCCCTTGCCTCCGGTGACAGCCCACATGCAGCATATAAGCGGTTCCACGCCATCGGAATGAGCACCTCCGCTGACTCCTCCACACACGCCTGTGGGAAAATCTCATCATAGGCATTCAGTAAAATAACACCCTCCTTAAAGCACTGTCTTGCGCGGAAACCCTCTCCGGTAAGATTCAGTTCAAAAATATGCGCCGGTCCGATCTCATCATAACTCTCATAATATTCCGGATACAAAAGAACTGCCTCTCTCACTCCGTCCTCCTGTTCAAACGATACTTCCACCTGCCATTTGATCTGCGCGAGAAGCTGCTTTAGCCCGGTCGGCTCCTCTACCCCTGCACACATCCGTAAGCTTCGCAGATTCAGACAATTCATAAACGCATCGCTTCCCACTTCCACAAGCTTTGGATAAACGCTGATCCTTTCCATTTTCGTACAGTTATAAAACGCACAACTCCCTATTTTCACAATGTCCGCCGGAAGTTGTACCTCTTTGATATATTTTTCCGATAATTCGTGCAGTTTTTCGTCCTGCTCTATTGTTTTCTCGGATACAATATTTTCTGTCTCATTTCCTTGTTTTAAGGCGGTACTGTTGTTTTTCATTTTGTCTTTCGACACAAACAGACCGCTCTTCCACATACCTCCGCAGTACCTTGAATACCGGATCTCATTCTCCGGAAGCTTTCTTCTTGAAAAGCAATAATCGCCCAGTTCCCGCACGCATCTTCCATCGATAAATCCCGGCACTGTCACGACCGGCTGTTCTCCGAATACCCGAAGCAGACGGATTTCTCCTTCTGAAATTTTTTCCCATAAAAAAAGCAATTGTTCTGCCCTGTTTTCTCCCATCATTTTTCCCTGTCATTCATGTCCAATATCTTGTATATCCTTCTATATCACAGCATTCTCTCCGTGCTTCAGGTGCCCGTAACTGCGCACTAAAAGAGGCACTTCCGTAATCAGCATGGCAATCCATCCTGCCAGACACGCAAACGGGAATGTCTCTACCTTCATTGCAAAGCCAAACACAAAAACAAATGCTGCGAGCACACGCACTCCCATATTCACCATACTGCTGATCAAAGTGATCTTCAGATCTCCGATTCCCCGGAAATATCCCTGTATGCCATTCGTAACTGCCGGGAGCAGATACATAAATGAGATCAGTTTCAGATAAGTGACGCCCTCTTTTACAACATCTGTGTCTCTGACGAACAAACGCACAACCGGCTCTGCAAAAAAGAAGCACACCAGAAAAATGACCATTCCATAAACCAGTTCGATCTTCATACCGCCCCAGAATCCCTTTCGCACACGTTCTTTTTTTCCTGCTCCGCTGTTCTGAGCCATAAAAGACGTCATAGAGTGCGCAATATTCTGTTCCGGAAGGCACGCAAAATCATCAATGCGGTTCACGATCGTATACGCCGCCATCACGGAAACTCCCATTGTGTTGGCAATTGCCTGCACACCGATTTTTCCAAGCTGCACGGTTCCCTGCTGCATCGCACTCGTCCATCCATAGAGGATCGTCTGTTTCAGCAGCGTTCCATCGAATACAAACCATGCTTTTCCAAGATTTAACTCCGGCACCTTTCTCTTAATGTAAATGATGCAAAGCATACAACACACCGCCTCGCTGACGACCGTTGCGACCGCACAGCCCATGCTGCCCCATCTGAGCACTGCCACGAAAAACAAATCCCCGATGATATTGAGCACCGAGCTTGCCACAAGAAAATAGAGCGGTGTCGTGCTGTCTCCCAGCGCCCGCAATGTGCATGCAAAAAAATTATAGATAAATGTAAAAATAAATCCCAAAAACACGATTCTCAGATAAGAAACTGCAAGCGGAAGCACTTCCTCCTGCACCCGGATCAGTAATAACAACGGTCTGGCAAAAAGAATGCAAAACAACGTGACCGCAATGGAGAACACAATTCCTGCGATCATCGTCGTGCTGATCTGCCGCTTTAAAACATCCATTTTCTTTGCGCCGTACTGGGTTCCCATCAAAATAGAAGCCCCGATACACATACCGTTCACAAACAAAATTGCAAGTGTCATTAATGGATTGCTTGTGCCGACCGCCGCCAATGCCTCTTTTCCCACAAGCTGACCGACGATAATGCTGTCCACCGAGTTATACATCAACTGAAAAATATTTCCAAATAAAAGTGGTATCGTAAATTTTACAAGTAACGGGGTAATTTTCCCCTGTGTCAGATCTTTTGTCATATTCTTACGCCTTTGCCGGAATCTTCTGTTATTTTTTCTGTCAGACTGCCTTGCTGTCCCTGCCTGTTTTCTGCATAATCTGCCCAGAGGCACACGCAGAATAAGACTGACACACTTTTCACAGTGCAACAGCCTTATTCTAGCACACTCTATGTTCGAATACAAATGGCAGACTTCAATCAGCCAAGTATTTTTTTCAGATCTTCCTCCGGGGTGCTGATCGGAGAAATCTGATAATTTTCTACCAGATAATTCAAAATATTCGGTGAAAGAAACGCCGGCAGAGTTGGTCCAAGATAAATATTTTTAATACCAAGGTGTAACAACGTCAGTAAAATGCAGACTGCTTTCTGCTCATACCAGGACAATACCATGGAAAGTGGAAGTTCGTTCACGTTGCAGTCAAACGCTTCTGCGAGCGCAATTGCAACCTTGATTGCACTATAAGCATCGTTACACTGTCCCATATCCATAATTCTTGGAAGTCCGCCGATGGTTCCAAGATCAAGGTCATTAAAACGGTATTTTCCACAGGCAAGCGTGAGAATGACAGAATCCTTTGGTGTCTGTTTTACAAATTCCGTATAGTAGTTTCTTCCAACTCTTGCTCCATCACAGCCACCCACTAAGAAAAAGTGGCTGATTGCTCCGGATTTCACAGCATCGATTACCTGATCTGCAACTCCTAACACGGTTCCATGTCCAAAACCGGTCATGACCGTCTTACCGCCATTGATCCCTGTCATCTCACGGTCAGCTTCATAGCCGCCAAGTTCTAATGCTTTCTCAATGACCGGGGTAAAGTCTTTTTCTTCCCCTATGTGAACCATCTCAGGATAAGAAACCACCTCTGTCGTAAATACACGGTCTGCATAGCTTGGTTTTACCGGCATCAGACAGTTTGTTGTATAAAGGATTGGTGCCGGAAGATGATCAAATTCCTTCTGCTGGTTCTGCCATGCAGTTCCAAAATTTCCTTTTAAATGCGGATATTTCTTCAATTCCGGATAAGCATGTGCCGGGAGCATCTCTCCGTGGGTGTAAATATTGATTCCTTTATCCTTTGTCTGCTCTAATAACAGTTTCAGGTCATAAAGATCATGTCCAGTGATCACAATAAATGGGCCTTTTTCTACGGACAATGGAACTGTGGTTGGTGTCGGTGTCCCAAATGTCTCCGTGTTTGCCTTATCTAAAAGTTCCATACAGATCAGATTTTTCTCTCCCACTTCGAGTACGACCGGAAGCAGAAGATCCATATCCATGTCATAACCGATCACGGATAATGCGCGGTAAAAGAAGCTGTTCACTTCGTCCGAAGTGTAGCCCAACACCATCGCATGGTAAGCGTAAGCTGCCATACCACGGATTCCAAATAAAATCAGTGATTTTAAAGAGCGGATATCCTCATTGTCATTCCACAGATTGTTCATGTCATAATCGTCTGTGTTGCCACATGGATTCTGACAGGCACTGCAATCCGGTACAATTTTATTTTTCTCTGCTTTGACTTTTGCGATCATCTCTTTTAAAGTCTCATCATTGAAATTCACATTCGTGATCGTTGTAAATAAACCTTCGATGATAATACGGTCGGTATTTTCTGTTTTGGGATTATTTCCACAGGATTTTGCAAGACCGATCAATGCTCCGGTCAGTTCATCCTGTAATTTTGCTGTATTTGCAGATTTGCCACACACACCTGCATTTCCTGTACATCCACTGCATCCCGCAGTCTGTTCACACTGAAAACAAAACATTTTCTGTTCCATATTGTGTAATCTCCTTTTTATGAAATGTTGTAATGTAAAACGCTGATATACAGGGGGCTACCCCTGCACACCAGCGCTTGTTACGAGGTATGTACAGATTGTAATAAAAACATCGTTATTTTTCTGTTGTATTTACAACGCAATATTCATTTTATGCATTATTTGATTGGTAATATTTTCTTTCTGTCCTCTGTCTCATGCACATAACCGATCAGCTTATCAGATACTCCAACCACACGTTCTGTAGCTGCATTGCACTTGCTGACTGTGCTGTCTAACTCATTCATATGCTCGATCGTGATCTGTGCACTCTCCGCATTCTGAGCTGCAAATTCTTTCAGGGAAACCGTCTCTGTCTCAATGATATCACTGTGGCTCTTTAATTCTTCCACCTCAGAACTGATGCCTTCGATTGCACTTCCGACCTGACCAATCTCACTGTTTAATGTTGTAAAGATTTCCTTTGTCTGATCGATCTTCTCATTCTGGAGGCTCACTGCCTCAGATACCTTCTCAGTGATCTCCACGCTCACATTTGCCTTATCCATAAGATCTGCAACAAGCTGGTTGATGCGTTCGGTTGACTCTCTTGACTGATCTGCCAAGGTGCGGATCTGCTCTGCAACAACGGCAAACCCTCTTCCGTGTTCCCCCGCTCTGGCTGCCTCAATACTTGCATTTAATGCAAGCAGGTTGGTCTGATTGGAAATATCTGCAATAATATCGGTAACTGTCTGGATCTGCTGGGCAGAATCATTGGTAAGCTTAGACTGCTCTCTTACATTCTCAATCGCTTCTCCATTCTTCTTACTGATGTCGATCAGTTCTCCCATAATATTTTCAGCAGACACGTTGCATTCCTGCATCTTATCTGCACTTGCATTCAAGGCATCTACATTCTCGGAAATCATAGCGATCAGATTACCGATTGCATCGATCTTCTCTTTCATATCTGCCGTCTGTGTTGCCTGTGTCACAGTGTTATCTGCAATCGTATGCACCGAATCCTGTGTGATTTTCAAGGAAGCTTCCATATCATGAAAGATGTTATTAAAATCATCGGATACAGATTTTAATTCTTCTGTTGCTGTTTTAATCCCGGAAATCACAGTTGCAAATGAACTGATGGAATTATGTACGGAACGCATCATCGCTCCGATGTCATCCTCACGCTCCATCAGCTTTTTCGCTTTTTCTCCGATCTTCGTCTGCTCCTGTTCATCTTCTGTTTTTCCCTGGGCTATTGTAAGAAACTGGTTCAACAGTGATTTCACAACCCAGAATACGACTCCAAAAATCACAACGCTGACCGCACTTACCAGCACAACTGCGATCAACGTGCTGATAATTCCATTCTTTAACATTTCCAACACGAGCACCTGCCACAAAACAATGACAAGCATTAATGCAAATATCGGTTTTAAGGCTTTCCCCCAAGCCACTTTTCTGTTATCCTGTTCCATAATTATCAGAATACCTCCGTGTTCATCAAAGTTATACATATTCTACCATATTTTTCATGCTTGTGGTATCAGAATTTCCTATTTTCAAATTTTCTTTGACTATTTTCCAGAAATACTATACAATGCAATCGTTTCAAATAAATATAGAAATGGAGAATCCCAAATGCAAAAAATAGCTTTTTTTGATATAGATGGAACCTTAACTTCCGAAATCGATGGTTCCATACCACAGAGTGCCATCACTGCGATACGAAAAGCCAGAGCAAACGGAAACCTGATGTTTTTAAATTCCGGAAGATGTATCCAGAACGTAGAACCACGTTTTAAAGAAGTCGGCTTTGACGGATTTGTCTGCGGATGCGGCACTGATATTTACTGTGATGGAAAGAATCTTTTACATGTCACGCAATCCCATGAAATTACAATGGAACTGTTAAAGGCAGCAAGAGATACCAATGTCGACATTGTTTTCGAATCGTCCACTGCGGTTGCTTATGATCCGGCCCGTCCAATCATACATCCGGATGCCGTGGCACAATATGACGCTTTCGTGAAACGCGGTTATACAATGCCAACGGATCTGGAGTCACTGGATTTTACCTGTGATAAATTTGTTATCTGGTTTCAGGACAAAGAGCAGCTGCAGGCTTTCCGAAAGATCAGCGACGTGCATTTCAACTGTATTGACCGGGGCGGCACATTCCGGGAATTTGTCCCTCACGGCTACAGCAAAGCAACCGGAATCCAGTTTGTCCTTGATCATTACAATCTGTCAAAAGAGGATGCCTATGCATTCGGAGACAGCAACAATGATCTTCCGATGCTCTCCTATCTCCCGAACAGTGTTGCGATGGGAAATGCATACCCGGCTTCTCTTTTTGACCGGGTGTCCTTTGTCACAAAAAAAGCGAGCGAAGACGGTATCGCCTTCGCTCTGGAACATTTTTCCTTTATTTAGGACTGCAAAAGTGTGCGCCAGGCGCACACTTTTTTATATATACTCTCTCAGATCATCTGCTGTTGTGCGCATCTTATCTACTGCCTGCTGTACCTGCTCTGCAAACTGAAGATTCTGTTCGCTCATGCCATGTACCTGTTCTGCACTTGCGGTCACTTCCTCTGTTGCAGCAGACAGCTGGGATATATTTTCCACGATCTTATTATTAGACTCAGAAAGTCCATCCACCTGCCGGTTTACTTCCTCAATATGATCGATCAGATCTGTCATATTACGGTTCAATATCTCAAATGTCTCAGATGCCGCAACGATCTTCTGATTCTGGCTCTCAACGGCCTCTACAGATTCTTCCACAGAAGAAACTACTTCATTGGCATTCTCATTCAGTTCATTGACGATTCTCGTGATCTGCTCAGTCGAATTCTTTGTCTGCTCTGCCAGCTGTCTGATCTGTTCTGCAACGACGGCAAATCCACGGCCTGCCTCACCGGCTCTTGCACTTTCGATCGATGCATTCAGTGCGAGAAGATTCGTCTGGCTGGAAATATTTAAGATCATTCCTGCGATCTCTTCCACTTCTTTTGTTTTATTCTGAAGCTTTGTCATAGCGGTCGTCACTTCGTGGTTTGTATTCGTGATCAGTTCTGACTGTGTCCTTAATTCTTCCATTACACGGATATTTTCCTGAATACTCTCGTTGGAATTCATTGCAATATCCACCATCTGCTTTGAACTCTCTCCGGTGACACCAATTGCATCCTGAATGGAATTGGTCATTGTACTCTGTTCTTCAATGCTGCCTGCGGTTGTATTGGCAGAAGCTGAAATCTCCTGCATGCTGTTTGTTACAGATTCTGTCACGCCAACCAGCTTTTCAATCAGTTCACTGCTCTTTACAGATTCTGTCTGGATAGATTGTGAAATGCCAAGCACCCCTTCCAGTACCCGTTTTTCCTTCTCATGTTCTTCTGCGATAGAGCCAAGTGCATCATCATTAAACATAATCGTGATATCACCGATTTTTGCGATGATAAAGAGAATTCCAAGCACACCCCAGATACCACAGATAGTATCCACATCTATCACATTAATTCCCTTGACAGACTGTACAACAGTCACAAGGATATATAAAATTCCAAGTCCAATTGAGGTTCTCCTTAATCCCTTTTTATCATAATAAGGAATCTGTAATGCAAGAGAAGCAATCAGTATATAGGTAATAAAATGCGCATCTGTCTGCATACCAATCATCAAATACTCAATTCCCATCTCCATGGTTACCGCCACTTTTAACTTGCTTGTTGCCTTATTCCTGCAATAAATAACCGCGTTCACCACGGTAAATGCAAGTAAAAGAACCGTATTTCCATAGACGGTCACCGTCTGGATGTTATGATTCATCTGTTTCATCCACAGATACAACAAAATCAGTGCCGCCATAAAGATCGTGGCTCCCATATATATTCTATTCATTCTCCGCAATCGTTCCGAAATGTCATTATAACGATATTTATTTTCTTCCATTGTTTTTCGTTAACTCCTCTCTTGTTATCATGTAAGCCTTTTCACAATATAGCATATTATACCTTATTTTTCCAAAAAATTCCATATTATTTTCTGCATAATATGCATATTTTTCTCAGATACGCCACCTGCTTCAATAAACGATCTTATCGCGTCCGGTCTCTTTTCCCTGATATAACTTCTCATCTGCCCTGCGGATCGCCATTTCCATACCATCGTTCTTATCGTACTCTTCCAGTCCAAACGTCACGGTAATGCGGATCTCCTCATTTTCATACGATACCGTCAGCCTGTGGATCTCGTCATAAATCTCCTGCAGCGCATCATATGCCGCATCGCCGTTTCTGCCATAAAATACAAACAGGAACTCCTCGCCTCCCCAGCGGCATACCCTTCCGTATGGTTTCATTTTGTCCATGAAAAGTCCTGCTACAGCTTTCAGCACTTCATCACCTGCATCATGCCCATAGGTATCATTAATTCTTTTAAAGAAATCAATATCTGCAATGGCGATCGATACAAAGCCTGCATTTCCTATCTCATAATCATACTCCACTGCACGGATATATTCCCACATGCTCCGGCGGTTCCAAAGACCGGTAAGTGCGTCAACAGAAGCGATCTTTTGCAGTTTTGCATTATACCGTACAAGCTTCTGTTCCATTTTCTGGGCATCCTTCGTAAATATGATCATGACAGCAGTGATCTGCGCAAAAATAAAAATCGTATTTAAAATCTGTATCAGAACACTTATGCCGGGATCCAGTGGGCTGTACGGTTTGAAATTCCGGGCGTAGGCATACAAAGCCAGACGGAGTGCACATGCTCCGACCGCAGTCAGCACTTTTCTCCGCTCTCTTGCAGTACTCACCGTAAAGTTCAGCGCAAGAAATGCAAACAGATAATGCTGTACTCCGCAATCCCAGCCAAACATCACAATAAACAGGATGATCCACACGATCATAAGTATCTGTGAGATCCACGCTGACTCTCTTGTGTGATTCCAGTACGTTGTGTAAAAAGATAACACATAGCATACTCCGCACACCAGACAGCCACCCACATTCATCCAGTCGCCCATGCTACAGAAAACTGCCATAAGGCAGAGAAAATATCCAATGAAGATCAGCGCACTGATACGCAGTGTCACCGCTGTTTTCTTTGTTTCATTCTCATTCTTTACATCTTCAAAAATCAAATCAAGGATCTTGTTCATTTTCCCTTTCTCCGTTGCTATTTTAGGACTGTCTCATTTATGTCATCCTTTCTCCTACAAAAATAGTACTTTTTTACAGATATAAAGTCAACTTATTTCTGACAATTTTTGACTGAGAATCCGAATTTTTATTTTGACTACTATGAATATTTCTTTTTACTTTTCATTTAAAGTACGCATGGAATTTAAGATTGCGATGACAGAAACTCCTACATCCGCAAATACGGCCTCCCACATATTCGCCATACCAAGTGCGCCGAGAATCAGAACAAGTGCTTTTATTGCAAGTGCAAATACAATGTTCTGTTTTACAATGCGGAGTGTCTTTCTTGCAATCCTAACAACCGATGCGATCTTGGTCACATCATCATCCATCAGGACAATATCTGCTGCTTCGATTGCCGCATCGGAGCCCATGCTTCCCATTGCAATTCCAATGTCCGCTCTGGTGAGTACCGGAGCATCATTGATTCCATCTCCAACAAATGCAAGACGCTCTTTTTCTTTTTCAGCTTTTAAGAGTGCTTCCACCTGCTCTACTTTACCACCCGGTAACAGTTCTGCATGTACCTCATCGATACCAAGTGTCTGTGCCACTGTCTCTGCGGCCTCTTTGCGGTCTCCGGTCAGCATGACCGTATGTCTGACGCCTACCTGTTTCATGTCGTGGATTGCTTCTTTTGCTCCATCTTTAATGGTATCGGAGATGACAACCGCTCCTTCAAATACTCCATTGCATGCCACATAAACAACTGTTCCCATGCTCTTGCAAGGTGTATAAAAAATACTCTCTGACTTCATGAGTTTTTCGTTTCCAAGTAATACGGTCTTTCCGTCGATCACAGCTTTGATTCCGTGTCCTGCGATTTCCTCTGTGTTTGTCACACGGTTTAAATCCAGCTCTTTTCCGTAAGCTTCACGGATGGAATTTGCGATTGGATGATTGGAATAGCCCTCTCCCAATGCTGCAAGTTCGATCAGTTCCTCTTTGGAACCGTTTTCGGTGATGACATCTGTCACTTTAAACTCGCCTTTGGTCAGTGTTCCGGTCTTATCAAAAACAATTGTGGTCATCTCTGCCACTGCCTCCAAATAGTTGCTTCCTTTTACAAGGACACCGATCTTAGACGCTGCACCGATTCCTCCGAAGAATCCTAAAGGAACGGAGATTACCAACGCACATGGGCAGGAAATAACAAGGAAAATACATGCTCTCTGAATCCATTCTGCCCATCCGCCGCCAAGAATCAGTGGTGGCAGAATTGCGAGGATCACTGCACCGATCGTGACAACCGGTGTGTAATATTTTGCAAAACGTGTGATGAAATTCTCAACTTTTGCTTTTTTGCTGCTTGCATTCTCCACAAGTTCCTGAATTTTCGCAACCGTGGAATCGTCAAACTCTTTTGTTGTTTTTACTTTTAATGTTCCGCTTCCGTTCACGCAGCCACTGATGATCTCATCCCCGGCTTTTGCGCCTCTTGGCACCGACTCACCGGTCAGTGCTGCGGTATCGATCAGGGATTCACCCTCCACAACAATACCGTCCAAAGGAATACGCTCCCCCGGTTTCACTACGATAATGCTTCCAACTTCCACATCATCCGGATCAACCTGTTTTAAAACTCCGTCTTCCTCGATATTGGCATATTCCGGACAAATGTCCATCATATCAGAAATGGACTGACGGGATTTTCCAACCGCATAGCCCTGGAACAATTCGCCTACCTGATAAAACAGCATAACAGCGACAGCCTCCGAATATTCACCTACGCCAAACGCTCCGAATGTGGCGATCATCATAAGGAAATTCTCATCAAACACCTGTCCGTGGCTGATGTTTCGTGCCGCCTTGTATACAATATCATAACCAATGACCAGATACGGAACCAGATAAATCACAAATAACACAATTTTGTTCCATCCGTCCATCTGTCCCGTGTGTTCACAGACCATCAGGACTGCAAACAGCAGAAATGTGACAATGATGCGGTAAAGCATCTTTTTCTGTTTCTTTGTCATATCATTTACCATGCCTTTCCATAACCTGCAGACTTTATGCCACAGGCACAAATTACTCTCCTTAGGATAGAAATAGCTGCTGCATCACGCAGCAGCCACTGATTCATTAAAATAAGATTTTGCAGTCCGGCTCAACCTTTGCACAAACAGCTACGACTTCTTTCATGATCTCGTCAAATTTTGCATCCTCTGCATCAATGCTCATTTTCTGTGTCATAAAGCTTACGCTTGCATCGTTGACACCCGGAATTTTTTTGATCGCATCTTCCATTTTTGCTGCGCAGTTTGCACAGTCAAGGTCTTCTAATTTAAATTTTTTCTTCATGATCCATTCCTCCATTTTCTTATTCTTCAATATGTTCTCTTCCCTGATCGATGATCGTGCGCACATGTTCATCTGCCAGTGAGTAAATCACGGATTTGCCTTCCCTTCTGCCGGTCACAAGCTTCGCCTGCTTTAATATCTTAAGCTGATGGGAAATTGCTGACTGGTTCATATGAAGCATTTCCGCAAGATCACAGACACACACTTCTGACTCAAACAACACATACAAAATCCGGATTCTGGTTGAATCACCGAATATTTTAAACAGTTCTGCCAGATCGTACAGTTCATCTTCGTCCGGCATGTGCTCACTCACCTGTTTGATCTTATCCTCATGGATCTCGCACGTTTCACAGTGTTCTACATCATTAATTGCCAATCATTTCACCTCCGTTACATATGAATATCTGTTCATATGTTTATATTATCAACCTTTTATATATCTGTCAACAGATTTTGCGTATCTTTTTCATTTTAAAACTATCTTGCCTGAAATATTTTTCTCTGCTTGTAAATGTAATAGATGCTCATCGCAAGCGCACCTGCCGCCCATGTGATCGGATAGCAGATGATGACCTGCTCTAAGGTTCCGTGAGCTGCCACAAGTGTCACCCAGATCATACGGAGCACACAGATGCCAACCATCGTGATCAGCGTGGAAACTACCACTGCTCCCTGTGCACGCAGTGCCCCGGAAAACACTTCGATAAAGGCAAATAATAAGTACGCCGGTGCGATCACATTCATCATGCGGATACCGATCTCTACCACGCCCGCATCATTGACAAAGATTCCAAACAGAAATCTCTCTGCAGACATTAAGATGATACTCACAGAAACCGCCGATATCAGTGCCATGCCAAGACAGATTTTTGTACCTCTCCGGATGCGGTCCCATTTCCCTGCTCCATAGTTTTGTCCTACAAATGTCATAACAGAGATTCCGAATGCGCTGTTGATCATCCAGAAAATAAAATCAATTTTGGAATAAGCCGTCCATGCCGCCATCGTGTCCACGCCAAAATTATTGATGGACACCTGCACGATAATATTCGAAATACTGTACATGATTGCCTCAAATCCCGCCGGAAGACCTATTTTTAAAATACTCTGCAGCATTCTTTTGTACATGCGGATCTGTGAGAGACACAGTTTCATGCCCTCCGTGCGGTACATCAGTGTAACTGTCACCAAAACAGCACTGACCGCCTGAGCGATCAGGGTGGCAATGGCCGCACCTAAAACGCCTAATGGAATAACCAGAATGAGTAAAAGATCCAATATAATATTTACCACACTGCAGACGATCAGATAATATAATGGTCTTTTCGAATCCCCGACTGCCCTTAAAATCGCAGCACCCATATTGTAAATGAAAATAAAAATCAGTCCTGAAAAATACACCCGCACGTACAGTACCGATTCTGCGATCAGTTCCTCCGGTGTGTTCATCCAGCGTAACATCTGCGGTGCAAACACGATCCCGGCAATTCCGAGCACAAGTCCTCCCACAAGTGCAAATGCGTAAGCGGTGTGAAGAGACTCTTCTATCTCCTCTTTTTTTCCGGCACCAAAATACTGTGAGATAATAACGGTAGCTCCCGTGGACACGCCTGTGAAAAACCCTACCACAAGGCTTATGATCTGCCCGGCAGAGCCGCCGACACTCGACAGTGCTTCTTTTCCGACAAACTGTCCCACAATGACAGAATCCACCGTATTATATAACTGCTGAAAAAAACTTCCCACCAGAATCGGAAAGAAGAAAATCAACAGCTGTTTCCAGATCACTCCCTCTGTGATCCCGTTCTTTTCCTGTGTTGTCATGATATCTTCTCCTGTGCAGCTTCCATCCGGTCACGGATAGCTTCCATTCTCTGATCCAGGGATGCACTGATGCCGGCACACTCCACCAGTTCTTTTGCCAGATACTCTGCCTCGCTTTCCGGAATGTTCTTCTTATAACGTAATTTATGCTCCAGACTTGCCCAGAAATCCATTGCAATCGTCCTGAGCTGGACCTCCACCTTCATCGGACGTTTTTCTTTTTCAAGGAAAATCGGCACTTCGATGATCAGATGCAGACTGCGATATCCACCCGGCTTCGGGTTTTTAATATAATCTTTCCGCTCGATCAGTCTGACATCGTCCTGCTGCAGCAGACAATCCGCCAGCATATAAATATCTTCCTGAAATGAACAGATCACGCGGACTCCTGCGATATCGTTGATATTTTCCTCTATGGATTCCAGTGAAAATGGAATCTGTTTCCGCTTCACTTTCTTTAAAATACTGTCAAACGATTTCACTCTCGCCTTAATGGACTCGATCGGATTTCTGTCATATTGCAGGGAAAACTGCTCATTCAAAACATTGAACTTTGTCTCCACTTCCATGATCGCACACCGGTAGTATGCCATCAGACTCTCGATCGGTGCAAAATTGTCCTGCACTTTATCCATAAACTCATCGGATAACACGGTATCCATGATAATCTCTTCTTTTGCCTGTTTTAAAAATTTCTCGATCAGCATATGTAAAACCTTCTTCTCTCACGTATTCCGTGGATATACCACAGCCTACTTATTATAGATGGTTTTCTCCATTTTTACAAGCCATTGGGAAGCTAGATAATAAACCGTAATTAATAAAGAGAATTATCAGATATAAATGAACAAAAAAATTGCATAGACAGATGTGATTTCCTTCGCGAGCTTTGCGAGCAGGAACATCATATCTGACTATGCGATTTTTTTGTTCTATCAAACAATTTACTTTTTTGTTATCTACGCTTCTTCTTTGGCTTCTTCCTTCACATCTTTCCTGACACGTCCGTACATTTGCATGTATTTATAAAGGCGTTTTGCAAGTTTGTTGTCAATCTGGTCTGCGGTTGCTCTCCACTCCCAGTTTCCGCCTAAGGTGGATGGCGTATTCATACGTCCCTCAGAGCCGACACCGATGATATCCTGCATCGGAACGATTGCGAGATCACCGACCGAAGCCCATGCACCGCGCATCATGCCCCAGTTATACCCCTCCTCTTTTGTGAGGTTTAAGTACTCTTTCGCAAATTTTACACTTGCCTTCGGTGCTGTTTTCATCCAGCCAAGGATCGTATCATTGTCGTGTGTTCCTGTGTATACAACACAATGTGTCGGGTAGTTATGTGGCAAATAATCGCTTCCCTCCCTGGAATCAAATGCAAACTGTACCACTTTCATACCAGGGAAACCGGAATCTTTTACAAGCTTCAATACAGAAGGTGTCAGGAATCCAAGATCCTCCACAATGATATTTAACTTGCCAAGTTTCTTCTCCAATGTATGAAACAGATCCATTCCAGGACCCTCTCTCCACTCACCATTACGTGCAGTGTCGTCTGTTCCAGGGATCGCATAGTAAGAATCAAATCCACGGAAATGATCGATACGTACAATATCATATAATTTTGACATTGCTTTGATCCGTTTTGTCCACCAGCTATAACCGTCTTTTTTCATCTCATCCCAGCGGAACAGTGGATTTCCCCAAAGCTGTCCATCTGCGGAGAATGCATCCGGCGGACATCCTGCAACATCGATCGGATCTAAGTTCTCATCCAAGTAGAACTGAGCCGGATTAGCCCATACATCCGCAGAATCTCCTGCAACATAAATTGGAACATCTCCGATGATCTCAATGCCTTTTTCATTTACATATTCCTTCAATGCCCACCACTGTTTGAAGAACAGATACTGGAGCATTTTGTAAAACAGAATGTCATCTGCATAAGTTTCTTTTGCTTCTGACAATGCTTTCTGTTCTCTTGTCTTTAATTCTTTTTCCCATTCAAACCATGCAATTCCGCCATGAGCATCTTTTAATGCCATAAACAGTGCATAATCCTCGAGCCATTCTGCTTCTTTCTCACAAAAAGATGCAAAATCCTCCGGCTGTTTTTTCATGAAACGTACATAGGCTTTTTTCAGTAATGCATAGCGGGAATTGTACATAACCCCATAGTCTACATAATGAGGATTGCTGCCCCATGGAAAAGATTCGCACTCTGCTTTTTTTAACAGTTTTTCCCTGCATAAAATCTCAAGATCGATAAAATAAGGATTTCCTGCAAAACTGGAAAATGACTGATATGGTGAATCACCATAGCTGGTCGGACAGATTGGAAGGATCTGCCAGTATTTCTGACCTGATTTATCAAGAAAATCTACGAACTTTCTTGCCTCTTTTCCCATTGTACCAATTCCATAAGGGGATGGCAGGGATGAAATGTGCATTAAAACACCGCTGCTTCTCATAACAATAATTCCTCCTATTTGAGTTCAAAAACTCCTATTTCAAATTCTTTATACTCTCCCCACTTGCGAACTCAAACGGAACCACCTCATAAATCGGCTCTTTCTTCAGTTCGATCTGCCCAAACAGTATCTCCACACTTCTCACTGCAAGTGTCTGATACTGCTGTCTGATCGTGGCGAGTTTCGGATTATAATATTCTGCTAATACGGTGCCATCAAAACCAATCACAGAAATATCTTCCGGTACACGATAATCCATATCGCGCAGCGCACGGATCGCGCCGATAGCCATCACATCTGACATTGCAAATACTGCTGTCAGATCAGGATACTTTTCCACCAGACGTTTCATCGCCCGGTAAGCACTGTCAAATGAGAATCTTGCTTTCTCATAGCAGACTTCAAGATCCATCTCCTTATTATGTTCTGCAAAGCTTTCCTTACATCCTAAATATCTCTGGTGGCTGGTGTATGATTTTACCGAATCACCACCGATAATACCAATCCTGTCATGTCCTGCTTCAAACAAAGCATCCACAGCACACTTTCCTGCGGCAATATCATCTGTCGCAACACTGGAAAGGTTCTCAAATGAAAGATCATTTGCCCGGTTTGTCACAAGCACACTCGGCACACCCACCTTTGCAAATCCCTGTTTAAAAAATTCCGGGTTACCACCTAAAAACAGAAGTCCTAACGGCTTTCGCTCCCTGCAGAGCTGTAATGCCTGTTCCACCTCATTGTCGTCCTCGTCAATGTAGGAAACAACCAGTGTATAGTCGGTTCTTCCGATCATCTGCTGAATCTCCTCCACAATGTTGGAGAACAGCATATTGGAAATACCTTTGACTAATACACCAATTGTTTTCGTATTGCTCTGCTTCAAATGCTTCGCATTGTTATTCGGAACAAAATGAAATTTTTCAACTACTTCTTCGATTTTTTTCTTTGCATCGGGACTGACATCATTTCTATGATTCAGGACTCTGGAAACCGTGCTGATGGAATATCCTGATTCCCTGGCTATATCCTTTATCGTAACCATATTTTTCTTTCCTGTCTACTGTTTTTTTCGTTTTTTTTCGTAAAATATGTATTTTTTTACAATCTTCTACTGTAATATCAGCCTTTGACCGCTCCTGCAACTACTCCTTCAATAATATATTTCTGACAAGCCACATAGAAAACTACAATTGGAACAATTGCAAGTACAAGCATTGCCATCATCGTACCCCAATCTACTGCTCCATAACCACCTTTTAAGTACTGAATGACGATTGGAATCGTCTTGTATTTTTTGATATCCAATACCAGATAAGGAAGTAAATAATCATTCCAGATCCACATTGCCTGTAAAATTGCAACGGTGATCGCCGTTGGTTTCATAATTGGAAATACCACCTGAAAGAATGTCTGGATCGGAGTACATCCATCGATCATCGCCGCCTCTTCTATCTCGATCGGAATACTTTTTACAAAGCCGCAGAACATAAACACCGCAAGTCCTGCACCGAATCCAAGGTATACTAAAATGATACCGACCGGGTTGCTCAGATGCATCATATTTGCCAGTTTCGACAAGGTGAACATTACCATCTGGAATGGTACGATCATGGAAAACAGACATAACATATAAATGGTTGCATTCACTTTATTATGTACTCTTGTAATATACCATGCACACATGGAGGTGCATAAGATGATCACTGCAACAGAGCCAACGGTGATGAGCACCGAGTAGCCAAACGCCTGAAAAAAGTTTGTTTTTTCAATACCCCGGATGAAATTTGACAATCCGGTAAAGGATCTCTCATCCGGCAGTGCAAATGCATTTTTTGTGATAAATCCTTTTTTCTTGAAAGAATTGATCAGCACCAGAAAAATCGGATACAGATAAAAAACGGTCAGCAGACTGAAAAATACGGTCAGCACTCCTCCGTGTTTTGATCTTCTTACAGCACTTACCTCATTATTTTCTTTTACTTTCTTTGCCATTACTGCTGTACCTCCTTTGTTCTGGTCAGTCTGTTCTGTGCCAGTGCGATAACTGCTACTATAATAAAGAAGATAACTGCTTTCGCCTGACCGACACCTTCCCAACCGGTTCTTCCATAGAATGTCTCAAAGATGTTAAGCGCAAGCATCTGCGAATTATTGGACGGCTCTCCTGCTGTCAATGCCAGGTTCTGATCGAACAGTTTGAAAGAGTTCGTCAGTGTTAAGAATGTACAGATCGTGATGGATGGCATTACCATTGGAATCGTAACACTCTTCAATAACTGCCAGTTGGACGCCCCGTCCATTTTTGCCGCCTCAATCAGCTCGCCCGGAATATTCTGGATACCGGCGATATAAATGATCATCATATAACCGACCTGCTGCCAGTTCATTAAAATGATCAATCCCCAGAATCCATAGGAAGAAGAATAAGTAAGTGTTCTTCCAAAATGACCTAAGATTCCATTCAGCAGGATCTGCCAAATATAACCTAAAACAATACCACCAATAAGGTTTGGCATAAAAAATACTGTACGGAAGAAGTTCGTACCTTTAATTCCCTTTGTTAAAAGCATCGCAATTACAAATGCAAAAACATTGATCGTCAGCACTGATACAATGGTGAATAATGCAGTGAACCATAATGCATGCATAAATGTCGGATCACTGAACACGCGCAGATAATTTTTTAATCCTACAAATTTTGCATCTGTAACGGTTGTAAATTCACAGAATGATAAGTAGATACCCATAATAAAAGGAACTATAAAACCTATTGTAAATGCCACTAATGTAGGGAGTGCAAAAACAGGAAAATATTTTTTGATTGCTTTCTCCATAATTTCCATCCTCTCATAAAACCTTAATAATCTGAAAGGGTGAGTGGCAGGCCACACACCCTTTCCATGTTACTTCATCATTACTTTTTATTTGTTTGCAGCTGCTGCATACTCAGTAGCCCATCCGTCAACGAATGCACTGACAACGCCGTCCCAGTCACCTGTTCCCTGTGCGTACTCTAATAATGCAGAACCTACACCGTCTTTCCATGTCTCAGATGGAATAGTAGAGAAGTTCCATGTTACAGAGTATTTACCATCAGCGATGTACTGGTTAGAAGCCTGGATAAATACATTGTCTGCTTCATATTCGCCTGTGAATGTATCAAATGGTGTTGTAAATCCCATTTCATGAGCCATGGATTCACGTCCTGCGTCAGATGTGATAACCCAGTTCAGGAAATCAAGTGTTGCCTGCTGATCTTCTGCAGAAGCTTTGCTGTTTACACACCAGTAGTTCTCAGAACCTGTGCAGAGTCCCTGATTCTCTTCTCCCTCAACACCAATATAGATTGGCATCATACTCATATCATCAGCGGTTACAAGATAACCATTCTCTTCATTTGTGAGGTTACCATACTCCCATGTACCATTCTGGTAGAATACTGCCTCTTCCATACCGAATTCAGATTCTGCTTCATCACCTGTCTTAGATGAGAGCATTCCCGGATCACAGGTGGAATCTGTAATGTATAAATCCCAGATCTGTTTGTAATTGTCAAGGTATGTTCCTTCTATTGCATCTGTAGAATCAATTCCTTTGTCTTTGTATTCATAGTAAATTGGAAGATTTGCCAAATGAGTTTTAAATCTCCAGTCAGATGATCCATCCATACCTGCGGAAGTAAATGCTCCCTGAAGATCGTATCCAAACTTCTCATTAATCTCATCTAATCTGGACTGGATATCATCTGCAACTGCTTTTAATGTCGCAAAGTTGTTGATCTCATCAACAGAAGAAATCACTGCGTTGTCCATTGTGCAGTAGTCATTTAAGATTGTCTTATTGTAAATGATACCGTAAGTCTCGATAACATAAGCGATACCCTGTACTGCGTTTCCATCTTTTAATACAAAATCATCACTTGTCAGATGTGAATATAACTCACTGCCTGAAAGATCCATGCAATAATCTTTCCAGTTTGCAAGTCCTACAGGTCCGTTTACCTGGAATAAGGTTGGTGCTTCTGATTTTGCCATCTCTGATTTTAATGTCTGCTCATATGTACCATCTGCAGCCGTGATAACTGTAACCTCTGTTCCGGTCTCTGCTGTGTATTTTGCTGCCAGATCCTGCCACTGCTGATCCTGTTCCGGTTTAAAGTTCAGATAATAAACGGAACCACTTCCGGATGCTGCTGCATCTGTTTTCGCATCTCCTGCTTCTGTTGTACTTGCTGTTGCATCTGCACTGTTTGCACTGTCTGCATTGGAAGCATCACTGCCGCATCCTGCAAATAAAGTTGCTGTCATTGCTGTAGCAAGCATTACTGATAAAACTTTTCTCTTCATGTCGTTTCCTCCCGTATACTTTCTGCACATCTGTATTGTGCAATGATTGTTCTGGCACTCTGCCACTTCGCTGAAATGTTCCCGGTAACATTTTCGGTATTGTTTTCGGTAACGTTTTCAGTTGATAATTGAATTATATTCTTTTTTCATAAAAAAGCAATACTGAATCGTTATCTTCTCTATATTTCATAATTTTTGTTTTTGTTTTTTGTGTAAATTGTATATCAGCAAGATACTTTTTTCTTATTTTTCTTTTTTCTGGTGGAAATTTGCTCAAAGTATTACTTTCTGCCCTGCCGCTTTTATTTCATGAAATTAGAATGCAATGATGTTTTACATTGAAAAAGATTTTTTGAAATGCTACTATAATATTATAGAAATGAAATCCGGGCACTGCCGTTTCATTCTGATCAAAAGGGAAAGTGGAAAGAACATATGAAAGAACTGATCCGTCATAAATTACAACATGATTTCAAACGAATAAAAACCTCTGCCAAATGGGTGCTTTTCTCCATCGTCTCCGGACTGCTTGTCGGTGGTGTTGGCACACTCTTCTATTTCGGCATGTATGTGGTCACACTGACCAGAACCAAAAACCCGTGGCTTATTTTTCTGCTCCCGGTGAGTGGTATCCTGATCGTCGGATGTTACCGCCTGCTTCATGATGAAAAAGATACCGGAACCAACCTTGTATTATCTGCGATACATTCCGATGAAAATCTGCCGCTGCGCATGGCTCCGCTGATTTTTATCTCCACACTCATCACCCACCTGTTTGGTGGTTCTGCCGGACGTGAAGGTGCAGCGTTACAGCTCGGTGGAAGTATCGGAAACGGTCTTGGAAAACTGTTCCGCTTTGATGAAAAAGACAAACACATTATGATCATGTGCGGCATGAGCGCCGCATTCTCTGCATTGTTTGGCACACCGATGGCTGCGGCTGTCTTTTCCATGGAGGTTGTCAGTGTCGGCGTTATGTATTATGCAGCGTTAGTCCCGTGCGTGATCTCCTCACTGGTCGCACATGCTGTTGCAGAATTCTTTGGCGTCTCACAGGAAATGTTCCTGATTGATCAGATTCCTGCTTTTAAGATCACAAGTGCTGTAAAAATCTCTGTCCTTGCGATTCTATGTGCCGGTGTCAGCATTATTTTCTGTGTCATGCTGCATCAGTCAGAACACCTTTATAAAAAGTTTTTTAAAAATCCTTATGTGCGCATTTTCGCCGGTGGATGTTTCGTGCTCATTTTAACGTTGCTTGTGGGCAACCAGAATTATAACGGTACGGGAATCAATATCATCGAACAGTGTATTGACGGCACGGTCCGCCCGGAAGCCTTTTTTATGAAAATGCTCTTTACCGCCTTAACATTAGGTGCCGGATTTAAAGGCGGCGAGATTGTTCCATCGTTTTTTACCGGGGCGGCATTTGGCTGTCTGTTTGGAAATCTGTCAGGCTTTTCACCTACACTCTGTACGGCAGTCGGCATGGCTGCAGTTTTCTGTGGTGTGACAAACTGCCCGATCACTGCCCTGCTCATCAGCTTTGAGTTGTTCGGCTATGACGGCATGCCTTACTTTTTGCTTGCCGTTGCTTTCAGCTACATGCTTTCCGGATACTATGGCCTATACAGCAGCCAGAAAATTATTTACTCCAAATATAAGACCAATTATATCAACCGCAAAACACATTAAAAAACTTCCCACATATCCGGTTTTCCTGCGATATGTGGGAAGTTTTTTAATGTTCTTCCCTGGCGGCTTTCAGAAGATCAAGCAGTCCTTTTTCCTTGATCAGCGCAATGCCCTGCCCCTCATCACCGAGCACAATAAGATTGTCACCTGGCCTGATGTCAAATATTTTTCTGGCTTTTGCCGGGATCACGATCTGACCTTTCTCACCTACTTTTACCATGCCGAAAATGTGTTTTCCCTTCGGTGGAACTTCTAAGCCAAGAGAATCCTTTTTTTCATAATTGATCAGGTCATCCACCGTCACGCCAAAGATATCTGCGAGCCTTTTGCACCTTTCGATATCCGGCAGGGATTCCCCTGTCTCATATTTCGAGAGTGTCTGTCTCGACACACCGATCTGATCTGCCAGTTCATCCTGCGACATTTGATTTAGTTTTCGAAGCTGAATGAGATTTTCTGCAAACATTATTTTTTCTTTCCTCCAATTCCACAGACGATCCACCGGAGCACCGGAATACGGCGGATGATCTCATAAGCCAGATATGCACCGGCAAATCCCGCTGCTGCCACAAAAAGATAAAGAAGCACTGCCGGCAATTTTGTATACATGTTCAGATAATATGCTGTCATCGCAATGAAAAGGTAATGGAATAAATAAAGTCCCCATGATTTCGCTGCCATCCATCTTGTCAAAGTGTTGGAAATATTACTCCATTTTTTCATGAAAGCCAAAACTGCAATGACCGCGATCCATGCAAACAGGCTGCATAGCGGTGTGTCTAAAACTGAATGCTCAGCGTATGGTCTGCCCCAGTATAACACTGTAAATGCAGCCGCTAAAATTACGGCACACACCGCAAGCAGCAGCCAGCATTTTTCCAGACGATCCACCACTTCATCATGGGACAAAACAAAATATCCCACAAAAAATCCAGCCCCATAGATACCGAAACGGTATACCACAACCACTGGTGTGTTCAAAATCTGAGCTGCTCCCCAGATCACAATTGCAAACAACACAAGAAATGGAATGTCCGCTTTCTCTCCCAGCTTCCACCATCTGTCTTTTTCCACTCTGCGAACCCATACGAGCAATACCGAAAAAATCCATAACATCTGGATATACCATAGCGGTCCTATGCCGCTGACTGCCATGATGATAAATAAAACCGGTTTTGGAACTGCTGCCATCTGCTCTAATCCACCGCCGATCAGCAGATTGTAGTATCCTAAAATCCACCAGAACACCAAAAGCCCAAGGGTGGATGGAACCAATAATTTTCCCGTCCTTTTTTTTTATAAATTCTTTTTCTGAGCGATGTTCCAGCTCATACCTTGCGCTCATTCCTGATATTACAAACAACAACAGCATAAACCATGGGTATACGATATACTGAAATGCATCCTGATACTGCACATCCGAAAATGGTCCGATCACTCCAAATGTTTCAATTCCATTGAACATATAAATAACATGATACAAAACCACAAGCACAACTGTGATCCATCTGATATTGTCTATGTATAACTTTCTCATATTTTTACCACCTTTGCAATTATTTTTAACATTATTATAAATTGCAGAAAATGGAAAATCCACCAGGTATCCTTAACAATACCGGATGGATTTCGTTAAAAATGAGGGCAGTTTTTTATCTTATAATTTTTTCATCATCCAGTCCGCAGACGCATAATGTCCATCCGCATATTTCATGTTATCTGGAAATGTGCCATATTTCTGGAATCCCAGTTTTTCATACAATGTAATTGCATTTTGATTATCCGAGATCACTTCAAGCTCCGCCTGTTCAAATCCAATCTCTTTTGCTGCTTTCAGCACTGTTTCCATCATGATTTTTCCAATACCATATCCGCAGAATTCCTGATATAAAGCAATTGCCACTTCGCATCTGTGCCGATATCTCTTATAGTTTCCAACCGGATTGAATGAACAGTTTCCGATATGTTTTCCATCCAACGTTGCAATTAACATTAAGGATCTGTCCGAATTCAGACAATTATTGATAAACGCTGTCTCCTGCTCCTGTGTCATGACAACTTCTTCCGGTTCCCGGATCAGATATGGTGTTTCCGCTGTGGTGACTTTTAAGTACGTGATTAAATCTTCTGCATCTTCCGGTGTTGCATTTCTCAGTACAATCGTCCGATTACTTTTATCCTTGATTTCAATCGGTCCAAATTTCATATCTAAACCACCTTTCCAAAGTATCCTTTGCACCATTATGATACCAACGATCATAAGATGCAAATCTTTCCCCCAAAATTTTCACTAATTATAATTTTATTATTTTACTCTACAAAAAAGTTGAAGTAAACAGCCAATTTTTCTTGCTTCCCTTATAATTTCTGTGTTACAATGACTAAAAGCATATTTTACAAAATCTTCATGACATTTTTGTCATCTATATTCTAAGAACGACAGATTCGTTTTTTTTAGAATCTGTGTACTTCATTCGTATCTATGCTTTTTGTTACCCATCAACAATTGAAAAGCAGGAGACGAAATGAACTTGGAATCATAAACAGTTGTTATTCTCCTGCAAGCAAAGAACCGTTTTAAACATAGGCTGTTCTGCCACATATCAGGAGGAAACAATTTTGGCAAAATGTAAAAGAAACCGTAACAGAGCAAAGCGAAACTTCACCGTTAAAACACCGACAGCAAACAGGAACTACAAGGACACCGTTTTTCGTATGTTATTTTCTGACCGGAAGAATCTGCTCTCACTTTACAATGCGGTCAATCAAAGTGATTATAAAAACCCGGAAGAGTTGGAAATTGTGACATTAGAAAATGCTATTTATATGGGGATGAAAAACGATCTGGCATTTATTATGGATACCAATTTATATCTGTATGAGCATCAGTCAACCTACAATCCAAATATGCCTCTTCGTGATCTGTTTTATATTTGCAGTGAATATCAGAAACTCGTGAATAAGAAATCTCTTTATTCTTCGACTCTGCAAAAAATCCCTGCACCAAATTTTATCGAGTTTTACAATGGTTCGACGGCAATTGCTGACTGTACAGAGCTTCGGCTTTCCTCAGCATTTGAACATCTGTCAGGTGAACCAAAGCTCGAATTAATTGTTACTGTTTTGAATGTCAATGAAGGACACAATGCAGAGTTGATGCAGCATTGCAGTATGTTAAAAGAATATGCACAGTATGTTGCCAGAGTGCGCCACTATGCGTCAGACATGCCTTTAAATCAGGCTGTAAAACGTGCTGTGGACGAATGCATCCGGGAAGGGATTCTGGCGGAATTTCTTGCCCGAAACCGAAATGAGGTTATCAGTATGAGTATTTTTGAGTATGATAAAGAATTGGAAGAAAAGAAGTTACGGAAAGCTGAATATGAATACGGTTTTGCAGAGGGTGAAAAACATGCGGCAATTGAAATCGCCAAACGTATGTTGAAAACTAACAACTTTTCCCTGGAAGAAATTGCTGCTTTCTCTGGTGTATCTTTGGATGATGTAAAAATTCTCAAAGCCAATCAATAGTATAGCCTACAGGGGACACGCAGATTCATGCCGCCCCTCTCTCTTCCCTCTGGGCTGTCCGGGAGATGATACTTCTGTCAGCACTTCCTGTTTTTCCCGAAAATGACATCATAATTTACATTTTTATAAAAGATATCTTCCAGATCACCGCTAAGTGCTTCCCGGTTGCCTAGCATCCACATCACTTTTGCAATGACAGATTCCAAGGTCATATCGTAAGATTCGAGAAAGCGGCAATACTTTTTCATATCGTGTCCCACTTCATAGACCGTCATATCGCTGCCCTCATGTGCGACCTGTGTAGACATCACCACAAGTCGATCCGGGAACTCCTGGCATAGCTTATAGAAATCATCTGCGATCGATCGTGGGATACCACCCACCCCAAAGCTTTCTACAATAATGCAGTCGTAATTTTCAAAGACACTGCGCAGAATTCTCGGCTTGATTCCCGGGATCATCTTGATCAGATACACATTTTCATCCAGTTCCTCATAAAACTGTACTTCCTCTTCATACGGAACCGGTGGAATGTAACGCATGATATTGCCATCCTGAATCATGGCGAGACATGGAAAATCAATGCTGGAAAATGCATTGTAGCTTTTGGACCGGACTTTCTTCGCCCTTGTTCCGGCAATGACTTTTCCATCAAAAACGATCTGAACCCCCTGCGAGTTCTCATCGGATGCATATAAAAAACTGTCAAGCAGATTTGATTTTGCATCGGTGATCTCAAGGTCGATCGGTTTCTGTGCGCCGGTGATCACGATCGGTTTTTTTGAATTCTGTATCATATAGGAAAGTGCCGCCGCAGTGTATGCCATTGTGTCCGTGCCATGGGCGATGACGAAGCCATCGTATTTTTCATAATTTTCACGGATGGTATGCACCATCATTTTCCAATGTTTCGGTTCCATATTCGAGCTGTCCAGATTTATAAGCTGGACAGCATGAAAATCACAGATATCTTTCACCTGCGGGATATACTGCATCAGCTCTTCCGGTGAGATCTGTGGTTTTAATCCGTTGTCTGATTTTTTTGATGCGATCGTTCCGCCTGTTGCGATGAGTAAAATGTTTTTTCTGTCTGACATGCTGCATTTCTCCTATTGTCACTGATCTGAATATTCATTTTCATTTAAATTTTGTGAATAAATCAGTCTTTTTTTAGTATAATCCTTCAATCAGGCAAGTAGCTCACGAATATCGGCAAGCAGCATATCCACATTTTCCTCTTTCGTTGCCCAGCAGGTACAAAAACGGACTGCACTGTGTGTCTCATCCATGCGCTCCTGATAAGCAAAACTGTATTTCTTTTTCAGTTCCGCAAGCACAGCATCCGGCAGAATTGGGAACTGCTGATTAGTCGGAGAATCAATATAGAATTTCACTCCCATTTTTGTTAATTCGTCCTTTAACTTTTCCGCTAATCGTGCTGCATGTGCGGAAATATCAAAATACCGGTTTTCCTCAAACAAGGTCAGAAACTGGATTCCAAGCAGTCTGCCTTTCGCCAGCATACCGCCACGCTGCTTGATATTGTAACGGAAGTCTTTTTTCAGTTCCTCATTGCGGATCACAACTGCCTCCCCAAAAAGCGCTCCCACTTTTGTTCCGCCGATATAGAACACGTCTGTGTTGGCTGTGATATCAGAAAGTGTCAGGTCATTTTCCTTGCACATCAGTCCATAGCCAAGTCTTGCCCCATCCATAAAAAAATAAAGTCCACGCTTTTTGCACACCTGATAAATTGCTTCCAGTTCCGCCTTTTTATAAATCGTTCCGATCTCTGTCGGATTGGAAATGTATACCATTTTCGGCTGTACCATATGTTCAAAACTCTCGTCTGCAAAATGTGCATCTGTGTACGCTGCGATCTGCTCAGCCGTCAGCTTTCCATCCGGTGTTTCAATACACAGGCATTTATGGCCGCATGCCTCCAGAGCGCCTGTCTCATGGACATTGATATGCCCTGTTTTTGCCGTGATCACTCCCTGATAATGCTTTAATGCAGCTGAGATCACAGTGACATTCGTCTGTGTACCTCCCACCAGGAAATGCACATCCACACGCTCATCCCCACATGCCTTCCGGATCAGCTCTCTCGCCTGTCCGCAATACTCATCTTCTCCATAGCCTGCTGTCTGCTCCATATTGGTTTCAACTAACTTCTCTAAAATTGCCGTATGGCATCCTTCTGTGTAGTCACTGTTAAATCGAATCATTGTTTGTCCCTCTCTTTATCTTTCTTTTCAGCTGTCAGACACAGCTTAATATCTTTTCCAGTTACTTTCGAAATTTTCATCCATGGAAATTGTTTCTGAATCGGAATCGCATATCCCTGTTCCGCAAGCGCCCTGATATCCGCCGCTGTCACAATTTTGTCTGCGTCACATTTTAAAATCTTTTTTGCATAGTCAACTCTGTGGCACACTTCCTGCAGCGGTTTTCCGATTGCATGTGCGCCCATGACAATGACCACTTCATCCATGTAGGGAAACAGAACCGGCTCATGCTCCGCCGGGGCTTTGACCGGCATATGTGCGGAACCGTCTGCCTCAATCAAAATCTCATCTGCCAGATATAGCAGATCCTCCATCAGCTTTTCCGGCAGCATTCCAAACTTTTCTGTGCCAGGGATCAGGCTCCCTGCGACACAGCAGCCGTATGTGTCAAGGATGGACTGTACCCGCTCTTTTAGTTTCTTCTCTGCTACCCTGCGCTCCTGCCAGACGGACGCTGTAGCTGATATTACGCTCTCCTGCCCGGTCTGCTCATACGCTGCAAATATCTCCTGCTCCTGTGGCACCATCATCTTAGTTGTCGTGAGGATCAAAACTCTTTTTCCCTCTGCGCGCAATGTCTCGGCACGCTTTCGGATACTTGACGTCTTTCCGCCGGCTCCGACATACGCCGTCACTTTTCCACGGTTTTCCATCGCAATATCCTGCATCGCCCTGACTGCTTTCTCCACCTCTTCTGTCGTATTAAAACAGGAGAAACTAAATCGTACCATGCCCTGTTTTTCTGTGCCAAAATGAGTGTGCATCAGAGGTGCACAGTGCGCCCCCGCCCTTGTCGCAATCCCATAATCTTCTGCAAGGCAGTCACTGACATAAGCGGAATCAAGATCCGCCAGATTACACGATACGATCGCTGCCACCCGTTTTTCACCTCCGTAGAGGTGAATGCCCGGAATTGTTTCAATTTCTCGCTGAAACTGTTCAGCCAGCGCCATTTCTTTCTCATGGATAGCTGCGATCCCGGTCTTTTTGATCCAGTCCAGAGCAGCATGGAGTCCTGCGATCCCATGTCCGTTCAGCGTTCCTGCCTCCAGAGCAGCCGGCAGCTCCATGGGATGTTTTCTCTCAAATGAATGTACGCCGCTTCCACCGGATAAAAGCGGTTTTACACACACTCCATCTGCCAGTGCGATCCCACCGGTTCCCTGCGGACCAAACAGTCCTTTATGCCCGGTAAAACAGATTGCAGAAATATGATCCTGCTCCATGTCGATCCCGGCCGCTCCTGCCGTCTGGGAGGCATCTAAAACAAAATATAGATTATATTTTTCACACAAAGCTCCAATTTGTGCGATATCATTTCCATCACCTGTCACATTGGAAGCATGCGTACACACGATTGCTTTTGTATTTTTACCGATTGCCTGCTGTATTTTTTCGCAGGAAATTGTTCCATTTTTTTCACAGGCAACGATCGTGACACTGACGCCCTTCTCCTCAAGTTCATAAAGTGGACGCAGAACACTGTTGTGTTCCATCTCAGTAGTGATCACATGGTCGCCCGGATGCAATAATCCTTTCAGCACAATATTTAAGCTCTCGGTCGCATTCATGGTAAACACCACGCGCTCTGCCGCAGAAGACTGTTCCCCATCTTCCATATGAAACAGCTCTGCAATCTGTTTCCGCGTCTGAAAAATCAGTCTGGATGTAAACAGCGAAGCCTCATTTGCTCCTCTTCCCGCATTGCCTATATAAGAAAATGATTCTTTTACCGCCTGCGCAACCTCCTCTGGTTTCTGCAAAGTGGTTGCGGCATTGTCAAAGTATAGCATTGCAGCCGTTCCTGCCTTTCCCTCTGTCAGTTTATCTGAATGACTGTGTTATTTCCATCACTCCGGAAGGATTCCCGCATGAAGCAGTGCCTCTAACACGCCTCCTGCAATACATCTTGCTTTATCCGAGATCGTAAAACAGTTTTCATACTCGGATTCTCTCGGATCAATGTCTGCAATTTTAAACCCTTTTGTCACCGGATAACCGTCACGGATAAGTCCACGGAGAATCCCGGAAATAGTGGCTTTCACAGCAACTGCACCGTCTTTTTTCCTCTGCCCGGAAGCGTCCTTCGCCTGTGCATCCGGATAAATGAAGGCGATCACTTCGTCTTTTTGCACGTAATCGGAAATCTTTTTTTCTCCATATAAAATACCTGCGCACTCCGCATGGATCACGCGCTCTTTCGCAGCACCTGCGATAGCACCCGGAATCCCGGTATTCGGAATCGCATTTCCCTCATAAATGATCCTGCCAAGCTTATGTCCCCGCATTGTCTCAACTACCGCATGCACGTCCACTCCCGCCATAAATCCGGGTCCAAGTGCAACCGTAAATGGTGCCATATCCATGGTAGTCCCAAGATTTTTCTTTGCAAGGATTCCGTCAACCACTGCCGCCGGTTTTACCTCCCGGATCACCGCTCCATCCGGATCGGTCATCAGCGCAATTTTTCCATGCTCCATGAGTTCATATGCCTGTGCCAGATTCTCTGCAAAATAACAAGTAACTCCTTCCACAGTATAACTTTTCTCATAGACCGCCTCCGAAAAAGCAACCTGACGCCGGATTGCGGACGGATTCGCAATTTCGGTCACCAGAACCGGATAACCGCTCTGGTGCAGTTTATAAATTGTGCCCGTGGCGATATCTCCACCGCCGCGGACGGTAATGATATTTTTTTTCATTTTCCTTATCCTCTATGGTTTTACAATGTGATCTGCTTCCATCATTGTCTGCGCGATCACATACATATTGGTCACAGAACCAACCGCCAGTTTTTCGGTCAATCCGTAATGGTTCAGACATGTTCCACAGGTCATGACCTCCACTCCCTGCGCCTCCATGCTCTTTAAATCTTCGACGGAGTCGGAACCTTCACAGCTTAAATATGCGCCGGAATTAAAAAGTAAAATCGTCTGTGGCAGTTCCTCCAGCTGCGTCAGCGCATAGACAAATCCTTTCATCAGCATTTTTCCGAGCTTATCATCCCCCTCGCCCATGTGGTCTGCACCGAGCACAACGACTGTTTTTTTCTTTCGGATGTCCGGAATACAATTTTCCTCAGTGACCGGTGTGGATGAAACATTCCCATCCTTTATATTATTTTTCACAAACTCTTCTGTCACTTCCATCCATACCGTGTATTCCTGATCGGATTTTTTCTCGCTCTTTGCTTTTAACCCTTTGTGGTCTGCCATTTTGGTGAGATTTTGTACTGCAATCTCATTGTCCACAGTCACTTCCACGATTCCTGCCTCTGTCATGCCGGAAATTGCATTTTTTGCCTCGATCACCGGCAATGGGCACTGTTTTCCTTTTGCGTCAATCTGAATATTCATTTTTCATGCCTCCATCTGTTTATTTACATTTTTTCAATCGGCAGCTAATGCTGTATTTTCTTTATTTCAGGACATAGATTTTCTTTTCCTTTTTCTCTGTCACTCTTCCTATTATTCCACAGTCCAGTCCAAGTGCTTCGATCTCCTTCAGTGCCTTTTTAGCCTCATTTTCCGGGATTGCCACAAGAAGTCCCCCGGAAGTCTGCGGATCAAATAAAATCTCTTCCATCGCAAAACTGCAATTTTCAAATGCCACCTGTGCACCGATATGGTTGCGGTTGCGCTGTCCTGCGGCTGTGATGTAAAATTCTTCCACATAATCCTCGCACGCCCTGATATAAGGAATCTGTGAAGTCCACACCTCTGCGGAAAAGTTTTCGCCCAGCATTTCACCAAGATGTACCAGCAATCCAAATCCGGTAATGTCCGTGCAGGCATGTATCCCGTACTTTTTAAAAATCTCTGCCGCATATTTATTCAAAGTAGTCATCGATTCCACTGCCTGGTCAAAGGCTTCTTCAGACACTGCTTTCATGCGGGATGCCGTCATGACGATTCCTACTCCTAACGGCTTGGTCAAAAGCAGCAGATCTCCTTCCTTGCAGTGATTGTTTTCCAGAATACGTTTCGGGTGAATCGTTCCCATCACGGACAGTCCATACTTCACATCCACATCATTGATGGAATGACCACCTGCCAACACGCCGCCTGCCTCCGTCACTTTCTCATTTCCACCAAGTAAAATCTGTCCTAAAATGTTGGCGTCCATGCTCTCCGGAAAGCACACAATGTTTAATGCTGTTTTAACTTCTCCTCCCATCGCATAAATATCGCTCAATGCGTTGGTGGCTGCGATTTTTCCAAAGAGATAAGGATCTTCCACCATCGGCGGAAAGAAATCAAGCGTCTGCACCACTGCAAGCTCGTCCGTAAGCTGATACACTGCCGCATCATCGGAATGGTCAAAACCGACCAGCAGATTCGGGTCAGCTTTTTTCGGTATCATTTTTAATACCTTGTCCAAAATTCCCGGTCCAAGCTTCGCTGTGCAGCCTCCTCCCTTGCAAAATTCGTTCATCATCTTCTGGTTCTCCTGTCAGAATCGTATTTATGTCTTTTATATTGTACATTAAATTTTTATAAAAATCATCCATTTTATGTGGTTAATTTTTTGCGTTCATATTATAATGAATAGATAATTACGAAATTTTTAAGAGCGTAAATTGAATTGTGAAAAATTGACAAAAGACATGAAAGACACTGGGGAGCAAAAATCGAACAAGTTCGATTGGTTCTTAGAAGGTAGGTGCGACCGTAGGACGTGACTAGCTTCTTAGTACCATTGCGAGCGACACGTAGCGAGAGCGTGTCTTGAATGTTTTTGTTAATTTTGAACAATTTAACGTAACTAAGGCAAAATTTCGCAATTGTCTATGATTATGACAAATAAAAATAGGAGCATTTTTATGGAGCAGACCAAAACAGATCCGAGCAGAAAAAAGAAAAAAAGACTTCGCAGATGTGGCATATTTTTTGCATGCCTGCTTATTCTGTTTCTCGGAGGTTTGACTTATATTTCCAGAAATCCGCGTGTCAAAATGCTTATGTCTGTCATTTATTTTATGCAGGACACCTTGAAAAATCCGGCTTATATTGCCTACCACATTGATATTATGGAATTATGCCAGGATTACTTCAATGGGGATATCTCATTTGAGGGAAAAGCCTACATGAACGATATCAAAAATTTTAATTACTCCTCTTCCATGGACATTTCCGGAGAGCGCTCTTTTGCGCAGAAGAAACTTTCCATAATCTCCGATATGGATGTTCTGACGCTGAATGTTGGCGAGATGGATTTTTATATGAATCCCAATACCGTTTATTTCATGGTTCCAATGTTAGACAATCTTTCTTATGCCATGACCACCAGCAATACTTATTTCAAAAAAGCACCGGAGCTGACACATGATATTGATCAGGAATGGTTTCACGACAACTTCTCCAATATTATCGAACTGACCAGACAGATTCAGATTGAGGAAACCGGAAAAACAAGAACAGATTCCGATGATGTAAAAAGCCACGAATACCTCGTCACGATCCCGGAGGGTTCCGGTGGTTTTATCTGGGAGCTTTTAGGCATGGATACGCCGGACTATGACATCCACGTTTCCCTGTATCTGACCGACCTGTGCCGGATGAGCCGTATGGAGGTCGATTTGTCCGATATCACAGAAGGTGCCTCCATGATCATTGACGGAACAGCTGCCGGAACCTGTATTTTAAGTTATGAAATGCCAAATGGAGAACGCTTGACACTCACCTATGTCCGCAATCCGTCTGTCACCCATGTGAATTTTATCTACATGGACTGTCTCTATGAGACAAATCAGGGCGACAATTTTACAGCGAGCGGCTATATCACCACCCAGCCAGACGGCAACGGCTGTGAAATAAATGTCAAGAATCTTTCCGTCATGCAGGGCGATGAACTGCTTGGCACTTTTTCCTTTATCGGAACGATCACGAAAGAAAAAAATCTGCCGGATGTATTCCGTGGCGCCGACCTCGATTCGCCTAACATGGAACACATTGACTGGCAGACCGTCCGCAACGACACAGAAGGCTTCATCCAGGATGTGATCAACGAAGCGAAAAAACGATTGACCGAATAAAAAATTTAGAGGTGCGTTTCTTCCATGGCTTCTGTGTGTTGATAAAAATGAAATGGCAAGAGGTGCTCTGTGAACATATTGTGAGGATTGTGTAAATTTATCCATGGTTCGTTTTAGACTTTAAGTTTATGTACATTCATAAATGGACGTTTGACGCTCAGTGTCCGTCTACGGAAAATTCTCTGCAACTTTATTTAGCGCAAGTAAATGTCAGAATCAGCATCGTTTATTGTAGGGCAAAAATTAAAAAAATACCCGGATAATTTTTGCCCTACTTCTCTGCTGATTTTCTGACATGTAACTTGCGCACAATAAAGTTGCAAAGAGAGTTTTCCGTAGACGGACACTGAGCGCCAAACGTCCATTTTTTGAATGAATATAAACAATCGAAGAAGTCTAAAACGAACCATGGATAAATAAACAATCCGAGCTATGTTCACAGAGCACCTCTTGTCATTTCATTTCTATCAACACACAGAAGCCATGGAAGAAACGCACCTCTAAATTTTTCACTCCGTCAATCGTTCATCTGCTCCATAAAATACATCCTGGATGCAAAGTCTGGGAAATGCCTTATCTGTTCATTGTAGCCGGTGCCTCCAAATGCCTGCTTTAATTTTACTCCGGCATACATGAGTGCATCGCCATATGCACAGAAATCTTCTGCCTCACCATCCATTTTCACAAACTTTGCGATCAGATTATGTGCGACAGAATCCTGCCTGATATGCACCGGAGCCACGGTGTTTACAAGATCGCCGAACTCTTTTACATTATATTTTAAACTACGATTGTAAAAATGATATCTGGCTTCCGGGTTTAACCCATTCGGACGATAATATTCAAACTGCGTGTTCGGCGATACAAGTTTCTGCATCAGAAAGCCAACCGCTTTTTCCCGGTCTTCTGATACACACGTCCACTCCTGGATATTTCCAGCCGATGAACCTAACACGCTGCCCTGATCCGAAAAATTTCTTCCCCGGTAAAAAGAACCGGTCTGCAGCACTTTGCGCCACTCTTTATAAAGTGCGATCTGCGCTTTTACCGCATCGAAATCCTCCTTTTTCATGTCGCAGAAATTACATTCATATCCGCAGATTCCAAACGCTGCCACCTGAAATCTTGTCTCAAGCGGTGTCATTCGGAGCGTCTGGTGATTCGGGCAGGATGAGACATGTGCGCTCACCACGGACATCGGATAACCATAACTGTATCCGGTCTGAATCTCCGCACGGCACAGTGCGTCTGTGTCATCACTCGCCCAGATCTGTGGGAAATACGATAAGATTCCAAGATCAAACCGGTTGCCGCCTGCTGCACATCCCTCAAATAAAATTTCCGGGAATCGCTCTGTCAACTCCTTCATACACCGGTAGAGTCCAAGCACATAACGGTGTGCCACCTCCCCCTGCCGCTCCGGTGGAAGTATCTTTGAATAATAATCGGTCACGATCCGGTTCATATCCCATTTCACATAGGCGATATTGGCAGATGAGAACAGGTCACTCATCTGCCCAATGATATAGTCCTGCACCTCTGCCCGGCTCAGGTCGAGCAGCCGCTGGTTTCTTCCCTCGGAATGATTTTTGCCCGGAATATCCATCGCCCAGTCCGGGTGCGCCTTATAAAGTTCACTGTCCACGTTCACCATCTCCGGCTCTACCCAGATGCCAAAATCCATACCAAGATCGTTGATTTTTTTGCAGAGACCAGCCAACCCGTTCGGAAGCTTTTTCGTATTCACCTTCCAGTCTCCAAGCGACGAACGGTCATTGTCCCTGTGACCAAACCATCCATCGTCCATCACAAACAGTTCAATCCCTGCTTCTTTTCCGGCTTTTGCGAGCTGGAGCAGTTTTTTCTCATTGATATCGAAATACGCGGCTTCCCAGCTGTTCAGCAATACCGGGCGCACTTTTTTCTTCCACGCACCACGCACAATATGTTCCCGTACAAAGCGGTGCATGCACTGGCTCATCCCATTGTAGCCGGCTTTGGAATAAGCCATCACTGCCTCCGGTGCCTCAAAGCTTTCCCCTGCCGGAAGCTGCCAGCAAAAATTCTGCGGATTGATTCCAGAGACAAACCTTGTTTTTCCATAGCTGTTCACTTCGACCGCCTCATAATGGTTTCCGCTGTATACAAGATTGAATCCATAGCAGTCCCCGGTATCCTCCGTGGTCTCTCTCCCACTTAACATCACAAACGGATTCGTTCTGCTTGAGGAAGTTCCGGTATAAGAAGCATTTACGTATTTCCCTGCTGCCACCGGGACATCCCATCTTCGCATCTCCCTCGCCCACGCGCCATGAAAGGAGGTAAACACATGATCCGATGTTGGAAAATCGACCTGACAGCTCATCAGCCGCCGGATCTGCACTGCATTTTCACCGTCATTGATGAGTTTTGCACTTCTTGTGATCACATCACAATCCTCATAAATATAATAATGAAGTTCTAATTTCAAAGCAGAATTGTTGTCTTTTAACGTCACACAGAGATGTTCCACCTGATTTTTTTCATCATAGGAAGCTGGCAATGCATCCTCTGCATCTCTCGCCTCTCTTCCCTCAAACCGGACAGACGATTCATACACAAAATCCGAGGAAAAACTTCCATCTTCATAGATAAGTTCCACAAACGGCTCCCTGATATCTCCCTTTCCATAAGCGGACATTTCCAGACACAGATCCTCTAACGTATAGGCGTCATGCTCCCTGTCGTAGACACAGCTGTTGCCCGGCTGAAAGGTATGTTTTTCGATCAAAGGTGCGACCGCATTTTCATCCAGAGGCTCACACACATGGATTTTTCTTCCATAATATAAATGCTCCAACTGCCCTGTCGGCAATTTGCGGAACGCATAGGTTGTATGTTCTGTATGTAACACAAAAATATCATTGGCTGTCTGAATCATGATTTTCTCCTCTTTTAATTCTGATGTTTTTTCTCTAATTCTTTGGAAATCTCCGCTAACTTCCGGTCTGTCAGAATATAACGTTTCTTAAATACGATAAATCCGATCACCAGCACAACGATAGGAATGATCGTCATGGATAAACGCAGTCCCATGCGGGAGGATGCTGCGATCGGTTCCGTTACTACCGCTTCTTTGTTTGAACTGATATGGAACACAAATAAAACCATCGAAGATATAAATCCTGCGATTCCTGAGGCGAGCTTTACAACAAACGTCTGCATGGAAAAAATGACGGATTCGTCTCTCCGGTTATTTTTAAATTCACCATAATCTACCGTATTTGCTAAAAAGATGGTAATAATTACATTCAACACACCGACTGCCGCCATGATCAGTGCCGCCGGAATAAACAGCCATACGACAGAACTTGTTCCGGTTGCGGAAATAATAATGATCAAAATATATCCGGTCACTGCCATTCCAAAACAGGTATAGAAAATTTTAATCGTGTCCATGAATCTGCGGAGCACCGGAAACAGGATCATCATCGCCAAAATCTGACATCCGCCGCCGACCATATTAAACAGCGTAAAATCTCCCTGATAAGTACTTGGGCTGAAATCATATTTTAAAAAAAAGTAAACCAGCTGCTGGGTGATATATAAGGCCGTATTGATCATTACGATTGCAACTACAACTGTCATTGCCTGATCATTCTGGATCAGCGCCCGAAACATCTCACCGATGGAAGCGTTCTTCATATCGACCGTTGATTTCTCTTTGATGCACAGACAGGTGATCAGAATGAAGATCACAAATAACACCGCAATGATCAGTGCAAATTTACTGTATCCGATACGGTTGATCTCATTGTCTGTCGTTCCACCGAATGCTTTTCCAAGTGCGGCAACACTCATAACCGTGACGATCGATACCAGTGCGGAACCGACACCTGCGCAGGAACGTGCAAATGCAGACAATCCCTCTCTCTCTTTTCCAGCCTCGGTAAATGCCGGAATCATACTCCAGAATGGAATATCCATCATCGTGTAAGTCATGCCCCACAAAATGTAGGTAACAGACGCATATGCCACTAACCCTGCACCGTTTAATTCCGGTGGGATTGTGAACATCAGGTAAAGTACAACTGCATTTGTGACCGTACCGACAAGCAGCCACGGACGAAATTTTCCCCATCTCGTTTTTGTCTTTGCGACCAGCACACCCATGATCGGATCGTTAAATGCATCAAACACGCGGGCTGCCATCAAAAGAACTGCGATCGCTGCTGCGCTGATTCCCATAACATCCAGAAAATAAATGGAAATGTAGCTGGCGGAAAGCATGTAGACCATATCCTTTCCCACTGCCCCGATTCCATAGGCAAATTTCTCTCTGCCGCTCAAACTTCTCTTTGCTTCCATCGTAAAAATCTCCTTTTTCTCCATTAAAAATTCATCATTTCTGTTTATTTTTTAATCCCATTGCAAGTTCCACAACTTTGTAAGCACCGTCATAAAGACCTGCCTTTTTATTCGTTACAATGTTCCGACACATATCTGAAAGAAAAGTATCGTCCTGTAAAAATAATTCCAGCATCTGGATCGTGTGCGGAATATCCCGGCACTCTAACGTTCCGTCTCCCACCTCCGCAGAATGGATCGCACCCCACATCTCATGTTTTCCCACGCGGCGGATGAAAAGTTTCGGCACCGGATAAAATGCGAGTTCGCTCGGTTTTGTCACTAAGACATCACAGCTTCTCATGAGAAGATTCGTGCAGTATACCGCCTCGAAAATATTTTTGTGCCAGAATCCGTGGATTCCCTCGATTTTCTCCTTCTCATCCAGTGCTTTTTTTGCAAATGCTTCCGTATCTGCCCAGTGATCAAAGTGTTCTGTTGCATATTTTTTCATCTCAGGAATCTCTGCCAGCAGCGCTTCCCAGACATTTTTGTAATCGCCCACGTTGACGTATAGCGCCGCCTGCTTCTTCTCAATATACGGAAGCAGGAATTTGATGATCGCTGCAAAAATCTCCTTCTGCGCACCAGCCCCGCCGATTGTTAAAAGGAAACGCATAGGCTCACCATTCTCTTTTCTCCGGATACGCGCCTCACAGTCCGCTTCGATGCCCTGCACAATTTCATGGTCAATGTAATGTCCTGTGTATACAAGGCTGTCGGATGGCATTGGTTTATTTACTTTATCTTTATTCATGCCGTTTAAAATGCGGTATCCCATATAGGAATTATGACACTGGATCGTATGCACGCTTCCTTCTGATAAATGTAGTGCCATCGGCCAGTTATCCGGGATCGCGTTCACCACGTATTTCATTCCGGCATGTACGGCTGCCTGCGCCGGCCAGACATGTGTTCCGATCACCGGAATATCCTTCGGCACATTGCGGTACACCGGAGCCATCAGCTCCGCATTTTTCTGGTCTGCCGCATTGTAGGACAATGCCCGGAATCCCTCATAATTCATTGGCTCCCAGACAAGTTTGTTAAAAATCGGATTTTTCGAAAGTCTTGAGCCGAGTGAATACAGATCATTCTGTGCACCGATCACTTTTGTGCAGGTCGTCTCCCCATAGGAATTTAAGTCCATCCAGTAAGGCGTATAGCCCATCGCCTTCGCCGCAGACGCCATCGCCATGGAAATGCGGTAGTGTCCAAATCCCATACGGATATTTCCGACAATAATCCCTTTTTCTGTGTCAAATGTACCTTTTTCCGCATGCGCATTGACATCATAATGTGCATTCTCTGCCAGATTTCCCACCAGAATATTGTAAACTCCCAGGGAATCTCCAATGTAACGGTTCTTCTCGACCGCCACCTCATAATTTTTTTTGGAATCATCTCCAAATTTTTTCATATATTTCTTTTTGGACTTCACTGCCTTTTTATAAACCTTGTCCGGCATTTTATTTCCAAAAATCACACTTGATCTGTCTGTCATGTTTTCATTCTCTCCAAACTTTATTAATTTCTCTCACTTCGAACCGTAAAACCGATTTTTATATCTGAGTCACCATCCCGAATGATAAGTACCGCATCCTGCTTTTCTCCTGGCTGAAGCCTTTTGCTCTTCACATAAGCGCCGCCCATTCCTCCCTGCAAAGCCACCGTCTTTGGTCCGATGATTTCAATCGGTCCCTCTGTCTCAAAGGTAAGTGGTTCATTGTAAAACGGAAGGATATTGCCGTGTTCGTCCTGTGCCTGAATCCGAACCTCAGCCACATCATAACTCTCTGCGTCGATCAGATTCTCATGATCCGCCACTGCTGAAATCTTCCGCTCTATCATCGGTTCTTTGATGATTGTTTTCACCACCCGCTCCTGCCTTGTAGATACATCCACCATCACCGCCTCAAAACGATACGTTGTGGAGGTGCCACCCCAGTCGCCAATGTATTTGTTATACAACCGGACTGCCTCTTCCATATTCATATGATAGCGGAGGATCAGCCATATTCCTGTCGCATAAATGGACTTTGGAAGCTTTGCGAACCCAAACCTGGTAAACGCATTCAAAGCTTTTTTCACACCGGCTTCCTGTCCCGGTTTCATATGTTCTTCCTGCAGGGCATCTCCGATAAAATCATCGATAAGGATCGGACCGTGTTTCAGATGTGTGTACGGAGAATCTGCGGCACTGTACTCCTTAATGAACCGGTCATTTTTATACATCCGCACCTTATCCGCATTCGTAAAAATATAGGTTTCCCCGCGGTTACATCCCGGATGTTCCCCAATATCCATGGAAGAACTCAATTCCAGCACCGGCTCTTTCTCCTGCTGACAAGCATAGACCGCCGCTGCCAGTTTCGGATTGCGGAACATATCCATGACTCCGTGATAACAGATGCGGTCACCACTTCCGAAATCCTTGTGAGTGTTGTAATCAAACATGCACCAGCCAAAGCATCCTGCAATGTCCTCCTCGGCTGCCACCGCATCCAAAACATTTGCATGGCGGAGCGCATGCTCTGCCCGGTGTTCTTCCCAGTCAAAAGTCTTCGTCGGATACATATGCCCATTGTATTCACTGATGAGGTATGGTTTTTCCATATCCGATGTCACATTCTTTTTCGGCTCACATCCCTTTGCTTTTCCATCATGCACAAAATCATTGTAGGTATACACATCTTCCAACAGACTGCTTTTTCTGTTTGCACGCACACCACCTGTCGGTCTCGAATCATCGAACTCATGTGCTGCCGCATTCGTCCTTCTGTAAAATGCATCATCATCCTGCGATTCATTAATGCGCACGCCCCAGAGGATGATCGACGTGTGATTCCGGTACTGTTTCACCATATCCCTGACATTTTCCACCGCCTGATCTTTCCATGCAGCGTCACCGATATGCTGCCACCCTGGAATTTCTGTGAAAACAAGAAGTCCTATTTCGTCACACCGCTCTATAAAATAATGGGACTGTGGATAGTGGGAGGTACGCACTGCATTCACCCCCAGCTCTCTCTTTAAAATATCCGCATCCAGCTGCTGCATAGATTTTGGCATCGCATATCCCACATACGGATAACTCTGGTGACGGTTTAAACCTCTCAGTTTTATTTTTTTGCCGTTCAGATAGAATCCGTCTTTTTTGAATTCTGCCCTTCGGAATCCGATTCGGTCTATCCTCTCATCCATTAACTTTCCATCACAGATTAATTCTGTCTTAACTTCATAAAGTTCCGGATGTTCCAGCTCCCACAGAATCACATTTTCTACCGGATAGGAAAGCTGCATGGAAGTGCCGGAGATTTCACTCTCCCCTAATGGCTGATACTCTCCTGTCTTTTTATTTTTAAGACTCTGTTTTAAAAACAATCCCTCCTGCGTTCTTTGCACCGTCACCTCAGAGATGAGTTCCGCATTCTGGTCATCCATTTGTCCAATGTCTGTCCTGATAAAAATATCTTCGATGTAGTCTTTATTTTTAATATCCAGATAGACATCCCGGTAAATGCCGCCGTATGTCATATAGTCGATCACATAACCAAACGGTGGAATATTCAAGTCCTCCCTGCTGTCTACTTTCACGACAAGGATATTTTTTTCTCCATAGCGGAGTACTCCGCTGATATCCATCGTAAAAGCTGTGTATCCACAGTGATGTTCTCCCACTTTCTCCCCATTTAAAAATACTTCGCTGTCATGGGCGGCACCATCGATTGTCAGTAATATCTTTTTTCCTTCCCACGCTTTCTCTGCCTCGATGACTCTTCGATAACCGCTGATCATCTGATAGCAGTGTTCATCAAAATAGTGAAGCGGCGTTTCCTTACAGGTATGTGGAAGCCTGACATTCTGCATTGTACTGTCATCATAAGTTGCCTCTGTCATAGAAGCTTCAAACTGTTCTGCAAACTTCCAGTCATTATTCAAATAAATACGTTCTGACATCATCCTCACCCTCTCTGTTCTCCTGTGTAACGAACTCCATGCTATCTTTTACCTTGTAATTCCATCCACCAGTATATTGACTACTTCCTCTAACGCCTCGTTGTAGGAAATCTGATTTGTGATCAGAATATCTCTCTGGAAAAACTGCTCAAGCGTTGCCTCCATCATGGTTTTCAAAATTGGAATCTGAATCGGCCGGACCGTGCCCTCATGAATTCCCTGCTGGATCAACGCGATCGTTGTCTCCCAGCCTGTCTCTAACCGCTGCTCCACTTTTTTATAAATTTTTGGATATTTATCTTTCAATAAATATAGCTGCCGAAAATCAATGTCTTTATAACCCTCCGGGAGCACTCCTAAAATTGCCCGAATCTTCCCAACCGTATCAAGCGAAGTATCCGAGAGTACTTTCTGCTCGCTCTCTTTGATGGAATCAAAACAGTAATCCACCATCTCTGACACCAGTGTATTCTTATCCTGAAATACGGTATAAATCGTTTTCTTACTGATTCCAAGCAGGGCGGCGATATCATCCATCGTAAACTTCAATCCCTTTTTATTAAATGCCTGAATCGTTCCCTCTAAAATGGTCTCCCGTAACTCCATATCCGCTCCCCTTCTCTGCTTTTTATTTGGAAACTATTTTTTACATTTCCGTTTCCATTATTGTAACATGTTCCAGTTTTTCTCACAAGAAACTACTTTCACAAAAATAGTTTCCATTTTTTGTAGAAATGTACCAACAGGAATCCATGCTTGCATACTATGAAAATGTCGATTAAAATAAAATAAGTCAGGCATATTCCGTTACCTCTTTTTACATAACATGTAACCGGATTCTGACCTTTGTTTTTACTATCAGAAAGGAATTTTATCTATGAAAACATTATATTTTGAATGTAAGATGGGTGCTGCCGGAGACATGCTCATGGCTGCCCTTTATGAAATATGCGACCAGAAAGAATTATTTTTGCAGACGATGAATCAGGCTTTCTCGGAATATGGAATTCAGATTTCTGCGGAGGAATCAAAAAAGTGCGGCATTTCCGGCACACATATGCATGTTATGATAAACGGAGAAGAGGAAGGCGTGCATGTACATGAACATGTACATACACATACCCATGATCACACAGAAGCAGAACATGTACACACGAACGAGCATGAGACAGCGGAACATCATCATGATGAATCTTCCCATGCGCACACGCATCACAGTTATCAGTCCATCCTCGCACAGATCGAACACTTACAGCTTCCTGCCCAGGTAAAAGCAGATGCCGCTGCTATCTATCGCCTGATCGGAGAAGCAGAATCTGCCGTACACAACACCACATTAGAACAGATTCATTTTCATGAGGTTGGAACTTTGGATGCGCTGGCTGATGTCTGTGGCTGCGCATTTCTCATGCACCTGATCGCACCGGAAAAAGTATTTGCGTCGCCGCTCCATGTCGGAAGCGGATTTGTAAAATGCGCCCACGGCATCCTCCCGGTTCCGGCTCCTGCAACTGCGGAACTTTTAAAAGGAATCCCTTTTTATACCGGTTCCATCAAAGGCGAACTTCTGACGCCAACCGGTGCTGCTATCCTTCGTCATTATGTGGAAAGTTTTGAAGAAATGCCTGTTATGACTTTAGAACATATCGGCTACGGCATGGGACAAAAAGACTTTGAAACCGCCAACTGTGTCCGGACATTTCTCGGTGATGTTCAGGCGAATGGTTATGATGATAAAATTTTAAGTATTTCCTGCAATCTGGATGATATGACAGGCGAAGATATAAGCTTTGCTGCGGAAACCCTTTTAAACGCCGGCGCACTCGATGTATATACGATCCCGATCCAGATGAAAAAAGGCAGACCAGGGATTATCCTGACCTGCCTCTGTCCGCTGTCTGAAAAAGAAAATTTCACAAACCTTTTCTTTCAGCACACAACCACCCGCGGCATCCGTTATGCTGTTTACGAACGTGTGAAACTCGTCTCCACGTTTGAGACAAAAGAAACTCCTTACGGAAAAATCCGCATAAAAAAAAGTTCCGGTTATCATGTAAACCATGAAAAACCGGAATTTGAAGATTTAAAAGCAATTGCTTTCAAACAGGGCTGTTCCCTGAAAGATGTACGAAATCTGCTCGACTGATATGCAAATAAATCCCAATAGGATTTTATCCTGAACACTCTATTTATTATTATGTTATGTGTATATCTGCAGACTACACGGTACCTATTTATACATTTGCAGTCTGATTCATATGTGCATACATCTGTGTTGTTGAAATATCGGAATGTCCTAATATCTCCTGCACGCTCTTTAAGTCTGCCCCGCTGCACACAAGATGTGCAGCAAAAGAATGTCGCAGCATATGCGGAGTGATCTCGGACTCTATTCCTGCCCGCTTTCCATAGGACTTGATCAGCTTCCAGAATCCCTGACGGCTCATCGCATCCCCGGAACAATTGGTAAACAACCAGATGGAATTCTCATCCTTCACCAACTGTGGACGTCCATCCTTGATATATCTGACAAGTGCGTCCTTTGCCACCGGAGTCATTGGAATCATACGCTCCTTGTGTGAATCTACACATGTAATATACCCGGTATCAAAATTCACATCTGTTAATTTCAAAGAGATCAATTCAGAAACACGGATTCCTGTTGCATACAACAATTCAAGCATTGCTTTATCACGCAGACCTTTCGCCGAATTATCCTTCGGCTGGGCTAACAGGCGGTTTGTTTGCTCTGTTGTCAGAATAGTTGGGGCTTTCTTCTCCACCTTTGGAGCTTTCAGTTCAAAAGCTGGATCTGCGCTTGTCCTTTGTTCTAACTCTTCATAGTGAAAGAATGCTTTCATGGACGCAACACTTCTGGATACTGTTGCAGGCTTTAATCCTGACTGTTCTAACTCTATCACATAAGAATTCAGAACTTCTGGGGTAACAGCGTCAATTCTATCCACTCCATGTGTTGTTAAATACAAAATCATCTTCTTTAAGTCTCGCTCATAAGATACTTCTGTATTCTCTGAAGTTTGTTTTTCCTGATGAAGATATTGGATAAAATTATGTATATCCTGATTCATGCTCATTACCTGCCCCGATTCTTTTCTCTCAATGTAAACTCTTTCAAGCCGAAAAAATACCTCATTTTCGAGGTATATTCCCTATTATAATGATTCAGAAATCAAAATGCAATCAGTATTTTTGCCTGTTTTTTTGTTTCTTTTTGTCCATATACAACATGTCGTTTTTTGTAATTTCTGTCTTACCATATGTTGTAATTATTCATTACAATTTTTTTACATACATATTACATAATCTGCCCCATTTTCGCTGTCATAGTACTTTTTTCAGGAAAAACGGTGAAATATACCCCTCTGCAAGACACCCCAGCACAACGAGCAAAGCACAGACAAATATTACTTTTCTTTCTCTTCCTCTCTCATACACGGTGAACGCCAGTAAATAGAAAATCCACTGCGGAAGCATTGCCAGTAAAACTGCTGCGATTCCAGACAGTCCCTGTTCTATCACTGACATTGTGATAAATATTCCTGTCAGGAACAGAAACAGTGCCAGAAAAACCCTTGTCACGATCCTCCTGCCAAATACTGTGCCAAGCAGCAGGATCACAATCAGTCCTTTCATCCGCATGAAAAAAATATACCAGAAATACTGGTCATAGGACATGCTCCAGAAAGTGACAGCTGACTGATCCCAGAAGGAAGTCACACCATAGGTGTTCAACAAACCGCTTCCCATAAGATTGACAAGCAATATTCCGGCAAGGAAACATAATGCATAGATGATCTTATTTTTTTGAATCACAATTTTCTACCAAAAATCAATCTTACTAATAATCTATGCTTTTCCGGAATCCTTATTCAGCAAATTCTTATAGGCGAGGATTGCAGAAACCGTCTTGGAATCCTGTATTTTACCTGCATAGATCATTTCACACAATTCGTCTACATCATGTGCTTCCACGTCTATCGCTTCTCCCTCGTCCAGATGCTGTGTACTCTTCACTAAATCTCTTGCAAGGTACACATCGATAAATTCATCACAAAATGCAACCGTCGTTCGAAGTGAAAGCAAAAATGACAGATTCTCACTCCGGTATCCGGTCTCCTCTTCGAGTTCCCTTGCAGCACACACTTTGGTATCTTCTGTCACACTGTCTCTCGCTCCGGCAGGAATCTCTAACGTCATACGCTCTAAAGCATTCCGGTACTGTCTCACCATTAGCAGTTTTCCATCCTCACGCACTGCAACAACTGCCGCAGCTCCCTTTCTATGTGAGACAAAATCCCATTCTTCTGTTTTGCCATTTGGAAGTTCCATTGTATCTTTGTACACATCAAGAATAGTGCCTTTCATCACCAATTCCCGTTTAATTCTTATTGCATGTTCACTCATCTTTCTTTCCTCCTGCCTCTTCTGGTTCTAGGATTATTCTATAACAATCGAACGCTTTTTCATATAAAAAAGAAGATTCGAAACAGGATCCATCCTCTTCAAATCTTCTTTTATGCTCTCTTTGTCAAGCTATTTCGCAAAATCCGTTACACGTGACTCGCGAATCACATTTACTTTAATCTGTCCAGGGTATTCCAATTCAGACTCAATCTGTTTTGCAATATTGCGTGCCAATAATACCATGTCAGCATCGCTGATCTGTTCTGGAACTACCATAATTCGAATCTCTCTACCTGCCTGAATAGCAAATGATTTTTCTACTCCCTTAAATCCGTTTGAAATATCTTCTAATTGTTTTAATCTGTTGGTATAAGTATCAAGTGTCTCTCTTCTTGCACCAGGTCTTGCCGCACTGATCGTATCAGCAGCCTGTACGATACAAGCAATCAGGGACTCAGGTTCTACATCACCATGATGAGCCTCAACTGCATTGATGATAATTGGTGATTCTTTGTATTTTCTACATAAATCAACACCAATCTGAATATGAGATCCTTCCATATCATGATCCACAGATTTACCAATATCATGTAAAAGACCTGCACGTTTCGCAGTTCTTACGTCTACACCAATTTCCGCTGCCAATAATCCGGAAAGCTGTGCTACTTCAATAGAATGCTTTAATGCATTCTGTCCGTAACTTGTCCTGAACTTCATTCTGCCGAGTAAGCGAACGAGTTCCGGATGAATTCCGTGAACACCAACTTCTAATGTTGCTGCTTCACCTTCCTCACGGATCATTGTTTCAACTTCTTTTTGTGCCTTTTCTACCATTTCTTCGATTCTAGCCGGATGAATACGTCCATCTACAATCAATTTTTCCAAAGCAATGCGGGCAACTTCTCTTCTGATTGGATCAAATCCAGACAAAATAACTGCTTCCGGTGTATCATCAATAATTAAATCCACACCTGTCATCGTCTCTAACGTACGAATATTACGTCCCTCTCGTCCGATGATTCTACCTTTCATCTCGTCATTCGGAAGCTGTACAACAGAAATTGTTGTCTCTGCCACATGGTCTGCTGCACATTTCTGAATGGCAGTTACCACATAATCTTTGGCCTTCTTATCAGCTTCTTCCTTTGCCTTGTTTTCCATTTCTTTGATTAATTTTGCGGTATCAAGTTTAACATCTTCTTCAACGGTTTTTAAGAGATATTCCTTTGCTTGTTCGGAGGTTAATCCAGAGATTCTTTCCAGTTCCTGTAAACGCTCTTCATTGAGCTTTGCAATCTGAGCTTTCTGCTTGTTGATTTCTTCTTCTTTTGCAGCAAAACCGGCTTCGCGTCTCTCGATGGATTCCAACTTCTTGTCTAAGTTTTCTTCCTTCTGTACGACTCTGCGTTCACTACGTTGAATCTCTGCTCTGCGCTCTTTTACTTCTTTGTCCAGATCATTTTTGACTCTGATGGACTCTTCCTTTGCTTCGAGCATTGCTTCACGTTTTTTGGTTTCTGCTGTCTTTACCGCTTCATCGATAATCTCACGTGCTCTATCTTCCGCATTACCAATCTTAGCATTTGCTACGTTCTTGTGGTAAGCAGTTGTGATAAAGTATGTCAGAACCGCAGTAACGATAAGTGTTATAACAACAGCGATCACTATCTGCAGCACAGGAGCACCTCCTTTATGAAATTTTCATTGTACATATAACATATAATTAGATTAATTTTCTGTCATAATTAACAACAGATTAATTTTATTCTATTTTCATACTTATGTCAAGTCAATTACTGTTCAATATGCATAATATTGAATGACTCAAAAATAAGAATACAACATATTGTACAAATTTGTCAGATTTTCTCTGAAACAAAATTTTTCTCTCCGGCCTGCTCCTACTGCCGTTCCTGCTTCATGACATGAAGGATATCACTGCTTTTGAATCCCCTGCGGAGTAAAAACTGATAATTCTTCCGCTGTTCGCTGACATCTGCATCCTCAAAAGAATAATGCCGCTTCTGCAGTAACTCTGCAATCTTCTTCTGATCATCCGAAACATACTCTTCTTCTAATGCTGCATCAACCAGATCTCTTCCAATCCCTTTTGCCATCAGTTCCATCTTAAGTTTTTGTCTACTTTTCATCTCCTGATGATAACGGATGTAGGTAGAAGCATAACGAAAATCGTCGATATAATGATAACTTTTTACATAGGCAATTGCGGATTCAATACAACTTTCCGGATATCCGTTCTGTTTCAGTTTGTCATAAAGCTGACGCTCTGTCCGGTCCTGCTTTTCCAACAGATGCATTGCCCTCTTGATTGCACGCTTTCCAAGGATTTCATTCAGAATCTTATCATAGACAGCCTCTGTGACAACACAGCCCTCCTCTATCCCAAGCTTTCGAATCTCTCCTTTATAAAGAACAACTTCTGTCCCATCATCAAACCGGATTCTTGCTTTTCCCTTCTCAAGAGGTACGACCGACATGACCTGAAGACTCATTTTTATTCCTCATCCTCTAATACTTCTGGCTCTCCCTCAGCATCCGTCTCTTCTGCAGTACCATCTAACTGGAATTTTTCTCTGACTTTTGCCTCAACCTCTTCACATACGAGTGGATTCTCTCTCAGATAAGTTTTCGCATTCTCACGTCCCTGACCAATCTTATCTCCGTTATAGGCATACCATGCACCGGACTTCACAATAATGCCACAGTCTGCAGCAAGGTCTAAAATATCTCCCTCTTTGGAAATTCCCTTACCAAACATAATGTCAAACTCAGCCTCTTTGAATGGAGGTGCCACTTTATTCTTTACGATCTTCACACGGGTACGGTTACCGACAACCTCTCCTGCCTGTTTCAGAGATTCAATTCTACGGACATCCATACGCACAGATGAGTAGAATTTCAATGCACGTCCGCCGGTTGTTGTTTCTGGATTACCGAACATCACACCAACTTTTTCACGCAGCTGGTTAATAAAAATAACAATACAGTTCGACTTGCTGATGACTGCAGTTAATTTACGGAGAGCCTGGCTCATAAGTCTTGCCTGAAGTCCCACATGGGAATCTCCCATATCTCCATCAATCTCTGCTTTCGGAACAAGTGCTGCAACAGAGTCAACAATCACGATATCCACTGCCCCGGAGCGAACCATCGTCTCTGTGATCTCAAGCGCCTGCTCTCCACAGTCCGGCTGTGAAATATACAACTCATCAATATTCACACCGATATTCTTGGCATAAGCCGGATCAAGTGCATGCTCCGCATCAATAAATCCTGCGATTCCGCCCCTTTTCTGTACCTCGGCAACCGCATGCAGGGCAACCGTTGTCTTACCACTGGATTCCGGACCATAGATCTCAATAATTCTTCCCTTTGGAAGTCCTCCAAGACCAAGTGCAATATCAAGACTCAAAGATCCGGTTGGAATTGTCTCAACATTCATATGTGCTGAATTATCACCCAGCTTCATAATAGATCCCTTACCATACTGTTTCTCAATCTGTGAAATTGCAGCATCTAACGCTTTCAATTTATCTTCTCTTGCCATTTTCTTTCCTCCAATACGAACTTATGTTCGTTTTCTTGTTCTTATAGTATTATACTTTGCCCTAAATGTCAACTACGAACATGAAACAATTCTGTCCCTGTTCATCCTTTTAAGACAGTTTTCCCCCTATTTAAACCATCACTTTCTATTTTTTGCCGGGATTTCATGCCGATCTGGCTGAAATAATTACTCTTGTAACATTTTATTTGATAAAAAAAGATTCTGCTATCTGCAAGATTGACTGTAACTGATAGATAGAAATTTGTCAAGGTGTTTTACAAAACACCCTGAAGCATTTCACGGATCGCATCTTTGCCCTGCACGCCGATTGCTTTTCCCTGAAACAGACCATAATGCATCACAACCAATGTCGGGATACTCATGATCTGATAATTCAGTGCCAGAGAAGCCTCTTCGTCCACATTCACCTTACCGAATTTTACTTTTCCATCCAACTCTGCGGCAAGCTCTTCTATAACCGTAGACTGCATTTTACATGGTTCACACCATTCTGCCCAGAAGTCAAGCACAACCGGGATCTTACATCCCAATACTTCTGCCTCAAAATTATCCTTTGTAATCGTTACAACTGCCATCTTTCTCTCCTTGTTTTTAATAGTTATCAGACAATTCGAAACTCATAAAAACCTAAATTGAATTGTGAAAAATTGACAAAAGACCTGAAAGACACTGGGTGAGCCAAAATCGAACAAGTTCGATTGGTACTTAGAAGGCTGGTACAACGGTAAGTTGTGCCTGGCTTCTTAGTACCGCTGCGAGCGACACGTAGCGAGAGCGTGTCTTGAATGTTTTTGTTAATTTTGAACAATTTAAAGAAGATTATGAAGAGTTTCGCAGCTATCTGATAACAGTGAATTTATTCGCGTCCGAACTCTGACAATACAAGTCCTTCATTTCGGTCAAGTACCATGCCGACACTCCATGAATTGACAAACAGTAATAATGGACGTCCTTTGAGATCCTGGATTTTCTTCATGTCGGAGGTTCCGACGATCTTATCCATATTGATATCCTCATTTTCAATCCAACGGATATGCTCATACGGAAGGTTGTCCATACGGATCTCAACGTTATATTCATTCTCCAGACGATATTTTAAAACATCAAACTGAAGCACACCGACAACGCCGACGATGACTTCCTCCATACCCATGTTATATTCCTGGAAAATCTGGATTGCACCTTCCTGTGCGATCTGCTGCATTCCCTTCATGAACTGCTTACGCTTCATGGTATCCACCTGACGCACTCGCGCAAAATGTTCCGGTGCAAAGGTTGGGATTCCCTCAAACTTGAAAGGTTTTGCTGTTGTCAGGGTATCACCGATGGAGAAAATACCAGGATCAAACACACCGATAATATCTCCGGCATAAGCCTCATCCACGATGTGGCGCTCCTGCGCCATCATCTGCTGTGGCTGGGAAAGCTTGATCTTTTTATTGCCACCCTGTACGTGGGTAACTTCCATGCCCGCCTCAAATTTTCCGGAACAGATACGCATAAACGCGATACGGTCACGGTGCGCTTTGTTCATATTCGCCTGAATCTTGAACACAAACGCAGAGAAATCTTCCTGAAACGGATCGATCTCCCCGATATCTGCTTTTCTCGGAAGCGGAGAGTACGTCATTTTCAAAAAGTGCTGTAAAAATGTCTCCACACCAAAGTTTGTTAACGCGGAACCAAAAAATACAGGGGACAACTCACCTTTTGACACCAGATCCATATCAAACTCTGCACTTGCTCCGTCAAGCAGCTCGATTTCCTCTAACAGCTTTTCTTTTGCTGCCTCACCGATTTCATCTACAAGCGCCGGATCATCAATGTGAATGTGTCTCTCCGTTCCCTCTTTTGTTCCTTTTAACGTATCAGAGAACGTCATAACCTCTTTTGTATTGCGGTCATAAACACCTTTAAATCCTTTTCCGGAACCGATCGGCCAGTTGATCGGGCAGGTTGCGATCCCAAGCTCTTTTTCGATCTCATCCAGAAGATCAAACGTGTCGTTCGCATCGCGGTCCATTTTGTTGATAAACGTAAAAATAGGGATATGGCGCATCACACAGACCTTAAACAGTTTTCTTGTCTGCGCCTCAACACCCTTTGATCCATCGATGACCATGACGGCGGAATCTGCTGCCATCAAAGTACGGTAGGTATCCTCCGAGAAATCCTGATGTCCCGGCGTATCCAGAATATTGATACAGTAACCGCCATAATTAAACTGCAATACAGAGGAAGTGACGGAAATACCTCTCTCCTTCTCAATCTCCATCCAGTCGGAAACCGCATGGCGGGCAGTTGCCTTTCCCTTTACAGATCCGGCAAGATTGATCGCACCTCCGTAAAGCAGGAACTTCTCTGTCAATGTCGTCTTACCTGCATCCGGGTGGGAAATGATCGCAAAGGTACGTCTTTTTTCTATTTCTTTTCTTAAATCAGCCAAAATATATCCTCCAAATATAAAAGCACAGCGGTTCTCAAAAAGAACCTGTAATGTGTAAATAAAGTCCCAAGAGACCGCTGTCATGTCTCATTGTAACACCGCACAGCCTGCTTTGCAGACTGCCGCCTTATAAGGATATAACGATAGCCGAAGAAAATCAAGGAAAATCTGATATTATTCCGTGTCCACCTCGCCTACTACAATTGGCGTAATGATCACATTTTCCGCGGAAACATTTGTTTTGCGTTTCACAATATCCTCCACCTGTGCGCGCTTTGCATCCGTCACTTCTCCCATATTTAAGACAACATCACAGCTGTCATCGGTGATACTTACCACCACATCTGTGAATCCTTTTGCCTCCAAAAGCATTTCTGCCGCATTCTCGCGCTCCGCGATATCCGTCATCGCGATCATTTTATTGATCGCATCCTGTTTTAATTCATCGGAAATCGCATTATTGTTTACAATCTCCAGCAGAGTCTCCTTATTTTTTGAGCGGATCTGTTCACGGTTTAATTTCATTTCCGAAGCATAGTCGATATTGGCAACGGTCGTACTGGTGAGCACCGCCTCTCCCGGATTGACGACTTCCTCTGCCCCTGCTGTTCCATCTGCCACTGTCTGCCCTGTTCCTTCCGCTGCAGGTTCTCCCTCCGTGCCCGCCGCTGTCTCTGCGCTTCCATCCGTTACTGCCGCTGTCTCCGTCCCGTCCGGTTCCTCCGCCGTAAAAATCTCATTCTGCAAAACATCTTCATCCGAAATGTCGTAATCCTCTTCCAGTTCCCCTGCACTCACCTCTGCGTTTGCCGCCTCCGCCGCTGTCTGAAGTTTTCCGTCATCCATATTGTTATTCATGTAACTGAAATACCCTGCAACAGCGATCATAAGCGCCAGTGCCGTGATCACCAGCTGATTTTTTCGAAATATTTTCTTCATGTGATTCCTCCTTATTTACCCTCTGGAACTACTCATCTTCACTACTTTTATTTTATGTGCTTCCACCCGGAATAATGCCATTACTGTATCGGAAATATCAGAAATCACCCTGGGATCATCCCCGCCCTCTGCCACCACCAGAACGCCCTCTACTTTGGGAAGCACTTCTTTTGTCACATAAGGCTGCTTTTCACTGCCGTTTTCCACATACACCGTTGTCTCCTCCGTCTCCTGCTCCGTCGTTGTACGGGTTCCTCCAACGGCATCACTTTCCCCGATATGGTTCGTCTGTTCTTTCTGATCTTTTTCCACGATCGTTTCACCGGAATCTGACAGTGTGATCATCACCTCTGTCTCTCCTACCCCCTCCATCTGCCCAAGCACATGCTTCAGCCTCTTTTCCATCGCATCCGCATATACATTCTGGCTGCCCTGCGTGCTCCCGGAATCCAGAACCGCTGCAGCTGTCTCCTGCTCCGCCGTACTTTCACTATCTGACTGCTTTGGTGATAACGGCATTGCAATGATCAGGATCAGCACACCTGTAAGTGCAATTGCGATCCAGTCACTTTTTTTGAGCTGCCGCAGTCTATTCATACAGGATATCCAACTGTTCTTCCGATAATTGATAATAACTCACCAGCTTTTCTTTTAATTTTTTATATGCGCCATCCTCAGAAGCCTGTTTTTTCTGTCCATCCTCCAGCACGACTTTTCCGATCACAATCCCTTCCTTTACCGGATTAGTCAGCGTCATGCGGATACATTTGATCTCATAATTTTCTGTCATCTCCACTGCGATCTCCTTCACTGCAAAATTTTCTTCCTGCGCCATCTGTGTAACATCAAGCGCAATGGCATCCTCATACTTTTTCACATAGTGATCATTGTCCAGATAAGCGATTTTTTCTGCATCTGACTGGACCTCCTCCATCTTCTGTAAAAAAGACTGATATTCAATTTTTTCCAGAAAAGCGTCACTCTCTCCCATCCATCCCAAAACCGGATAGAGCAGTCCAAAGGCCAGGATCATCTGTGAAAAAAAACGGATATACTTCTGCATGCCCGCCTTCGGAACCATCTCAAGCAGTATCGTGAGCACAAGAAAAAGAATGACATAGCTTTTCAGATAACTAAAAATCCCGTTCATCGGCTCCTTCCCATTATCCTCAATAAATAAATCCCGACGCTGCCGCCGTCAGTGCGATCGTCACAAAAAACAACAGCACACTGTATCCCAGCAGTTTTACATAGAGCATACCTCCGTTTGCCAGACCTTTTAAGCAGCCGGAGATCCGCTTATCCGACACGGGCTCAGTCACTGCCGCTGCCAGTTTGTAAAAGAATGCAAGGCACAGCGCCTTGAGCAGGGGAACAAGACTGATCAGGACAAGCACCACAAGTCCCGCTGTCCCCACACAGCTTTTCATGACGATCCCTGCGCCTAGGAGCAGCTCGGTCACGCTGCCCACCGCATTTCCAAGCCCCGGGATCACAGAAGCCGTTTTTGCAAAAATCCCATGCCCCATCCGGTCTTTTGCCGGGCCAATCAGGTTCTGTACTACATTCAGCCCCAATACGAGCACTCCTGCGATTTTTATCCCCCAGCTGATCACCTCAGAAAACAGTTCCGTCAGATTTGAAAAGCGCTCCTCCGGCACAAAATGACCGAACATTTCCAACAGCACATAAATATGGATCAGAGGCATCAGCAGATTTAAAAACAGCCACTCCACCAGATAGATCACCAGAAATGCGGTCTGGTAAAATCCCGCAGCACTGCTCACATTTGAGGCAAACATCATGCTGAGACAAAACGTCGGCACCATGACTTTCATAAATTCCACACAGCTTTCCAGCGACTTCGACACGACCTCCTGAAAGAGAAGAAATGTCTGCAAAAGCATGACTGCCATGACACAATACACCAGCAGAAAACATAGTTCCGAGATATACGACGCATGAAATGCACCCGCAAAGTTTTTCAGAACCGAAAAACAGAACGCCAGCAGTACAATTTCCAAAAGCATCTTCCGGTTAGCTGCTATCTCCCCAACGAGTGATGTTTTTATCGCAGAAAACACATGTTCTCCCCACGCTGTGCTCACCCCATCCTGCATCAATTCTTCCACCAGACCGGAAAAAGAAACCTGCTCCACGCCATAGTTTTCTAAAAATGTATCCAATTTTCCATAGTCCATCTCATCCGAAAGTTCACTCAGATAACTACCTGTCTCTTCTGCATGAACCTTCACCGGACAAAAGAGCCCTGCGAACATCAGAAACAGTATGATCTTCCACTGCCATCTCACTTTTCTCATAAAAGGCTCCCTATCGTATCAATAAATGCCATCAGTACCGGGAGACTCACCACAAGGATCGACATTTTGGCAAAGTTTTCAATCTGTCCTGCGATTGCTCCATAGCCGGCATCTTTGCACACATTTACTGCAAATTCTGCCGCGTAGGTAATGCCCACCATTTTGATCACCAGACCAATATAAGCACTGTCAATGGCGATCATCCCCTCTAACTTCCCCACAAATTCCAACACGATCTGAACCTTTGTGATAATATAAATAAAAATGCAGATACAGACTGCCATGCTTAAAAACATACTGTATTCCTGCTTCTCTTTGCGCAGCGGAATTGCCATCAAAACCGCTGCGACACCTAAAATCCCCACTTTTATGATATCCATGTCTTTTTCACTCCCTGCCAGATTGTAACTGCTATATGATCTATAACGTAAAAAGCGACTGCATCGTCTCAAACAGTTCATAAATATAAGGCACGATCCAGAACAGCACGATGATAAGTCCTGCCAGACTGGTCAAAAAAGCATGTTCTTCCCGTCCACTGTGTTTTAACACCTGACTCAGCACGGTCACTAAAATCCCAACCGCAGCAATTTTAAAAATCAAATTTACACTCATAAAGTTCCTGCCTTTCCACAGCTTTCGGAGCTTTTACAAAAACAGAAGAATGATGATCAGCCCACACATCACACTGACGGTCTGATACACTTTCTGTTTTTCCTTTTGTTCTCCCCTCACCTGATCGATCACATAATCCAGACGTTCCAGATAATGTTCGAGGCTTTTTTCATTTTCTCCCATGCTTTTTCCGAAAAAGGCGCATCCTGCCCCTGCAAAGATTTCTTTTTCCTCCAAAGAGAGCCCCAGCCTTTTCTGCCACGCTTCGATCCGCTCCTGCCAGAGTTCCTGTCCGCATCCTCTTTCCTTCTTCTGTAATCCCTCACCCATCTCCTTGCAGATCTCATTCAGATACGGGTTTCTGCTGTGTATCGCATGTTCCAGCACTACCTCCATGGGATCCATCGTATACGCTGTTTCATTTGCAATGTCTAAGAGCAGTTTCCGTATGTCATAAAGCAGCCGCAGATGATTTCTCAGATCCATTTGGATTTGAAATCCAAAACCAACGCTTGCCAGAAGAATCAACATACTTCCCAGCACTTTTAACATGTGATCCGCTCCATATGCTCGTCATAAACCTGCATTTTTCTCCTCCCGTTGGTCTCTTTTTCCAGAAAAATGAACCGCTGAAAAAGTCTTCGCTCCATCCACCGTTTCAGATACGGTTTTTCCGACAGTTCTTTCATATTCCCTGCATGGATCGTGCCAAGCACTCTGCTCCCACAGTTTAATGCCTGCTCTACCGCATAAAAATCTGACTCGGCTCCAAGTTCATCCACCGCAATGATCTGCGGTGACATGGAACGGATCAGAAGCTGCATTCCCTCTGCCTTTCCACAGCCGTCCATCACATCGGTTCTCGGTCCCATGTCATTCTGTGGCACACCGTGAAAACTTGCCGCAATCTCCGAGCGTTCATCCACCACACACACCTTCAGCCTGATCCCATATGCCTCCCCATTCGACAACGCACGGATGGAATCCCGCAAAAGTGTTGTTTTTCCGGCTCCCGGCATCGACAGGATCAACGTGTTATAAATGCTGTTCTTCTGCCGGATCAGCGGCAATATTTTCTTTGCGCATCCACACTTTTCGTGGGCAATCCGGATATTTAAGAACGTGATTGGACTGATCCCTGCAATTTTTCCATCCACCAGAACGGTCTGCCCTGCCACGCCAACCCGGTGTCCTCCCTCGATCGTGATATACCCCTGCTTAATCTCCTCTTTGTAGGCATACAGCGAATAATTGCTGATATAATTTAACATTTCCCGCAGATCAGCCTCGCTCGCATGGTACAGATCTTTTTCCCATCTTCTGTAGTCCTTTTCGCTACAGAACATTTGTTCTTTTTCTTTGCCGATCAGATAACAGTTATCGCTTCCATAGCAAAACTCGATTGGTTGTCCGACTCTCACCCGGATCTCCTCCAACCCGCTCTGCCATGTATCGTCCTGAAAAAATGTTCTCATATGTACCGGAAACAACAATCTTATTTCACACAAGGCGGCACCTCACTTTCTGTTCCATCCTCACGGAATTCTTTTTTAAGAAAAAAAAGCCATGGGAGTTTGTTTTCTCCCATGACTAATTCTATGACTTGTCTTTCTTTTTATGACTGTTATTCTATTCTTTTCTTACATTCTCTCCGGTGCAGAAAATCCTAATACATCGATACAGGTCTCAAGAACGGACTTTGTAAGCTCTAACAGACGGATGTATGATTTCTGGACTGTCTCATTCTCCTCGGACATGATCTTGGTTCCATGATAGAAACTGTTGAATGCATTGGCGAGGTCATAAATATAGGAACAGATCTTATGAGGTGCTGTCTCCTCAAAAGCGCTCTCCATCACTGCATTGAACTTGGAGAGCTCTAACATTAAATCTTTCTCGCTCTTAGAGTGCGCCGCCTCGATGACTGCACCGCTGTCATCTTTTCCAAGACCGTGATATTTGTTTAAGATCGATTTGATACGGACGATCGTATACAGGATGTATGGGCCTGTATTTCCCTCAAAAGAAGTAAAGCGGTCAATATCAAAGATGTAATCTTTGCTTGCCTGATTGCTCAGATCACCGTATTTGATCGCTGCAAGTGCGACCATTTTTGCAGTGTTCTCTGCTTCCTCCGTGCTGATCCCAAGGTTCTCCTTTGTCTTCTGGTTCTCCTGGATCTTTGCAAGCATCTCTTCATTAATACCGGAGATCAGATGCTCTAAACGCATCACACCGCCATCGCGGGTCTTAAATGGTCTTCCGTCCTTGCCATTCATCGTACCAAAACCTAAAAACTTCAGTTCTGTTTCCGGTTTTACAATACCTGTTTTTCTCGCACAGCGGAATACCTGTGTGAAATACAATTCCTGACGTTTATCCACAACATAAATAAGTTCATCCGGATTGTAATCTTTCATTCTCCATACCATCGTGGCAAGATCTGTCGTATTATAAAGAGAAGCTCCGTCTGATTTTAAGATCATGCATGGAGGGATCTCTTTCGTGTCAGTCTCCTCTTTGACATCCACGACAAGAGCACCATCGCTGATATAGGCAAAGCCATCGTCCTTCATCTTCTGTACCATGTCCGGAATATATGGCTGTGCGTCAGACTCGCCCTTCCACAACTCAAAGGAAACATTCAAGTTTGCATAATTTCTCTTTAAGTCTGTCACGGACACATTTAAAATATGTTTTAAAAGTGCCTGATAACCGCGTTTTCCATGCTGCAGTTCAAAAGTTGCCTGCATGGCTGCTTCCTTATACGCCTCATCCTCTTTGGATTTCTTGCTGGCAGTCGGATAAATCTCCTCTAACTCAGAGATTGTAAATGGCGCCTCCTCCGGATACTCTCCGGTGTATGTGTCATCAAAATAAACCAGTTCCGGTCTTCTTTGCTTTAACTCTGTGATGATCAGTCCCATCTGAAGTCCCCAGTCACCCAGATGCACATCACCGATCACATTGTGTCCCATAAATTTGCCAATACGTTTCACGCTCTCACCGATGATCGCAGAACGCAGATGTCCTACATGGAGAGGTTTTGCAACGTTTGGTCCGCCATAGTCGATCATGATGGTCTTTGGCGCTTCTGTCTTTTCACATCCAAAACGTCCTTCATCTTCCTGCATTTTTGCAACATAGTCTGCAAGGTATGCCTCATCGATCTTCAGATTGAGGAAGCCCGGTTTTACAGATTCTGCCATCACAAACATCGGGTTTACGGCAAGTTTTTCCACTACTTCGTCTGCGATCATAAATGGGGCTTTTTTGTATTCTTTTGCGGCTGCCATGGCACCGTTACACTGATATTCACAAAGATCAGGTCTGTTCGATAAAGTAACCTTTGCATATTTTGCATCATATCCGCATTCTGTAAATGCTTTTGTCACTTCATCTGTGATCAAATCCAAGATTTTCTTCATAACTTTTTCCTTTCGTTCTCTCTTATAGATACTGCTAACTATATAGTTTACTTGCGTTTTCAGAAATCGTCAATATTTTCTTAAAAATTATTAAAATGCCATGAGAAAGAGAGTTTTATCTCTTTGACATGGCATTTTTATAACCTTCACATTTATTCATTCTTAAAAATAACATTTCTCATTTTTGCCAATGCATTCAATAAGATAGAGCCAAGAATACAGCAGCAGATCACTTCTCCCGCGCCGACGGTCAGCATGTAAAAAGGAATTGCGACATCATGTCCACCAACTTCCATCGCAAGTCCGTATCCATAACGCAATACAAATGGAATAATCACCATATTTGCGATCACCGGAGGAAGCGTGCACAAAAACTTATGTTTCCGCAGTAAATATGTTCCGACTGCACCGAGTAATGTTGCAAGGCTTCCGAACACGACATCATAAACCGCTGCCCCTGTCAGCAGATTGCTCAACAGACACCCGATCGCCAGTCCCGGAATCGCTGCCGGTGTAAAAAATGGTAAAATGGTAAGTGCTTCGGAAATTCGTACCTGAATGGCACCGGAAGCTAAGTTAAATGCACTGATAAAAATAGTCAGCACAACGTAGATCGCTGCGATCACTGCAGCCTGGGTAAGAAATAATACCTTTTTGTTTCTCATATGTTTTTCTCCTTTAGTTTTGTTTTTCGTCAGGAAGGTTCCGAACTGACGTTTGTTTTTGCAGAATTGTACCTCTGCATGAAAAAATCGTTGTGTTCCTCACACAACGATTTATAAACTATCATATTCTGCCTGCAATTGCAAGACTTTTTTATGATGGTTCCCATATGCCCTGCTGTGCAGTATTCACAACACCAAGAAATTTTCCAATTTATGCAAAAAAATTTTCCGCCAGCGTGATACTTCCAATGTAAACAACAGGTCCTGTCATAAACACACGGTCGTCCTCTGCAAATTCCACAAGCAGATCTCCGCCCTGCATATGAACCTGCACACGGTTTCCCACCAGTCCGAGTTTATGTGCTGCAGATGCCGCCGCACAGGCTCCCGTGCCTGACGCATATGTGTACCCGGCTCCCCGCTCATAGATTTCAATCTGAATATTTTCCCGGTCAACTACGTGACAGAGCTGCATATTGATCCGGTTTGGAAAATATTTTGAATTTTCCACATATGGTCCCAAATGCAACGCTTTCTTCCTGCTGATTTCTTCCATCATCACGACACAGTTTGGGTTTCCCATGGACACGCAGGTGATATTGTAAAAATTATCACAGAAGAAAACGGATTCATTGATCATATCTCCCTCAAATCCTACCGCATGGATACTGTCTGCTCCAAATGCGGCATATCCCATATCGACTTTCATGCGCGATGCATCCTCATCTAAAAACTCCACCTGTACCGGTCCTGCCTTTGTCCAGAGTTCATAGCACTTTTCTTTCACATATCCGGCATCTTTCAGATACTTTGAAAAAATCCGGATGCCGTTGCCGCTTCTCTCAGCTTCACTTCCATCCGGATTAAAAATACGTACTTTTATTTTTTCATTCTCCAACACAGGACCAAATAAAATACCATCTGCTCCCACCCCGGTATTGCGCCTGCACAACAGTTGTATCTGCCGTTCCTGTAATAATTCACGGTTCTGATTCGGATCATAGATCAGATAATCATTCCCAAGGCCGTGATACTTTTTTAATGTAACCAAAACGATCCCACCATCGCCTGTTCTTACTATTACATTATGTGACAGACTGCAAAATGTGCATCTGCCACGCTGTCCTGCCAAAACAGCTTCAGGATTCCTGTCCCTCATGCTGCTCATGTTCGATGAGGTTCTGTAATCTGTCATCTTTCTCATGCAGGATCTGTTGGATTTTTGTCTGTGACACCTCGTCGATTGCCTCGATCTCTGCCTGTTTTAACTCTGACTCTTCGTCATAGACATAATTTTCCTGTGGATATATGCCGGCGGCATGTTCCCGCTCTTTTTCTTCCTCTTCGCCGCCAATTGCTTCCGGGGAACCATAGGAAACATTCCAGTATTTTATGATACTTCTTTTCATTTTTTCCTGTCTGTTCTTCTCATCGATCAAATCTTTCATATATGCACCAGCTTCTTGTTGTATTTTTCGTATCCCATTTGATTATGCTTTTTTAAAACAATCCGTCTCTACTGAAACGATTTTCTTACTGTGTATAGTATAGCATTTTTTTCCAATAAAAAAAAGTTTCTTTCTGTATAATTTTTTCTTAAATGCCACATCCTCATTAATAGCATCCGACATCGACAGACCTCGGAGCTGATCCTGATTTTAGAAAAGACCGGAGGATAGCAACATGCCTGCATATAAAGTAGAAATCTGTGGCGTCAATACCGCCAAACTCCCAATTTTAAAAGAAACCGAAAAAGAAGCTCTGTTTGCACGGATCCGGCAGGGCGATCAGGAAGCCAGAGAGATGTATATCAAAGGCAACCTGCGCCTTGTGTTAAGTGTGATCAAGCGGTTCTCCGGCAGCCATGAAAATCTTGATGATCTGTTCCAGATCGGCTGTATCGGACTGATCAAATCCATTGACAACTTTAATCCTGATCTACAGGTAAAATTTTCCACTTATGCGGTACCGATGATCATCGGGGAGATCCGCAGATATCTGCGTGACAACAACAGTATCCGTGTGAGCCGCTCCCTCCGCGACACCGCCTACAAAGCGATCCATGCCAAGGAAGTTCTGTCCAGGAATTCATTTAAGGAACCTACCCTGCAGGAGATCGCAGCGGAATCCGGGGTTGCCGCAGAAGACATTTTATACGCACTGGATGCGATTCAGAGTCCGGTAAGCCTCTATGATCCGGTCTACACCGATGGGGGCGATACCCTCTATGTCATGGATCAGATCAGTGATAAGAAAAATAAAGAAGAAAACTGGGTGGAAAAGCTCTCTCTAAGTGATGCCATGAACCACCTGTCAGAACGCGAAAACTTCATTATCAACCTCCGCTTTTTTGAAGGAAAAACACAGATGGAAGTGGCGGATGAGATCCATATTTCCCAGGCACAGGTCAGCCGTCTGGAAAAGTCTGCATTGAAAACCATCCGCCAATATCTTACCCTATAATATTATCTCGACCATTTATCACATAATGCATTAATCTGATCTGCAAATTTTGCAAGTTCCTTGTTCGGCAGACCCTCGCACTTATTAATAACCTCAAGCAGCCTCTGTCCTGCCGCAAGAAGTCTTGCAAATACGTTGCTGGAAGCTTTTGATGATCCATTTTTCTTCTTCTCGATCAGCTCCCTGCTTCCGGCTGCGATCTGCTCTCCCGTCACAAGGTCAAATATATCACCGCTATATGGTGCATAAGCGTCATATCCATATACGTCATGCACATGTGCCGCAAAATTCTCCGTCACTTTGTCGTCCCCATGTACAATAAACACTTTTTTCGGTGGTATCTCAAATGCTCCAATCCACTTTGTCAGATTATTCCGGTCTGCGTGACCGCTGATTCCCGGAAGATTCTCAATCTTCGCATGTACCTCGATGGTCTCACCAAAAAGCTTTACCTGCTTTGCCCCATTTAAAAGAGAATTTCCAAGTGTTCCGGGAACCTGATAACCAACAAATAAAATCGTGGAATCCTTTCGCCAGAGGTTGTGTTTTAAATGGTGACGGATACGTCCTGCCTCACACATACCGGATGCGGAAATAATAACTTTCGGCTGCTCGTCGAAATTGATCATCTTGGATTCATCACTCGTGATCGCCATGCGCAGTCCTGGAAAACCGATTGGGTTAATTCCCTGATGCACAAGATCCAACGCTTCCTCGCTGAAACAGTCCTCCACGTTCTTATTAAAGATCGTAGTTGCCTCCACTGCCAGCGGACTATCGACAAACACCGGGAAATTTTCAAACTCCGGCAACAGATGTTCCGTCTTGATCCTTCGGATAAAGTAAAGCATCTCCTGCGTTCTTCCTACGGAAAATGCAGGGATCACAAGATTTCCACCTCTTGTAAAGGTATCCTTCAATACCCCTGCAAGTGCGACTGCATAGTCCGGCGGTGTCTCATGCTCTTTGTCACCGTACGTGGACTCCATTACAACATAATCCGCGTCTTTGATATACTGTGGATCTTTGATCAGTGGACGATTACCATTTCCGATATCCCCCGAAAATACAACTTTGACTTCTTCATCATCCTCTCTGATCCACATCTCAATGCTTGATGAGCCGAGCAGATGTCCTGCATCCACAAACCGTACCTTTAATCCGTCACAGATCTCCACAATGCTGTTATATTCACACGGCACAAAGTGTGTCAGCACCCCCATTGCGTCGTTCATATCGTACATTGGTACCACTTCCGGTTTTCCGGCCCGTTTTGCTTTCCGGTTTCTCCATTCTGCCTCAAACATCTGGATATGTGCGCTGTCTTTTAACATGATATTACAGAGCTGCGTTGTTGCCTCTGTCGCAAAAATCTGTCCCCGGAATCCATGATTATACAATAGCGGCAGCAGACCGGAATGATCAATGTGTGCGTGTGTCACGAACACATAATCCACCGCTGCTGCATTCACCGGAATCTCCTGATTCACATACAGATCCGGTCCCTGCTCCATACCACAATCCACCAGTACATGTTTATCCCCGAATGTTACATAATGACAGCTTCCTGTCACCTCATGCGCTGCACCCAAAAATTCTATCTGCATCTGTCCTTCCCCCTGTCTGTAAATTCCAGTCCGTTTTCATCTGATCCCCATGCAGTCATCTGCTGCATGTTGTCTCATCTGTCCACTGTCTGTTCCCATTGTCAAATAGTTCGACTTTTCCTTTAATTTATAACACAATTATACTCCTGTTATTCAAATCGTACAATTTCTTTTTTCAATCTTCCCATAATTTTTTTCTCAAGTCTTGAGATATAGGACTGGGAGATTCCAAGCATATCTGCCACCTCTTTCTGTGTCTTCTCCTCCCCATCAGAAGTATTCAGTCCGAACCTCAGTTCGATGATCATCCGTTCCCTTCCAGACAGCTTTTCGATCGCAGTCTTTAACAGTTTCCGCTCTACATCCGTTTCCATGTCTTTCCCCACGACATCCTCATCCGTCCCCAGAATATCCGATAAGAGCAGTTCATTTCCATCCCAGTCCACATTTAAGGGTTCATCGATGGAAACCTCCAGTTTTGTCTTGCTGTTTCTCCTCAGATACATTAAAATCTCATTTTCAATGCAGCGCGATGCGTAAGTGGCCAATTTAATATTTTTGTCCGGATTAAAGGTATTGATCCCTTTGATGAGACCGATCGTTCCTATGGAGATAAGATCCTCCACTCCGACCCCTGTGTTATCAAACTTTTTTGCTATGTATACAACCAGCCGCAGGTTGTGTTCGATCAGCTCCTTTCTCGCCCGCTCTGCATGCACACCATCGAGCATCCGGATACAGTATGCTTCCCGCTCTCCCTCCAACGGTGGCGGCAAAATCTCTGCACCTCCAATATAGTGCACCTCATCTTCCTTTCGCAAAAAAAGGCTGCAAATCCCGGACAGAAAATGAACCTTTTCATATCTTGGCAGTACAAGTCTCATGATCATGTTTTGTTCCTCTTTCCTGACACTCCAGCATAGATGCATGAAGAATCATATCATATTCTTTTCCTTCCAATAATCCTTCATTTGCAATTCCAACCGTTGCCGGTCTTATCTCGACTTCGTGCCTTCCATTCTGAATTTTTATGCATGTGATCTCTGTCACCGGCAAAAGCCCCTCCTTCTGCCCCAGGGAACAATAAGGGATAAAATGTACCCTGTCCTTTTTCGGATTTAAGATCTTTGCGGCCACTTTTTTACTTAAAATACATACTGGTCTATGATTATATGGATCTCTCAACTGATTTCCACTGTCCCAGTATCCCATAGTTTCCATCGCATGCCCCCGATGCACCAATGTCACTGGAAAAAGCTGATTTCCAAACTGTTTTCTACGTCCCAGATACCATGTGACAACCGACAGAACCAGTGCCGCAATGACCGCCTGAATCCAGAAAAATGTCATTCCTGTTGCACTGCTTCTCAATAATTCCATAACCCCGCCAAGGAAAATGACCATCAGATAAATGACTGCCCAGTTTTCTAAAAACTCACGCCACGAACTTTTTCCAAAACACAGAACAACCATTCCTGTATTGAGCAGGAAGTGAATCAGAATCGCCCTGCAAAAAGGCTCCGTAACGGTCAATGTAATGATCAGAGTTCCTATGGATGACAGAAATGCAATAAACCACAGTCTTCTTCCCTTTACCCTGCGCCGCAAAAGACAATTTGCGCCCGCAAGCGCAATAAAATCCATCCACAGATTCTGTAACAGATAGACATCTGCATAAAAAATATATATTTGGAACCACTCCCTCCTTTTCCTTCTCCATAGTCACATTATATTTTTTTAGAACCATCTTTTTTGTCAAAACACTCCCTCTACTTTCAGAAGTTCATCCAGTTTTTCTGACAAAAAAAGACCGTTACATGAAAACCTTATGATCTTCATGTAACGATCCTGTCATCTTCTTATGTAATTATCTTCTGGAATTCTTAAGGAAATCCGGAATCTTGATATCCATCTGCTGTACAGAGCTTTCTGGCTGGCGTGGTTTCTGAATACCAGAGAAAGTTGGTGCCGGGTTTGGCTGTACCGGAGCTGTATAACCAGCCTGTGCTGCTGGTCTTGGTGTTACAGGTGCTGTCGGTCTTGGAACAGTTCCCATGTTCTGATACTGCATCTTAGGAACAATTTTGCTTGCTGCGTTTGCACCGGCAGTCTCAAGTCCTGTTGCAATAACCGTAATGGTTGCCTCATCTGTCATAGACTCATCAAACTTCGCACCGAAGATAATATTGGCATCATCTCCTGCAAGATCCTGTACATAGCTTGCTGCATCATTTGCATCCATCAAGGAGATATCTCCGGAAATATTAATAATAACGTGTGTTGCACCGTTAATAGTTGTCTCAAGCAATGGGCTGGCAACTGCAAGTTTTACAGCTTCGATCGCCTTGTCGTCTCCCTTGGCAGAACCAATACCGATATGTGCAAGTCCCTTGTCCTTCATAACGGTGGAAACATCCGCAAAGTCAAGGTTAATGAGTGCAGGTAAATTGATAAGGTCTGTGATTCCCTGTACTGCCTGCTGTAATACTTCATCTGCCTTCTTCAATGCATCCGGCATTGTAGTACGTCTGTCTACGATCTCTAATAATTTATCATTTGGAATGACAATCAGTGTATCTACGCTCTCTTTTAAACGTTCAATACCACCGGTTGCGTTCAACATACGCTGTTTTGCTTCAAATTTGAAAGGTTTTGTAACAACACCTACCGTTAAGATTCCCTGCTCTTTTGCAATCTTGGCAACGACTGGTGCGGCACCTGTACCGGTTCCACCACCCATACCACAGGTAACGAAAACCATGTCTGCACCTTTCACTGCAGCTGATAACTCCTCTGCGCTCTCTTCCGCTGCTTTCTGTCCAACCTCAGGCTGTGCTCCTGCACCAAGTCCTTTGGTAAGCTTCTCACCGATCTGGATCAATGTCGGTGCCTTACATAACTGTAATGCCTGCTTATCTGTGTTGATACCAATAAACTCAACACCGCCAATATTTTCATCGATCATTCTATTTACAGCATTATTACCAGCTCCTCCAACTCCGATCACGATAATTTTTGCACTGGCATCTGCTTCTGTTGTTCTAATTTCCAGCAAGGTAGTTCCTCCTTCATATCTCCCTATATTTATGTCAAATATGATAACCAGACAAGCCCATTTCTACTTTGTTTAGTTATCTACTCTCGAAATCATACTATATTTTGCGTTTTTTAACTCTTATAAACTATAATATAATTTTTCCTACAACAAATCAACCGCTTTTTCAAAAAAAAATCAAGTTTTTTTACGGTTTTTATTGTTCCACTGGCGGCATATCCTCCGCCGGTGCATTTTCGGCTGGCTGCTGCTCTTCGGCCGGTGTATTCTCTGCCGGCACATCCTGTGCAGGTTGTTCTTCCGCTAGTGTATCTGCCGACGGCTCCTCAGAAGGCTCTTCTGTCGTCTCCTCTTCTGTTTCCGATTGTTCTTCTGCCCTGTCCCAGATAATGTCGGTCGTCTCCGGTGTCCATGTCTCTAAATGGAGTGTGCCGCTAAGTCCGTCAAGCTGTGGCAAAATAATGGATAACCTCACAACTTTCTGCGACAGGTTGTCCTCAGAACCAATTTTCACCTGGATTGTTCCATAGTAAAGCACCGGCTCCATGTTACTGTCATACTGGATCTCATCCGGGAGCAGATTATATTTTTTCAAAGTCTGTGTCAGGTTCAGTAAATCCCGCAAAATATCACTGTTCTCTAATTGCAGTTTCTCATAAAGTACCACTTCCTCACAGGAGATTCCTGTGATTTTTGGCACACCGTCAATCACTTCCGTAGATGTCTCGACTACAAATCCATCTTTGTCAAAATAAGCATTCTGACCAATGGAATTAATATAAAGATAGCCGAGCATTCCTTTTTCGTAAACTTTAATATGTACGGTATGGGGATTGTCCAGTGAAACCTCCATCGTATCTACAAACGGAACTTCCCCGATATCCACAAATCTGTATTTCAGATCTACATACAGGGAATTCCAGGAATATTCATCATTCAGCACCATGTTTTCAATCTGTGTGGAGCTGTACAGTTCATTTCCCTCCACGACAACGTTTTCCACGGTAAAAACATTCATGACAATGAAAACGCCCGCTGCGATAAGCAGAATCAATATCAACAGGATGTACAATCCTATCTTTCTGCGCTTTTTTCTTCTTCTCTCTTCTTTTATCATATTTAATTAACCTCAAATTTAATTCCCTTTGCCACGGAAAGCGCAAGCCCCATCTCTGCAAGCAGGAATAAAACCGAAGTACCTCCATAACTGATAAACGGCAGTGAAATACCGGTATTCGGGATCGTATTGGTCACAACCGCAATATTTAAAATAACCTGGATGGACAAATGCGCCATAATACCAACCACGACCAGCGCCCCATAAAGGTCTGACGCATTATTGGCAATGATCATAAATCTCCAGATCATCAGCAGAAACAATAAGATCACGCACACCGCGCCAAAAAGTCCAAGTTCCTCACAGATAACAGAGAAAATCATATCATTCTGCGCCTCAGGAATAAATCCCAGCTTCTGCATACTCTCGCCAAGCCCTTTTCCAAATAAACCGCCGGAACCGATCGCATACAGTCCCTGTAAGGTCTGATAACCCTTCTCGTAGGCTTCCGGATTCAGCCAGATCTTGATACGATCCATCCGGTATGCCTCAAAACTGATGAAAACAACACCTACCACACCGACTGCCGCTGCCATCAACACAAAGTGGGAATACTTCGGACTGGCAACAAACAACATACAGACTGCAATTCCAAGTATAATGATCGCTGTACTTAAGTTATTGTAGGCGACCACTGCAACGATTGGAAGCACAATTGCCATTATCTTGACAAGGCTCATGAATTCACCCATCTTCTGTGGTGTCTTATAAATAACCGTTGCCAGAAAAATAATAACCGCAAACTTGGCAAACTCTGACGGCTGGAAAGATAACGGCCCGATTTTTAACCATCTCGCCTGACCGTTTGCCTCTGTACCAATAAAAATAACGGCGGTACAGAGCACGATAGCTGCCAGATACGCCATGGAACTCACCTTCATCCAGAACCGATATGGGATCTTAGATACGATATACATACCCACGATCCCCAGTCCTGTTGCAAACAACTGTCTTTTTACAAAATAGGAAGCATCCCCAAACTTATTGGAACCTGCATAGGAACTGGTACTGTACAACATGACCAATCCAAAACACAAAAGAAAAATGATCAGAAACAAAAGACTGTAATCGAAATATTTAATTGGCTTTTTTTTCTTTTCCGTCTGCTGACCTCTTGCCATTCCAATTCCTCATTTCTTATTTACTGCACGTCATGCCATTATGCCTGACATTTTTTATTCTGCCAGATTGCGCACGTATTCCTTAAAAATGCGTCCGCGCTCCTCATAGTTTGCGAACATGCCCCAGCTTGCACATGCAGGTGAAAGCAATACCGCATCCCCGCTCACTGCGTTTGCATAACAGGTGTCAATTGCCTCCTCAAATGTATCACAGAGTATGACATCCTCAAAGCTATGTTTCTTCGCACATTCCGCAATCTTTTCCTTCGTCTGACCGATCAGCACGAGTTTCTTCACCTTGCCGTCAAAACTCTCAATCCACTCATCATATTCAGACTGTTTGTCATAACCTCCACCGATCAACAGTGTCGGACGGTTCATCGCGCGGATTCCCTGGATTGCCGCATCCGGGTTTGTTCCCTTGGAATCATTGTAAAACTTCACGCCGCGTTTTTCTGTCACATACTCAATTCTATGCTCGACTGCCTGGAAACGTTTCAGCACTTCCACAATTTTATCCATCGGTACGCCAAAGCTTACCGACATTCCGACTGCCGCCATGACATTCTCATAATTGTGTTTTCCTAAAATATTCAGCTCATTTACATTGATCACTTTTGTGTCCGTTGTGCCGTCTGCATAAAAAATATATTCTCCGTCCAGATAAAGTCCCTTTTCCAGTCTGCGCTTGCTGCTGAAAAATACAACTTTTATCTGAAGTGTCTCGCCAAACCTGCGCAGCACTTCATCCTCATAATTCAACACACAGGTATCCCCGGCGGTCTGATTCTTTGTAATGCTCTCTTTTGTCTCGATATAACATTCCATCGTATGATGACGGTTCAGATGATCCGGTGTGATATTTAAAATAGCTGTCACTTCCGGCGCAAACTCATGTGTTGTCTCTAACTGGAAGCTGCTGATCTCTGCGACTGTCACAGTATCCTCTGTCGTGTTTGCCGCTACCGATGTGTATGGGATCCCAATATTGCCGACCACTTTCACATCATCGAAATAATTCGCCATGATCTCACCCACAAGCGAAGTTGTCGTAGTTTTTCCGTTTGTTCCGGTAATTGCAATAATTCTTCCTTTTGCAAAATGATAGGCAAGTTCAATTTCGCCCCAGATTGGAATCTGTCTGTTTCGAAGTTCATTGACCATCGGAAGGTCTGTCGGCACGCCCGGACTTAACACAACAAGATCAATGCGCGCCATATCTTCCGGTGCAAGTTCTCCCAAAAGAATCTCTGCTCCGGCAAATACCGGATTTTTCTCGATCAATGCTGTCACATCTAAATCTTTATTTCCATCAAAAAGTACAAATGTGATTCCTTTTTTTCTGAGCAGTTCTGCGGCTGCAACTCCGCTTTTTCCAGAACCTACTACTAACACTCTTTTTCCTTCTAAATTCATCGTCTTATCCTTCCAATCTCCTGCTCCGTTCGGGCAGGTCATTTTGCAATTTTCCAATGCGATTTATAAGCCTAATAATGCAAGCATGCAAAGCAGTGCTGTCACGATTGCAAACACTGCGACAACTCTCGTCTCTGACCATCCACCAAGCTCAAAATGATGATGGAGCGGAGCCATTCTGAAAATCCGCTTTCCAACACCTGTTTTTTTCTTAGTGTATTTAAAATAAGTAACCTGAACCATAACAGATATGACTTCTGCCAGATAAATCAGTCCGACGATCAGGATATATAATGGCATCTGGAGCATATAGGCAGTTGCCACAACAAAGCCGCCCAGTGCCAGGGAACCGGTATCTCCCATAAAAACGCTTGCCGGATATACATTAAATAATAAAAATCCAAGCAGGGCTCCTGCTACTGCACAGGTGATTGGAGCGATCCCGGCATTTGTCCCGATCGCCACAACTGAAAAAAAGGTTGCAACCATAATCGTAACGCTCGACACAAGCCCATCCACACCGTCCGTAAAATTCACACCGTTTACGGTTCCGATCACTGCAAAATAAAGCAGCGGAATCGCAAGCCATCCGATATTTAAGTACTTTCCACCGGAAAACGGGATCAGCATGGTAAGCTCAATTTCGGAATACCGCACCATATAAACTGCAAACACGGTTGTCACAACAAACTGTAAGATCATCTTCTGCCACGGGAGCAGTCCGTCTGATCTGCGGAGCACTACCTTCAGATAATCATCCAGAAAACCGATCACACCGAATCCTGCAGTCATAAAAAGGATTGGGATAATTCTCGGATAATCTTTGACATAAAACAGTGAGGTAATGATAATACTTGCCAGTATCATAAGTCCGCCCATAGTCGGGGTTCCGTTTTTCTTCAAATGGGATTCCAACTCTTTTCGCTCTGTCTGCCCCACCTTTAACCGTTTCAAAAAAGGGATCACGATCGGTCCTAAAATGGCACTGATAGCAAAAGAGATCAAAACTGGTATCACTATTTCATAATTCATGACTAAACACCTCTTGTATTTTTTCTAACGTTCAATTCGCCTAACTAGTATACGTTATTTCATCTCATTTATCAAGGTAAGGCAAAATGTTTTCGAATATTTCCTTCGCCACAGGAGCAGCGATCGTTCCGCCGTAGTAAATCCCCTGCGGATTGTTGATGACAACAAGCACAAGCACCTGCGGATTGTCAGCGGGCGCAAATCCGAGAAACGATGAAATGTATTTATGGTCGCTTCTTGGAAGTGTCTGTGAAGTTGCTGTCTTTCCACCGATGGAAAAGCCCTCAATTTTGGCATTTTTACCAGTTCCCTCTGACACCACTTTCTCCAGCAGATAGCGCATCGTTTCCGAAGTTTCTGCTGTGCAGATATTCTCATGCATTTCATAGGAGAACGTTTTTACTGTATTTCCGTCCGCATCCTGCACGCTTACGCCAAAATGTGGTGTCACGCGCGTTCCCCCATTAATAATAGAAGATACCGTTGTGACAAGCTGGATGGGGGTAATCTGAAACGACTGCCCAAACGAGATTGTCGCAAGTTCCACCGGTCCAATATTTTCCGTCTTATGCATGATTGTTCCCGCTTCCCCCGGAAGATCAATATTCGTTTTGGATAACAGCCCGAACTGTTTGAAGTAACCGGCAAAGTTCTCCGCGCCTAACCGCTCGCCAAGTTCCATAAAAACCGGGTTGCAGGAGTTCATGATCCCTGTCTCGAATGTTTCCGCCCCGTGTCCTGTCGTTCTCGCACACCGGATTCTTCTGTCCTCCACTATTTTATAACCCGGGCAGAAAAATGCATCGTCCAGTTTTACCACTCCCTCTTCTAACGCTGCCGCTGCCGTAATAATCTTAAATGTAGAACCCGGCTCATAGGTATCACTGATGCACTGGTTTCGCCACATTTTATTCAACAGATTCTGTTTTTCTTCCGCTGACACAGCTTCCCCGGTGTCCCCAGCCAGAGTAAACGGATTGTTCAGGTCAAACTCCGGATAATTCACCATCGCCATAAGTTCGCCGTTCTGCGGGTTCATCACGATCACGGAAACACTGTCCGCCGATTTTTTCGTGCAGACTTTTTTTGCCGCCTGCTCACAGTACATCTGAATATTGTAATCTAATGATAAGCAAAGGTCATAACCGTTCACGGGTTCTAATCTGCTCTCCCCGGCATTCTCGATCTCAATTCCCCTCGCATCGGTTAACGTGAGGATTTTTCCGTTGGTTCCCTGAAGGTATTCATCATACTTTACTTCAAGTCCCAAAATGCCCTGATTGTCAGCTCCGGTAAATCCAAGCACTTTGGAAGCGAGCGTCCCATAAGGGTAATATCGTTTATAATCCTCATCCACTTTCACTCCGGAGAGTCCATAGGCTCTGATTGCATCCCCGGTCTCCTTTGCGACATTTGTTTTCACACGCTCGATGGAACTGACTTTCTCCACGCGCTTTCTCGCAGTCTCTTCCGGAATACCAAGTTCTCTCACAAGCATCTCAATGACTTTCTCGGGTTCTTCTATCTGGTTATGGATCACGGAGATCGTGCACACAGATTTGTTTGTGGCAAGCACTGTGCCGTTTGCATCCAAAAGTTTTCCCCGTGCCGCCTTAATATCACGTTCCCTCTCATGAAGATTCTCCGCTTTATTTCCATAATATTCGGAGCAGAAGATCATCAGATATACCAGTCTTCCAATCAGAAACATCATGATAAAAAAAACTGCCACGAATACGATCATTACCTTTTTGCGGTTAAAGGTCTTATTCCGATACATAAAACAAAAACCTCATAAAAGTCTTCCTTGCATTTTATTCCAACTTTTATGAGGTTATGTTTTTATTCACTGTTATCGGACGTTGTTCCTGCTTCTTCGGCATTTACACCATCATTTTCGGCGTTTTCTTCGTTGTTTTCCCCGGCTCCCGGAATATCCTCCATGGTATCCGGCACATCATCCGTTCCTTCCGGTTCTTCCTCCGGAATATTTCCTGTCACACGGTCTGTCACAGCGGCTGCGCCTGTATCCGTTCCGGTAATATCCCACCCAGAATGTAAGCCTGTCGTCTCCTCATCCGGATAAATATTCATATAAGGAAGTACTTCTTCTAAAATCTCCCTCACAATATTCTGTGCAAATGTACTGTGTGGCTGATCCTGCGAGTTCGGCTCATCCACAAAACAGTAGATCATTAACTGAGGATCGTCCACCGGTGCAAAACCGATAAAAGAAACCAGATAGTTCACACCATCACGCGGCACTTTCTGTGCCGTTCCGGTTTTACCTCCCATGGAGTAACCGTCTACTTTTGCCGTATTTCCGGTACCGGATGTCACGGTTGAGTACATGTATTGTTTTAATGTATCACTTGTTGTCTTAGATACAGTTTCACGCAGCAACGTCGGAGAAATATCCTGAATCGTATTTCCATTCTGATCCGTGATCTTGCTTACCACTCTCGGCTGATATAACTTACCGCCATTGACCAGAGAACAGAAAGCAGTTCCAAGCTGGATCATCGTGGTATTAAAGTTCTGTCCGAAAGCATTGGTTGCAAGACTCAGCTGTGATGTTGTATCCAATGTGTAAATCAGGGAATCTGTTCTCGATTCTCCCGGAAGATCAATGTTCGTTTTCTGTCCAAATCCAAAAATCTGCTGGTACTCCGTGAAATTCTCTGCCCCGATCCGGTAGGACATCTGCATCAGGGCATCATTACAGGAATTCATCAATGTCTGTTCCAAAGTCTGCATTCCGTGTCCACCTTTTCTATAGGCAACACATTTTACGGTAAATCCGCTGAGCTGTTCGGCTCCATCACAGAAAAAGGTATCATTTGTCGACAATGTTCCTGTCTCAAGGCCAGCCGCAACCGTAAACGGTTTTGCCGTTGATCCAGGCTCATATGTATAGGTCAGACATATGTTCTGCCACAACTGATTTAACGCTTCGAGTCTCGCATCATCATCCATCGCATCGATCTCTTCCTGTGTATAATACTCAGATAAATCCCATGGATTGCTCAGATCGTAGTTTGGATACTGTGCCATTGCAAGGACATCGCCATTGTCCGGTTTCATGATGAGCACGCCGATTCTTGTTGCTCCGCCCTCACCCTCTCTGTAACCATCTGTATAGGCCTCATTAAACTCCTGTATTTTCTTCTCTACCACCGACTGGATCGTCGCATCGATCGTTGTCACTAACGTATTGCCGTTGACTGCCGGTTTGATCGTTTTTTCAAAATTACTGTCTGAATTCAGATATCCATACTGTCTGCCGTTAATTCCATTTAACGTGTCATCATAATAATTTTCCAGTCCATTAATTCCGAGGTTACCGGATGTTGTGAACCCGATCACAGAACTTGCCAGTTTTCCATATGGATATTGTCTCTGGTACTCTTTTTCAAACCAGACACCTTTGATATATGGATTAACCAGTTTTCCCTTTTCATCCCGCTCCTCCTGCAGATTCACAAAAGGCTGGATCGTATCATAGGATAAACGTTTGGCAAGCACAATATATCTGCTGTCCGGAGAGTCTTTCAGATAAGAATAAAGCTGTTCACTCGTCAGATCCGGGAAGCAGCTTACAAGCGCATTGATCGTCGGCTCCACATATTTTTCATCATCATTTAAAACGGAACAGTCCAGAATCACATTATAAACTGCGATACTGGTTGCCAGCACAGTTCCTTTTGCGTCTACAATGTCACCTCTCTGATAAGGAATTGTCTGGCTGTCATAGCCCTGCTGTGCCAGAACGATTTTCTCATATTTTTCTCCACTGGTGTATTCAATATACATCAGTCTTCCGATGAGTCCGATCATAAGCGCTGCAACAACCGTAAACATGACGATCATTTTTTTCTGCATACGCTTTGGAAACTTTAACATCGGCTTTTTCGGTCTTCTTTTTGCCATTCTACCACCTGAATTATTTTTTTGTCTGAAAATCCCCCTATTGCGGGATTTCATTATACTGATTCATGTAGTCTGTCTTATCTACAGAGTAGTAGACGATCTGATCCTGTGTTGCATAAAACATACCAAGTTCATTGATTGCCTTCTCCTTGATTGCATCGAGATCTACTGCGGTATTAATTCTCTTGTAAGCCTCGTCATTGTCAGCCTTAAGGTCTGTCACCTGGCTCTCTAAGCTTGCTATTTTTTTCATTCTTGCAGTCACATCAGACTGAAGCTTAATATAAGCTCCACAGAAAATGCCAAATACGGTCACTGCCATTGTCAGGAATACAACATAACTTTTGCTCATGCGAAGCGCTTTTGCCTGATTTCTGGCTGCGGCACGTCTGCGTTTTCTCAGCTCTTCCTCGCGTTCCCGCTCCTGTCTGTCTCTGCGCTCTTTGCGGTAATCCGGCATCGCCTCCATACGGCGTACGGTGTTGCCATCTACCTGATATGCTGCTCTATTTCGATTGTTGTGATTTACTGTTCTGTTCGGCATCTGCTACACCCTTTCAAAAACTCTTAATTTTGCACTCTTGGAACGGGAGTTCACTTCTAATTCTTCCTCGGAAGGAAGAATCGGTTTTCTTGTGACTACCTTTCCCTTGGATTTTTTACCACATACACACACTGGAAAATCGCTTGGACAGGTACATGGGTTCTCATTTCGTTTAAAATTCGTCTTTACAATTCGATCCTCTAAGGAATGGAACGTGATAATACAGATTCTTCCACCCGGATTCAAAAGGTCGATCATATCATCCAGATTATTCTGCAGTACTTCTAACTCTTTGTTCAGCTCAATACGGATTGCCTGAAACGTTCTTTTTGCCGGATGTCCACCGGTCACCTGAACTTTCATTGGAATGGAAGCCCTGATGATCTCCGTCAGTTCTCCGGTTGTCTCGATCGGTTTCTTTGCCCTCTCCTGCACGATGTGTTTTGCAATATTTTTTGCGAACTTGTCCTCACCATAATCACGGATGATACGGTAAAGATCCATCTCACTGTATCCGTTTACAATATCTTTTGCAGTCAGGCTCTGTCTGTCATCCATTCTCATATCAAGTGGAGCATTCTCATCACGGTAAGTAAAACCACGCTCCGGTGTATCTAACTGAAACGAAGATACGCCAAGATCCAACACGATTCCATCCACCTTTTCCACGCCAATGCGGTGAAGTTCCTCTTTCATGTTGGCGTAATTGCTTCGGATAATGGTGATCTTGTCACCAAATTCCTTTAATCTTTCTCCGGCGGCTGCGATTGCATCCGCGTCCTGATCGATTCCGATCAGCCTGCCTTTTTCTGATAACCGTGAAGCCACCTGGTAAGCATGTCCGCCACCGCCAAGTGTTCCATCCACATAGATTCCGTCAGGCTTGATATTCAAATTTTCAATTGTCTCATTTAGCAATACTGAATAATGATTAAATTCCATTGTGATCCTCTCTGCCTGACTTTTGCTCTGGCTCTCTTTTTTTATTCTCTGTGGATCAGATGCTGAACCCTAAATCTGCCATGTGTTCTGCAATCTCATCCATCTCATCTTCATCATATGTATTCTCCTGCCATCTGTCTTTATCCCAGATTTCCACTCTGCTTAAGACTCCGACTAAAACGACATCTTTTGTCAGATTTGCATATTCTCTTAAAACTGGTGGAAGAAGGATTCTTCCCTGCTTGTCCAGTTCACAGGAAGCTGCTCCTGCAAAAAAGAAACGTGAAAACTTTCTTGCATCCTTGGAAGTCATGGAAATGTTTCTGAATTTCTCTTCGATGTTGTGCCATTCTTCTGACGTATACACAAATAAGCATCCATCAAGTCCCTTTGTCACTACAAATTCATCGCCAAGCTGCTCTCTGAATTTTGCCGGAACTATCAGTCTGCCTTTTGGATCAACTGTGTGGTTGTATTCTCCCATAAACATGACACAATCACCTGCCTTTGTGCGGCAGCTGGTTCCTCTTGATTTTCCATTTCTGTGGTCATTTGCCACCACTTCGAACCATTCTCTACCACTTTCCACCACTTTTAAACATATATTAGACTATTCTTAAGAAAAAATCAATATTTTAGAGCAAAAAAATAATGCCAGACCAGTTATTTCCTGATTTGGCATTATTTTCCATTCTTCTCTACTTACTTCTTTCTGTTTCCTCGATATACTCTTCAATCAGCTGATCGAGTTTTGTACTTTTTTGATAGTAATTATCAAACTTATCCTGTCGTAAAAGTGCCTGATCCAGTTCAAATCGAACGGATTCGATTTCCTGCTGTAACTCACTCAACTTTCTCATATGAATCCTCCTGATTTCCTCAATGGAAAATGCAATTTTACAAATTCAAATTTCTGCTAATTGCCGGAGCAGAGAATAGTCCCTTTTTCTTTTCCCCTTTTTCTTTTCCTCTCTTTTATATTCTCCATATTACTATCCGCAGATTCAAAAATCAAATGAATTAGGTGATGAGTTTTCTCCAAAATTCGACATTTCCAAACGGATTTTTTCACAATTGCACGTATTTCCCACAAAAACAGCGCATCCATTTTTCGACTTTGGATGCGCTGTTCATAAAAAATTAATATTTGATTCGTATGTTTTCCTATCGTTTTTGTATGTTTTTCATTTTTCAGGAATGTTTTAACCGGAATTCTGCCCTTTTCTCGGCGAGTAAATGTATCATTGTCTCCATTGCCTTGTAGTTCACCTCCACAATGTGATGGATATCATCCTCCACATCATGCTTTCTCACAAGATAATCATCATGGGATTTCTGGATAAAATCGCAAAGATTTCTGGCACTGTTAAATTCCAGATGATCTGCTTTATGCGGTTTTGCAGCGTCCGTCCTGATATATCTCCGCAAATCCCGCTTTAACTTCTCCTCGTAAGAACAGTGATCCTTCAGACTTCCCGGATAGATCTTATTGTGAGGATAGGTAAAATAGTCTGCCAGATAGTGGCTGATCTGTCCAAGATCCATGTAATACTTGCGCCCTTTTTTCTTCTCCACCAGTTTCCTGCCCTCGGAAAGGCGCTCAATATGGCGTCTGATATCCGGGTAAGTTCCGTCCATCTCATGGCGCTTATAGACGAAAGATGGCTTAATGTCCGGCAGGACACTTCCGATGTAAAAAGATAATTTATGTTTTTTCAGATCATTGTCTTCCATATTATTTACAATGTAACGTGCCAGTGAAATATGTGATTTTTTTCTCATAAGTACCGCCTCCAAACAGGAATCTTTTTGTTTTTCCAACTCCCATACTACATCTCCGCGGCAAAAGAAACAAGGGTATCTTTGTAAACTTTTTGTGTAGTTTTTGTGTTTTAAAGCACTGGAATCCTGCTTTACAGATGTAAATTTTCTTATCCTGCTTTTTTATGGTCTGCACAAATGGAGCATGTGCAGACCAGTTTCATACCTGTATTAATTATTCATATTTACAGTTGCACTCGAAGCTTGCGCACTCTGTCTCTCCACAGGTGCAGGCTCCGGCACCGGAAATACCGATATGATCTGCGTGACATTTCTCATTTTCATTGAAACGGCAGTGTGCTGCCTCACACGCAACGTCGATTTCCTTAGAAACATCTTTTAATGCGTTACAGGCTGCACCGTTTGTTCCGCGGTCTTTGAAACTTCCGCAACAGGTGCTCTGTGCTTCGGTTGCTTCGCGTCCCTCCACCTGAATGTCGCCTTTGCAGCAACAGCCGTCTTCATTATTGTAGGTGCAGCTTTTCACTGAACAATCCAAATATGCCATACTTTTTTCTCCTTTTCCTTCAAATCTGTCAGACAATTGTGAAACTCCTCATAATCTTCTTTAAATTGTTCAAAATTAACAAAAACATTCAAGACACGCTTTCGCTATGTGTCACTCGCAACGGTACTGCTCATTCTTCGCAGTACTTCGCAAATTCATTTAAAATCTGCTTCGCAGATAGGAATTTGCTCACACTTGAATCACTTTCGCACGGTCTGTGCAGTAAATGCACAGACCTGATTGAAAAAAGTTGTACCTGCCTTCTAAGAACCGGCGGTTCCCCAATGTCTTTCATGTCTTTTGTTAATTTTTCACAATTCAACTTAGGTTTTTATGAGTTTCGCAATTGTCTTAGATTAGTATGGCGATTTTTGAAAAAAATATGCAAAAGAGCATATGCCATAATTTTCTGACATATGCCCTTCTTTCAATTTTTATTCATTTTTATTTTAATGCGGCAGGATTGATCTTCTTTGTTGCGATCTCATCCTTTAACATTGCAAGGAACTCTTCTTTTGGAACGGTTGTGGTAGCCTGTTCGCCATGAAGTCTGTAGCTTACTGTTCCGTCTTTTACTTCGTTCTTGCCAAGAATGATGAGGTAAGGAACTTTCTCTACCTGTGCAGCTCTTACACGATAGCCAAGTTTCTCGGCACGCTCGTCAATCTCCACACGGATACCGTTCTCATCCAGATAGCTGAGAAGTTCATGTGAGTATGCATTCAACTCTTCATCCTCATTTTTAACCGGAATGATTCTTGCCTGAACCGGTGCTAACCAGAGTGGCAGATTTCCTTTTGTTTCCTCTAAGATATAAGCCATGAAACGGTCAAGGGAACCAAGGATTGCTCTGTGTAAAACAACCGGTGTTTTCTTTGTGCCATCTTTGTCAATGTATGTCAGATTGAATTTTTCTGGTAAGCAGAAGTCAAGCTGGCAGGTGGAAAGTGTGTATTCATTTCCGATTGCCGGTTTTACGTTTACGTCAAGTTTTGGTCCGTAGAATGCAGCCTCACCGATTTCCTCTGTGTAGTCGATTCCAAGGTCATCTAATACTTTTCGGAGTGCATTCTCTGCTGTGTTCCACATCTCATCGTCATCATGATATTTTACTTTATCAGCAGGATCTCTTAAGGAGAGCACGCAACGGTAATCTGTGATGTTGAAATCCTTGTAAGTATCAAAAATCAGATCTACAACCTGTGAGAACTCTGACTCAATCTGTTCCGGTGTCACGAAAAGATGTGCGTCGTTCTGGCAGAAATGACGTCCTCTCTCGATACCTTTTAAAGTACCGCTGGCTTCGAAACGGAAGTCATGTGCGATCTCACCGATACGGATTGGAAGATCTTTGTAGGAATGCATTCTGTTTGCATAAATCATCATATGATGCGGGCAGTTCATTGGACGGAGAACAAAGGACTCTCCCTCCACTTCCATTGCAGGGAACATATTGTCTTTGTAATGATCCCAATGACCGGATGTTTTATACAGATTAACCGTACCAACACAAGGTGTCATAACATGAAGATATCCAAGTTTTCTCTCTTTTGCTTTGATATAATTTTCAAGTTCCTGCCATACTGTGTATCCTTTTGGAAGGAACATTGGAAGTCCACGTCCAACAAGGTCATCCGACATGAAAAGATTCATCTCTTTACCGATTTTTCTGTGGTCACGGTCTTTTGCTTCCTCAAGAAGTTTTAAGTGCTCCTCTAACTCTTCCGGTGTCGGGAAACATACACCGTAAATACGCTGCATTACATGATTGTTTGCATCACCTTTCCAATATACACCAGAGTATTTTACAAGTTTGAAGTTCTTGCATAACTTTGTATTGTCTACGTGAGGTCCACGGCAGAGATCCGTGAAATCTCCCTGATCGTAAACAGAAATGTTTCCATCTTCCAGACCTTCAATTAAGTCCAGTTTGTATGGATCATCTTTGAACATTTCCATTGCTTCTGCTTTGGAAATCTCACGTCTGTAAATCTTCTTGCCTTCTTTGCAGACTTTCTTCATCTCTTTCTCGATTGCTGCAATTGCTTCGTCGTTGATGATATCATCGCCAAGGTCAATATCATAATAGAAACCTTCTTTTACAACTGGTCCTACCCAGAACTTTGCCTGTGGGTATAAGTGTTTTACTGCCTGTGCCATCACATGTGCGCAGGAATGGTTTAAAGTATTCAGTCTCTCGTCTGCTTTAAAATCTACCATTTTCTTCATTTCCTTTCGCTATATAAAAATAAGTTTCTGTAGGAAGTATCTCCGATTCTCTGTACAACATAAAAAATCCCTGATACTGCATTCCTACAATATCAGGGACGATATACTTATCGTGGTTCCACCCATCTTCATCTCTCCGTCTTACCAGACATCAATCTTCTTACTGCCTGTCCATTCCAGAGAAATCTCATTCTTGATTGTAACGGTATCACCGGACCGGATTGGGGTCACTCAGAGCTGGTCTTCACATAATTCTTAGCCGGAATGCTCACACCAAACGCCTTCCTCTCTGTGACTTTTTCTTATGCTACTCTTCTCTTCATCGTTTTGACTAGGGTCATTCTATACCCTTTTCTTCTATCTGTAAAGTACTTTTTACAGTTCAGATACGGCGGACTATCTTCCGCAGCAGTATTTGTATTTCTTACCGCTTCCGCATGGGCATGGATCGTTACGTCCGACTTTTTTGCCTACATGAACAGTGCCGGATTTCTTCTGCTCTAAGAATAAAGCTCTTCTCTTCTCATCATCAAAAATCTCTTTCCACTGTGGTAATTCATATAACCAGTCTGCCTTTGCGTCAACCATGTTTTTGTATAATTTTTCTTTGTCAAAAACAAGGTTAACTTTTGTATCTTCTTCCATGGTGTCGATTGGATTAGCCTCAACCAAGCTGTCGTTGATTCCGTCTAAGAATCCTGTCATCTCCATAACACTGAGGTTGTACTTCTCTGCAAGCTCTTTTACAGTTCCTTCTACTTTCTCATCCGGATTTGTTAAAAGCTGTTCGTATACACCCTTCTCTAAAAGGAAGTATCTCTGCCAGAATCTCTGTAATTCACCTCTATCTGCTTTCTCATTATAGGCAACTTTCTGCCACTGTTCCAATAATGCCATGTTACATTCCTCGATTTCTAATTATAGTATATTTGCACCATGCACAGGTGCATTTGTTATTATAGCAAATATTGATGGGTTTTTCAAAGGATTTTTTTTGGTGGGGAATAGCAAGTATTTTTAATACTAGAATACCAGACAACCGAAAGCTACCAAATCTTTGCCACAATGTCAAGCGGTAAATTTAAAATGAGCATAAAAATAGTTCTTCTCTGAAATGAGAAGAGCTATAAAAAGCATTATATTACTTTACCCATTTTTTCTTTCATGAGCGTAATAAAACAGTTCATCTGGGGTGTAACCCATTTGTTTTTGTGATACACCAGCTGACTCCACATCTGAATACGACAGTCCTCAACATCTACGGTTTGCATTTTCCCGGATAGGAGATAAGGACGAACCACATATTGCGGAAGGAAAGACAAGCAGTTGCCATGAAGCAGTATTCTGACGAGGATGTCCGTGTTACCGGTTTCCAGAAAAGGGTGTATTTCCAGCTTTTTTTCCGCCAGAAGCTGCTCCAGATCATAGCGGTAACTGACACTTTTTTCCGTTAGCACAAAGGGTTCGCGCACCACTTCCGCTAAAGATACTTTTTTCTTGCGACAAATCATATGATCGTGGGAAGCAACAAATAGGATGGGTTCCTGCTGTTCCAGCAACTTGACCCAATCTGCAAAATCTGTTTTCTTGTCCAGAAAGAATAAAAGATCCACATCATTCTGTCGAACCATATCGAACAGTTCATGAATCAAACCTGTGTGGATGCTGACCATTACATCCGGATAACGATGGTGGTATTCCATCAGAATGGGCGTAAGAACGCTCAGCAGAAGAGATTCCGCCGTACCGATTCGTAAACGTCCTGAAGGATTTTCTGGTTCACGAAGAAAATCTTTTGCGTTTTGTTCAGCCTTTAATATCTCTATGGCATAGGGGATAAACTGTTCTCCATGCTCGGTCATCCGAACTCGTTTCCCAATTCGCTCAAAAAGCTGGATCCCCAGTGCTTGCTCCAGCTGGTGAATCTGAACTGTGACAGTAGCCTGAGAATAACCTAGTTGCTCCGCCGCTTTTGTAAAATTCTGCAATTCTGCCACCCTTAGAAAGGTGGAAAACAATCTTAGATCCATGTTTCTCCCTTAATTAAAAAATATAATTATAATAATAAAAATCATTTGTTTCCTTAATCATCAATCCTATGATACACTATTAAAGCAGGAAATTCAACTGTACATCTTCGAATTAGGAGGATTTTATGGCTATTGGAAGAAGCAAAGTTGTCATTATCGGTGCTGGCAATGTAGGTACTGCTCTGGCTCATCATCTTGTAATCTGCAACACCTGCAACAATCTAGTGCTAATCAATAGAAATGCAGAAAAAGCGTGGGCAGAAGTCACCGACTTGAATCACTCTGTGGGATATTACGATAGTAATATCCAAATCAGTGTAGGAACATATTCGGACTGTATTGATGCAGATATTGTTGTATTGGCTGTGGGCGTCCCCTATACAGAGGGCATGACTCGGCTGGACATGTTGGAAAACGCTGCTACTGTTGTAGCTTCCATCACCAGAGCAGTTATGGATAGCGGCTTTCATGGAATCTTTCTGGTCATCACAAATCCTGTGGACGCTATGACCTATCTGGTCAAAAGTATCTCCGGTCTGCCGGACTCAAAGGTTATGGGAACAGGAACCGCCTTGGATTCTGCACGCCTGCGTTATTTTTTGGCTGACCTGATTGGTGTTGATGCCCGCAGCCTGGAGGCCATGTGCATGGGAGAACATGGAGATTCACAAATGATTCCCTGGAGCCAAGTAACAGTCGGCGCAAAGCGTATTATAGATATCCTGCGAGATAGCCCGGAGAGGTTTCGTTATGTGGAGTTGGATTCAATTAGAAAAGAAATTGCCAAAATTGCTTATCAGATTGTAAAACAGAAAGGCGCTACTAATTATGGTATTGCTGCTGTTGCAGCACGAATGATCAAGGCTATCATACAGGATGAAAACATTGTTATGCCCCTGTCTGTCATGCCGCATGGGGAATATGGACTCTCCGACCTCTATTTAGGTATTCCCGCTGTTCTGAATGGGTCTGGTATTCGAGAGTTGGTAGAGTATCACCTGACAAATCAGGAACATCAGGCGTTGCTTGCGTCTGCTGCCGTTTTACAAGAGGCAAACCAGAAGGTGCAACAACTGGTTAAGTGGTAGTAATTTTTTTCTGTCAACTATAATATGTGCGAATCTTTTAAAGTGTTCATAAGCAGAACAGAAGAAGCGACATAAGAAGCAACATTTAATAGGGAGAACACATGTCTGCCAAATGAGTCCTGGTACCTGTATTTGGAAATTTTACCCTATCATGAGAGGATGTTTTTTAAGATGATATCATTAATTAATGCAATTTATAACTTTTTATGGGGAGATCTGGTGCAGATCCCGCTTCCAGGAGGAAGTACACTGGGAATATCCCTTCTTGTTATGATTTTGGTGCCAGCCGGAATCTATTTTACGATCCGCACTCACTTTCTTCCTCTCCGAATGTTCCCAGAAATGATCCGTATAACACTAGAGAATAACAAAACCAAAAATTCTGACGGTATCTCTGGCTTGCAGGCACTGATTGTATCTACGGCTTGCCGCGTAGGCATGGGCAATCTGATGGGCGTTGTGGCTGCCATCTCCGCAGGAGGTGCAGGTGCTGTATTCTGGATGTGGCTCATTGCACTTTTGGGCGCATCTACTGCCTTTATAGAGGCGACTTTGGCCCAAATCTACAAGGAAAAGGATCCGCTGTATGGTGGTTACCGTGGTGGTCCGGCGTATTATCTCCACGTACTATTCGCATCAAGGAGTAAGAGACAAAGATATTCCCTCTTCGCATGTCTGTTTGCCTTATCCGGGCTTCTCTGCTGGTGTGGAATCAGTCAGGTGATCAGCAACTCGGTCGCATCTTCTTTTGAAAATGCATTCCACATTCCTCCGCTGTATACCACAATTTTTCTAGTTGCTATTGCTGCGATAATTGTGTTGCGGAAAAACGCCACTGTCAAAGTTCTGGATATCATGGTGCCAATCATGGCCGCATGTTACTTTTTCCTTACAATTTTCATTATTGTCAAAAATGCTGGTCAGCTTCCCGATGTTTTGAGCCGGATTTTCAGCGAGGCGTTCGGTCTGCGGCAAGCTGTTGGTGGAGGTATCGGCGCAGCGATCATGAACGGTGCGAAGCGTGGATTATTCTCTAACGAAGCAGGATCTGGTTCCGCCCCCTGTGCGGCTGCCGCTGCGGATATCGACCATCCTGCCAAGGAGGGGCTTTTTCAGGCTCTCGGAGTATTCATCGATACATATGTAATCTGCACCTGTACAGCGATGATTATGCTCTTAGTGCCTCAGGAATTAACCGAGGGGTTAGCAGGTATGGATTTACTGCAAGCTGCTATGGCATACTATTTTGGCGAATTTGGTGTTGTGTTCATCGCACTAATTCTGTTTTTATTTAGCTTTTCCACATTCTTAGGAATTTTGTTTTATGCAAGATCAAATGTGGCGTATTTGTTTGGCGATAACTGGCTCTCTCAGACGCTCTACAAGGTACTGGCCCTTGTAATGCTCTTTATCGGCGGCATTGCAGCATACCAGTTTGTATGGGATTTGGGAGACGTTGGGGTCGGTCTGATGACAATTTTTAACATGATAGCACTGTTCCCATTAGCTCCCAAAGCTTTACAGGCATTAACTGATTACGAACATTCTCATAAGCGGTGAGACTTTTCCCGCAAACAATATTTGCATTTTTTAGAGCATTTTTCCCATACTCACTTTTTAATTTACATTTCTGATCAACAAAAAATTTTACCCCATCTCTCGGTTGTTTAGGGATGGGGTAAAGTTTTTATATTGCAATCTCCGGGATTTCCCCGACAAAGTTATAAACGATCCTGACTTCCTGCACCTGTTCCCATTCCTCCGGCGTCACAATCGCCTCATGGCAGACCTCAATGACCTCCCATTCCTCACGGGGGATAATGTCATAGGTATTGGAGCGGATGCCTTTCTGGTGCGTCCGGCAGACAAGATGTGCGCCCTTATAAAAGGGATTTCGCAGGATATGGCTGATCCTTGCGCTCCCCCACCTCTAAAGATTTCAAATTCTTTTAATTATAATTTTCCTCTTACATTTTGATTTTGACATTTATACCTCTTTTTAAAACATAAAGTTTAAGATCACATACGGATTACTTTCATTTGATATTTCTTTATTTTTTTCTTTTCTTCCCATATAGAAAAAATTCATAATATCATTAAATTCTGTTGTCTCTGGATCATTTCCTGTTAATATTCCATTTTTCTCATAATATGGCAAAGCACTTTCAAAATCTAAATATAAAGCACCATTACTGTTAATCAGTTCTCCTACTTCTGAAATCTTACTTTTGCATAATATATACATATTATCAGGTGAGATATTCTTGATAAATTTAGCTATCTCTATGCCCTTATTTTTCATTCATTAGTTCAAACTACCTATATCATCAACTTTAATATAATTTAAAATTGCAGGTGCTGCTTCCCAACTATTGGGATACCTCATTTTCGAATCATATACACATTTTCCTATTCTTTTCTTTAATTCATCAATGCTCTCCACCCCAAATAAAATCTGCATTTTTTTACAATATCTGCGAGATTTCATTCTTTCCCATTCCAGCTGTTTATTCTGAACATATATATAACATGTTGGAAACCAATAAATACCATACCAACTTTTTTCATCTTCTACTAGTTCGTAAGCATTGCATACCTGATATAAAAACAGATCTGCTTCCGCAATCGCTTCTGATGTATATATTGGAAGCTTCTCCCTCTGATTACATATTATATCTCCCATCAAAGTGTATTTATTTTTCATATCTGATCTTTGTTTATAATGTTCTTCAATGGCACTACTATAATGTTGAAATGCAGTATAATTAGCCTGTTTAATTACTCCTCCAAATAAACTTGTTTCCAAAAAATATGTATAAGTCAATAATACATTGATAGCAGCATAATCTTTAATATGCCTCATATACACTATAATACAAATAAACAATTCCCACAAAAGTGTTTTATATATATCTAAGTCATTTTCACATACTGAATTTGCATTTTCATCAAATGTTCTTATACAACATAATTTGTTATACATACCTTTGTAATGTCAGGATCATTAACACATCTTTCCATAAATGCATACTTATCTTGCCCTTCTTTTAGTTCCCATTTATCAAGCACAACATCCACTCCATGAGAAATTAAGCGTTGGGCAAGCTCTAGTACAAGTCTATCACTGCTCCAAGAATATGAAATAAACACCTTTGGCATTTTATCATCCTGCAATCCTAATCCCCTCCATACCTTATTTTGACTCTTAACATTTTCTTTTCATTTTACCACCCGACATAAAACGACACAATGAACTTACGTGAAATCGAAAGTTATTTTTTACAAAATAACACCCTAATAGAATGGATTCTAATCAGATTCTCATCTGATCAATCATTCTATTAGAGTGCTTCTACTTTAAAATTTCTGTTATGGTCTGAGTTCATTTCCAAAGCCGCCAAATTCAAACACTTTTTGTATCGGTGTCCTGATCTTCGATCCGGTCGTGAAGCTGCTCAAACTTGATACGGATATCCCTTGACATCTGATGATGTTGTATCCTGTTCCCGATCGTGACGCCGGTCAGGAGAAGCCCCGTCATGGCAATGATGATCAGGACTGTCTCAACCTTTACTTTTAACGGCTTTTTCTCAATCGTAGATGGATTCTGCTTCCCAGCTGATGATATTTCCGTTTTCTGCGTTGATCTCAAATTCATACTTTACCTCCGCATAGTAGGCTTCCCCCTCATAGAGAGAGATGCCGTCGTCATAGTCCGGATGGATGTAGATGTTTCCGGCATCGATGCCAGGGATCCTGTCCATGACGGTCTGTTTTGCTGTCTCGATGGAAACACCGCCCGGTGTTGTCTGCGATGTGCCGGCTGCGTTCTGGGAACCTGTCGTACCATTCTGTGATGCACGGTATCCCTTGTCTATCACTTCGGAGTCTGCCGAAAGGATGCGTCCATCGGATGCATCCAGCTCATAATCGTACTCCACTCCGGCTGCGGTGAATTCCACCTCATATCTGGCACGGCCGTCATCCCAGTCCTGTTTTACCGTGATGTACTGGATCTGTTCCTCTGTGACCCCTGCATTCCCGGCTGCGATGTTCTTCGCTTCCTGTTCCGTGATGCCGCCGTTCACCATTGTGGCAGAACCTGCGGTTGCGTGTTGTGACACGCCTGCCTGTGATGTCCCGCTGCTGTCGTTGTTTCCTGTCTGTGCTGTATGATCTGTTGTGTTGCTGCCGTTTTGTGCTGTTCCTGTTCCACTGCTGTTATCCTGTGCATTGTGATCTGCTGTATTGCTGTTGTTCTGTGACGCCGTGTCTGATGCATTTTCTGCGCTGGCGGAACCCTGCACGGTTCCGCCAGCTACTCCTGTAGTCCCCTGTATGCCCTTGGTATCCTGCACATTTTGGGATGTACTGCCGCATCCGGTCACAGCTGACACGAGTGCCGCGGATATCAGTCCTGCGGCAAGCATTCTCTTTTTATTTCTCATTTTTGTCCTCCAATTTCACTTTTGCTCCGGCGATGCGTTCCATCCTGATGGCTGCTGTTTTCTGCCGGTGTTCTTTCTCACACCTTGAAGATCTCAGTGTCTGCCTTTAACGTTTCTGCCGCTGCGCCTGCCTGTTCCGTGGTCTCTGCCACCTCGGAGCACCGCATGGTGATGTTCTGGATGCGCTCTGCCATGTCGGAGGTCCCACTTGCACCCTCGTTTGCCGCATTTGCAACTCCCTCGATCGCATTTATCATGCCGTCCATGGAAGCTAAGAGTTCCTCGGATGTCGCACTGAAATCCGATACAAGACCGTCCACAAACTCGGAATCCCGGTTGTAGGCATCCGCAAGGCTCTCAAAGCTGTCATAACTGGATTTCACATCAGTTGCGACGAAGTCTAACAGACGCCTGCTGTCCTTTGTGAGCTGGTTCACTGCTTTCACCACGCTGTCCGTGACCTCCTGGATGGTTGTCGCCGTCTCACCGGATTCCGTCGCAAGCTTCCGGATCTCGTCCGCCACGACTGCAAACCCTTTTCCCATCTCCCCGGCGCGCGCCGCCTCGATGGAAGCATTTAAGGATAAAAGATTGGTCTGGTTGGTGATCTCCATGATCGCCTGTGCCAGGACCTCGATCCGGGATACCACTTCCACATCCTGCAGTGCCTGGTCGAGGCTTTCCTTGATCTCGCCGTGCATGCGCTGTGCATTGGCACGGTTCTCCGTGGTCTCTCTCTTCGCATTGATGGCACGGGTATGGATGTCATTGACACGCTCCGCACCTTCCTGTGCGCTCTCCGCGATGTTTTTGATCGCCCGGTTGATCTCCTCTGACATGGTGTTCATCTCCGTTGCGGATGCAGCGGATTCCTCCATGCTCGCTGCAAGCTGCTGTGTCGTTGCGGAAATGCCTTCCATCTCGCCGTTGATCTCATCCACGTTTTTCCCGATGGAGGAGACATGGCCGCTCAGGGACTCTGCATTGTCCTTCACGCTCCCAAGGTGTCCCGCAAAGCTCTCCCGGATCTTGTGGAAAGCTGCCGCAAGGTTTCCGATGCTGTCTTTCCTGTCTAAATATTTCTGTTCCACATCCTGTGTGAAATCGCCCTGTGCGAGGGTGTCCGAATAGCTGCAGGCAAGATCAAGGCTCCTGATGTAATCAATGATGCCTGCAGCACCCACAACGATCGTGATGATAAGCCCGGCTGCCATAAAGGCTGCCATTTTTTTCACATCGGAAGCGATCATTGCCGCAAGCTGGCTCTGCGCCCGCGCCTGTCCCGCACCGTCCATGAGGCTTACTGCATATGCTGCGAGCTGTTCCATGCAGTTTTTCGCATATAACACTGCCCCTGCACCGAGCAGTATCACAAAAAAGAATACGATCTTTGTTCCAAATTTTGTCTTTCCCACGATTTATCTCTCCTGTTCCTTATATGATATTTACTGTGCAAGGATGTCTTTTTTCTCCCAGTCTGCAACAAATTCCACGCACCTGTCTGCCGGGAGCGGCCTGCTGATCAGGTAGCCCTGTAAAAAGTTGCAGCCGAGCTTTTCCAGCTGTGCTGCCTGTTCCCTTGTATCGATCCCCTCTGCCGTCACCCAGATGTGGTTCCTCTGGGCGAACACGAGGAGCGTCTGCACGATCGGCATGCCCATCTTCCTGCTCCCGATGCCCCAGACCAGCTCCTTGTCCAGCTTGATGCTCTGGAACTCGAAATCCATCAGCCGCACGAAATTGGATTCGCCCTTGCCGAAATCATCCATGACCAGGTTGAACTTCTTATCCTGCAGCCTGTTTGCAGTCTCCAGGAGTTTTCCGTTATCCGCCGACTTCCCGAGTTCCGTCATCTCCAGCCAGATCTTCCCATGCTGGAGGCCGTACCGGTCCAGGCAGCTGCTGATCTCCTCCCAGACAGCCTCCACCATGCAGGTCTGCGGCGACAGGTTCACGTTGATCCGCGTGATGCCGTGTTCCGCAAACCTCGTGAACCACCGGCAGCACTCCCGGATCATCCACAGGTCGATGTCATGCACCCAGCCGTGTTCCTCTGCCTCCTGCACAAGGCTCTCCGGGTCGAGGAAACCTCCCTTCCCGTCCTTTGCACGGAACAGCGCCTCAAGCCCGGTGATCCTGTGCTTTTCCACGTTGTAGATGGGCTGGAAATAAGCTTCCATCCCAAGACTGGAAATATCTTCCCAAGTATAAGCTCCTGTAATGCTCATGGTCTTTTACCTCTTACCTGTTTTTTTGTTCCATCTCCCAGCCCCCGCTGCCCAGATGACCTTTCCTTTTATCTCTTCCCTTCCTGCCGCACCGAGCATCCTGCTGTCCAAAGACACCGGGCGGTTGTCCCCGAGGAAGAAATAACTCCCTTCCGGCACGGTGTACGGATACTCCACGCTGTCTCCTGTCTCCGACAGGCCGTAGATGACATCCGTCTCCTGCACTTCTGCGCCGTTCCTTGTCAGGTGTCCCTCACGGTCCACCTCCATCACATCCCCCGGCAGCCCTGCAATGCGCTTGATCAGGTATTCCCCGGATGCATCCTTTAAGATGACGGCATCCCCATAGCCCACGCCGTCCGGGAGGATGCGCAGGAAGAACACGATGTCCCCGGGATGGCAGGCAGGGCGCATGGAATTTCCATCCACGCGCATGATCCCGCATACCCTGAACACCAGGAGCCAGACCACGAACAGGATGACGGCGCGCTCTGAGCGCATCTTTCTTTTCCGTTTTTCCTCGCGGATCTTCAGGAGTGCCATGTCAAGGCTGTACTGTTCTCCCCCGTTCATGGCTGTTCCCGGAGACCGGCCTCTTCCGGTCCGTCTGCCTGTATCTGTCCCGGTCTCTGCGGCTTTCCATGCAGATCCCGTGTATCTTCCTCCGGCGGACACTCTGCAAAGATGCAGTCCAGGCCTTTTTTCAAGGATTCCAGACGGCTGCGGTACTGATGGTAGAGTGCCTGCTGCTTCTCCACTTTCTCCCTTGTCTTTGTCAGGATGACATCCATCTGCCGCCCTGCCTCTGCAAGGATCTCCCCTGCCTTCCTCTCTGCCTCTGTAAGGTTCTCCCCTGCTTTTCTGTCCGCCTCTGCAAGGGTCTCCCCTGCCTTCCTCTCTGCCTCTGCAAGGGTCTCCCCTGCCTTTCTGTCCGCTTCTGCAAGGATCCTCTTTTCTGCTTCCCCGGCCTCTCTGAGCATGCGTTCCTTTTCGGTGCCGGCATGGTCAAGGATGGCCGCCGCAGTCTCCTTTGCACCGCCCAGGATTTCCTCCGCCTTTCCTTCTGCCTCCGCATAGAGCTTCTCCTGTGTGGGGATCTGTGCCCGCAGTCCTGCGTTCTCTGCCGCAAGCTGCATCTTTTCCAGATATAGTTCCCTCACTGCCTCCTCATTCTTCTGTCCATAGTACTCCACCAGCTCCCTGATGTAGAGCACGACTTCCTCGCGGTCATACCCTAAGACGGCTGTCCTTAACTTTTCTATTTCCTTAACAAAATTCCTGTCTTTCATGATCTGCCACTTCCTTATAATCCCTTTTTCAGGCACAACAGGGGCAGCCTGCGCTGCCCCTGTCATGTCATCCTGCAAGTTCTCTTGAAAGTCTTGACTCAAACACTGCAAGAGCTGCCATGCAGCCGGCTGTGATGACTGCGCCGGCTATATAGATCGGAGTATCTGCCACACAGTGCCTGCCTGTCACAGCCAGTAAGATGCCCGCTGATATATAGGCTGCACACATCACCACCTGGGCTGCGATACATTTTTTCTGCGTCTTCCGCAGTGCTTTTCTTCTTTCAGGATCCATGGTCCTTATCCTCCTGTTCCCCGTATTTCTGCCATGAATGGGTCTGACAGGGATCTTTCCTGTTCTGCCGCTCATGTCAGATGTTTTGTAAGTATTTTGGAAAATTTACATATATCATTTTGGTTTGTTGTTTGTAAGTTTAGATGATAGGTCTTTCTTTTTTTATTGTCCGGGGATATGTGGATATCCCCGGGCTTGTTTTTTCGTTCTGGTATCTTTTGGGGTTACTGTCTTACTCTCCGTCAAGTTCCTCGCGGATCTTCCGGATACGCAGGACTGTGTATCCTGCGATCACAAGGATCAGGATGACTGGATACCAGTGGAATCCGCAGTCTGCGAAGCTGATATGTCCGTCTGCATCACTGCTGTCTGCCGGGATGCTGTCGTCTGCGTTTCCGCTTCCGTCTGCACCGGTTCCGGTCTCTGTGCTGTCAGCGACATCTGTAGTATCATCTGAACCTGTATCTGCATCCGTGCTGTCTGCATCGGTCTCTGTACCTTCTGTCACATCCTCACCATCCGCCTGGTCTGACTCGTTGTTGTTTCTGTTGTTTTTGTTGTGTTTGTTGTTTTTGTTTCCGCCGGACGCATTGTTTGCATCCGCTACGGCGATATCTGTGGCATTGGTCTTGCCATCTGTGACCCCGGTGTTGGTTCCGTTCGCATTTCCATTGCTGTTTCCACCGCTGGTGCTTCCATTATTGCTTCCGTTTCCGCTGTTATTGCCGCTTCCGTTTCCGTCATTACCATTTCCACCGTTGCTGTTGTCACCACTGCCGGAGCCGCCGTTATTGTTTCCGTTATCTCCGCCGTTGCTGCCACCATTGCCGTTACTGTTTCCGCCGTTGTTGTTGCCGCCGTTATTTCCGCCGTTGTTGTCTGGTTTGCTGCCGTCACTGCCGGAGCTGCCGTTGTTTCCACTGTTAGAGCTGCCGCCGGTTCCGCCGTTTCCCGGATCCTTGCCGTTTCCGCCATCGCCTCCGGTTCCACCGTTGCCGCTGTCAGAGTCTCCGCCGGTTCCACCAGTTCCTCCGGTGCCGTTGTTGGAGTCTCCTCCATTTCCACCGTTGCCTCCGGTTCCGCTGTCAGAGCCTCCGCCATTTCCACCGTTGCCTCCGGTTCCGCTGTTGGAGTCTCCTCCATTTCCGCCGTTGCCTCCGGTTCCGTTGCTGGAGTCTCCTCCATTTCCGCCGCTGCCTCCGGTTCCGCTGTCAGAGCCTCCGCCATTTCCGCCGTTGCCTCCGGTTCCGCTGTTGGAGTCTCCTCCGTTTCCGCCGGTTCCACCAGTTCCGTTATTGGAGTCTCCTCCATTTCCGCCATTGCCTCCGGTTCCGTTGTTGGAGTCGCCACCATTTCCGCCGGTTCCACCATTGCCGTTGTTGGAGCCGCCTCCATTTCCACCGTTGCCTCCGGTGTTGTCACCGCCGGTTCCACCGGTTTCGCCTGAGCTTCCTCCATTTCCGCCGGAGCCGCCGTTACCCTTGTCTGAGTCGCCGCCATTTCCGCCGCTGCCTCCGCTGCTTGTGCCGCCGTTGTTATTATTTTCTCCTGTGGAGCCGTTTCCGCCGTTACCTCCGTTTCCACCGTTGCCGATGTCGGATTTTCCGCCGTCTCCGCCATTTCCACCGGATGTTGTTCCACCGTTATTATCGGTCTTTCCCGGCTGTGTGGTCTCAGTTCCCGTACCGCCGTTTCCACCGTTTCCTCCCGGGTTCGTGTTATCTCCTGTTGCGTTTCCGCCGTTTCCTGCATCACCGCCTTTGACGGTTCCGCCAGGATTGATGGTGATGGTCTTATCGCCTGCGCTGATTCCGGTTCCACCGTTTCCACCATTGCCAGGGATACCGGTTGCGGAATCTCCGCCTTTACCGCCGTTGCCACCGGTTACCGTTCCACTGACCGTCGGAGTGATCTTGCCGTTACCGTCGATACCAGCTCCACCATTTCCGCCGTCTTTGCCTTCTGTGCCATCTGCACCGTTACCACCGGTCACATTCGCATTGCTTCCAATGATAATTCCGGCATCAGCTGTATCACCACTGGCTCCGATACCGGCTGCTCCATCCGGATGTGCGGCAGAACCGTCTCCACCTTTGATCGTACCGTTTACGATCTCAAGATTCGTTCCCGGATGTTCGCTGCTGTTAGCATCCTTGACAAATTCCAGTCCCGGTTTTGCTGCATTATCATCATCTGCCTTGTCACCTGTGATGGTATGTCCGCCAAGGTCGATCCTGATATCGCCCCATGTGTCCGGGATCTGTACTGTCTGGTCAATGTCCTTCTTTACGGTCACCTTGTAGTTGCCGTTATCATCCACTGTAACTTCCACGTTGGAGTTTTCCGCTTTTTCTGTGCTGTCTGTGGCATTGTTGCTGTTTGTATCGCCTGCGCCTTTCTCTTCGAACTGCTTCGCAATGTCCGCTGCGTCCACAAGGGAAGTCTTTCCGACTGTGGAGCCGAAATTGCTGTGGCTGATCTTGTATTCCGTTGCTTTTTTCAGACCGGATGCAATGCCTTTTCCATTTTCATCTGTCTTGAATTTCAGTGTGTGTCCGACCGGATTTCCGGATGTATCCAGTTCACGCACGCTGTACTCTGTTTTTGACCTTCCTGTAAAGGTGAGCGTATGGGCTGTCTGTCCGATGACGGCCGGTTTGTCATCCGTCACTTCCACCGTGATGCTTGTCGCAGCCCCTGCGCCTGCCTGGAAGGTGAGCGCCGCTGCATAGATGCCCTTGCCTTTTGCGGTCAGTTCATCTAATTTGTCCTGGTCTACGGTCACGGTTGCCGTGATATCATCACCGTTTGCACCATATGCCTTCACATTGGCACGGTTCTTTGCATCAGACGCTGTCAGGTTTCCGACATCATTCACATGGATGACGAAATCATCCGCTGCGATGCTGCTTCCGTCTGCCCCGTTCACCACGTTTGTGCGGTATACCGGGATGAGCGTCACTTTATCTGCCGTCTGGCTGCTGATGACCGTTGTCCCATTATAGACTTTTCCGGTGTTTGCCTTATCCACCCAGACAAAGAAGCTCTCGTTGTCCGCTTTTAACCCGTCTGTCACTCTCTGCATTTTTGCAAAGACAGCCGCAGCGATCGTTCCGCCGTCAATGACGGTGATGCGCTCCCCACTGCTGATCTGTGCACCGTTCTGGTCTTCAAAGATGAACTGGTGCTGTTTTTCCAGATCGACCGTCACCTTCCATGCCTGATAGATGCCGTGTGTGGTATGGGTATAGACGCCTGTCACACTGTCGTATTCGAGTGCCCTGTCTTCCAGTGCTTTTTCGATGTCTATCGGATAACCATTGACTGTGATGCCCTTTAAGCCGTAGCCGTCATCCGGTTTGATCTTGAGCACCAGTGGAGCGTTGTTCTTTACGATCCTTGTGTATGTGCCGGAATTTTCGTTCCATGCGCCATCATCATTTAAGAGTTTTCCGTTGTTTACCGTAACCTCCACGGTCTGTCCCTGCTCAAAGGTCACATTCAGTGCCTGTGGCTGTTTTACTTTCTGTGTCGTATAGGTATAGGTCTTTGCAGCGGTTTTCTGGAGCGCTGCGGACACATCCGTTCCCGCATTCTCCGGTGATTCTGACACGTCACTCCAGTAAGCTGTCGGAGCCAGTCCGTTTGCTGTCGTGTCTTTCAGTGTTACCTCCACCGTCTTATCATCTGCCACGATGACATGCTGGAACTGTGATGCGCCTGTCTCTTTTGTGACCAGTGTATTGTCTGTCACTTCTGCCGTTCCTCCTGTCACATGGAGATGTACGATATGGGATGGCGTAAAGACTGCTTTTAACGTCACATCCGCTTTCGCCGGCGTGTATGTTATCTCATAGCTCTTTTCTGTCCAGTTGAATGTCGCTGCGGCAAACAGATCCGCATTATGATCTGTCGTATCCGTCAGGGCTGTCAGGATGGAAAAACTCTCTCCCTTCTCCCCGGTCAGGTCTGAATAGTATCTGTCGTCAAAATCATCCGGCGTAAAGGTAAGTGTCAGTTCCTCATTCCGGTTTACCTGGATGCTTCCATCGGCAGCCAGCTCATAGGTGTTGCCGGATGCATCCACTGCCTTGAAGATTCCCTTTGCGCCGCCGGCTGTGAGCCCTTCCACATTTAAGGTTGTGAGCTGGCGTTTTGCCGCAGCATTGATGGTGATGTCACCGGTTACCTGAGGGATCGTCACTGTGATGCTTCCATCTGTTTCCTCTTTGCATACCTGTGCAAACGGCAATGTCTCTGCCGCTCCGGTATCACTTTTTTTCATTGTGACGGTAAAGTTGTCCTTATCGAGATCAAAGTATGCCTTAGGACTGATCTTTACCTTGTACTGCTGTAAGTATCCCGGGTCAGCCGGTTTTGCGCCGCCGGAGATCTCTGCATTGTTTCCGGTCGTGACCGCCACATTGAATGTTCCGAGATAGTATCTCTGTACGCTGTCGGTCGCATTATAGGTTACTCCATCGATCACGATGCTCTCACCTACCGGAATCGTGACATAATCACGCGACGGATATCCGCTGTTTGTCGTGCTGCCCTGGCTGACAGTCACGCCATTTGCCGGTGCTGCCCCCACTTCATGTCCGAACACGTCTGCACTTGCACCGGAAGGGATTTTTACATCTGCTTTTTTGTCTGTATTCCTCCGCTCCACGGTCACTTTATCCGAAGCGTTTCCTGTCCCTTTGGTCTTGACGGAGTCTTTATCATCTAACCTGATCTCTGTGTCTTGTCTGCAGGAACTTCTGCTTTTGTCACCAGTTCATTCCGGTACATGGCATCCGGGATATAGACCAGGGTGATGGCATCAAAGCTCTGATTAGTATATGTGTATGTCACATCCCCGATCTTCAAGGTGAGTTCGCCTGTCGTGTTATGGTTCTTAAGATATGGTGTATCATCCCCTGTGCCGTTTGGCACAACGACCGATGATGCGCCTGCCGGGGTTGTCACTTTGTAAGTATTCCGTTCTACCGGACTGTAAACGTTCAGTGTTCCGTTATCCGATATATTAAGTGTTCCGTCTTTGAGAGTAACGGTTCCATCTGCTGCAACGTCAAGCGTTACATCCACCGCATCACCCGGTGCGGAGAACCATGTACCATCCTTGCTCTTTAACTGCACACCTTTTTTCAGGGTTCCACCTGCCACTTCTGTGACGGTATCTTTTACGATCTCGACTGTGTCTCCGGTCTGTGCCGTATCCAGTGCATCTGCAAGAGGAGCGTATTTCACGCCGTTTATCACAGCCTCAGCATCCATTGGTGCTACCAGTACGTTGGTCTCACCTTTTTTGGTGTTATCCGGCTGTCCCGGGTCGGTGCCGTCAGCGTAGCCGCCGAATTCGACGAAGAAACCACCCGATGTAATGTCCGTATCTCCAGGCACATTTCCTTCTATTATATCATTCAATGTTTTTATATCTGTATTTCTTACCATTACACAGGATTCCTGCCCTTGTACATCTGAAATTGTACCATTTAGCGCACCATAAGTAACTGATGCACGATTGGGTTCACCACTTCCCCATAACGATTCAATTTTCTCTCCTGTTTCTGGTCCTGCCGCCCAATAATAATCCTGACCATATTTTACAATCCCATTTGTTATCCTTCCAAATGGAGTATCATTGAGACTCGAACCATCTTTCATAATTAATCTTGTGCCAGCTGTCCACGTTTGCCCTTTTTGTAATGTTAAAATATATGATAATTCATCATTAGATGTAATTGTCACTAAGTATCCTCTTTGACCGGCTAACTTATATGTTTTTGCTCTATCATACGCTGACGTCCATGATACTTTCTCATTAACATGCAAATAATAATGACCACTGACTGACCACTGTGTCAGTTTCATTTGATCAAGACCTGACTCAAATCCTTCATTATCATTTGCATTTACTGATACATATACATTCATATCACTCACATAATCAAATGTCATAGTCTGGATTTTTTTCTCTATTTCCTGACTGGATTTTTTATCCATAAAGATCCATGTTGCTGATCTTCCATAATCATCCCTTACGGTTGCATTATTTAAAATATCATCTGGCAGCTTACCGTTTGACAACGTAATTGTCATCAGGCTTATGTCATCACTGCCTGTATCAATCTTTGCGTTTGTATATTGGAATTTCTTATGCGTCTCATCTGTCCACACCGGTGTTCCCAGATTTACGGTATAGTTCCCCTGCACATTTGCATAAGATGCCACTCTATAATTTGCTGCATATGTCTCCACTGGTTCTTCCGCTGCGACTACTTTTACAGTCCTGCTGAAGTTTATTACTTCCTGTGTTGCATTTGCAGCTTTCGGAGTCTGCTCTTCTGTAATGTTTACAGTATCTGTATCCGCGGACTCTTCTTTTACAGTGTCTGTATTTCCATCATCCTGATTTTCTGATTCTTGTGCCTCTCCGACACCTGTGGATGTTCCCTGCAGCTGTCCTGCATTTCCGCTGTCTGTCGGGTCTTTTGCACTGTCCGCTTCATCCTTATCTGCCGGCTGATCTGGCTTGTCCTGATCTGCGGTATCTGTACCAGAAGTCTGGTCATCCCCTTCCGGTGTCTGATCTGTATTTTCTATCGTTTCCGTGGTATCTACTGTTTCTGTGCCAGACACCGTCTCAGTGCTTTCTATAATATCCGCACTCTCTGTGTTCTCCACACTTTCAGTTTCACTTACACTGCTTTCCTTTTCCGTCAGTGCGTATGAAATCTCATAATCTCCTGCCACATTGATATCAAAGTTTCCTGTATCAGTGACGGACAGGGTATATTTTTCACTGTCATACGTGATTCCTTCCGTCAGATCATAGTCTGATGCACCTTGCACCAGTGTCAGTTCCGGTGCTTCATAGGCCTTGCTCTGCTCTTTTGCACCTACGCCGTGGATCGATCCGATGAGCAGTGCGGCTGCCATCACAAATGTCAATGCACGGTTTGCTTTCGTCCTTCTCATAGGTTTCCTCCTTAATTTTTATTGCATAAAGAAAGCTCCACAACATAATGTAGATTATGTTGTGTGGAGGAATGGCTCTTCTGCTCGGTTTCACCGGGATTTTGGATAGATTTATAAATTTTCTGGTTTTTAGCAGTTATTTACGAATGTAGTATGGTTAAAAAAACATGATTTCCAGCTGTAAAACCATGAATTACTGAAAAAATCAGGCGTTTACAGAAGTCTGGTCTTATTTTTGTGCAAAAATGACAACAATATTCTAGAGAAGTACTATGATATTAGTGCTTCTTTTATAAAAGTGGGATTTTTTGTCGAATTTTAGCATCAGACTAATTGACATTTATCGGATTTTTTGATAAAAAAATAATACTCGGAAGTTATTGGTAATAATTACCATACTTTCATCTGAATGCATTCACAACATAATCTACATTATGTTGTGTCTTTTTATTTCTGTCGTTCAGACGACCAGATCCAGACGCTCCAATTTTTTGACATGGTCTTCCTCTGTGGTCGCTAAGTAGATCCTTGTGGTATTGATGCTGCTGTGTCCAAGGATATCCGCAAGCTGGCTGATGTTTTTATGTATGCTGTAGTAGACGCGTGCAAAGAAATGGCGGAGGTTATGCGGAAATGCTTTCTCCAGTGCAACGCCTGCTTTTTCGGCGTTTTTTTTCATTTCCGTCCAGATGTTGCTGCGGTCTACCGGGTTTCCGTTTTTTGTGATGAAGACTGCGCCGCTTCTGATGCCCTTCTTTTTGCAGTAGTCGAGCAGTTTCATTTTCAGTTTGTGTACGAGATAGATCTCGCGGTGTTTTCCTTTGCAGGATATGCTGATCTTTCCGGTGCTCACTGCCTCCACCGTGACCGATGCAAGTTCACTGATGCGCATGCCGGTGCTGCCGATGATCTCGATGATCATGGCAAGGCGGAGGTTGCCATTCTCTTTTGCAGTTGCGATGAGTTTTTCGTATTCGGCGCGCATCATCTCTTTTTCCTGCGCATAGATGTGGTTTGGCTGGGTCTTGAAGATCGTGACGAAACAGTCGTGCCAGCCTGTGTATCCGAAGAAGCCGTTTAAGGCGATGAGCATGCTGTTGGCGCTGGACGGCATGTATTTGGCTTCGAGATGTTTTTTGTAGCGGATCACGCATTCTTTGGTGATGTCTTTCTGTTCCTGCGTTTCCAGCCAGGCGGTGAAGGTGCGGATGTCGCGGATGTATTTGTCGATGGTATTCTGGGATTTTTCTTGTATATAAATATGATCTTGATAGGATTGTATGGTATTTTTGTCGATTGTCCTCATGTTGTTTCCTCTCATGCTGTTCTGATTTTCTGCCCACGTATCTCCGGGGAAACCGGGGGATAGTTACAGTATAACGGGTGATTTTGATGAGGACAATCGGGATGGGGGAATTGGAAGAAATTGGCAGAGTTGTTGGCAGATTGGGAATGGTGTTTTTTATCCATATGAATATTTTGGATTAAAAGCACGTATTGCTCTCGCTGTTTTTCTCATAGGTGCTATTCTGCCTTCATCTGTAATAATAAGATAATTCCATTGACCATCACTGATTAAGGTAATGCATCATATATTTTCCGTCAGCATCCATTTTGACAATCGAACCATTAATCTGCTTTACCATCTGTGCACTCTGCCAGTTTGTAAGCAATAAACGATTATTATATTCGATAACTTGTTCTTCCACATAATCATAGACAACAATACGTGGATATACAGCCTCTTTACTTTCTATCTGATATGATCTGTTGACTGCTAATCCAAAAACAAACTTCTCTCTTCCTCATTAAGAGATAGTGATTCAAATATTTTTTGTGATTATTTATCCGTTCTATATGATATAATTGATTTATCTGCAAATAATTGCTCTGTCGTGTATTCAATTTCATTTCTTTTAAATATCCTTTGAAGTCTGGTTTCCGATTTTTTCAGATTTTCATTCATCGCATATGGAATACATTTATTAATAAACCAATCATGTGTATATTCAGCTGTCCACTTTTTTATGTCATCAAAATTATTCATTTTATCGACTTCATTTCCTATATATCCAGGTGACCATAATACATCGTAATAACTACCATTTTGGCGAAATTCTATATATGCATGTATCTCCCCCTCTTGATTCGAATTAAAATTTTTTTGTAAATAAAAGCGATCAGGCAAGCTGATAATATGAAATATATTATATTCATCATTCAAATCTTGATCATATTGATGACTTTCCATGAAGTCATATAAAACATACCTAGTTCTTTCATTTATTTTAAATAATTTCCATAAGTTCTTATCTACCTCAATAAACTCACTAACGCCAAGAATATTATTAATATTTTCAATCTGAATCATATATTCTTCATATAAACTATCACATATTATTGCCATCTGCCTCAATGTTTCTTTTGAAACATTCAGCTGAACATTTGGAAGAATAATCCGATATATAGAATCATCTTTCAAATGTTCATAAAACATACACCATCTTCGTTCTTTTGAATTAAACAATGTTTTATATCCAGAAAAAAGATACTTCTTTATATTTTCTTCTTCATAAGTCAAAAATATATCTGACTGATATACTTCTATAAATGAAATTTGGCAACTCATTTTATCTTCATAATCTACTGGCAAATATGCATCTATCCTTACATTTCCTAATCCATAATGAAAAGAACACACTTTTCCTGCATTAAGTACTTTAAGGTTGCACTTCAGATCCTCTTCATCATATTTTTTCGTTTGAAATTCTTCTTGTTTTTCTAAACCACTAACTTCTTGTTTATCAAAATCACTAACGTTTATTCCTTTTTTAATCCTTTCTATTCGCTTTAATATATCTTGAACGTGTCTGTTCGCAAAATCATGATAGAATCTAAAATTTGATGTTTCAAACGCATAATTGAGTTTTTTTCTATTACAGTCACCACAAGTTATTATGTAATTTTCTATAGAATTAATCTCGAAATTATCCTCTTTCAATTCTTCTATATATTTCTGTAAATCCTTATCTGTACTTTTATTTATTTCTACATCTTTTGTCGGAAAAATATGATCAATCTCCATTTCCCGTGGTTCTATAAATATTCCACAATAGACACACTTTTTTTTATACGATTCCCACATTGCCCGCCGTAAATATATGTCATCTTTCTTCATAATATGATATCGCATAAATAACATCCCCCTTTTTTCATCAACTTTTTAAATTTTGATAAATTTTAAATCTATAATGATTTGCCCCAAAAAATAGAATTCCCATTATAATGGTCTGAATATCTATCACAAAATCAATAATGTCTTCTATATACTTTATTTCAAGTAAAAAAGCTACATACACACCTAATGTTATAATAATAGTTATTTCAAATATAAACACAGCTTTCTCCTACTGTTGTATCAAGTTACTACAAGCCCATGTACTTCTTCCTGCAACTTTTCAAGGAACTCAAGAATCTCTTCAAACTCCGGTATATTCCCATATATCATGTTCCTCATTGCCTGATAGTCCTCTTTCAACGCATTGAGTACCGCTTCTTTGGGCAGAAGTTCAATACTGCTCAATGTTGCAGTTTCATAATGTGCTCCTTTGACATAATAAAATTTCTGCTTAAATACCACATCTTTTTCTAACAACTCTTTTCGTTTAAATGCTCTTTCCTTTACCCATGAATTGCCCATATTATACACATCATATAGATGTCTTGCATATCTGGCAGGCAACGGCTTTCCCTCCGGGAAATTTGCAATTTTATGTAATATGGTGAGTTTTTCCCAGAAAGTTCTCTCAACATCAATGGTCAAAACCGATGTATCTTTTTGTGAAAAAATATCCGGATATTTTTCGGCTGCAAATGGAGTTACGATTGTCTCATGAGATGGCATCCATTCTGCTAATGGTCCAATTTCCAATCTTACACAAGAACGTAAATACTCTGCCTCAAATATCTGCGGATAATAAAAATTAACTACCATCTCATCTTCTGTATCAACCGAAATCCATTCTCCATCCCCCAGTTTTTCTTTCATTTCACTATTCAACTGGGGGATCAATTCCTCTTTATAGAATTTTGCTGCTTCCGAATTAATCTGCTTATTGAATAAATCCTGTTTGGTTTTCGACCTTTCTTCCCAAGGATTCACCTCGTCATTCATTATTTTTCGCCAGTCCAAAATCAAATCTATATCCTCGGAAAACCTCTCAATAACATGGTATGACTTAGAAAGGCTTGTTCCACCTTTAAAGACAAAAGCGTTTTTGTACTTACAATCATGGAATAGATGGTCCAACATAAAACATACCCAAAAGTCTTTCTCTATTACATTCGGCTGCATTCCCATGGATATTGCCGTTGCCTGAAATAATTCCATTCTGTCTTTTATCTGTAATTTCGCAACTTCTTTCATTATTCAGCACACACCTTTCTGATTACTGTATATATCCATTCGCTTACACCAGTTGCTTCCACTAACATCTTTTTCTTCTCTTCTCTAGGCAATCTATTTCTCAAACTCAAAATAATACCGTCATCAACACGGTCCTTCCCCAATGTCTTTAATGCCTCAACAACCAAAGTGGTTGTCTCAGACATATATGAAATTTCACGATTTGCACGATGCTTAAAAGACAACGTGATATTATCCCAAGAAAACTTTCTATATGGACCGTCACTGATATAGGACCAGACAACCGGAACCTGCGTTGATAGTCCTAATTTATTTAATGCTACGTCTCCACATGGTGCAATGGTCCAATGAAATCCTCTTGCAATAGCATACGCAACTTTTTCAGGATTAGCCGGAACATATTCCCTCAGCAAATTGCTATATACAGGCTTTTCATAAACTCCGTCAATAATTCTGCGGATGTTTTTCTCTTCAACCTGCCTTCCAAGGCATTTTCTTACAGTTGTTGTTGTAGCAATATCGGTAAAATCTGATGTTACAAATATTGAGCCTTCTTCTGCATCCAGTATTCTTTTTTTTATTTCTATATATATTCCATTTGCCATAGCAATGCTCTCCTTTTTTGTCACGATTATTATATAATTTTCGTGACATTTTTTCAATATCTTTAAATAAAAAAACCAAAGCTAACATATTCACATTTAGTTTTGGCATTTTTATGTGAACTTTTTTGGTGATGTCTTTCTGTTCCTGTGTTTCCAGCCATGCGGTGAAGGTGCGGATGTCGCGGATGTATTTGTCGATGGTATTCTTGGATTTTTCCTGTATATAAATATGGTTTTGATAGGATTGGATGATATTTTCGTCGATTGTCCTCATGTTGTTTCCTCTTATGCTGTTCTGATTTTCTGCCTCGGATCTTTGGGGAAACCGGGGAGATAGTTACAGTATACTGGGTGATTTTGATGAGGACAATCGGAATGGGGGAATTGGAAGAAATTGGCTGGAGGGGCTCATCAGAATCCAAAACACTTCACTCTAAGCTTCTTATTTGCCAGCACACTCAAATAACGTTTGACATTTATTCTGCCTTCATTACAGATAACATTTTTAGAAGCCGTACTCCATGATTCTACTGACTGAATAATTTTACCTGTCTCCCAGTTTTCATCAAGTATTTTCTCAAATAACTTTATCGCCGCAAAATAATGAATATCTTTATTGTTTTGCGCAAACTCATAAAACATATTTTGAAATGCATATATGTCTCTATACTCATGATTTGCCCTATCCAATAATTCCAACAAACTTTTCAACATATCGTAATCTTCTATTTCGTCCCGGTTTATTTCCGTCTCAAATTTCTTCAATTCTACGGACCACCTGTTCAATGTCTCGATCATCCGTATTGATAACTGTACGGTATCTGTTCCATCCCACCAGTACATTAAATCATCATCGGAAAGATAATAGTCAGGTTTATCCTTAAGTTCCGCCGGTGTATTATAAAATGTAAAGCAGCCATTATTTTTCAAAAAATCTTTTGTTTTCAACTTTCCAATCTGTGTGTTTCTTATTTCTTCTCTCTTTTTTACGACCGACTCACCAACATAGTTTTTAGTAATTTCATCCACATAAAACTCTCCATGCACTTCATGCCATTCTGTCCAGAAATCAAAGCCTTGTATCTCTGCAAAAAGGTACACAAATACTCTGGCTGGTATTCTCAGTGTCATTTCCGCCAGTCCGCCATATTTTTGACAGGCAATCCCCTGTCTCTCATCATACGGAAGCTTCAATAATTCATATAAACGCTTTTTTCTGTCAAACCCGTATGTTTCAGAGAATTTCTGTAATTCTTTTTTTACACACATTATCTCATACGGATATGATCCGCTGCTGGCTTCATTCATCCCCATATCCCCTGTTCCATATACAATATAATAGATATCTGCCAGATCTCTGCCTCCCATTCCACCTCTTAATTCTTCTGGAATAATACCAAACACCGTTTTCGGATATGCCCTGTCATAATGATCCTGTTCTATTTCCGTAAAGTAATAACTCTCATAATATTTCCAGAGATTAAATCGTTTTTCGGCAGTAAAATCTTTGTCAAGAACATGATTGATCCATGCTATGCAGCGTACCGGATCTATAATATCCCCATTCCTGTCAACATACCCATAATCCATTCCATATAATTCATATAAGAGATAAGCTGCACACATGACTCTGTTAAATTCGTTGTTTCCTATTTTGCCGCTTCTCAGGACTTGCGTCCTGGAATTGAATAACACACTTTCCCATAAGTCATCCTCAAAGTAATTAAAAGAAAAGTATGCTTTCCCTTCCTCATCGCACTCAACCGGACGGATCAGGTGAATTTCCTTCCCATACATGTGTACATTTTCAAACTGCATCATTCCGCCCCTCTGAAGAATTTTTATCATATTCTCATTAAATTCGTCTTTGAATTCGTCCGGAATTGTCATGTTTCCCTTATAATCACAAAAAGTCCCCATATTATCCTCCATTAAAATCCCATAAATTCTTTTCTGTACTTCTTATTTCCAAGCAGACTCATATACGCTGAATAGCTGCTTTCTTTTTCCTCCGGATCTATCTCATACAAAATCCATTCCAACACCTGTGTTTTCGTAAATTCTCCAAACATCTCCATATCTTCCTCAAGTAGTTTCTGTAACAGATAAACCGCTTTTTTATAAGATGATACTTCTTTATTTCCGATGAACTCATCTACCATATCCTTATTCACATATCTGTATTCCCACTCCAAAGACATGATTGCTATCGCTTTCGCCAGCACAGCTTCCATATCAAAAGACTTCACATCATCATCTTTCAAACTTTTATACCTGTCACTCCATTCGGATATTTCCTCTTTTCTTTGGTCTGAAAGCAATATGGTTTCAGAATCCCAAAATCCCAGAAGTTCATCTTCATCATCACGAAGAATGCATTTATAAAGCAAATGCCTGTCTACCGGTATTCCTTTTATTTTTCCAATATTGTCTCTGTTTTTAAAGGTTAAAACCTTTCCTGTTAAGCTTTCTACCAGATCAACGTACCCCAGGATGTTAAATAGATTACCTTTATGCATCAGGTAACATGGACTGTCCGAATAGGACTCTAATATTATCATTATCATGTTCATGACCAGACCAAATTCATTTTCTCCGCGATCTTCCGTTACCAATTCACAAGTATGACAATTATAATAGTTTCCTCTTCTTATCCTTTTTTCAAATACAGAATAATCGAAATAAATGATTCCATTTTCATCCGGATATGTCTGTTCAACTGCATCGAACTCCCGACCATTGATCATTACAGTCGTAGTCTTTCTGATTCCTGTCTTATACAGTATCTGTATGATAAGCTCATTCATCTCCTGTTTCATGTTCTCATTGGCAATTTCAAACCTGCCTTCCAATGTGTAATCATTATCCACCATGTTGATTTTCTCCTTTGATATAGCATTTATTCATTGTCCCATTCCAAATAATCCCTTATATTACTTTCAGAATCTGCAAGCATTGAAAACAGATACTCCCCCATTCGCAAATCTAAACTAACTGCATCATTAACCAGCTGTTTCTGCCCCGACTTCTTAAATGGAAAAAACTCCGCTACTCCAACCTTTCTATTTATCCCGACATAAATTCCAGAAGGATCAAGACAGCTGACAAAGTACGGTGAATGACTTGTAATGATAACTTTACAGCCAGCTGACAGCTCACGAATCGTCCTGATATACGTCCCGAACAAGCCAGAATATACAGAGTTGTCCGGCTCCTCGATCGCTATCAATGAAATATTACTGACACTGGCTGTAATAATTTTGGTCAATATCATAAAAACCCGCCTTGCACCATCTGATACCGTAGAAAAGTTTACCGGATTCACCAGCCCCTTTCTCTTAACAAATAATGCATAGACAGCAATCGTAAATTGAAACGGTGCATTCTCCCGAAGCTGGTGATTTTCTTCTACATTTAACTGAAAATCTTTTACAATAATCTCCTCAAATTCAGGAAATAACTGAATATAAGCCTCTTTTAATAATGCAAATTTATCTGGATACTGGCTTTTCAGCCTATATATAACTTGTGGCAGATTATCCTCATTTATCGACGCATTGTCGAAACCTTTCCGAATAACAGAATCTGACTGGCAGAAGCTCTTAGCCTCCAAATTGTTTCCCATATTTATTTTTATTCCATTAAGCTTTGTAATAATCAGGGCATAATATAATTCATCATAGGCTCTTAACTTGTTCACAACTAGTTCTGTCTCCCCAACCTTAATTATTGATGAACATCTTCCCGTCTCCGAACTCTTATAGAATGCTGTATGAGCAGTTCTATTGATTAGCTTGGCATACTTTTGTCCTTTTTCATTAAGTTTGACTCTCAAAAATTCTGAAATTATTCCTGGCTCTTTACCATCGGTATCTTTCCATTCAAACTCATAGCCATACTGCACCAAGTATTCCCTGCCATCAATATCTGCTGCTACCTCCATCTCATATTTATAATTTCTTCCAATCAAATTACAATTACCGGGAATCAGTTGGGAATTGGACATCATATCCTTTTTATCTTCTATCGATGCTTTCATAAAACTCAATCCAAAATCAATACCTGAAAGTACATTTGATTTTCCAAAATCATTTAATGCAACAAGTGTTGTAATATTATTAAAAGATATTCTTACATTTGCTAAGTTCTTAAATCCATCTATAAATACAGCTTGAATCTTCATATCGATGCAACCTTTCTTTATTATCTCACTCATATAGTATCGTTTATTTTATGATAATGCAATATTTTTTTGCTTTTTATTAATTTTATATGTATTATATTTATATTTCTTATTTATATACGTAATTTATTTTTGCATTTTTATTGCAGTAGTCAATGTGTTGCAAGGGGTGGTGGAATGGTTTTTATGATGCGGAAAGAGCCAGCTCCTGACGGGCTGGCTCTGTGATGGGTGGTTTTTGGTTTTGGTTTGTTTTGGTCTTGGGCTATCTGGATTCGGACTGGAGTTCGGCGATGGCGGTGTTGTATTCGGATTCGGTGTAATCTTCCAGAATGACTTCCTTTGTTGCCCGAAAGCGGATGATCATGTTTTTGATGGCGGCAATGTTTGCCTGGCGTTGACCGATTTCTTTGCCGATTTCTTTGCCGGCTTCCTCGCCCTGCTGATATGCTTTTTCTGCGACTTCTTCTGAATATTTTCTCATTATTTCACACACTGCGTTTACACCTCCCTCTTCATGTTTCAGATAATGCACACGGTTGGTTAATTTTGGAAATTTGGCATTATCTATCTCTTTTTGCAGAAAACAGTCCATGTATTCTGAGATAGTTGTTCCGTCTTTTACTGCGGTATTGACGAATACACGCTCCAATCCGTCGTCTACTTTTTCCTATGTTTCCCGGATCTCGCTGTCCACGTGATAGATCACCCTGCCACGTTTAAAGATATCGAACTCGGAAATATATACAACGATCAGATCGATCGTCTCCTCAAATTTATCATCCGTCTGCGAGTCCCGCACCGTGATGACCGATGCATTGAACCGCACTCTTTTTAAATGGTGATCCTTGTTAGAACGCTGCACTTCCACGTTACACTTTTTCCCATTTCCAAGGATACAGAGTGCATCCAGACGGACAGATCGCCCATACAGATTTCTCTCACTGCTCTGTACGATAACGTCTTTTACGATGAGTTTCTCATCTTCTAAAATGATACGCAGCATCTCTTGACATACGCCAATATCATCTGCCAGTACTTCAAAAAACGTATCATCAATGGGTCTGAAATTTTTAACCTGTTCTATCTTTTCTTCTAATGTCATTTTATCTCCTGTTTTTCTAGTATACAAACAGGCTTTCCGAATGATCTATGTTTATTATATAGAACCCCTCAAGATTCTTCAAGACTGTTTGTATGGATTTTTTAGTTACTGTTCTAAATTTGTGTCTGTCATTTTCTCCTGCTGAGTGGTCCACCGATGTGGTGATGGATTTTTTGTTATGTTAGCTTATTTTGTAACTTTGATTTGATAAAAAAGATAGGTTTATTGTAAGGGGCTGGGTGGGGAAAGTCAAGAAATTAATTGACTTTTCCTGCTCAATTTTCTTTTCCTGATATTTTCTGATACTTACTCTGCGAAATATACCGTTCATTCTATTTTCCTCCAATCATATTTCTACATTCATTTAAAAGCTCTCATCGCCACGCTTCATCTCCAACGCTGTCCCATCCTTCCAGTCACAGCAATTGCGTAAGTACTCCGCCTCCGTGTTCAAAAAGTTTTCCGCATTTGGCGGCAGCACAATCGGCTCAATCGTATTGTTTTCGTAATTGCAGACATAAATGGTTTTGACACAATTTAAAAATACCCTGTCAAATCGCATTTTTTTCTTTTCCTGTGTATATCTCATATATTCAAACAGTGCACCTGCATCAATATCATTCTCGTCGGTCGGATGTAGAAAAAGATACAAACCATTGTAGTGCTTATGGATATAATTTGCATTTAGTTTTTCCAGTTTGCGGTCAAAACGATATTTCGCCTTGGAAAGATAATCTTGCTGCACAGTATTATCTGGCAGAATCGCCCAAAACCTTCCATTGTAAAAATTCAACCGCTCTCCATATTTATCAAACGCCAAAGAAGGTAGTTCCTCTTTCCGGCAACCAAGATATTTTTCGATAAAACTCTCCTCCTGCCCGTCATCCGGCAAAAGTGCCTGACTGACTTCCAGCCCGAAATCCATGTTTGGATTAATCCAGTCCGGTGATTCACTTTTCACAAAATACGGCTCATATTCCTTCCACAGATATTTCAATGATACTGCCGCATAAATTTCATTCAAAAGCTTTTCATATGCCACCCGATTTACCTGCCTTTTCTTCTACAATTTTATTGACGAAACTGTTTTTTTCCTATACGATGATTGTACCATAGTTTATTACAATTTTCCCGAAAGGATTCAAAATATGAAAAAAGTAAAACAAATTTTAGCAATCGTCGGTGTCATTATTCTGGTTGGACTTTATGTCTCTACCATCGTATGTGCAGTTTCTGCCAGTGAAAATTTTATGAACATGCTCATGACATCCATTTATGCCTCTGTGATCATCCCTGTTTTGATCTGGGCATACAGTTTTATTTACAAGCTGATCAAAAAGGATTCCGAAGAGAAAGATACTACAGCGCATTAAAAAAATCAGCACCTGACCAAATTTTCTGTCGGGTGCTGATTCTGTTTTTATCTCATTTATTCTTCTGTACTCTCAGACACGCTCTCTGTATCTAAAACAGTCTCCGTATCTTCTGCACTCTCTGTGTTCTCCGCATCTTCCGTGACGGTCAGTTCCTCAATCGTTTTTGAAAAAGCATCCGCAAGAGACGTTTCTGTCAGATAAATGCTTCCTCCATCAGCTGAAATAATATAGTATGCATTCAAAGTATCATTTTTATTTCCTACAAAAAGAGAAACAGACCCTTCACTTGTTGTGTAGGATATCAGATCTTCCGGCTGGTCAAATCCAAACTCTTTCAGATCTGTATAATCACTGATCTCTTCTACCGCTGTCAGCGATGACAGTGTTGCAAGCATACTGTCGATCGCATCTTCATCCATATCCAGTGATGTGTCTCCGTCATAGGTCCATGTATCCCCATCCTTTGTAAAAGTATACGTCACATGGTCAACCTCATAAGAAAATGCTGTGATCGTGTCAACGTCCACTTTGGAAATATAAATGGTAGAAGCCTCTTCTTCCGCTGTTTTCTCTTCCTCTTTATTTTTGTTATACCATTTCATTCCGAAGGTGGCAGCGATAAGCACTGCCAGCACGATCAGAATTACAATAAACTGAATTTTCTGTTTTTTCATATTCTATCTGTCTCCAATCTTGATTTTCTATCCTCTATTTTTTTATTTTTTTCTTCTTGATGCCCATATCACAATTCCAAGAATCATCATAATGACCGGAAGCACGATCATCAGACCAAGCCCATACAGAATCCCTGCCGCCGCATCCACCGTGATGGCGCTGAGCGTGTAATCTTTTGTCGGGATCACACTTGTTGCAAGATCAGAATCGCCAACCATCTGGGCAATGATATCTGTAAACATAGCGCTGTTATTTCCGGAAACGATCTGGTCTGCACTGTCTGCAAACATTTCCACAGATCCGGCGACCACTACTTTTGCGACTGTATCTTCATCGATTGTTTTTTCCATGGCAACCGCAACCGCAAATGGTCCTGCAGCATCTCCCTCCTCCAGCTCTGATGTTGTTGCATTTACTGCATCTGTCTTGGATACTGCTTTATCTGTCGTCTCCAATAATGCTGTATAAGTTGTATCATCTGTATCTTCCCCATAGGTGATTGCCTCGCTATATGGAGCAAAGATATATGAACCGCTGACGGAACTTGTATATGCACTTGAATTTACGTCAGGAAGCAGATAATACGGTGTATTGCTATAGTAATAGGATTTATCATTTTCCATCACAATGCCGGAAACACGCTCCATGCCGCATGCCGACAGGATTGACTCGAAGTTTTCCAAACCCTGTGCCTGAAAATTACAGGTGATCAGCACTTTTCCACCCCGATTGATATAATCGATCACTTTGCTGGCATCATCCTCCGAAAAATCAGTGGTCGGTCCATTAATAATCAACGCTGCTGCATCTTCCGGAACCGTATCCTCTTTTAATAATGCAAGGTCAGATAATGTGATATTTGCTTTTTCAATTGCCTCTGTAAATCCACCGGATAAAGCTGTTTCCCCATGTCCGGATACCTGATAAATCACCGGAAGTTCTGTCGAATCCATGGTCACATACTGAATCGCACTTGTAAGCTGTCCCTCTGCATCATATCCATCAATGCTTCTGGAATAACTGCTGTAATCATAACTATAGGTATACACATCATTGTAATCAATAACTCTGGAACGCTCGCTGCTCACAACGATCATGCTGTTTGAAGTTACAGAACTGTCTGTATACTGTGCTGCAAAAGCCGGGTTTGCAGCCGGATTGATATAGGAAACTTTGATGTGATCCGACAGGGATTCGTATCTCTGCAACGTCTCATCCAGTTTTGTATCTTTCGATGCATCGGACACCAGCACATAAATTGTCACATCTTCATCCAGTTTTTTCAGATAATCCTTCGTATCATCTGTGATGGAGTAAATCTTCGTCGAAGTCACATCAATGGATGTCCATGTTGCCGGAAGTTCTGCCACGAACAGGTTCACAACAACTGTCACTGCCACCATTGCAATGATCATTCCCGTTGAAAAAACACCTGTCGATATTTTTTTGGAACTGATGCTCCAGCGGCGTTTCTGAACGGACTGCCCTGTCAGGAACAAAAGTAATGCAATGATCGTTACGTAATAGACAATTCCCGCTACATCCAGTGTTCCATTCATAAAGTTATCGAGCGGCGTGTAAAGATCGTAGCAGCCTAAAATTTTTGTCAGAAGATTTCCGCTCTCTGAAA
>ERZ773110.26-NODE-26-length-164397-cov-34.533558_pt1 | contig 164397 bp, 152 predicted proteins | sample MGYA00580568_ERZ773110 | MGnify/ENA primary metagenome ERZ773110 (study PRJEB29015, sample SAMEA2737870) | human gut metagenome | biome: human gut; feature: human-associated habitat; material: faeces | place: China | collected 2012 ... | reverse complement strand
GAACCAGCGGCTCACACAACGGTAAAGCGGATGGATATTACGACACAAACGGCAACTCGTATCCATCTGGTAAATGTAAGTTTGTTGCCAAAAACAAAGGGATTGTTTTTGCATAAATTAGTAGACCACCTATTTTCGAATAGAAAATCACCTAATTTTGCAAATACCCCGAATATAAAGGAGGGATTCCTCATGGGCAATTTGTTTGCCGAAGCAAAGCTTAAAACTGCACTCGCAAACGATACTTATACCGACAAAAAGGAAATCGTATCAAAAGCCGGGTATTTGCTCGGCGTTGATAAGAACATCTTTGATTCCGGAGAGTTGCTGTCGGAAATTTACGAAGAACTCGAAAAAAATCAGGATGCGCGGATGGTGCGCAACTTATGTTTTCTATTTACCTGCATCGAGCACTGCTATAAGCAGCTGCAGATGCAGATGGTAAACGACCTCAAAAACCTGCATTCAATGGATATGACAAAGGCAGCGACCGAAGCACTGCGCAAGGACGGGCTTGATATCGTCAAAGCAAATTGTACGCTGGACGAATACCGGCCCCGAATCGCGGCGGAAATCGCGAATCGTATTCAGGGTTGCAAGGATATCTTCCCGATGTGGGTGCCGTGGGAGTATATTCGTCAGATGTTTTCGTTCCCGACCAAGACGAAGGACAGGGCGCAGGAAAGAGCGTGGCTGTACTACAACGAGAATATTATCAGATTCCCGTACAATGTCTTCCTCAACTGGCAGTTCAAGGCTGACGAGGGCGGAAACCTTCTGGGCAGTGATGAACAGTTCCTTATCCGGCTGTATGCTCAGAACGGAGATACCTTCTGCGATTACGACAAGGTTCGCGGGGAAAGCAAACAGACACAGCAGAATGTCGAGCAGTTCCTGCTTCATTCCGTCCGTTCTGAAATCCTCGTGGACTGCGAGAACTGTGACCCGTTGAAGTTCTTTGCTGTATTGCAGAGCCTTTCTCCTGAGGCTATCGGGAAGATTCAGAAGATTTTCCTGTTCGATGATGTGAACGCTTCGTCCATCTGGGGACTCGTGGAGCATTATACGAAAGCCAAGGTGGACCGGTTCATGACCCAGCGCGTTGTAGAAGGAAAGAGCGTTGTCGATATGACGGTCGCAGTCTGCTGCTGTCAGGAACACTACGATAAGAAAATCGACAGCTTTCTTCTGTTCTCCTCGGACTCCGATTATTGGCCGCTCATCAACAATGTCGTAACGGCCAGGTTCTTGATGATGTTCGAGCGGGAAAAGACCAGCAAGGCTATCGTCAATAAGATGCGGGAACATCATGTGCTTTACTGCTATACGGACCAGTTCTGCAAGGCGGGAGACGCATACCGGCTTCGCAACGATGCTTTGGCTCTTGAATGTGCATCCTATCTCAAGCAGCAGCTGGGCAGCTGCAACATTGAGGATATGCTGAAAAGCGCCTATGGTCAGACGCGCATCGAGATGACCGAAAAGGAGAAGGAACTGTTCCGGAAATCTCTGGTCGATAAACTGCGCATCACGATGGATACCGAAGGAAATCTCAGTATCGGGTTAAGCTAAAGCGAAAACAGCACACCGTTTCGGAAATTTTGCCGGGCGGTGTGCTGTTGCTGTTGCGTGCGAATTGCCGTATACTGAATACACAAAACCCGATTTTTGCACGGAGGCATTTTTTCATGGGAAAGATTCTGGTAATTGCCGAGAAACCATCACTAGGAAGAAGTATCGCGGGCGCTATTTCATGGTGGAAGGGCGAGAAGTTCGAGAGGCAGGGAAAAGACCGCAACACATGGCTCGAAAGCGATAACTATATCGTGGTATCCCTGGTCGGACACCTGTATGAACTGATAGACCTTGATGCGTATTTTCCCGGCTATGACCCTGCTGTGAAACAGCCATGGGATTTGAAGAAACTGCCGTTCTTCCCTGATGATTGGAAGTTTAAGTTTGAGGGCAAGGAAAAAGTACAGGGCCTTATCAAGGTCGCTAACCAGCAGATGAACCGCAAGGATGTGGATGCCATCTACAATGCCGGAGACCCGGATAGAGAAGGGCAGCGGCTTGTCGATGAAGTGCTTCTGTATGGCTTGAAAGCCCCCAAGACGATTTATCGGCTCTGGCTTCCTGATACTACGAACAAGACCATTAAGCAGGCATTTGAGACGGCAAAGCCCAATGCCGGATACGCGTCCCTGTCTTCATCTGCTGAAACGCGCAGTGAGATGGATTGGCTGCTCGGCATTGAATTAACACGGTATGTATCCATCAAGGCTGGGGGCTTTACCCGTATCGGGCGCTGCGTATGTCCTATCGTACAGCATATCATCGAACGTGAGAAAGCCATCAAGGAATTTGTCCCGAAGCCGTACTCGGCTGTTTCCAGCAAAGAAAAGACGAACGGTGAGGAAATTGAACTCACGAGTAAACGGACATTCGAGGAAGGATACGAGACCGAGGCGCAGGCGCTGGCAGATGCCTTCAACAAAGCCGGTGCCACAGTGACCGATATCAAGACAGAGCGCAAGACCGTCAATCCCGGTAAGCTGTTCTCGATGAGCGATTTGCAGAGTTTTGCCTGCAAAGCCGACAAGACATTGTCTCCTGCCGATGTGCTTGCCGCCACGCAGGCGTTGTATGAGGGAGGGTATGTTACCTATCCCCGTACCAACAGCAGCTATCTGGCAACGAATGAGACCGTCAAAGTCGATGCCGCGATACGAGGTCTTGCACAGAACGGTATTACAGGTCTTGTCAATAAACCGAAACTCAAAAGCATCTATGATGACAGCAAAATCGAAGCACACTCTGCTATCACACCGACAGGAAAATGGCCTGCATCCCTTACCGGAACACAGAAAACGGTCTTTGACTGTATCTTGAACCGGTTCTGTGCTGTTTTCTGTGAAGAAGCCTGTACAGTAGACCGCACGACTATCGTGATTCACTGCAATGATGAGGATTTCACTCTGAAAGGTGATGTGCAGGTAACTCCCGGCTGGCGAAAATTCGAGAAACCAACGAGTGGGGACAAACTGCTCCCGAAACTCAATAAGGGCGATGCCGTAAACATCAATTTCAAGACGGTAGGGAAGATGACGACTCCTCCGAAACGGTATACGGTCGAGGCTCTCAACAACTGGATGGTCGCGCCGATGCGCGGTGCCGAGAAGGCGAATGAAGAGTATTCCGATGAGGAATGGAAGGAAATCCTGTCAGATGCTACGATTTGCACCGAGGCGACCCGCGCCGATACCGTTGACAGATGCGTCAAGAGCAATTATATTTCTCTGAAAAAGGGCGTCTATTACGGCGAAGCAGAAGGGTTCCGATTGGTCGATACGATGGAAAAACTCGGAATCGACCTCGATGTTCCGGTAACGGTGAATCTCTCTAAGCAGCTGCATTCTATCAAGGACGGAACCCTAACCCGTATCGATGTTCTGGAATTCACGAAAAAAACCATAGAAGAAATCATGGCGAAGAACGTTGCGATTGAATCGGCACAAACCAGACACGGGAACCTTCCGGTCATCTGCAGATGTCCTCGCTGCGGCAATGATGTGGTGGAAACACAGAAAACCTTCTCCTGTATTGGAAAAGACAAAGACGGGAACCGGTGCCCAGTAACGCTCTGGAAGAATAACAAGTTCTTTGAATCTATCGGCAAGAAGCTCACGAAAACGACTGCCGCTGCGCTGCTCACGAAGGGCAAAGCACCGCTCAAAGGCTGTGTGAGCAAGAAAACCGGTAAGAAATACGACTGTATCCTGACCTGCGACTGTTCTAAGGGCCGTCCTGAATTTCACTTGGAATTTGACCATAGCGGTGCATCCGGCACTGTGCTCGGTAAATGCCCGTTCTGCGGAAGTGATGTTGCGGAGGGCTCGAAAGGATACGGCTGTACAAACAAAGATTGCAGCGCGGTGCTCTGGAAAAACTCGAAACTGTACGGCAACGATGTGAAAATCAGTGCAACGGCTGCAAAAGCCCTGCTTGCTAACAAGGCTGTGAGTGCCAAAATCAAAAACAAGGATAAGACTGCGGATGTCAATGTCAAGGTCGGTATCGAACCGCACGAGATGCCGAACGGAAAGAAATACATCAATTTGAAAGTGCTCAGCTACGAGAAATAGATTATAGCTTTAGGGTCGCTGCCAAAGCCAAGGGCAGCGGCTCTTTTTTCTGTCGAATTCGGCAAATGGCACTTGTGTAAGTGTGCGAACGGCATAGAATGAAAATCGTGCGATAGATACTATTCTACTTTAGGCATTTTCTGCCCGTGCAATTTACACTCGGCTTGTCAGGCAGACTCATCTTCGGATGGGTCTGTTTTTTATTTGCCGAAAACAACGAAAGGAGTAAAAACTCAATGACCAAAGCAACCAAACGAACCATCGGCGTTATCTGTCTACTCTGGCTTGGTACTTTGCTGCTCCTCTTTGCAAACTACAAGACGAAAGTTTACTTAGAGCAACTTCGCAGTCAGGTGGATGCCGTGACGCAGCAGGAACAGGCGAATGCCACGGCGGTGAAAAGACAGCCGTCCCGTACCATGGAGGATGTCTTAGTGAGAACCGATGCACAACTTGTGACGACTTCCTTCTCAAATGAGAACTATGCAGCAAAGGCAAAATCTTTAGTTTCACTCTGCGACAAGGAACTCAAAGAGAAGACTGGCGGCGTGTCGAACGAAAGCGTTCAAGCTGAGATGCAGCGCAGACCCGGCATGAACGGACGCCTTGTGATTCCTTCTGTCGGCGTAAATGTAGCGCTCTTCGACGGACACGCGCAGAGATTTGTTGACGCAAAAGACAGCGCCGCGTATTTTCTGGCAGGGAATACGATGGTGGTTGGTGACCACTGGAACCAAGGATTCTCAAAAATCAAAAACTGCCACGCCGGGACGCTGGCTTACATTTACCGAGGCACTTCTGTGCAGACACTGACCTGTACCGGGGTTTGCAGTGGCATCAACGGAGACAGTGACCTTTTGTATGCAGACGGGTCGAGCGCCACAATGGGCGGCGGAACTCTGATGTATACCTGCAACGGTGCAAATTATCACGATGTAACACTTACTTTTTGGAGATGAAGGAAATGAATAAGAAAAACAATATGAAACGCCTTGCTGCCATTTCTCTGGCAGTCATGGGCATTATGCTCGTATTCGCGCAGTTTGACGCGGCGCGGATGAACCGCGAAATCAAGGAACTGCAGAAGACGGTCAACTACACACAGCTGTTTGAGGATATGCTGTTCCCCGATATGGCTACGGCTGAGACCGGCGAAACGGCTGGAACTGCTGAATCCGCAGCAGTTGCGGACTTTGCCCCCGTCATGAACTTTGAGGCAGGCGAAGAAGGCATTCAACTGTCGCAGGAATCTTATCTACCCTTGACTCTATCTGACGCTAAGGTTTTCGTACCTTGTGCCGATATCGAGGAACCCTGTACAGTCGTATACCGCAGCGAAGACTCCACAGCGCAGGCAGGGGCGTACCGCTTAGCACTTGTCAATGGCGATGCGAGCAACTCTATGGGAGAGTTCCAGAACGGCGATGAAACGCTTCTTTCGGGCGCACGCAATGTGTTGGATGATGTGTATCTGACGGTTGCAGTAACATTGGATGAGGAACATCGCTCCGAGCAGGTAGATGCTATCAAAAAGCTTCTCGCTAATACCGTTATCTCTGATGCGACTCCAAAAGTCGCTCTCTTTGGTGAGACATTAGCCGATGGTGTTTCTCTGGAAATCAGTGACAGCTATATGCAGCTGCAAAAGGGGACAGATACTGTGTTGGTATCGGCGTTCCAGCAAAGCATCGATACCTCGCTTCTATCCAAGTCTATCGAACTGCCAAACGGTCTGACCCTGAAATACAGCGATGTGAAAGATTCTCAGACAGGGTACATTCCCTTTATCGCAATTGTTGAGGGGCACAAATACAAGTTCCTCGCTACGAGTTCGGATATTCTTCTGAACATGTTTGAGGATTGACATTCTCCCCACGGCTAAAGCAGGGGGATTCCTGCATCAACCACCACTGCACAGCAACCGAAGCTGTTGCGTCTTACACGATGTCAGACAGGCGTTACTTCCCGTGTGTCCCACGGTACGGTATGTATTAGTTTAAGCGGACTTTTCAAGCCCTTTACGCAAAATGTTAATGGCAGCGTTCTTGTCTCGGTCATGAACCGTGTGACAAGACGGGCATTCCCATTTCCGAATGCCAAGGTTCTTAACCTCTTTGTTCTGGTATCCGCAGCAGGAACAGGTCTGGCTGCTTGGATAGAATGTGGGTACGCGAATTACTGTACAACCGTACCAATAGGCTTTGTACTCCAGCATGCTAAAGAAAGACGACCACGAAACACTGGAGATGGCTCTTGCAAGTTTATGATTACGAAGCATTCCTCTCACATTAAGGTCTTCGATGCAGACGGTTTGATTTTCACGCACCAACATTGTTGACTGTTTTTGAAGGAAATCGTTTCGTTGATTAGCAATCTTTTCGTGAGTGGCAGCGACTCTTATGCGCTGCTTTTCACGATTATGTGAGCCTTTCTGTTTGCGAGCCAAACGCCGCTGTTCGCGAGCAAGTTTTTTGGCTTTCTTCTCCAAGTATTTGGGGTTATTAACCACAGTACCGTTACTATCGGAATAGAATTCTTTGAGTCCAACATCAACGCCTACTACACAACCGTTGTTTGGCATAGGCTGAGGGTCATATTCCACATTAAGAACTACGAAATATTTACCGGTGGCTGTACGCACTACCGTTGCGTTGTGAATTGCACCAATCTCCATAGACTGATGGACTTTTACCCAACCGATTTTTGGTAAGCGAATACGCTTATTAGAAATACGGATACCGTTATCAATATTAAGCGTACGATACGACTGCTTAGAGCTTTTCTTACTCTTAAATTTTGGATGTGCAGCCCTATGCTCAAAAAAGTTTGTGTATCCGGTATCAAGGTTTCGCAACGCTTGCTGCAAAGCAATGGAATCCACCTCTTTGAGAAACGCGTAGTTCACATCCTGCTTGAGCGCTGTCAGCATAGCAGAAGTTTGCTTGTAGCCACACTTCTCTCCACTTTTGAAAGCGTCCTCCCGCATAGCAAGACCCTTGTTGTAAATGAGTCTACTGCAACCGAGAGTACGGTCAATCAGATTGCATTGCTCCCGGTTTGGGTAGATTCTAAATTTCACACCCTTTTGAAATGTCATCCCATTTTATCCTTTTGCCGTTGAGAAGTTTTTTGATTTTCGATATATTGCTTGACAGCTTCAAGAGGTGCGCCACCGACAGTGGAAACGAAATAGCTATTCGTCCAAAGAGCAGGCATCCTCGTTCTTAAAGTGGGAAACTCATCTCTTAAAATTTTAGAAGTATATCCTTTAAGTGCTTTTACCGCTTTATGTATTCCATACTGAGGGTCTACTTCCATGAGCAAATGCACATGGTCAGGCATGATTTCCATTTTCAAAATGTCTACATTCATATTTGCAGCATAGGAAAGAAGTAACTCTTTCAAGCGAATGTCTACTCCATCGGTTAGAACCTTTCGCCTGTACTTTGGACACCAAACTACATGATATTTGCAAGAATAGACCACATTACAATTTGTTTTGTATTTCATAGATGTATTATTTCACAGCTTGCCATTTAATACTTGTACAAATTGTAAATATTACAGTTTAGTCTTTATTGCGCCTTATATCCCCATAGCTAAAACAAGGGGTTTTACGGCGCAATATGATAAGGGTTCTGTATGTCATAGCGGTGAAAAAACAGACGGTAAGCACTTGCACGGATGTGCGAACGGCATAAAATGAAAATTGTACGATAGATACCATTCTACTGTAGGCGTTTTGCGCTCGTACAATTCACATTCTGGCTCTAACAAGCAGACTCATCTTCGGATGGGCCTGCTTTTTGTTTGCCGGAACTACTAAAGAAAGGAGTATTCATGACCAAAAAACACCTATTATTTGCGCTTATCGTCTGTATGAGCACCGTCTGGCGGTTTCTTGAACTGCTGGAATACGGAGAGATAGAAGTACGACAGGTTGACACATACATGTATTTTTACATGCTGGCGACCTGCTTCGTATCTTTCCTCGTCGGCAAAGAGAGTGCGACTGCCAAAAAAGCGAAAGAGCAGAAACCGCTGCAAGGGTCTGTGTCTGAGCAGCAAAACCAAACCACGAAAAAATAACACTAAAAGGAGAAAAATCATGTTTAGCTTTATCAATTTTGCTACCGTTATCGTCTTCCTTGTCACGATGTTTGATGACAGCACCCAGCTGGTGACCGTCCCTCGGTCTTCGCCCGACCCAATCGCCGAGCTCTGCCGCGCGCTTGTAGTCCTCAAGCGTGAGCGCTACCACATCCGCGAGGTCTTTAAGCTTTCCAGCGATGGGCATACCGAGAAGGTCTACTGGTATGGTCGTAGTCAGTACATCGAAGCGCTGAACGCTCCTCATCACATCAATGAGAATGTCAGTTGCTATACGGACTACGCGTCCGGCATGCGCCAGAGAACACCTTGTAAGCTTGACTACGACACACACCGCGTTTTTGACATCGTCGCTCCTTGCAATGATGAAGAAGATGATGTAGTCGTGAAACGCAGTATCTTGCTTCCTCCGGAGAACGATGGCACGGTGCGTGAAGTTCGTATCTTCGACCTCGATGAACGGGATGAGTGCGGTGAACTGCCTGACCCCAAGACCATTGAGGGGCTGTATCGCGGCTACAAGGACCGAGACATGTATTGGACATGCGCTGACGAGAAGGTGATTGAGCCTGCTGACGCGGTGCATTATGTCAGGCAGCGTGCTCTGGCACAGTACCTTACCGATAGCGGTCACGCCGGTCTTCTGATGGAAGACGACTTCGAGCCCTTGGAAGAGCCGCTCAAGCGCACCACGGATTGGCTGGCAAGCAAGGACGAGTCCCGCTTTGAGGAACTGTATACTGCCTACGCTGCTGGTCTTTATGCAGCACAGACGGAGCAGCTTCAGAACAAGAATAACAACACTCAGGAGGTGTGACCTATGTTGATTAAGAATATCAAGTGGGATACAGATGGTGATATGGAGGCTCTTGCCTCTTTACCGACCGAGGTCTACACGCCCCCATTTTTACATCAGGAACAGTATGACGATATCGAAGAATTCCTCGACGATGTCTCGGACTGGCTCTCGGACGAATATGGATGGTGCCATTTCGGATTCGAGACGGAAACCGATGATGGAGGAATTATCAAATGCGACACGCTGCCCGAATGAGGCAGAAAGGAAAAAATATCATGAAAGCAGAAATCAAATTTGCCATAACGAAAAACGGTCCCAAGGCGTTTATGTCCACCTACAACGATGACTGGACGCCTGCAAACGACACGAGGCTGCGCGTATACAAGAAGGATAAGCGCAGCGTTACGCCTGCCAATGCGTACCCAGAAGGCAAGGGATATGCTCTTGCCATCAACCCGTGGGTGCTGCAGGATTTCCTCGAAGTCAACGGCATTGATGCCATGCAGCCTATGACTATCGCCAAAGGTCTTGCCCCTGAGCTGCGGGATATCCGTTACGCGAACGACAGCGAAATCGTTTGGTATGAGTTCTCGACTTGCAATACCACGAAGCGCTGCACGAATCTGTCTCGTGCTAAAAACTTCGTACGGGATTGGGTCAATTACGATTGCCCGACTCTGTACCGCTACACCACGAACCAGAAGAATGTCATTATCAATGGATTCGGCATTACGCTGCCGGTATTCAGCAACGTGCTTGTCGATACTTACGATTGCAAGTTCCAACTGGACGATACACTGACTGAGAAGGAAATTAACGCACTTCTCAAACATCTCAACCCGAAAGGTGCAGTAGCGGAACACCTTAACTTTGCCAAAAAAGCAAACGAGATGGGGCAGGATGCGCTCTGGAAGCTTCGTGAAGAGGTGAAGGATACCTGCAAGGCTATCAACGACCTTTTGCACGAACCTGCGACACGCGATGCCATTCTGAAAGCCCAGACGGAACATCAGCGTGACGCGATGCCCATGATGGATTGCGGCTGGCTCAACTGGTTCCCTCTGGAAGGCACTGAGTTCGCCGAGAAGTTCAACACGGTGCGCAGCACGGGCAACGGTCCCTACTTTCTGGACATCGACATGCCTATTATTGACCAGAGCGTCAATGTGCAAAGCTATGGCGGTGATGTAGTGCGTGACCTCGTCTCGAAGCGGTTGGGCATTGATATTTACTATGTCCGGCATCTGGACTGAGGTACAGTAATGCCGGTAGAATATAGATTGACCAGAACCGGGACTCTGCCTGTTGGTATCCATGGACGCAGAATCATCTGTTGTCTGTGTCCCGACACCAATACATGGGATAAAGGTCTCGAAGATTTCGCCATGCTCTTTCCGGACGCTAAGACGAGATACCTCGAACAGGCACAGGGAAAACCGCCGCGCTTAGGACAAGTCATCTTCTGCAAGGGAGAGGACGAGGATACTCTGATTGCGGATATGGTTTGCCGGAAAGACAAGCCGGATATGTACGACAGTGATGTGCATTTTGGATACCTGTACAGCTGCTTTCTGCAAGTAGTCCTGAAAGGATTGCAGGCAAATGCTTCGGTAGTGGTATCTGTACCCGGCGTGAATTTCAAAGAATGGCAATGGCGGAAACTGATTCCGGTCTTAAAGCACTCTATTGAAATGACGAGTATTCGGGATGATTTCACGGGTAACATCAAAGACAAGGTCGTAACGGCTATTGTTGGTTCGCCCTATGATTTGATTCCGTACGATAAGGAACTCAATGAAGCTACCGCAAAGCGCAAAGCAACGCGGACCCGGAAGCGGAAAGACCTCGGAGAGGATTCCGAAAAAAGCAATTCCAAACTCGAGCAAATCGAGATTCCTGACATTCCGGACGAAGACCCGGATGACGAAGACGATGATTGATGTCGGCCCCTGCAGCAATGCGGGGGCTTTTTTGTTGTCAAAATGCCGATAGAGCACCCCCTTGCCGCCAGACCTGCTTCGCGCACGAAAAACAACCATAACGCGACACAATTTAACAAATAAGCAACATTTATTTGTTCTATTTCTCTTGAAATCAACAGCAAATTATGGTATAATGTGTTTACTCGCTCAAGATAGTGCAATGTCCAATTTCTTGAGCCACTGTGTATGGCTATAAAACCACATCCTTCTATTTGATACTTGAAAAGTCGTGGTTTTGCTCTCCGTCACGGTAATGTAAGCGCATCCCAATACGGCTATATGTCCGCTTCCTTCTTTAGACACCATGCCAGCCGCCTGCAGCTTGTCTGTTCGACTGGCATATATGAAATTTAGCGGTCGTGCTTTCCGTATCAATCGTGTGTCTTAGCCCCGTGTCGAGATTCTTCTCGATGCGGGATTTTTGTTTTGTCAGGAGGTTTGTATGCTGACTGTTAAGGATTTCAACCGCATTACTTTTCTGCACCATCGCGGTATCGTCCCGCCCTCACCTGCAAAGGAAGGGGAGACAGCGGTAGAAAAGCGCTTTGTATGCACCGCGAATATGAAGTTGTTGGAGTATGGCTATGTGATGGCGTACGACCTCTTTGAGGCGTGTTGCAAGGCTACGCATACTGCGTTCCTCGAAGTCTGGTCTGAGTTGTACGGATTTATCACGGAAGATAGCAAAGCCATCTCAAAGACCGCGCCCATCTGGCCGGATTTCCCGAACGATGCGATGGACGCAAGCCTTGTGGAGTTGTATATCATCAACTACCTGAACTACCTGAGCGGCGGGGTTTGGACTCCGGACTCTGACCCGTCCCGATTCTGCAAGGGTCTTGATAGAGACCATCTGCCCGCAGCCAAGCAGATTCCGGCTTGCACCGAGGATGAAATCTACCGGTATCTTGTTCAGAGCGTAACGGGCAAAGCCCCTCTTTCTCCTGATGAGCAGAATACCGTAAAGATGCTTCTCTCTGACAGTGGCAAGGAGTTTCTGGATAAGGTAATGTCCCTGATGAAGGATAAGGATATTCCTTGTAAGGAGAACCTTGCACTGTATGTATCCTATATCATCCATCGTCCCGACTGGAAATCCCAGAAATGCTTCTTGGATTTCAAGAGCGCTACCGATGTGCTGCGCCTTGCCGCTGCTATGAGCGGGCAGGATGTGAGCCTTGCCAAGGCACCGCGTTTCCGCAGCTTTACAAGAGCAGAGCGCCGTGAACTTCTGGGTCTGCTTGAACATGTCGAGAAGGATGAAGGGTTTGCACTCCGTCCTGAACAGTTCAAGCGTCTGGGCGAGAAGCTGCATCCGAGTGAGTACGCAAAGTATTTCCCTGAGAACAAAGCCATCTTCGATAAGGTCCGCAACGGTATCAAAATCGAGACCTACAACTCAAAACTGCAGGAATTGATGAAGCCGCCTGTCAACGCGGAACTGCTGACGGCGCATCTTATGCTTCGTCCCGGTATGTTTGCCCGGTATTTGGACTTCGCTCTGCGCAGTTGTAAGGACACTACCGCGATGGAAGATGTCCTGTTCCGGTTCATCTCGGTCTGCAAGAGTGTAGAGCCCCGCGTTCTGGTCCAGCTTATCAACCATTTCCGGAATCGGAATAATCCCGTCCAGCTTGCCACCGGCAAGGCGAACGGTGGTGCCAGCAAGGTTCTTGACAGGGAAGTTGAGCCTATCCCTGAGGATATCTGCAACCGTGTTGCCCGCGATATCTTCAATCAGCTGTGGCAGGTTCTTCGTGCGGAGGATACCGAGCCGAAGTGCGTATACCTTGACCCGGCTTGCCACTGCAACGACATTGTGTTCCCTGATAATCCCCGGCAAATCTCCTCCTCGCTGCGTTCTGCCGCATGCGGGTCCAGAACCCGGCTCCCGGAGGGCAATGTGCTTCGTGCGTTCCTCTACTGGAAAGCGAGTTTCGAGACTGAGGCATGGGACGGCGTTGACCTGGACCTCTCGGTCGCGTTCTATGGCGATGAGAAGGTCAACTTCGTCTTTTACGGGAATCCGAAGGTTGAGTCGCTCGGTGCTATCCATTCCGGTGACCGCAGGAGCAGCGGCAAGAACGGTGCTGTCGAGTATGTGGATTTCGATATCAAGAAATGCCTGCAAAACGGTATCCGCTATGCCGCAATGGTCGTCAACTCCTATACCGGCGAGAAGTTCTCCGAGATGGATACAGCCTTCTGCGGTGTGATGGTTCGTGACGGCATGACCGGCGAACAGTTCGAGCCTGCCACCGTGAAGGACCGGTTCGCTCTGACTACCGAATCCGGCCAGCTGGTTATGGCTGTTGTGGATTTGCAGAAACGCGAACTCATCATGGTCGATAGGACGGTTGCCGGGTCGCTTGCGTACAGCAATGTCATCACCGACTACCAGCCCACGAAGGATGTCTGCCAGTATGCCATGCAGCTGAAAAGTCTCTCCATCAAGGAAATGGTCGGGATGCGGTATGCGAAGTTCCTGAAAGACGGCGAGTGGGACAAAGCGGATGTCATCATCTCTGACGCGCCGGAAAAGTTCAAAACTCTCGCATCCGACAAACTTGTTCCTCGTATCGTGAGCCCTTATGATGTCCCCGGCATTTATGATGTTGTGTTTGGGAATTCTGAGGCGGAATGAATTCCACATCATAGCTACCACTGATTTTTCAGGTTATCCAAAAAAACAAAAGCATGTGCAACGAATCCCTTTAAATTAAAAGGATTTGTGATGCACATGCTTTTTTGGTGTTAAGCTATATTAACCCAGTATGATATGCGGGTCAGATTCCGCTAAACGATGCAATTCTTCTGAGTATCCACTGATGCAGAAGAGGATGAAATACTCTGTACGGCTTTCTTTTCCCCATTGGACAGCGGCTGCTTTTGCCTTTAGCTGGCGTAGTTCAGATAGCTGCATCTGAGTATTTTGATGAAACTTGCACTCACCAAACAGGATATTACTGCGGTCATTTGTATCGACAGCTACAATATCTATCTCTGTGTCTTTGCCACCCCACCAGCGGCCGACACGGTCAAACAAAAAAGGCAGCTTTCCTTGCGCATTCAATTCCCACATTTTACTGCGGCAAATATCTTCATAAACATATCCGACATGGTTCGGAATAAAACCGCTGCGCAGTTTGTTCATGGCGATTTCAGCGTGACCACTTTCAATGAAAGACCGCATGGGATATACAAAACGGAACCAGAAGGCTATAAAATTATCCCGGATACGATACTGTCCTTTTTTGCTTGTTTCGACATTCTTTTCGGTTGGGGGGACCTCACGCTCCAAAATGTCTAAATCGCATAAGGTCTTCAGCGATTTCGGCAAACTTGTTACCGGAATGGATAGCGAGGCCGCGATATCGGACACACGGCAGTTTCCGGCTGCTACAGAACGAATGATAGAAAAATAGCTTCCAATATCATTTACTTCATGCCGAAGCAAGAATTCTGGTTCTTCGTACAGGAAACTTTGTGGCGTGAAAACATTTTGAAGGATGTCATCATAGATTTCCTTGCCCTGATGGAACAACTCTATATATTTAGGCACACCACCCGTGACGGCGTAGTACAAAATGCGCTCTTGCTCAGACATCGCCGGGAAAAATTGGTTGTAATAGGCATATGGGATTTGTTTCAGCTTAATCTGCCCGGTTCTGCGCCCATATAAAGGGCTGGAATAGGATAGGGTCTGCTCCATCATCATATGAACCAGTGACCCGCAGAGAATCACTTCCACATTTTCGTTTTTTAGTTGGGTATCCCAAATTTTCTGAAATACAGACGGAAACGCTTTGTCGGCTTTGCCAAGATACTGAAACTCATCAATGATGATTACCAGCTTTTCCTCACTCGGCTGCGCAAGCAATGTCTTGAAAATCATTTCCCAGCCAGCATTTGCTGCGCTGCGCAAAAGTTCGTCTTGAAGAAAGTCTGCGGCCATCTCACGAAAAGCTGCACAGTTTGCCTGTATGCTTTCCTCAGTGGCCAAATAGTACAATGCGTGTTTGCCTTTGCAAAACTCTGCGAGCAAAGTGGTCTTTCCGACTCTACGGCGACCGTAGACCACAAAAAGAGAAGCGATAGGATTTTTATAGGCGGCTTCCAACGCAGACATCTCTATCTCTCTATCAACGAATGGCATATTAACTCCCTCCTGCATCTTTTGCTACTTATAGCATACACTGCAATAATAATTCTGTCAAGAATTATTCTGCATGGCATTATTCCGTAGAGAATTATTATGCCAGTTCGACGATTTCTGCTATACAAGCCATCGCCTGATTTCGGGTTATCCGAGAAAGGGTGGTGGTTTTTGCGTGAAGGGGTAATCGGGAAACATACACATTCATGGCAGATTTGCGTTTTTGCGAAGAATTTTCTAAAAAAATCGGGATTTGTGTTAGATTTTTGAAAAAAAGATGATGTTTTTCGCTTGCACGAATGTGCGAACCGCATAGAATAAAGTCAGTGGTCCGATACCGGCGGTATCGGATGCTTTTAAGGGCAGGGCCATGGTTGTACAAAATACAATTTTGGTCTCACTGATTTCGACCAGACTTCCTTGACGGCGGCTGTATGCAGGAACAATCTCCGGATGGGATGAATGGAATAACACAAACACATTTTTTGAAAGGAGCTTTTCCAATGAAAAGTTATAAGCGCGTTGCCTCTGCCGTTCTGGGCATGGCAATGGCCGCCAGCTGCATGGCGCCTATCACTGCATTCGCTGCAGAGGATTTTCAGCAGCCCACTGACAACACTGTGATTGCCAATCATCCCAACGATGAGACAATGCTGCACTCCACCCCCGTCTACCGCATCGGCACGAAGTCCTTCTACAAGGTAAACGATGACGGTTCCGTCACCTACGCCGACCAGGACACTGCTGGCTTCAAGGCCATCCCTGCCGCCTACATCATGGGCAGTTCCTACAACACCGTTGGCGAGTACGGCATCTACACCACCACCAAGAGCGACGGCAGCAAGCTGGAGCACTTCGTCAAGATTTCCGACTGCCAGGAAGCAGACGGCAAGGTGAACTGGAACCACGGTACTGCTGATGAGGCCAAGGTCAGCGACGACACCAAAGCAAACGGTGTTGACACTGCCAGCAACGAAGACCCCACCATGAGCACCCAGTTCTACATCTACCTGGACAACAATTCCGAGATTCCGGAAGAGACTCCTCCGACGGAGGAAGAGCACCCGGGCGTCGCTACCGATGACGGCCGCGTTGAGTACGACATCACCGTCGCTACTGTCAACCATGTCAATGTCAAGGCTACCGTTCCTCTGTATGTCTGCATGTACGGTTTCCGCAGCACCGGCAATGTTGTCACCCCGACCAAGGACGCTTACCAGCTGCGCAACTACTCCACCATCGACAAGAACAGCCGCACCTACATCGCTGACATTGCCAAGGTGACCCACTACAGCCGCATCTACGATACCGACCACTCCAACGACGAGCTGTTCGCTATCGCTTATGATGCCACCACCAAGTCCTACACCTACTGGTACAGCGACCCCGCCACCCAGGTTGGCTGGACTGAGCCTGCCAACTACCATCAGATGGGTGCTGACGAGCACATCAACGCTTCCGGCGAGTGCTATGTCATCTTCATCGACGGCAAGTGGGACTTCAAGGCTGCTGGCACTCTGGACGGCGACGCCCTGCGTGAGACCGTCAAGGGTATTGACGGCAACCACCAGCTGAAAGAAGACTTCGTCATCTCCGATGGCGCTACCAGCTGCAACTTCGGCAAGAAGTTCGATGTCGGCACCTCCATGACCGACAACTCCAAGCGCGAGGGTCTGGCTCTGAAGGTTTCTGAGCTGCAGGCTGAGCCCGCCACCTGGCGCGTCGTTCCCATGAGCACCTCCGCTCTCAAGCGCGGCGAGATTGCCATGAGCATTGCTCCTGACTCCGCTATGTACAACGCTTCTGCCATCGACCTGGCTAAGTGCTCTGCTCCTCTGGACATCACCGAGAACGGCTGGTTCCTGGCCGCTCCGACCGAGGTCACCAAGACCGGCGCTGCCGCTGACGCTGTCACTCATGACGCCGCCAAGGCTCTGCCCCTCATCGTCAACGCCAAGATTGCAGGCTCCAATGTCAACGACGCTGGCTGCACTCCTGTTGTTCGCGTCACCTACAGCATCATCCCGATGTTCGAGACCGGCGACACCCAGACTGCTACCGCTGGCGGTGTCGGCAGCAACCGCTGATTTGAAAATTTCGGCATAAATCAAACTCGTTAGCGAGTTGGCCGTCGAGTGACCTGCCGCTCGGCAGCTTTGGTTTTAGCTAATAGCATCACACTTGGAAAGGAATAATATTATGGCGAACAATATCGTATCCACCGACAAGAAGACCTCGAAGAAGAATGACAAGCTTTTGCACCGTACCATCACGGTTTGTGTGGTTCTGCTGCTTGTGCTGTGCGCAGGCCTGTTCATCTGGAAGAAGAGCGGAAAGATTTCGGACAACCGTCTGGAAGATTCCGTTGCCGCACAGCTGGGCCAGCTCGATGGCAAGAGCGAGGCTGAGATTCAGGAAGAACTGAATCGGGTGGTAGAAGATGGCACCATGGCTATTTCCATCAATGTAAATCCCGTATTCAAGACCGGAGATTCTGAGGGTACGCTCGAAATCGAGAATGTCCCCAACAACAAGTACGCTCAGGTCGTAAGCATCACGCTCGATGACGGCGGTGCTGAGATTTACAACAGTGGTCTTATCCAGCCCAACTACCACATTCAGACCGATAAGCTGTCCCAGCCGCTCGAAGCAGGCACCTATGACTGTACTGCGACTTTCACGGCTTATGACACTTCTGATAGCGAGAATCCGATTGAGGTTGGTTCTGCTGCCGCCAAGATTACTATTTCCGTTCTGAGTTAAAGTATGCCGATGCCCCGGTGCAGACCCATCCGTTTGTGCTGGGGCATTTTTTGAAAAACACAGGAGGCAATTCCATGAAGCGTTTTGCAAAAGCATGCGCGGCGGTATCGATGGCATTGATGATGTCTACCGCTGTGGGTTTTGCTGCCGAAACGGAACACCCGAACATGGACCACGGTACTACCAATAAGGCTGCGGTGTCGGATGAAGTAGATACTGCTCTGAACATCACGCCGAAAATGGGCACGAAGTTCACCGTGTACCTTGCTCCGGATATTCCGGAAACCATCCCCATTGTCCATGAAATCCCCAAGATGGGTGATGTGGGCATCGACCAGAAGACGCTGCTGGAAGCATTGCTGGTCGCGGGTGGCTGCTACCTTGTGAGCGATGGTGTTGCCACCGCCTGCAAGGGTAAGCGCAAAGACGATAAGGCTGCAACTCCCGCTTAAAATGCAAGGTCCCGATGCCGTTATGGCACCGGGGCTTTTTTGTTTGTGGGGCAAAACCAAGAAATCATACGGGAGCTCTCAGAAAATCAGGCGCGAGCGTTGCCGAAATGTGCGAATCGCATACAATAAAATCATGAGTCATCGCAAGACCGCAGGATTATGCGGCAACAGAGAAATATAGTATCAGGAATCGAATAAGAGGTCTATCAGCATGGCAAATGTCAAGACTGTCGCAAGAAAAACCCTCGGCTGGGTATCCCGCCTTATCAGTATAGCTGCACTCATCGCAGTGTTTATATTGAGCGGGATGCTGCTTAGAAGTATAGCACAAACCAAAAAGACCCAGGAACTCACTTCATCCTTGCAGGCTATCAGAACAACTGCACAGGAAACCAATGAGACTGACTGGTCTAACGGAATGCTTGCGGTCAACCCTGATTATAAGGGATGGCTTACTGTATATGGTACGACCGCTACCGGGCCGGTAGTGCAGGGAGAAACAAACGACACCTACCTCCGTACCGATATCTACGGAGAGCATAGTATCCCCGGCACCCTTTTCCTCGATGAAGTATGTGATACGCGGCAGCACGGCAACCTTATCATTTATGGGCATAAGATGAACGACGGGACGATGTTCGGCTCTCTGGATAAGTTCAAGGACCCGGAATTCTTCGATGAAAACGGGACTGTTTGCTGGGAAGGCGAGTACGGGAAAGAATACTATCAGATATTCGCGCTCATGGTCGTGCCGGGATATGTGGATGACCCGAACTTTGTAGATATTCAGGCATGGGCGAACACGCTCTCTGCCTCCGAGACAGAGGATATGCTCGAAGTTATCCAAGACAAAGCATCGATTTACAAGGAACTGCAATTCGACTGCGACAATGACAAATTCTTGTTCCTTGTCACCTGTGACTACAACATCAATAACGGTCGTATGGTATTGGCAGCAAAACGGCTAAAGAAAATCGACGAAAATTTGCGTTCATAAAGAATGTGCATTGACATTTTTGCGATGCAAAATATAATAGAGAAAGAAACACCTATCCTTTTTCTGACACAAATTGTTGCGGATTTGTTAAAATCGAGCCATCATGGTTGTATTCAATACACCTCCGTGATAAAATGCAAGTGTACAGAAGGATAGGACGCCAAGAGTCCACGGTATCGTCGATGACGAAATCCAAAACCGCGTAGGGCTGGCGGAACCTATCTTTATTGAGTAGCCTCAGCGCTAGATGCCGAGAAGGAGTGTTTTTGTCAATAACCCCGCCTAAACCGGTTCGCCGGTTATAGACGGGGCTTGCGGGGAAACCCGTAAGCCCGGTTGGTTAGCCTTGGTGAACGGAAACTTCGGTTGCCGCGAACTCCGTTATGCATTTGATGAGCAATCATCTTCATAATATAGGCACCCCGATTATGCTCCACAAGTGTCGGGCTCTGCGGGCAGCGTATGCGTTAGCGGTGCAAGCCGTTGATACATATTACGTTAAACATCTCTAAGGGTAGGAGAAGTGCGTAAGCCATGCCGAAAGGCTAAAACAGTGCATAACATTGGCGAAGTGGACCACAGGGCGCAAGCCCTGACTTATAGTTTCATTACTATTTTACGAAAGGAGTATCTTGCATGAACACTTGCGTTTGTGTTCTCAGCAACAATGGTGAACGCTTAATGCCTACCTTCCGTCTTGGCAAGGTACGCCGACTTCTGAAAGACGGAAAAGCGAAAATTGTTAAGCACCATCCCTTTACAATCCAGCTGCTGTATGACAGCAAAACAAACAAACAACCTATCGAAATCTGCGAGGATGTAGGTTATAACTACATTGGCATCAGTGTGAAAAGCGAATCTCACGAATACGTATCTGCTCAGTATGATACATTGCAAGATGAGAAAGAACATCACGATGATTGCCGTAAGATGCGCCGCGCCCGCAGAAACAGACTGCGTTACCGTAAACCGCGTTTCGATAATCGCAAGCGCAGCGAAGGTTGGCTTGCACCTTCCCTAGAGCATAAGAAGCAGCTGAATATCAGCCTTGTCGAACGGTATGTATCTGTGATTCCGATTACTCACGCAACGGTTGAGGTTGGTTCTTTTGATACAATGCTGCTGCAAGCTATCCAGAAAGGCGAAACAAAGCCGGAAGGCGCAGACTATCAAGAAGGTCCGCGCTACAATTTAGCCACGCTGCGTGAGGCAGTATTCTATCGTGACAATTACACCTGCCAGGTTTGTGGGCGCAAAATCACGGATGGTGCCATCCTACACATGCACCACATGTTTTACTGGAAAGGCAGACACGGCTACAAGCTTGATGAGCTGGTTACAGCGTGTGAAAAGTGCCACACGCCAGCAAATCATCAAAAAGGTGGCAAGCTCTTCGGTTTTGGCGATGATAAAGAATTTGCCGACCTTTCAGGCGCAGCGTTTATGAACGCCGTTCGCTGGCAGATAGTAAATGCACTGCACACCACATACAGCAAAGAATTTGTGACCATTACTTATGGCGCTATGACAAAGGAGAAGCGCATCGCGCTTCAGCTTGAGAAAAGTCACAACAACGATGCGTATGCAATGGGAGATTTTCACCCGGTACATCGTTGTGGGTTTAGACATTACCAAAAACGACGCAGAAACAACCGTGTACTGGAAAAATTCTACGATGCTACTTATATTGACACTCGCACCGGTAACAAGGCAAAAGGTAAGGAACTTTTTAACGGCAGAATTAGCCGTAACCACAAAAAGGATTCTGAAAACTTGCACAAGTACCGCAGCAAAAAGGTATCGAAGGGTCGTCGCTCTATAAGAAGACGGCGCTATGCAATTCAGCCATACGACACTGTGCGTCTCGAAGGTAAAACATACATTACGAGCGGGTGCCATAACAAGGGTACAAGACTTTTGATTCCTGTTAATGGGAAAAGTAAGTCCGTAGCGATTTCCAAAGTTCAAGTTGTTTGCCATGCGGGACCATGGATACAAATTATCTAAATATTGAAAGGAGGTAAGCAGGAAATGCTATATCTTAGTCTTTTCTAAGAAACGCATTCCTCCCCACCTAAGCCTTACGGCTATAGATGGGGTATCCTGCTCCATAATTATGAAAAAGAATATCGTATTGGCAGTTATTGCGACTGCGGCTATGGCGCTCAGCCTGGTAGGATGCGGCGTTAAGGTCACGAACATCTCGCTTCCGGATGCTGCGACACTCGAAAAGGGTGAGAGCATCACGCTGCCGGTGAATTTCGGCACGGAGGATGCGCCCGCAGAGACGCCTGTCATCGCAACCGGTGAGTCTGCTACGGCAGAAACTGCTGCGCAGGATGAAAAGATTGCCAAGGCGGCTGAGAAGCTGACGCTCGCGTGGACTTCCTCCGATGAGAGTGTTGCTACTGTCGATGAGACCGGCACCGTTACAGCAGTCGCAGCCGGTGAGGCTGAAATCACCGCAGCAGTCAAGGATACTGAGATGCAGGATGTCTGCGTTATCACCGTCAAGGTGTCTGCGAAAGAATTGAAGGTTCCCGATACCTTGGATGTCAAGCTTAATGATACGGATGAAACCGCAATCGAAGCGAAATGCGAGCCGGAAGATGCGTCCAACATTTCGTTTGATTTCGCTTCCAGCGATGAGGAAGTCGCCACCATCGATAAGGACGGCAAGGTGAAGGTTCTTAAGGCAGGTGAGTGCGACATCACCACGACCCTCATGCAGGATGGCGAAAAGGTCACCAAGAAGACGACTCATGTGAAAGCATTCTATGAGGTTGAAAGCATCACGCTCGATTCCAACGAAGGCAAGCTGACGGTCGGTAACTCTCACACCATTAAGGCAACTGTTGCCCCCGAGGAGGTCTCTGCCGAGACTCCTATTGAGTGGTCGTCCAGCAACGAGAAGGTTGCTACCGTTGACTCCAATGGGAAGGTAACTGCTGTTTCCTCCGGGAATGCAACCATCACGGCGACTGCCGGTGAGGAGAGCGCCAACTACGAAGTGACTGTTGAGCAGCCGAAGAAGGCTACAACCAGCAACAAGACTTACAGCAGCAGTTCCAGCAACAGCGCTGCTGTGACGCCTTCCAACCCGGCACCCGTCGCGCCGGTTACGCCGTCTGCACCCGTCACGCCGGTCCAGCCCAGCAATCCGGAGCCTGCTGCTCCGGCACCGGCACAGCCTGACCCGGCACCGGCACAGCCCAGCAATCCGGAACCTGCACAACCGTCTCAGCCGAGTGGTGGAGATTCGGGCAGTTCGTCTGACAAATACGGTGAAGGTTACGACCGTTGGCATGGTTCTGTCAATTCTGCACCTACCGATAACGGCTGTCCTCCTGAGGATGTTGGCATTCTATGCTGATGTTCTTTTACTTTGAGGCAATAAATTTTAAATAGCCAGCAACTCGTAGATGGAAGCTATCCTCTACGAGTTTGTTGTTTAGGAAAACAATATCTATATTATATAATAAGGTAGGAGTTCGTGGATGAAGAGACAATTCACTTTGGCAGTTATTGCGACTGCGGCTATGGCGCTCAGCCTGGTAGGATGCGGCGTTAAGGTCACGAACATCTCGCTTCCGGATGCTGCGACACTCGAAAAGGGTGAGAGCATCACGCTGCCGGTGAATTTCGGCACGGAGGATGCGCCCGCAGAGACGCCTGTCATCGCAACCGGTGAGTCTGCTACGGCAGAAACTGCTGCGCAGGATGAAAAGATTGCCAAGGCGGCTGAGAAGCTGACGCTCGCGTGGACTTCCTCCGATGAGAGTGTTGCTACTGTCGATGAGACCGGCACCGTTACAGCAGTCGCAGCCGGTGAGGCTGAAATTACCGCCACGGTCAAGGATACCGAGATGCAGGATGTCTGCGTTATCACCGTCAAGGTGTCTGCGAAAGAGTTGAAGGTTCCCGACACTCTGGATGTCAAACTCAACGACACGGACGAAACCGCAATCGAAGCGAAATGCGAGCCGAAAGATGCGTCCAACATTTCGTTTGATTTTGCTTCCAGCGATGAGGAAGTCGCCACCGTCGATAAGGACGGCAAGGTGAAGGTCCTCAAAGCAGGCGAGTGCGACATCACCACGACCCTTATGCAGGATGGCGAAAAGGTCACCGAGAAGACGACTCATGTGAAAGCGTTCTATGAGGTTGAAAGCATCACGCTCGATTCCAACGAAGGCAAACTGACGGTCGGTAACTCTCACACCATTAAGGCAACTGTTGCCCCCGAAGAGGTTGCCGCCGAGACCACCATCGAGTGGTCGTCCAGCAACGAAAAGGTCGCTACCGTCGATTCCAATGGGAAGGTAACTGCCATCTCCTCTGGGAATGCAACCATCACGGCGACTGCTGGTGAGGAGAGTGCCAACTACGAAGTGACGGTTGAACAGCCGAAGAAGGTCACGACCAGCAACAAGACTTATAAAAACAGCGGTTCCAGCAACAGTGCTGCCGTGACGCCGACTAATCCGGCACCTGTTGCGCCGGTTACGCCGTCTGCTCCCGCTACGCCGTCCGCTCCCGTTACGCCGGTACAGCCCAGTAATCCGGAGCCTGCTGCTCCGGCTCCTGCGCAGCCTGACCCGGCACCGGCACAGCCTAGTAACCCTGAACCGGCGCAGCCGAGCAATCCCGAGCCTGCACAGCCGTCTCAGCCGAGCGGTGGAGACTCCAACACCGACTGGTGGGGCACAGTGATTCCCGGTGAGGCTGATAAGAGTTGCCCTCCGGAAGATGTGGGCATCCTTTGCTAATGGCTTTTTGAAAAATAGTAAATTATAAGCAACCGGCAACTCGTAGAAGAAACACTCTTCTACGAGTTTGTTTTTTGAAAAGCAGTGTCTATTATTATAATAAGGTGGGAGTTAGCAAATGAAAAAGAGATTCGCACTGGCAGTTATCGTGATTACGGCTATTGCGCTTAGCTTGGTAGGATGCGGCGTTAAGGTCACGAATATCTCGGCGCAGTAACTCCTACCAACATAGGCATCAAAAGATAAAAGAACTCGTAGCGTTGGGACACTTCGTTCCTCTGCTACGAGTTTTCTTGTTTGCGGGATACCATTTAGTTTGTTGTCCGATGGAGTCCTTGCTTTTCCGATTGCTAGAATGTGCGAACCGGGTAGAATTGAGAATAGGAAAGGGTGTGACCATTCATGGTACTGCACAACGATATTTGGGGTGACACCAGCGTTATCATCATTGAAGAGATGGATAATCAGTTCCTCGTTGTCAAGGAACTCAACATGCTGGCGCTGTACAGCAAATTGGACAGAAAACAAAGTAAAACGCTACAGGAAGCACTGATAACGTTTTACAAGATTCTTTTTAACAGTAAAGACAAAGATAAAATCGACGATACTATCCCATTTGCTCCAGACATCTCATTCGATGACGACGGCAATGGATATCTTTGCTTAGTTAGACCTATGCAGGATAACAGTGTTGCTGGGCTTAAAGGTATTGCCCAAAAAGTAGCAGAGGTTGATGCAGCGATTACAGCTCTACCTGACAGTGACAGCCGAAAAGCTGTTGTTAGCTATGAGGTTACGCAATTGATTATACATGGAGGAAAAGACGAGGTATGAAACCGATAAAGCTCAAAGAACTGCTAAGAACAGCTAAAGACCCTGCCACGCAGAAAATTGTTATTGATGAAGGTCTCGGGTTTGATGCTCCTCTATTTGATGGTGTTGTTAAAGATGTGGATGAAACACTCGGAGAACGCATCTTATCAAATTGGCAAGTGGAAATAGACGGCACGCGCTTAATTGCATCAAGCAATCCACCCTTCTAGGATTTGCAAGAATGTAGACTTTCTGAGATAAATACCGACTCCTCAAGGTGCTTCGTTTGCGGTCAATAGCTCCGGCAAAAGTTCAAGACGGCATTGTGGAAGCTGTTTTTTGCAATGCTTTTACCGATGCATAATCTTTGTGATTTGAGGTGATTATAGTGATTACTTTACACGACCTATTAGACAACTTTTGTTGTATTGACCCATACACCGACTATGCAATCGTCAACATAAAAACAGGCGAAGTGCTCGTTGAGCGTGTACACGATAGGACATACACAGTCGATGATGTAGACGATTATGCAAAATTCTTACCCTATGCACGCAAGCAGATAAGGAAGTGGGAAGCGAAGGACGGCAAGATGATATTTTACATTCTGCCGCCCAGAAAAAAGGCAAAAACGTAAAGCTGTTGATAAAATCATTCCTGCCAATAAACAAGAAGCAACGCACGTTTGGAAGAAGCTGTATTTCTTTTTGGCGGAATGATGCCGAAGACGTGTTTGAGAGTCAGGATGCCATTAAAGACATAACGGTTTGATGAATAGAGAAAAAAGTAGGTGATGGTGTTGGGTCCTATAAAACTCAAAGCTTTTCTGGAACAAACGAAGAGCCCGAAAATACAGCGGATTGAAATTGTGGAGGACTATATACTTTCGGTAAAAACTGTGTTTGAAGGCGTTGTGAAAGATGTACCTGAAGACATGTTAAGCAAATACTACATTAGCGACTGGTATCCCGAAGAGGGAACGCCTGTTCTTGTTGTTCTTGTATGGGTTAATCCGCACGAGGAATTCAATAAGTATGCGGAGAACTCAAACAGTGATTCTCATAGGTTTACAATACACGATTTAATGGCCAACGGTTGCTGTACAAATCCTTATATTGATTTTGCAATTGTGAACATCAAAACAGGAGAGGTGCTTGTAGACCGTGTAAGCGATAAAACATATACGGTGGATGATAACAAGGATTATGACCTGTTTTTGCCATACGAATGGAAAACCGTGAGAGCGTGGGAAGTTAGAGATGGCAAGATGACATTTTACATTCTGCCGCCAAAAAGAAGAAGGTAAATCAATGAAGCCGACAGTAAAATCGTTCCTTGCGCTTGCGGAAGACAAAGAGCAAACAGTTCATATTGCCCGTTTCAAATCCGATTCCAACGATGGTTACTACGATGAAGAAGTCTTTTGTGGTAAACCGAAGGATGTTCCGGAATGCTATACAGATGAGAAAGTGACGGAATGGATAGCCTCCGACAACTCGGAAATCGTACTATACATCATCTAAATTAGTCGATTTTTTCTACAATCAGAAACTCAGAGTTTTTGAGAGAAACGACACGGCAGCCGTTCCGCACAGAATCTACGGCTTTTCCAAGAAAAGAGATGCGAAGCTCTGCGGCAGGATTGCTAAGTAAATCCTTGGTTTCCTGAGTGAAATGATTCCAGACACCGTTTGAGACATTCAATGCCAGCAAAAGCTCACCTGTAGCGATGCTCTGGAAGTCACAGTGATAAAACGGCTCTTTGTTGTAATGGCTCTCAGCAACATCCAGAACGCATTTAACGCGGCCGTAATAAACCGCCACTTCAGGCAGGTGGGGCTCACTGCTCTTAGGAAGCATCTCAATCAGCCGCTGGGCGATTTTGCGACGCTGCAGCTTCTGCGCCAAAGGTCCTTCATCTTCCGGCTGATGATGAGCCGCACCGTTTCCACCGGCGTGGTCAGCACGAGCAATTTGGCGTTCAATGGTTTTTGCCAGAGCACGGCGAAGCTGAGAACGGATAGTCTTTGCGTTCGCAGGGTTCTGAGCGTCGGTGGCGGTAGGCACATATTCGGGGCGGATAAAATCACAACCGTCCATGTGAACAGACCTCGGAGCTGCGCGGAAAAACGGGAAGTCTGCTCCCTGCACAACAATGAGCCGAGCTTGCTTGCATTCTGGACAGAGAAGATGCCCTTCATAGCGCTGCACATAGATATGAGGGTCTTTTTTGGATTCCTCACGAATGTCGGCAATGGCAATCAGACGGCGTTCAGATTCGCAGTAGGCGTATTCGTATTTTGACATGGTGGTCACAACTCCTTAAATAAATGGTGGTGATGAAAATGAAATTGAAAACAATAATGGCTTGCGGAAGAGACGTGTACTTTGATTATCAGCTTATCGATGCCCGTACAGGAAAAATTCTTGTAGACCGTGTGTGCGATAAAACTAATAGCAAAAGTGGTGACGAAGAGTGGATTGACCATTGTAAATATGAGCCTTACAAAGACTGGAAGGTCCGCAAATGGAGACTTGTAGACCGGAAAATGCAGCTTTATATCTCACAATGATAACTATAGGCAGGTGATAATCATGATGCTGCATCATTACATTTGGGGTGATATCGACATCGACATTGTCGAGGAGGTAGCACCACATTTTCTGATAGCAAAGCACTATGGCAACTTAGCTCTTTTTTGCAGACTCACAAAACATCAGAGCCATTACTTTCGCAATTCCGACAAGCGCTTTTACGCCGCAGGTTTTGACGATAAAGGCAAAAGTATGAACCCCTCAGACGAGTACATTCCGTTTGTGCCAGACATATTGTACGACGATGATGGCATTGGTTATTTATGCTTGATGCAGCCCTCATGGCTTCACACAATAGACGACATTAAACATAAAATTGATGGTATAATTGCAACAGACAAAAAGATTCGTGAACACGACGAATACTATGTCGGCTCATTAAGGAATGATATTATCAGTTATGAGTTGGTTCAGCGCGTTTAACGCTTCTTCATTCGGATTTGCGCTCCAGCAAGAACTCATGTTAAGTTCTGTACGCAACTCTACCTCTTTCGCGGGAAAGTAAAGCAAGCTCTTGTTCTGATTCTTTCTACTAACAGAACTCCCAGCAGGATTTTTGCGCCAACCACAGAAGTATATTTTATCGGCGTCTTCATACAGATTGGGACTTGTAGCAACCGATAATGCTGCAACCTCATGCCGGGTTGGACGATTGCCATTAAATTTTGTTGGGGTTACAGCGTCCAAATTCTGAATGAAGTTGGCAGGACGAAAAGGATTTTCCCGTCCTGTTTTAATTTCAAGATACACTCGAAGTTTTTCATAGATGTCATTTGCCAGAAACAATCCATTTATAACATTGAAGTTGTTGTCCACTTGAATGTCGATGGTAAATGGATTCTGTCCCAAGGCTGTGACAAACAAATGAAGTGTACCAATGACCTTGGCAAAGGTACATGAAAACGGATGGCCTTTTACTTGTGCAGCAAAGACCATAGAATCAGCGTTATGTTGTTGCATGTCTATATAGAGGGCGTTAAGATTGACAAGACGCATAATATTTACTCCTTCATGTGGCATTTTGGTGTTCCTATCATATAATATACCATGAATTTGCAAATTTCTACCCGTATAGTTTTACATAAAGTGTCGCTTTTCTTTGCAAGAACGGCACTTTTTCTTTGCGATAAAAAAATAAGTTTTGCCTAGTTGCGAAAATGTGCGAACTGCATAGAATGGAAATGTACGGAAGCAAAAGTAATCGTGCAGGGACGATTTTTGCGTAGGACCACGCCAAAGTTTTACGCTGATTCGCTCACTGTACAGAAAGGACACACGCATTATGCACAAAATTGCACAAAAAGTGACCTCTGTTGCATTGGCGGCCAGTATGCTGCTTTCTATGTTCGCGGTTAATACCGTAGCGTTCGCGGACGAATTCAAAGATAACACTACTGTGTCCGACGAAGTAACTGAGGCCCCGGTTTCGGATGATGAAGTGGATGCGGTTGAATCCGTTGACAAGACCGACACTTCAAATTCCGAATCCGAAGATACGCCGGTCGAAAGCCCTGAGCCCTCTCAGACTGTGACTGATGTAGTGGATTTGACGCATGATTCCACGGCCGACACGGTCAAGGATGATACGGCAAATTCGGAAGATGTCGTCTATACGGAGTCCGATACCTCCGAGGATGTCATTGCCACACCGGAAACAGCTGAGCCGTTCATCGGCATTCAGGCTGTAACACCTGATTACGGCGATAAGATTTCGGCAGAGGTAGGGGATACAGTTACTCTGGATGCCCTGCTGAACCGTGATGATGTCTCTGTAACCTACCAGTGGCAGAAGAAGCAAGCTTTTGCTGCTGACGAATCCTATGCCATCTATCCGTATGAAGAGGACGAGCCTACTTGGTATAACTTCATCATTGAGGATACTACCGAGACGGCGGTTCTCGCTGACAAACCGGATTATGTGTGGCAGGGCTGCGAGATGTACTACGCTGTAGTCGATGCACTCGATGAAATCGGTGCTGATTCCAGCAATGTCCAGATTGCATACCACACTCCCAACTTCGTGCTGGATGGCTACACCATCACCGCTGCCAATGCCGAAGATGGCACCGTTGAAGTCTATGCTTCTAACGGAGAGAGCACCTACACCGCACATCTCAACGATGACGGCAAGTGGGAGTTCGGTGAGGAAGCTGCTGCCAGCCAGGATACGGATTGGCTGAATATCGAGGGCGCTACCGAGCCTTCCTACGCCTTTGAAGTCACGGAGGATGACCTCACTGCAAGCTATCGCTGCCTGATTACTGTTACCGACGAGGCTTACAAGGAAGCAAACTTCAAGGCTTTGGAGGAACTTGGTAACGAACTGACCGATGAGGATAAGGCTGGCGATATCATCCTGTCTACTGTCCAGTTTAAGGTTGTTTCCTCTGACACTGCCACTGCAGAGACTGCGGATGGGGATAATACCCCCGCCACCTTTGCTATGCTGGCACGCTCCCTTGCTCCCCGCGCTGGCGGGAATGGTCCTGCGCTGTCCTCTGATAACCAGTGGATTACGGGTCTTAACGGCAACTACGAGTACATCACCAAGAACATGTACGACCAGGTTACCGAGTGGTTCAATGCCGGTAAGTTCGACAAGGCCACTGCAGACCGCTATTGGACTCAGATTGGCGGTGCTTGGAGTGGTTCCAAGGTCGGAACCGCCAATGTTTTGGATGATAACGGCTTCCCCACTGGTGCAACCCGTCAGTACATGGAGTTTCCGCTGACGGATGGCAATATGCTGGAAGTCAACTCCGAATGGTATGGTCAGACCGTCTATTTCCGTCCTCATAACAGCAATAACGCTTGGACGGTCACCGGTACTGCTGTTGAAGTTCCTGCATATACTGCTGTTATCCGTGACGCAGATAAGGGTAATTACGGCACTGGCGCTTCTGGTACTAAGTACAAGGATGCCGTTGTCTTCTTGAACCCGTGGATTTCTGATGCGGGTCGTGTTTACGCGAACTACATCAATTACATTACCGATAACGGTTGGCTTTGCAACGATGACGGTTCACACATGAATCAGCATATTACTGTGCTCTCTGTTGCCGCTGAGCAGTTCAATGCCAATCCGGAAATGTATATGATTGATGCGGAAGGGAATTACCGTATCGACTCTATCGGCTGGGGTGTTTGCGTACAGCAGGAGCCCGATATCTCTGGTAAAGCCTACTACGCCATCAAGGGCTTCCTGAGCCAGGGCTACGGTATGTGTGTCGGTCATGACACCATGTACGCCTATGCTGGTTCTTGGTACGATGCCCATATTGCCGGTTATACCGACCCCGGCTCTCGTGATTACTACGAGGGCGGTCGCTTTGGTCCCGATAAGAATGATAGTTCTACCCGTTACTATGTTCTGAACTCTGTTCCTAACATTGACAACGGTCACTGGAATATGAACGCTCTGATGGGCGCTAACGGCGGTAACATCGATTCCGGTACTGTCTTGCCGACTGATGCCATCTCCATGATTCTGTCTACTGGTGGTAGCCACAGTTCTTACGGTAAGGCTGGTATCATGTACGGCAGTGACCAGCTGAGTGTACGCCTGAAGCCATATTCCAACTCTCAGGCCAGGGCTACGGTTAAGTATCGCGACCCGACGAACTTCCCTTACGATGTTCCTACGGGTACGACTATTACCGCTGCCAAGACCCACTCAAACTCTCAGGTTGCATTCGGTCCTATCTGGGTGGATTACGCAGGCGGCAATGTCACTGGTGCAGAGTTCGGTTACAACCCGTATCCCACCACCAAGACTATTACCGACCCTGCTACTGGTCGTTCCTGGTTCGGCACCAGCAACTTCTACCTCTCCGGCACCGGCAACTTCCTGATGAACCAGATTGGTCACCTTCCGACCAACCAGGCTACCGATGGTGAGGCTTCTCTGTTTGCCAACACTGTCATGTACATCTCTCAGCGCAAGCAGTGCGAGATTTGCGCGGCAAACCAGAATAGTCAGGAAGACAGCCATTTCGTTATCCGCGTAAGTTCTGTCAACTACATGCAGGTTCTGTCTGCTCTGCAGGCTGGCGGTTCTTTCTGGTATCCTCTGAACGGCTGCTATCAGGTTGTTGATGACCTGACTCTGCCGGAAGGTTGGGAGCCTATCAAGAACTTCTCCGGTCACTGGAACTCCGATGCTTACCATGTGAACCTTGCCAGCAACGGCAAGCCGCTGTTCGATAACACCGGCAACACCTACGGCATGTTCACTACCGGCAGCAACAACGGCTGGAACCTCGGCAGCGATAAGACTGTCGGCGCTCTTCCCGTTCTGAAACTCGACAACCAGCCCAATGTCCGTATCACTGGCGTTGCCCGTGTTGTCGGCGATTTGAATGCTCTGTTCCCGGATGACGGTGTTTCTGATTACACTGGCTACCGCGTTATCGTCCATGCGACCGATGGCACTGACTACGACTGCGTTGTCAATGGTGATAGCAAGTATGTTATCTCCAATGTACCCTGTACCGGTATGCAGCGTGCTGAGGTCATCGACCCCAGTGGTCATAGCGTGGTTGAGTACGGTATGATTGTCGTGGATGTTCCGAATCATTTCTGGAATGACTGCGAGACTCATCCTCTGGAACTCCTCAAACCCACCGCAGACCCGATTGACGATTACAAAGACTGGGAAGGTCCTGTCAACAAGACAGTCGGCAGTAAGCTGTTCTACGACCAGACGGTTCCCGACTCTAATGTGAAGTGGTACTACCGTGCCATCACCGAGAGCGGCAAGATGAGCCAGTGGTTCGAGATTGGCGGTCCCGGCACTTCCTTCACCACCTATGACGGTGTCGTCAAGGGCAAAATCAACAAGACCACCTTTACGGCGGCTGCTACCAACGCTGATATCCCGTACACCGAGAGCACCGTGACCTACACGACCCTCGACTACTGCAACGAGAAGATTCAGTTCAAGTGCGAGTTTACAGTCGCTGGTAAGCAGTATACGAGCCTCGATAAGGCTGAGGACGGCAAGAACGGTTACTGCGAGTCTGCACTTCGTCCTATGTACATTGAGCAGGCTTTCGATAAGCGTATCCCTGTCGGCGAAACCACGACTTTCGACTTTGACCTCAACTACTGGAAGGGTGTCAATGAGGGTGTCACCTACACGGTCCAGTACCGCGATGAGAATAACACCTGGGTCGAGGTCGGCAGTGACCCGGATTTGTTCCCGGCTGATTCCTTTACTGTCACTACCAAGGTTTCTGACATCGATGCAACCAAGATTGGTACTCGCACCTTCTGGCCTGCTGCTTTCTGGAACCCCCTGAACGATTTGCGCGAGTCCGGTATCTCTACCATGCGTAAGCATTCCACCGTCACGCTGACGCTGACGAATGCGACCATGGACTGGGATGGTTTGGATTTCCGCTGTGTGTTCAGCTACAAGGCTCCTGCGCACGAAATCACTGCCGATTCTACGATTTCCAACTATGAGCCGAACGGTCGTACCGGTCACCTGGTCGTGTATGCCCCGCCTATTGAACTGACGCCTCTGAAAGCACAGTCTCTGTTGCTGAACTCTTTCGATTCCAAGAACGGCAACATGGCGTGGACTACCGCAACCAGTAACCCGAACAACGGTCGCCGTACCACCGATGTGCCTTTGGACGCAATTGCGCCCGATGTGCTGCACAAGGACGGTACTACGACTTATGGTGCTGCCAACGATAACAAGGCGGTCTACACCACCAAGATTACCTTCTTCGGCAACAAGGACTCTGCACCCACGATTCGCTGGAAGTTCAGCAATGTCGCTGGCGGCGGTCGTCTGGACCGTTTCATGAATGTCACGGACGGCGACGGCACGATTCAGCTGAACTACAGTCAGGTTGGTCAGAAAATCGGCAATGTCAATGCGTTGAGCAACAATGTCGATGATATGGAACGCTCGTTCATGAGCGGCAATGGTCTTGCTTTCAACAAGTTCTCCGCTTACATCAAGCTGGAAGCTATGTATCCCACGGATGCAGCAAACCTCAACAACAAGACCTACAATGAGTGGAACGCTATCGTGTCTCTGTACATCGATAACGCCACAAACCCGATGGATTTCGGTGATACGCACTACTGCTTCCTGTGTGAAGCAGAAGAGCGGTATATGAAGAACTGGGACGCCAACAACATGCAGCCGTATACCTGCGGACGCACCGTTGCGTACAACTTCAACCGTGTCGTTGATTCCGCTGACCCGAACGACCACATCTACAAGGATTTCAGCCAGTCCTCTTACGGTGCTGAACTGGTCCTGGACTACACCATCTCTATCAAGGCGAATGTTCCCAATAAGGCTACTGCAAAGCACAACACCATCACCACGGAAAACGGCAGCTACAAGAACATCAACGACCTCAAGAGCATTTCCGCTATCAACGATGCGCTGAATAATGGCGGTGCAGTCTACAACTACAAAAACCTCGCAATCATCGCTCCTAACGGTATCCGGTACATGGAGACCTACTTCACGGCAGGCTCTCCTGTCAACAGCCGCACAACCGTTGACAGCCGCGACACCGTGGTCATCGACTCCTCTGTGCGCGACAGCGCCGGTCATAACTGGTACGATTTGTTCCAGCAGGTGACAGCGAGCGACGATGACTACATCGGTAAGATTGGCACCCACGGTTTTGCATACCGCACCAAGGACGGCAATGTCCTCGACAAAGCCACTTGGGAATGGTGGTGGCGCAATGCAGTCTACTATGTCTGCTATGATGCTCCCACCGACAATGCGGATATGGACCAGGTCTATTTCTACATCGATGAGCAGGGCTCCGGTCCTAAGGTCGATGATAAGCTGGAGGGCGCAAACAGCTACTCTAACCCCTACAGTGAATACACCTTCACCTATGCTGGCACCTATGAAGTTATGCTTTACGGTGCAGGCGGCGGTTCCATGAACAGCAACACCTCTTCCGGCGGTCGTGTCCGCCTTGTCCTTCAGGCTGAGCAGGGCGCTAAGCTTTACTTCGTCAAGGGCGGTTCCGGTACAGTCGATAACCGTTACTGGGAGAATGGCGGCGGCAGTGCCTGCGGCGAAGTTAAGCGTCCTCTTCCTGGCGGCTACAACGGCGGCGGTAACGGCGGTACTCCCATGATTACCCGTAACGGTCACGGCAACCTGCTTGGTGCTTCTGGCGGTGGTGCTACGACAGTCGCTATCGGTCTTATGGGCACCGGTCGTCTTGCTGAGTACGGCAATACCACAACTGCAGCACAGTATATGCTCGGCGTTGCAGGCGGTGGCGGCGGCAACCAGCACGGTGCCCTGGATTCTACCGGCGGTTATGCGCAGTACGGTGTTCCCGTCAATGGCGGTAACGGCGGCGGCAATGGCACCTTCGCTACCGGTTCTTCCGGCGGTAACTTCAACCCCTATCTGGGAGGTATTGTCAACGGTTCTTCCGAAAACTGTGTCGAAGCTCCTTCTGGCGGTGGCGGCGGTTGGCAAGGCGGTTACGCCAACACTGGTTCTAAGCAGTGGTGGGGCGACGGCTGGGCTTACTGCAAGCGCGACGGTAACGGTGGTTCTAACTACATTACCTCGACCGGCCGTACTTTCACTGGCAGCAATGGCAAGTCTGTGACGGTCCTTGAAGCACAGTCCTATGTTGGCACTGGTGCCACTACTTGGGGCGGCGACTTCAACAGCTACCAGAACAACTTCCATCCCGGCAATGGCTATGCAACCATTAAGACTATCCGCTCGGCTGTTGACCGCTTCACCCGCAACGGTCACAATGCTTACGACACGGCCTATGAGGATACTGACCCGTATTCTTCCGGCGAGCCGATTCGCGTTACTGTGAATATCACGGTCGCCAACAAGACCTACGATGGTCAGCCCGATGTTGCAACCCTCTCTTATTCCGGTAACCTGTCCAGCGACCAAATGACAGAGGTCCAGAACGCTACTTCTATTGTCTACAGCAATAAGAAGGGCACTCAGGCATCTGCTATCGATGCGTCTACGGACGAGCACAAGAATGCCCGTCAGGATTGCGGTTCCTACACGGCAACCGTAAACTGCACAGCACAGGGCTATATCGTAACCTACAAGTACGAGAACACCGACCCCGGCAACACCTACCCGAGCGGTGGTGCGAGCGGCACAGGCTCTTCCGTCAAGTTCGATATCTACCCGATGGCTCTGACGGTAGTCGGTGAGCACAGCAAGGCTTATGACCACACTGCAAACGCTTCTATCCCGGATGCCCGTATCACGACCGGCATGGCGGTTCGCGACTCTGTAACCCTGAACACCACGCAGGTAGATGGTTACTACTGCGATGCGACCGGCAACCGCGTTAGCGATGCTGGTGGTCCGTACAAGATTGTTCGTGAGAGTGAGTTGACGCTGGTCGGCAACGGCAGCACCAACTACTACATCGGCACGGAAGAGTATTCCGGCAGCATTTCTGCTCGCGGTCTGTATGTCCACAGCCTGTATCTGGAAGACCCGACCAATCCTCGTAACATCAAACACTACGATGGCACCACGAATGCCACCATCAAGGATATCCTGATTGACGGTATCCTCGAAGGCGATGATGTCAAGCTGGTCAACCCGATTCAGACTGGTAAGTACAAGACCAAGGACGCCGGTCAGCGTCTTGATGCTGATGGCAAGGTAAGTTCTAACTGGCCCGCTGAGCTGGATGAGAACCCCATCACGATTGATGCGACACCTGCCCTTACCGGTAAGGACGCAAAGAACTACTATGTTGAGCGTCAGGCTTATTCCGGCGCTATCGCCCGTGCTAACCTGACCGCGCAGGTCAAGAACTGGCGCGGTCTGTATGGCGACGGCGTAGGCGAGGACCCGTGGCACGATACAAAGGCTTACGGTTACGGCACGGCAGCTTCTGACGGTTGCTGGCTGGAACTGGACGGTCTTGTTCCCGGTGATTCTCTGACCCTTGACCCGACCTATACCAAGAGCCATTTCAAGACTCTTGTTACCGACCACGAGGACCTTGTCCCCGATGAGACTACTCCTGTTGGTGTATATCCGCTGACCTATGTCGGTCTGACAGAAGACAACTACGATGTGTTGAAGAACTACATCGTAATGGTCCTGAATGGCCGCTTCGAGGTTGCTCAGCGTCCTCTGCATGTCACTGTAGTGGATGATGACAAGCTGATTTACCAGCAGAACCCGAACTTCCATGTGAATATTCAGATGGAAGATGTGGATGAGAACCTGATTGATGTTGTGAGCGATGTTGATGCAACACCGATTCTCGACACCCCGCTGAAAGCCAATGATACTGTCAGCAGCGTTCTGTATCTCGATAATAACGGCACCGAGTCCGCTATTACTCAGGAATTCGTAAACAACTACGATTACTGGAAGAAGCAGAATGCAGACGAGAGCAAAACGAATCTGCCCTTCGTTACCGACTGCAATGAAAAGTCTCTGCCGCTGTATGTCAATGAGACTGACACCGATGACGATTTCGAGTGGGCGCATGATGAGAAGACTTGTGGATTCTGTGATTACAACCACAAGCCGCTTGCCCCGTATGTTGTTGACATCAACACTGACCCGATGCAGGGCAACGCTCTGACGGTTCGTTCGGTCACGAACCCGAACGGCGAGACCGTTAAGAACTACGACCTCATCATCCACAAGGGTAACCTCTATGTTCACCCGGCACTGCTGAAAGCCACCGTGCCTCTGTATGTCTGCATGTACGGTTCCAACTCTTCCGGCGCTGTGGTTGAACCCACCAACTACCGTATCACCAACTATTCTACGGTTGCTATTCAGGTGAAGAACATCAAGACGAGCGGTCCTTGGACTGTGAAGGATGTTCCGGGTATGGAATACTACACGGGCACCGATTACGGTTCTTCCTCTTACACGATGAGCAACAACACCCTGCATCGCGGCGAACTTTACATGCGTCTGCGTGATAAGGTCCTGACCGATGGCGATAATGCAATCGACCATAGCGATACGGCTTGGGTCATCCCCAAGGCGACCGGCGACTTCCTCAACAACAAGATTACCGGCACCGCAATGCGCGTTCCGATGGCAGTGTATACCGCCACCGGCAATGTGAACGATGCCAATGTCTGCACTCCCGTCACGAAGGTCACCTATACCATCGTTCCTTACGGTGGCACGATGCCCGATGAAGCGGAGTTTGAGAAGGTCGATTCTCAGGATTGGCTGAAAGACGCCTCCTGATGTTCCGGCAGTGACTTAACTTATCCAGTGTGACCTTATGGTCGCTTCTGTACAATAACCTTGAGCAGGCAGCTGAACTCGGCTGCCTGCTCTCTTTTTTGTTTCCGACACAAAAACTACACAATTCGTCAGTTGCGTAAATGTGCGAATTGCAGATAATGGAAAATGCAGGCAGGATAAGGAAAACCCCTGCGAAACCATTACAGAAAGGAACATTTAACAGTGAGAAATATCAAGAAGATTGTCACATTGGGATGCATTGCGGCGTGCGTTGCCGTGATGCTGTGCAGCTGCGGGAACAAGAAGGCTCTGGCCTCGATTTCTCTCGCAAGCCCTATTACGCTCCAGCTCGGTGAGAGCAAGGAAGTGGAGATTACCGGTATCCTGCGCGACGGCACGACCGTGACTGGGGATGAACTCGATGCGATTCTTAAACGCAAAGGGATGCACTACGAGAGTTCATCGGACAATGTTGCGTCCATTGACCAGAACGGATTGCTTACGGCAAACAATTCCGGAACGACTGAAATCAGCATCACGAGCCAGAACAAACGCCTGACGGCTGGTGCAGTCGTGAATGTGGTTGAACCGCTGCAGGGATTCCAGGCTGAGGATATCGTTGCCTCTACAAAGAGTACCCTCGTACCCGTTACCTACACGACTGTCCCGGAAGGCGCAGATGCAGGCATTGTGACTATCTCGGTTGCGGACTCTGAGATTGCCCGTGTTGACGAGAACAATAACATCATCCCCTTGAAGGCCGGCGATACGACTGTAACGATTCGCTCCGACAAGGGTCCGTCCAGCATCGTGAACCTTAAAGTCACCCAGGCACCGACTGAACTGTTTGCTGATGACTTGTATGTCGAAATCGGCGAGACGGCGAAACTCAATGTCTATACGGATGTGAAAGACCTCGAATCCGGTATGGACGGCACCAACTACTCCTACGAAAATGAGTCGAACCTCGTCTGCGCCGTCTCTGTAGAGGGTGATGTAACGGGTATCGAGGCAGGCGACAGCGTTGTGAAGATTCAGAACGAATATGGTCTTGAAACACAGGCAACGGTCCATGTCACGCCTAAAACAAGCCATATCACATTCGGGTTCTCCGGGAACTAAGGCGGTGAATCACGATGCGCAAATACATGGCAGTACCCTTGACTTGCGCCCTTGCTATGATGGCTCTGACAGGCTGTACAGACCCTTCAACGCTGTACGAGAACAACGACCTTGTTGCACAGGGGACGACCTCCTACAAAGCCGCAGAATGGTCACAGAGCAGCCTGACGGACGAAGGTACGATTGATTACGCCGCTGGTGCTGTGTCCTTGACGGGCGCAAAAGAAGCCTTCTCGTTCACGATGCACGCAGATTCTGCTAACCTTGATGTATACGATACTATCACCTGCGATACGGGAGCCTGCAAAATCCTGATTGTCGATACCGATACGAAATCTGTTGCGGCAGAGTACACGGAAACGGCTTACGACACCATCAAACTCAACGGCGGCAACTATACGGTGTATCTGGTCGGCAAGGATGATGCCTCCTTCACCACTACGCTGAGCCTTTACAGCCTTGGCGGAGACATCACATGGCTCCTTGATGAGGATACAGCGGCAAAAACCGGCAAATGATACATTTTACCTTTAAGAAAATCACAGAACCAGCGCATTTTTTCGAAAATCCTGTTGCGAAAATGTGCGAATTGCAGATAATACAAGTATGAGGACATTAAGAGCGCCGCTGCGGTACAATTTCCGCAGGGCTGCTCTTTTTGTAAAGTTTCATGCTTGTATTTCGTACACTTTATTTGTCATAAAGGAGAGTCTTATGTACGACAAATCCACGAAAAGCGTAAGCCGCGATGTAAGTCTTACCATCGCGGGAGAGTGGGAGACCCCCGATGAACTCTTCCGGGAACTTGACCGCAAATATCATTTCACCCTTGATGCTTGTGCCCGCCCTGAAAATGCCAAATGCCAGAAGTTCTTTACTGCACAGGATGATGGTCTTGTACAGGACTGGAAAGGGCATACGGTGTTCTGCTGCCCGCCGAGCGGCGCTGCAAATCTTCGCCGCTGGGTAAAGAAGGGGAGCTTCGAGGCAAAGAAGAAGGGGACTACGGTAGTCATGCTGCTGCCTGTTTCTACGGATTCTCAGTGGTTTCAGGAGCACATCTACCTGAAACCCGGTGTCCGTGTAAAGTTTTTGCCGGAGCGCGTTAAGTTCGTGAACCGTCTGCTCCCGTCTTACGCCGAATACGGCCAGCATGGAGCCGCAAGTGTTGGCGGGACCCGTCCTTCGATGGTCGTGGTCTTTGACGGCTCGAAGCGCAAGTTCTGCTGCGAGTGAGTGAGTAAAGGAGGAAACCGCTATGAAAAAGAAAATCACGATTATCGATAAGTCCTTTACCCCCATCGTCGTGCTGGCAGATACGAGCAGTGCTCTGTACGAGGACCGCTGCGGGCGGCTTGGGGAGCGCAACCTCTTGTCCGATACTGAAATCGTCTGTAAGGCGATGGACGGCACAAAAGAGATTGCGTCCGTGAAGGCTCATGTCCTGCAGGTTCCCACGAAGAAGCTTCCCCTCGAAGCCCTGCACGCCACGGAACAGAACCCTATTCCGGCAAAGCAGCTGGCTATCAACTATCTGTGCCAGAAAAACGCAGAGGTCGAGACGCTTTGTGAGCGTGAGAAGACGGACAGCGTTGCGATGGTTCTTCCCATCACCACGCATCTGTACATCGAAAGCCTTGTGGTGGATGCCCCGCATCGTAAACTTGGTATCGCCACTGCAATGCTCGATTTCCTCATTAGCATGGCGGCTCCCGAAACCGTCAGCATGTTCGCAGGTCACGAGCAGGCTGAGGTGATGGCGATGCTTAAAAAGCTAAAATTCATCGAGGCACCCATTGTTGCTATGGATGTTCCTTGGAAGAAAAAGAACTTCTTCTATAAGCGCTTGAAGCGCCTTGCCCGATAAGTGATAGGAGGCATTTTATTTTGATGGACCAGTTCAAAGAACTTCGCGCACACCCGAAAATGACCAAGGCATTGCTTGAGCAGATTGAGAGTCTGCAAAAGCAGAACCACACGACCGACGAGATTTCCGCTACGCTCGGCATCACCCCGGAATCCGTACAACGCGGATACGAGAAACTGAACGATAAACACCGCGCCGAGATTCGTGCAAAGCGCGGCGGTGCCTTTGCAGTGAATGTGAAGGAGGGAAAAGCCCGCATCGTCTGTACCGAATCCAGCTGCCCCTGGCGCGGCAGCAATCGAGAATACTGTGTCTGGCCGTCTTGCTTCAAGCATTCGATTTCAACGGTTCGCACCGATGTGAACGAAGATGAATGCGAGGCAGACACGACTTTGAATGAGGAGGAATCCGTAAATGCCTAACACTCTGAATGATATCTTTGCGCACCTTGACAACGCCAAGGCAAGCCGCGCATACGAGGCAAACCAGGAACGGCGGCGTAAGGTGGAAGAAGCCGAGCACGAGCGCAAGGTAAAGCAGGCAGCGGAATCTGCCGTAGAAAAGTACCATGTGTACGATGACGACTACGATGTAGAGGACGTCGAGGAGCCGCTCGTCATGATTCCAAAACAGAATCCCGGCACCCCTGAGGCAAAAGCCGCCACAATGCCTGCATCCAAGAAGGATATGGATGACATCGCAGATAACAACCCTTTCGTCCAGAACCTGTTCAAGCGCTCTCACAAGCAGGTTAGGCAGGAGCGTCCTGCCCGCGAGAAACTCGCAGCGAGCACAAATACTGCCAAGGCTCCGCAGACCCTCGCAGCGCCCGCTTCCGAGCCTACAGCGCCGCAGAGCGAGACATTTAATGTCCCTGTCACCCCTGTCCCTGTACAGCCTGTAGCACCCTCTGCGCCCGCATCAACGGTTGCTCCCGCTGTGCCCGAAACCGTTGATACCGTTGATTTCGTTGACGATATCCCCCTCGACATCGAGTTTGACGATACCGAGGCAGACATCCAGAACAAGCAGCCCGACCAGAGCGTTCAGAACGAAGCCGTTCCCGCGCAGTCTGTGGCCTCTCAGAATGCAGAAGCCGTTCCTGTTTCAAACGAGCCTACTGCTCAGCCCGAGAATGTACCTGCTCAGGAACCCACTGCTTTTGCTGCGCATCTGGATGCGAGTCCCGATACCAAAGAGGAAAAGCCTGAGAAGAATTCCGGATATCATGAGCCTGTTGGTGAGATGGTCATTCCCGATAAGAAGCCGGAACAGTTGGAAACTCCCGCATGGCCTGACGGCATGAATGGTCCCAAGTTCACAGAAAGCGTTGTTGCTTACGGTTCTTTGCCCCGTAAAGTGGGAGCTGAGGAAGCAAATGTTTTCCTGTTTGCTCGGTACAATACCGATAAGGACATGGGTTCTTATGGGTTGTGCATTGATATGGGCAAGGATTTCGTACAGTCTTCCAAGTGCGGTAAGGCCAATAACCCGGAGGAGTACGCTCTGATGGGTGCGATTGAGATGCTGCTCGCTTTGGATGAACACACGGTTCGGGATGTCGTCATCTATACCGAACCCGTGGTTGCCAAAATCATGAACGAGAACGCCAACCGTCTTCTCGATGGCAAGTCCCCTGTGCGCCGCAAATACATCGAGTTGGCATGGAAGGCTATGACGAAGGTCAGTGTCCGGTTCGTGACCACGAAGGTAAACAGCGAGTACGGGAAACTGGCACTGGCTACCGCAAAATACTTGGCGTTCTGTGAGCGCTGATAAAAACATAGAGGAGTAATCAATATGGCTAATCTTCTGGTCGTTGCTGTGGATACCGGAAACAAGAACATCAAGACCCCGCATACCGAGCCGTTCAATTCCGGTCTTATCTGCCACGGCAACATCCCGCCCGCCATCAAGGCAGATACCCTCTGCTATGAGGGCAACTACTATACACTGACCCAGTCCCGCGTTCCGTACATGTACGACAAGACCTCCGACTGGTCTTACTATGTTCTGACTCTCTTTGCCATCGCCAAGGAGTTTCAGGCAAGCGGCATGATTCGTCCCGGTCAGAAGAATGTCCGTCAGGACATTTGCCTTGCAATGGGCTTGCCTCCGACACATATCCATGACCTTGCCCCGAAATACCAGACCTATTTCGGCCGCGATGGACGCCGAGTTGAGTTCACCTACAACGACATCTCCTTTGAGATTCGCGTTGCCCGCGTCTTCGTGTTCCCGCAGGGCGTTGCTGCCATCGCTCCGTACATGGGACAAATCATGGCGCGTCCCGAGGCATATACCTACATCATCGATATCGGCGGGTATACGACCGATGTTGTGAAGTTCTCTCGCGGCGGTCAAGTCGATATGACTTTCTGCGAATCCTTCAACAACGGCGTCATCAAGATGTACGATGAGGTACAGCGTGCGGTTCGCAACCGCTTCCAGCTGGATATGGACGACTACAGCATCGACAATGTCCTGCGCAGAGGCTACAACCCCGGTCGGGAAATCAACGAACTGGTCCACAGCACCGCTCGTTCCTATGCCCGGACCCTTATCCGGACCCTGAAAGAGAAGGGCGTTGATTTGACCCTCTCGTATCCCGTGTTCATTGGCGGCGGTTCCTGCCTGATGCGTCCGGTCATCGAGAGCGAGTTGGGTCGGGACGATTACCTGTTTGTGGAAGACCCCCGCGCTAACGCAGTAGGTTTCAAAATGATGGCGGAGAGTAAGCTGGCTGCTGAAAACCGTTGAAGCGAGGTGAACTGCCTTGCCTAAAGCTAACCCGAATCAGATTCGGTTGCCGGTGATGTTTGACCTCACTGACCCGAGACAGAAAGCGGCGTACGAGATTCTGAAAAACGCAGGATACGGAAAACGCACCCCTATCATCGTGGATGCGCTGCTCGATTCCCTCAAAACGAATGTCTTACTGAGCCAGGCTAAAGAATCCAGCGCATCGAATATGTCGGAAACTGATATCCGCCGCGCCGTGGAAGATTCGATGGAATCGGTCCTGAACCGGTATTTCTCGAAATCCGAAGCATCCGCACCGCAACCCCAGCCTGAACCCGTACAAACGCCTACACCCGCTTCTGTTATTCAAGAGCCTGCCCCTGTACAGCCTGCTCCCACACCGCAGCCAAGCTTTGTTCCGTATGTTCCTGCCGCTCCTGTACCCGCACAAGCATCCGTACCGGACGAGGGACACATGAATCAGCTGCTCTCTATTGCTGACGCTTTCTTCTGAGCACAAAAACAGACCGCCACACCCAATACCGGGTGCAGCGGTCTTTGTTTTTAAACCAGTTCTTTTAATTTGATATCGTAGGATATCGCTTCTTGTGAATCTCTCTTTTTTCTTTCGGCAATCGCCTCATCAGCAGCTTCGTTTACGGATGCAGCTGCCGCCTCGATGATTTCGGGATTTCTGATTACCTCTTCATCGTATTCCTTCTTCTTCGCAAACGCAGTGAGCGCCTCCCCGCATCGTCTTCTTGCATACTGGCTGGTATCAGTGCAGACTGTTTGCGTGGCTGCGGCCAGCTGGTAAATGGCTCCTTTCCCGAGACATTCAACCGCAGCACCAATTTGCTGATAGTTTTCGAAGTAATCGTGTGTGTCAATCAGCTTCGATACTTCCTGAAATCGTTTCAGGTCGTACCCGTAAGTGAAGCAGAAAGAAAGTAGCAGGTTCTCCGGGACAAGTATCTGCTTTTCAATGATTTTCCGGTATGTGCGGGAATTCATCGGGCATCCGAGAAACACGCCGTAGAACTCTTGTTTGGACATGCCCATCAGGTAGCGCTGCCGCTCCATGATTACAACGGCACTGTCTGAAATGCTCTTAATCCAGTCTTCTCTTTTTCTCGATGTTTCTTCCACAAACTTACGGTAATTTTCCTCTTTGATTTTGAGAGTTAGCATTTTCCAATCACCTCAGTTCTTGATTCAAACCCATTTCTGCCATCTAACTATGACTTTTTTTATTGGGCGTGACTTTATTATATCAAATAGGTGTACTAAATACAACTATGCATGTGGTCAAAAAGTGTCAAAATCCCAGTCATCGAGATACATTCAATGCAATAGTTTCACTTAAGGATAGTGCCGCTTTTGTCTGGGTTCAGCACCGCTATAGGTGTTCTCGGATTCGTATATATGGCAAATAATATTTTTAAACACAATATATAGTGGTCAGATAGCGTTTTTCTCTTGCAAAACACTATATCTTGTGGTATAATGTCTGACATAAATACAAGATATAGTTTCGGCGCTCAAAAAAGGTCTTGTGCGTTTGTGCGAATTGCATACCATTGAAGATGGCATCAGGAAAAAGGTTCGAGTTCCTTCATACGGCATAACATGCTTGTACTAAGTACAAGGGAAAAGGCGGGTTTGAAATGGCAAAAGGAAACGCAATCGTTATGTATCTGGAACAGGCACGCATCCACGGTGAGCCGATTGGTGTAACTCACAGCGAGGTGCTCTTTACGAAGCCGAATGGATATACCGTTCAGCCGCACAACAGGGTAGTATCAAAAGCCGACAACAAGACGATGGGAGAGTCGTTTTTGAACGAACTCATCTATGTGCTCGGTGCTGAGGATGGTGAGAAGCGGAAACTTCCTTACGACCGCGAGGTGCTTGTGTATACCTCCGATGAAATCAATTCCGACAACTACCGTACTTATATCAATGCGGTGAACACCGGAATCAACTGCCCTGTGCATAACTTCAAGCTTTGCCAGAAACTGCGCCGACTCTGTGATGAGCGCGGATACCATCTATTCTTTAGTAATAACAGCCTGCTTGGTTCAACGATTCGCAACGATGCAATGGCTGAACTGTACAGCCAGCTGAAAATCCTGAACGAAAGGGGAACGCAGGATGCAAGCGGAAAATAACAACGATATTGCAATTACCGAAGCCAAACTCAAAGATTTTCTGAGTTCGGTTCTGTCATCGGAGGGAATCGTAGTGGACATCAGACGCACATTCATCGAATACAACGGCGTGAACCGTTCGCGGGTCTTTGCCCGTCATGCAAATCGCATGGCTTGCAAGGGGTCGAATGAAAAGTTCGTCGTGATTGCACTGCTGTGTTACCCGGCTCTTCAGTGGCTTTTGAAGGCGCAGGACATTGATGCGCTCATTGAGAAGCTGAAAGAGGAAAATGAGGATGAATCGGTTTGGCGGATGAGCAACATCCAGCGTATCCTCGAATCGTCTATGGGCGGGTGCAAGCCTCAGCTTCGCCTTGAAATGAGAAAGCTGTTCTTCGCCCGCTGCCAGCAGCTGGTGGATGAGATTGATGAGGCAATGAACAAGGCTGTGTTCATGAATCCAGCCAGCAAGCCGAGCCGTATTAGCCTTGCGATGGCGATGCTCAGGGGTTCGATTCTTGACAGTGACCCTGTTACGGCAGTCACTATCCGCAACAACTTCGATTCTATCGTTGAGGATGTTACGGCGATTGCCGGAGACGCCATCAAACCTTTAGTCATGCAACTAGCACCGAATGAGGGTGAAGCAAAAACAGCAGAAGCTGCTTACCTCTACCATAACACCGAGGTGCTGCTGCGGGAATATTCCCGAATCGTCAATCCGTCCGTTGCTGACGAGAACCGGTCTTTGCGGATTCTCGCACAGGGTGGCAACACACTGGAAAGCGATGCGCGATGCCATCAGGCACAGGTGCTTGTCCAGTACGCCCAACTCATCCGGGGTGCTATTGAGTTGGTGAAGGATTTCCCCGGAGACTCTAAATTGTACGATGTACTTATGCTTGTCGTGAACGAGAAGTATGGTGCAAACGGCACAGATGAAGCCAAACTGGCTGAGCAGGTCGGTATCAACAGCAGTTACTTCTCGGAGAAGAAGCATCGAGCGTTTACCGCCTTGTCAGCGCTATTATGGGGCTGCGATATTGAATCTTTACTGTCTCTGTTACAGTAAGGCTTCTTTCCTGCACTTTTTTGCGTTGATTCATGCTTGTATTAAATGCACTTTATCCATGTTTCCGGCTGGATTTATCCCGCTTGTGAATAGTCCGTAGAACCTCATGTGTGGGAATGACGCATGGGGCTCCTGAATCACACTTTAATTCATGGTTGTATTTTGTACACAATTCAACCACTGCTCTTAAAAAGGAGGAGCAATTCTATGGCAAGCGAAATTGGTAAAATCGTACACTGCAAAATCTGTGGAGCACCTATCGAAGCACGCGGGAATCGCCTTTATTGCCCTGTATGCTATAACCAGAACCGCCGCAATGCAGCCCAGCGCAGTAACGCACGGACCAAAATGGAGCGGGAACAGACGAAACGTGAGGAAGCAAAAATGAAAGAGAACAATCGTATCGCTACCAGCGCAGCAGAACTCAACATGCGTGCCAAGCTTTCTAATCTCGGAGGCATCTCTTATGGTGACCTCTCTATCTGGGAGCAGACGCACGGCATGGAATTCTCTGCCTGGGTGCATGAGTGGGAGAAACTGAACAGCGGTACACAGGCTGATGGGTTGAAGTTCCCGGACCATCTTCCGGAAGGATTCCCGACTCGCCGCAAGCCGCCGGAGCATCCCTGGACGAAATCCACTTCTTGTAAGTGATGACCATGTCCAAAAAACCGAAATATGAGCGGTCGGACGACTACCGCTATCAATACATTCGAGCCCATCCCGGATTCATGGGCAAGTATTACCTTTGTCCTTATTGCGGGCGCATCATGCTGAAAAAGACGATGCAGGTAGACCATATCGTTTCTATCAGCCTTGCGAACAAGCACCGGGCTTATCGCGTCTTGGTTCCGGACGGCAACATCAATAATCTTCATAACCTCACGGCATCGTGTCCCAAGTGCAATAACCGGAAATCGGATTCCGGCGGATTCTGGATTTTCCTTGCTAGATTCGGCGTTGTCTTTTATGCCGTTATCTGGCTCTTGCTCTTGGGCTTCGCTGCATGGTTTGCCATTGGTGCTGCCACGGGACACATTCAGCGTGGATTCCTTTTGCCGTATTTCTCTGCTGCTGGGAATGTCCTGATGCAAGGTACGGCAAATGCAATCGCTTCGATATTCAGATTCCATTAGCTTTTCATAAAAAGGAGATATTCAAAATGGACAATACACAGAATCTCGGTCAGCCCGTTGGTAAGGTCACTACGACCTACAACGGCGAAAAAATTCAGGTCAATGTCTATGCAGACCGTTCTGTCATCCTTCCGGATGGCACGGTGCGCAAGGTCAAGCAGGAAGTGGTCGATGCCCTCATCGCTAAGAATCAGGCCATGAACCCTGCATCCACCATCGTTCGGATGGCTCCCGCAAAGCCCCGCATGACCCAGCCCGAGCCGAGTCAGGAACAGGTCCAGCAGCCCGCCGCGCGGGTTCAGGAGCCTGCGCAGCCTTCCTACCAGCCGCAGATGCAGATGCCCGCACAGCCTCAGCAGCCTGTCATGCCTCAGAACGCAGCCGTTCCTGAAATGCAGTACCAGAACGAGCCGGTCCAGCAGGGCTATGATACGCAGATGAATGCTCCTGCTGATATGCCTGCACAGGATATTCCTGCACCCTTGGCACAGGACCCCGCTGCCGAGCAGAACGCTTCGGACAAGAAGCAGATGTTCCATAAGGGGAAAGGTAAGGACAAGAAAAATGCCCCTGCCGACAAGAAGCGCGGTAAGGCTAAAGCTGCTCCTGCAGAGGTGCAGGGTGAGGGCTTCGATGGGAATATGCCTGTTGAGAAGCCCAAGAAGAAGTCTAAGGCTGGCGTCATTGTTGCCGTGGTCCTTGCTGCCGTTATCGGCGGCGGTGCGCTGGGATATGCCTATGTTCCTGCCGTCTATGACGGTGTGAACAATGTCCTGACTGCTGTGACCGGCAAACAGGTTGGCGTTCCGGCACCTATCCCGTCCAACACGGGTGATGGCAATGCCCCGACAGTCAGCCAGCCTCAGCTGCAGCAGAGCAGCGGCACCAGTGAGAATGCCCTCAATGGCATCGACCTGAGCGGTGATGTCACCATCGAGTTCTACGCTACGGTGCGAACCGCTGATGGCCGCGAATACAAGGTCCCGCTGTCCAGCGCTAACCTGACAGACGGAAACCTGAAAAGCCTGCTGGACGGCAGCGGATTCACCCTGACCTCCGGTCAGTAACCGCACTCTGAAATTCAGATTTCTAGGAAAGGGGTCAAACGGGCGGGCAGCTTCACTACAAATCAAGATGCTCTAAAGCCTGTCTGATACTGTATCGGACAGGCTCTCGTTTTATAAAAAAATATGAATGATATGCTCAATGCGCAAAAGGCAAAGCTTATAATCGCCGCATGCTTGTCCTTTTTCGTCGGAACCTTTCTGGCTCTGTACACGAAAAACCTTCCGACATTCGGTGCCGGAGTCTTAGTTGCGGCATACTTCCTTGTGGAATTTTTAACAATGCTCAAAAACAGCAAAGCCGACAAGTATATCAAGGTCACGGCTTTGGCGGTCAATGCGGATGAATCAAGAGCGGGATTAGAGCCGATGGAAACATGGCGGTTCATCCCCGTGAATGAAGATGGCGAGTATCTGGATAAGAACGGCAAATATGATATCTTCCTGCAAGTAAAGCCCCGTGACCGCGAATATCATATCGGAGCGCTTTACGATATGCTGTTTTGCGCCGGAGACGGCGAACGATTGACGCAGGATAACCTTGTCGCTATCGAACAGAATTCCGTCAAGGCGAAAGTTCAGAAAGAGGGGCTGTTGCATCGTGGAAAGAACCGTCCGGTACAAGAATCTGAAAATGAGAAGCAGGAATCGGCGTCATCAGAGACTGCGAGCAAAATTGATGTGGAGGATGATGAGCCTTGAACTTTGCAACAACACTCCTTCTATGCCTGGTATGCTCTGTCTTTGCATTCAAGGTGACGAAGGACAGGCGTTCGCTTACCGATGTGGTTTCTATGGGAAGGAAGTACCGCCGTCATAGCAAAGAAGTAGAAGCCACTGCGCTTGAACTCGTTGTAACCGAATCCGACAACACTGCCTTAAAACTCGATGCCAAGGGGAGCAAAGATTATGTGGCGGTGCATCTTTCCCGTAAAGAAGCGCGAAAATTCAAAGCAGCATTTGCGGCAAGCAAGGGCGAGCCGTTAAGCCTATCCCTGCATCAGTATAAAATCGGCGGCAAGAAATACTATGCTCTGTTTGAAAACCACCACGATAAGTATGCGCCGGTTGACCTGGAAGGTGTACAGGAAGAAAAGGTAAAAACCATCTGCCGCACGGCTCGAAGTGTGGCGGCGGCACTGTATTTCTTTTCTCTGCTGCTGTATTCCGTCAGCTTTACCGTGTCGGTCGTTTTGATTCTGGCTGCTACGGGACTTATCTACATCAATATCCCGTTTCTGCCCGATTCTGCATGGGATGATGCCTGCGAGTTCATCAAACGCCCGAAAGAACCATCTAAGAACGGTAATGAGGAGACGGATGTGGTCCCGTCAGCGGCATCCATTATCCTGCAAAACATCATGGACAAGTACGGCACAGCTGAACCGGAGCCAGAACCTGTATCGGTTAAGCCGGAAACGCCCAAGAAACCGGAACAGAAAGCCGAAAGCAAGACGCCAGAACCTACGGATGTCGAGTCCATCCCGGACACGCCCCACCAGACAAAGCCTGAGGCGTCAAATCCTGCGTTTAAGCCGAAAGAGGTGTCGTTGCCCACTGAGCCAGCAAAAGCCTCAAGCGAGCCAGATTTGTCCGTTCTGGACGATGTTTCTCTGGACACGGATGAGGCAGCAGACGATACCCTCGCTCTGGATGTTGAAATCATAGACGAAGATGCGGAGGAAGTAAGCCTTACTGCTGACCCTGAACAGGATGCCGATGCAGCGCTTGTCTCTATTGAACAGGAAGCGGCTTTGGCTTCTGATGATGAAGACGATGCTGCGGCATTGGAGCGGGAACTCGCGGCACTGGAAGCAACATTGCCGACACCCACTACCTTCGACCCGTCCGGCATCGAGGAGTACGAAGACGATTCCGAGTCCTTTGACATGGATAGCTGGCTGGCGGAAGATGTTCCCGAGAATGAGCCTGACATCGAGACCGAAATCGAGTTGGAGACTGAGGAGCCTGAACTTTCTGTTGAACCGAAACAAGAATCTGCAGAAACCGACTCTGAACCGCCCGCCAAAAAAGAAATCGCGCCGAAACCGGCAGGGATGGAGTCAGACCAGAACGGAAAGAAAGATAAGACTCCTTCTGATACAGAGAATCCCGTTAAGGTGAACGCCTTTACGAAACAGGAGAATCCTGTGCCCGTGGAAGAAAAGCCTGCGCCTAAACAAAAACCTGCAAAAGCCTCAAAGGCGAAAACGCCGAAAACCCCAGAATCTGGTACTTCCAAACCGGCTACGGCACCTGCCCCTGCTCCTGCGAAGAAACCGGAAGCGGATAACCGCAATGATGCTTCTTTGTTCGGTAGAGGGTTTCAGAACAGAACCACGAAAGGTTCAGGCGGCGGTAAGAAGAAAGCAAATCAATCCAAGAAACCAGAACCGTATTCGGAGGGCGAGCAGATGCGCTTCGATGGTATTTGATACATTTTTACGGCAAATTCCTGAATTGAAACCGGCACTTGCACATTCTTGCGAACGGATAATAATGGAAATTGGTTGAGCAGCGTTTCTTGACCGTTTTAACTCTCAACCATAATCGGAAAACGGCTAACCTAGAACCGAGGAACATCATGGGTACTTTGAAAAGTTTTGCGGCACTTCTTCTGAGTGTCGCAGCCTTGCTGACTTCGGTGCTGGCTCTGAATGCGGCCCAGAAAAAAGCAGAGATGCAAAAGGCAGCTGCGCAGACGGTGACGAAAGCCGTTGTTGCTGCGCAGGAGGAAACGGCTCTTGCATCCGCTCTTGATTCTGATACCTGTGAAGCAAAGCTTCTGGGTATACAGGTCCTGAACACGGAAGTCGGGACACTGGACGCAACTGTCAGCACTGCGGGTCCGTTGGGGGCAATCGAGGCAAAGCTTAAACCTGAAAAGGAAGAGAGCGAAGAGAAGAAGCCGGACGGCACTGCTCAGGAATCCGCGCAGGAAAATCCCGTCAACAGGTCTGCGGACGACTACAACTATCCGGATTTTTGCGGACGGCTGTATATCCCTGCTGCGGGTATTGATGTCGCGCTGTACAACAACACATCTCAGGATACCTGCAACCGGACCGACAGTGCTGCGATTTTCCCGCATCGTCCTGAGGATGGCGGCAGCAATATCGTGGCTGACAACGAACTTGAATCGCTGACTTCCGTGGCGGTTGGGTCTACGGCATATGTCATCACGCCGGGCGGACAGCAAATCAACTATGTCTGCGTGGATGCGTTCAATGGTCACAACGATGTGACGGGCTATGATGCGCTCCAGAAAGATGACGGCACTGTCGTTTGGGGCAGCGCAGAACTCATCGTCTATACTTGCTTGGGTGATGCGTACAATGTTCGTGTTGCCTGCTTTAACCGCGCTTGATGGTCAGGAGGATTGAAAACACATGAGTAAAAAGACTAAGAATCGTCTCGCTGTTCCTACGCAGGAGCAGAAAGAGTTCGAGACGAATATCGAAGCCCCGAAAGAGGAGTTCGCCACTTCTCTGACTCCGGTTGCTGATACCAAGAAAAAGGAAGATACCGCCGAGGAGAAGAAAGAAGAGACTCCTAAATCTGAGCCCGCCGCTCCTGAAGAGAAGGAGGATTCTGCCCCTGAAAAGGCTGAGGTCAAGGAAGATAAGAAGCCCGAGACGAACAAGAAGGATGCCAAACCTTCTAAGAAGGGCGGCAGCAATGTCATTCTCGGTGTTAGCTGCGCCGTGATGGTCGCGGCAGTCGGTGTGATGGGTATGACGATGGTTCAGAACAAGAATGCTGACAAGTCCTCGATTCCCGCTGTTGGCGGTTCGTTCTCTGTGACCGGAAATGTCGCAGAGGATACTTCGTTCACCGAGCAGGCTGCGGTCGCCCCGTCTACGGCTCTCACCTCTGATGGTCGCCGGTGGGCGATGGGGGCATCCAATGTCCTGATTCAGGCTGAGGATGGGACCGGTGCTGTTGTTCCTGTGGATGCCGCTGAGACCTTCCAGTACGATGGCAAGAGCCTGTCCTTTGAGAAGGACGGTGCCACTTACATTGTGCGTATAGTTGCCGATTCCTATACCGGTGCTGCCCAGTACGCAGAGGAGCAGACCGATGAGAGTTTCACGGTCTCGGGTATGCGCTTCGCCGGAAACGGTCAGGTGCTGGTCGTGGTCGGTACTCGTTCTGCCGGTGACGATGAAGGCAATGCAGCTGTACGCACTGCTGTTGCTGATATGCTCGAAAAGGCTGTGCCCGCACAGGGGTCCGGTAACATCACGCTCAATGGTGTTGCCGTAACTGCTGATGGCTGCGAGGCTTCCTTCTCGAACGGTCTGGCACTTGTTAAGAACGGCGATGGTGAGGTCAAGTTTACCCCGTCCTCTTATGATTCCGAGACCATCGCATTCGATGATGCCGGGACGACTGCGAGCGGCGCTGCTGTCACGCACAGCGACTATGCGAATGTGAATGATACCGAGGCATATCTCATCGAGTCCGATGAAGGCAACGTCATGGCGTTCACGAACAACGCCGACCTGCTGACCTCAGTTCTGGGACTTCAATAAACAGCATTTAGGAGATTGTATCGCGTCAATAACCCACGACTGAAGTCGCAGGCTTGCTTCGGTAAGTCTGCACTTTAGAAGTGTCCGCAAGGATATGTTGACTACCCTTTGCACATTAAGTTGTGCCCCGTTATAAGCGAATAGACAGTTACCGTACGGTGTAAATCCTAGCCGTGCGCTCTAAGACAACAACACATCACGTAAAGCTGAGGTAAAGCCGACAGGTGTGGCTGTATCAAGCCGTTTATAACCTTGGGGAAGGATTTTTACCCTCTTCGGAGGAGAGAGCAACTTTTTCTTAGCTGCCAATTTATCGAAAGGAGCATGGTATCATGCAATATGTGTATGTACTTAACAAGCACGACGAGCCTTTGATGCCGTGCTCACCAAGAAAGGCTCGTCTGCTGTTAAAACAGAAAAAGGCACACGTCGTAAAACGCACACCGTTTACTATTAAGCTCCTGTACGGCAGTGCAGGATACGAACAGCCCATCACCTTAGGTGTAGATGCAGGCAGCAAGCATGTTGGATTGTCTGCATCTACAGAGAAGCGCGAACTCTACCGCGAAGAGTTTACTCCTCGCAATGATGTGGTCGAACTACTTTCTACACGCAAAAAGTATCGTCATTCAAGACGCTATCGTAAAACTCGTTACCGTGCGCCAAGATTTGACAACCGAGTTCACAGCAAGCATAAAGGATGGCTTGCTCCTTCAGTAGAAGTAAAGATTCAAGAGCATATTACCGTTATCAAGCGTATCTGCCGAATTTTGCCTATCGCTCTCGTAAGAGTGGAAACCGCAGAATTTGACACACAACGCTTGAAAGCAATGCTTGAAGGAAAGCCTCTGCCTGTAGGGACGGACTATCAGCTTGGCGAGATGTACGACGAATACAATGTCCGTCAGTATGTCTTAAAGCGTGACTACTACACTTGCCAGTGTTGTGGAGCACATACTACTACGAAGAAAACTGTCAAGCTGCATGAACATCATCTCGAAAGCCGTAAAGTAGGCGGTAATGCGCCAAGTAATCTTATTACTTTGTGTACCACTTGCCATGATGCACTTCACAAGGGAAAAGTATCCCTTGATAGTAAGAAGCGCGGCAAGCCGATGCGCGATGCTGCTTTTATGGGCATTATGCGCAAAACCTTAATGGCTCGATTGCGCGATGAACTGCCTATTCCTGTCCAAGGGACTTATGGCTATATCACCAAAATGCGGCGGGAGCAAAACGGCATCAAGAAAAGCCATGTAAACGATGCCCGTTGTATCAGCAAGCATCCACTTGCTGAACCTTGCAGTGTTTGCTATCGCACAAAGGCGATAAGACACCATAATCGACAAACCCATAAAGCGAACTTCTCAAAAGGAGGTACACGGCAAAGAAGTCAAATGCCTTATGTTGTTGAGGGTTATCGTCTTTGGGATAAGGTTCTCTATAAAGGACAGGAATGCTTTGTTTCCGGACGTCGAGCATCAGGGAGCTTTACCCTCAAAAAGCTAGACGGCACACGTATTTCTAAAGGTGTAACATTTAAGAAATTACGGCTATTAGAGCCTGCAACAAATTATCTAATAGAAAGGATGTGAACGGGCAATTCCTCCCACGACTGAAGTTGCGGGTCTCCTTGCCCTAATTTATGAACAAGAAAAATATCGCAATGATTCTGAGTGTCGTTATGACTGCAAGCGTGATGCTGGCAGGCTGCGGCAAGAAGGCAGCTGTTCCCGCTGCCGATTCTACTGTTTCTTCCAGCGCAACGGGGGAGACTGCAACCGGTGAATCCGCTACGCCCGAGACCTCTACCGAGACCGTCACCGTGGATTACGGTGTTGGTCTGAAAAAGAACGGTTATTTCAAGGGTGTCAAGGCAAAGAAGCTGGTTACTCTGCCTGCTGATTACGCCAACATCCAGATTCCCCGCGACGAACTCGATTTGAAGGATATGGATGCCTCTGTGACTTCTACTATCAGCCAGATTACGAGCAGCTACGGTGACCGCGTGAAAGTCGAACGCTCCGCTCAGGCTGGCGATGAGGTCGTTGTCGATTATGAGGGCACTTATAACGGCGAGCGGTTTACCGGAAGCACGGCAGGTGATTCCAAAATCGTTATCGGAGCAGGGTATTTTGTTTCCGGATTTGAGGACCAGCTGATTGGACATTTCGCCGGTGAGGTCTTTGACATCACGGTGACTTTCCCGGACGAGTACCCTGCCACCACTGACCTCGAAGGCAATGAGATTGCGCTGGCCGGTCAGGATGTTGTTTTCCGCATCACCTTGAAAGAAGTCGATGAAATCAAGCTGACCGACCAGAATGTGAAGGACAATATTGCTACACAGGATGGCTTTGTTCTGAGTGATGGTTCTGCGGTAGATACCGTCGAGAAGTTGAAGCAGTATTACACCGAGACCTACGAGCGCGATTCTCTGAAGACTGCAGTTTACAGCTACATCATCGACAACACTACGGTTGGTGAGATTCCCCAGAGTATCCTTGATGACCAGCGTGAGTCGTATCGTCAGGAAATCAAGGCGATTGCAGCCAGCTACAATATCTCCGAGGAGGAGTACCTGCAGCAGGTAGGTGCCGAGTCTGAGGATGCTCTGCTCGATACCTACAACGACCAAATCAAGAACAGCGTCACGAGCCTGCTTATCTTCCAGGCTATCGCCGAGGAGCAGCACATCAAGGTCACGGACGCAGATGTGAACGCCTATTTCGGCAACGATGAACTCTCTGTCAAACAGGCAAAGAGTTATTACGGCGAAGAATTCCTCAACCAGAGTGTTCTGTTCGATAAGGTCTATACATGGCTGGTAGACCATGCGTCTATCGTATAAATTTCTTGTTCTTTTTGCTTGACGAGGTGTGCGAACCGAATAGAATAGGTATTGTACGATAGATACCATTCTACTTCATGCGTTTTGCGCTCGTACGATTCACAATTTGTCGAAAGGCAGACTTCCTATTTCACATAGGGGTCTGCTTTTTTATTTTAAATTTCGTCTTTTGAAAGGAGACAATTATCATGACTAACGTCAACAATTTCGCTATTATCGGTCATCTGACTGCAGATGCAGAGGAGTTCAACATCGGCAACAACACATATGTCAGCTTCCGCGTTGCTGTCAACCGTGGTCAGAACAAGGATGCGTCTTTCATCCCTGTCCGCGCCCCGAAGAAGTTCATCAGCGACACCCTGCGTGCCAAGCTTACCAAGGGTGCCAGCGTTCTGGTTTCCGGTCGTTTCGAGTCCGGCCACTACGAGAAGGATGGTCAGAAAAAGTTCTATGACTACCTGAGCGCAGCCACTATCCAGCACGATGTCAACGGCGGCTTTTCCGAAGGCTTGCTGATGGGCAATCTGACTGCTGATGTGGTGACGCGCAACACCCAGAACGGCGGCACGATGGTTACCTTTACCGTCGCCAGCAACCGTTCTTATCAGAAGAACGGCAACTGGGAGAACGCCACTTCTTATGTATCCTGCGCCGCGAACGGCAAGACTGCCGAGTTCATCGCCGCTCACTTCCATAAGGGTGACCCCATCATGCTTGTCGGTGTGCTGACCAGCAACCAGTACCAGAACAAGGACGGTCAGAACCGCACCTCCTATACGGTATGGGTCGAGAAGGCATCTTTCGCAAGTCGCAAGAACGCCTCTCAGAATGATGATGTTCCTGCTGTGACTGCTGCTCCCGCTCAGGCTGCTCCTGCCGCCGCACCGGCTGCTCCTGCTCAGGCTGCTCCTGCTGCACCTGCTGTTGCACAGCCTTCCTACGGCAACTACACGGGTGACGACTTCGCCGATATCGACGAGGATGACCTGCCGTTCTAATTCCAAGACCCCGCGAGCTGCGCTATCAGGCTATACGGGCGTATTCTAAAATCATTATAACAACGCCGGAACTTTTCTTCTTGAAAGGTTCCGGCATAATTTTTAAGGAGTGTACAAAAAATGGCTAAAGTTTCTTCTTCCGCTATGTGGAGTGCTACCGGCATGGCAAATGTTCAGGCTTCCGCAATTCCCGCATACCTAAAGGACAAGGGTCTTTATGATGGCTCGGCTTTCATAAACGACCCAGATGCGTGTTCCATCTATCAGGAAGCCCCGTTTCAGAATACCAATCTTTGCTCGCAAGGCTTATTGTTTTTGGATTTCGCAAAAGCTTTGTGCCGCGCCGAGATGGTAAATGCCGGTATCACGGTAGGCGCATATTCCGTCAACAAAACAGGTAACTGCCTTGCTGAATGGGTCTATAACGACTGCTTTACGCTGGCATCCGCACCGTCCGCACCTACCGGCAATTCGCTTTGCCTCAGCTACGATAATACGACAGGGTATTTCGGTGCCTCTGTCGGTATGGGTTCCGTTGATGTGACAAGGGTCGGCTATGCGCCGTTCTTCTTTGCAATGTGGGGTCTGTTCCTCCAGAATATCGACGGTTTCGAGAATGCTTTCACACGGTATTGCAACACGCCTGAGCAAAACGACAAGCTTCGCCAGAAACTCGCGTGTAAGATGTCCGGTACGATTCATGATGCCATGCAGAACGGCGACCTGAATCCCGCTTCACCTTCGAATACTTCCTTGCGCCGCCTGACTGAAACGCAGGTGAGAAGTGCAAAGTTTGTTCCTTCTACCATTTATGGCACTTTCAAGGTTATGAACCTGAAAGCTACCAATCAGTCTAAGATTCCTTCTTTCAAGTCCACCAGAAAGTTTGTTGGTGCGTTTGCTGATAAGAATCGTGTTCTGTCCGAGGAAGAGAAGGGTCTTGTCCCGCAGATTGGCGATGACTATATCTTGCCTAAGGAAGTTGTTGCCGTCTGCCATCTGATTGCCGAAACTCGTGGTTCTAAGCGCCCGATGACGAATGTCATGCTGCGCGGTGACCCGTCTGTCGGTAAGACTGCAGGTGCGCGTGCTATTGCCGCCGGTTTGGGTCTGCCGTACACCTTCATTACCTGCAATGCAGGCACTGAGATGTACAACTTCATTGGCGACATGATGCCTGTCGATTCGTCTGCAACTTCTGAGAGCATCAATGCCGAGTTGTTCAAGAACCTGCCGAGCGCCACCGATATCAGCATTGACCCTGTGAACGCATATATGGCTATCACGGGCGTTTCTAAGCCGGATGCTACCGAGGCTGAGTGCATGACAGAACTGTTCCGCAAGCAGCTGAGCCTCTGTGCGGATGCCTGCAAGAACGGCTTCAAGTATGTAGAGAGCCCTCTGGTTCGCGCCATCCGTAACGGTTGGGTCTGCGAGTTGCAGGAACCGTCTCTGATTACTCGTCCTGCTGTTATGCCCGGCCTGAACGGTCTGCTCGATGAGACTGGCTGCGTGGTGCTGCCGACAGGTGAGATGCTGCATCGTCATCCTGACTGTATCATCATTTCTACGCTGAACATCGACCTGGAAGGTTGCCGGCCTTTGAACCAGTCGTTCATTGACCGCCACCACATCATCATGGATATGGTCACGCCCTCTGAGGCTGTTATCGAGAGCCGTATTCGCGGCATGACCGGATGCGATGATACCGTACCTTTGAAGCAGATGATTGCCTTCGTCAAGGAAATCGCTGAAATCTGTGCAAGGTTCGGTGCCACCGATGGCAACGTGAACTCTATGCGTTCGCTTGCCAACTGGGTGCAGGCCGGTTCTATCACTGGCAACTATGCAACTGCAGCTACCTGGACGGTCATCAGCGGTGCCACATCTGATTTGGCTACCCGCGAAGAACTTGTTCGCAAGCTGGCAAACTATCAGTTCTAATCATCTCATAAGGCCTCGCTGTTCGTCAGCGGGGCTATTTTTTGTGCGGGGAAAAGAGCAATATGCAACTTCGCTAAATAGGTATTTAGCGAAATATAGGGGAGCTTATAGGACTCTTGCCGATTCTATAGACGATGCAGCGTCCATTGCATACACAGCTGCGGTCAACCAGCGAAATTGCGCTTGTAAGCGCTCGAGAACGAACAACGACATACAGACATCTTGTTGCGAACAAACTGTACAACACAAACCATTCTGTACGCGATGTATTGCTGCATCAGCATCCGATTGACTGTTGGTGTTACCGCCACTGATACGCTGCTCGACCTCGAACCGATGCTGCTAACGGTCAGCACAGACCTACAGGCTCGCGGCGTATTGATACGCGGCAGCTTAGTCCAGAACGGAATTGTGTCAGAGTACAAGTATCATAGGCCGAAACTAATCACTGCAGCTTTCGGGTATCAGCTGTTTCCCTGCCGCTTCTCGTAATTCAGTATTTTCTTAAAAACTCGCGTTCGTGTTGCTGTGAACTTCCATTATGCAACTTAGTTACAAAATTCACAAAGCATCTGTTAAAAGGTCCACATCGAAAGACTGTATAGGTTGCCAGTCCCCTACCCTTCTCGAAAAAATGTCGCACCCTTTTTGTTGGTATCCCCTTTCACACAAAAAAAGAGACAGACGCTTTTCCAGAATCTCTGGAATCGTATCTGTCTCTTTTATTGTTTATTGGGCGCTTGCTCTCACAGCCACGGAAACGCGCTTCTGCGGGCTTCTTGTCTGCACGAGGGTCCTTATACTCCCAAGCGTCAGAGGGCTTGTCTGCACCCTTCCATGCCCCGTCTGTGACTGAGCATTATCACTGCCACGCAATTGGTTCTCTTCTTGCGAGTTCAGGAGCGTTTAAAAGGAGTGCCAGGATTGCAAACCGATAGGTCACAATTTCTCCGCAATCCATAGCAATACGGATATCCTGCGCATACACGACTTCGTTGAGGACCTTAATTTCATCGTCTGTTAAATAGAAGGAAATCTGCTTGTTGTTGGCTACCTTTGTACCGCGTTTGCGAGCCTGGTCGGGCATATATGCAATGACTTCCTTGGCATTCGGGAGAACATAGACGGGGTCACTCCCCTCCCCTGCTGTTTCGTTTTCCTCGAACTCAGCAGAATCTCGGGTTATGATATGCCCCTTCCCTGCCCTGCTCACTTTTTCGATTTCCTCACGCAGGACCCGATTCGCAATGGTGCCAACGCGCAATCCCTCATAGATTGCCTGCAACTCGAAGCATTCAGAGATTTCCGGTCGAAAGCGTACGAGGATTCTTGTCTTGTCGTTTTCCATCGATGCCGCTCGCCTCATTCGATAGACTCAATCTTCTCTTTGAGTTTTGTTGCGATATCGATGACCTCATTCAAGGCTGCAATGTCAGCTTCACGGGATTCCTTAGAAACGCCACGAAGAGCCTTGACAAAGTTTCTGCTGGTATATGCCTGCTGCAGTTTCTTCACCATGCGCGGAGTAGCTTTCTGGATGATGCTGGTATTATTCTCGGCAACATCCCGTTCCTTCTTCACCAAATCCCGAGCAGCCTCTCTCTGACCGGCATGCTCAATGGCTGCTACTTCTTCGGCAGAGCCGGACTCTTTTGCCTTGCCGTATTCCTCTGCCTTTGCTTTCAGGTCATTGATGTTTTCATCAAAATACTGCAAAGCTTTTTCATAGGCAGCTTCATAGTCTTTTGATGTCCCCTGCCGCTGTACATCAAACAGGTATTCACGGAAAGTGTCGTGCAGGGTATCGCGCATCACTTCGATGTGGTTCTTCCCTGCACCCTCGGAGTCATCACCATAGCAGTTTATGTTACTTAATGCAACAAAGCGTTTGGCAATCTCTTCCTGCTTATCGTCCTCAAAGCGCAGATAGGTCTCACACTCGCTACGGGTCAGAATTTTCGCGTTAAGAAGCTCCTTCAAATCACCTTTCAGCTTATCCTCAATACGTGCATCACGCTCGATGGTACGAGGATTGACGGAACTCACGGTCTTGGTTGCTCCGAGCGCCTCTTCCCTGCTCATATTGTAAGGAGCCTGCTGCAGGCAGTTGATGAACTCAGCGATTGCCTGACGGCGAACAGCCTCATCGCCGAAGCCGCCGCGAACTTGAAGGTTCGCGCTATAGAGGAGAACTTTCTTCTCATTTGCGGTAAGAGGCGTGGTAATCACATTGCAGTTGCGTACCACATTCCAAGAGGAATCCCCCTGCTCTTCCAGATACTTCAGAGCGCGGAAACGGCGTTCACCGGAAAGAAGAACATAAACCTCTCTCCCCTCTTCCTCAGTCGGGAAGACTACAAGGTTGTGCATCAGACCATTGCGCTTGATATCTTCTGACAGGATTCGGATATCATCTTCCTCGTCCAGATTACGGAAAATCTCGTTATCGGGGTTCGTGCGGATATTCGAGAGAGCAATATCCTTGTTTGCGTACTCGACCTTATGCTGTGCCGAGAACAGTGAGTTATAGAAAGCACCAGCGTCGTTGCTATTTACCTGTTTCAGAGCATTGATGTCCGGAAGCTTCGGCGTTGCCTTCGTCCCCTTCTTCTTTGTTAGAGCCATCTTATTTCACCTCCAGCTTCGCAAGACGCTCTTTGAGTTCTTTGTATGTCTGCTTATAAGCAATGGATACTGGCTGCTTAGCAGCGGAGAAGCATACCGGCTGGTGGTTGGTTACAGCCATACCGACAGAAAGGCTATGGGGAATCTCAGACTTAAACAGAGAGGAACCCAAAACCTCCTGGCACTGCGCACGAATCAGACGAGTCGCAGCAGCCTTCTTCATGACAGAAGTAAGCAGCACCCCTACCCCCTTCAGACGGCTTCCCGGCGTATTGCACAGCTCGTTGCAGAGCGCAAAGGTTCGGAAAGCGGATTCCTGAGAGTTTGCTTCACACATGGTAGGAATCAAAACATAATCCGCCGCGTTGATAGCATTCGTCAAAAGCAGAGAGTCGCGGGTCGGCTGGGTATCAATGAGGATATAATCGTACTCATCGCGGACCTGACTCAGAAAATAGTACAGGAAATCAGCAATGCTGGCAATCTGCTTAGAACTGTCCTTCTTTGCAATGATGGTAGCATCCTCAAACAGTTCCGGCATTCTCTGGTTGATGCGAGGTGTCTGAGAACTGGCAGGAATCATCTGGACATTATCGCCGTATTCTGTCTCCGTGATATAATCCTTAGTATTGGTATAACGAAAACCAGTGAACATGTCGTATAGAGCCTTGCCGTCATACATGCCGCCAGCAATCTCGCCCTGACCGTCACTCAGCGCACTGGTCAGGTTGCCCTGCGGGTCTGTGTCGATGCAGAGAACTCTCTTGCCGTCCTCCCCCATCAGATATGCCAGATTGGAGGCTGTGACGGTTTTGCCCGTGCCGCCTTTCTCGATGGCGATTGTGATAATCTTTGCAGCCATTTCATTTACCTCGTTTTGCGTAAGACTTGCGTACATGTTGCTGTGATTCGCACTTATGTCGTTTCCGTTCTGAATGCAGAAGTGTCAAAGACTCCGGTCTGTGTTGCTATAAATCCGCAGAAAGTTGTTTTCAGCTGTCTCTCCCCTCTTTCGACTTGCGTACATGTTGCTATGCTCTTAAATTTCAGAGAAAAGCCATCAAGGAGAAAAGTCTGGGATAAAATGCGACAACACTCAATGTCTTAATTATAACATGCAAAGAAGTAAAGTCAACACGATTCCTGCCGATTTGAAATATTAAATTTGCGACAAGAAATCTCAAAGACTTGCGTTCGTGTTGCTGTGATTTATTTTCTGCAAAAGAAATAGCCCGCCAATCGGCGGGCTATCATCATACATCATCGAACATCGCGAGGTAGTTCGTTTTAGGTGCTGTGCCGGATTCGAGTGCTGCAAGGCTTTGCTCGCCGAAAGCAATCGTTGCGGCAGAGTTCTCTACAAGGTCGTTGAAAATCACCTTACGGTAATAATGTGCGCTCTTGGTTCCCCCGTCCGCTTCCAGCATGTGTTTGTACTTCGAGCATATTCCAAAAGCCCAAGTCTTCAAACCGTTGTTGTCTTTGATAATTCGGTTCAGCGCAACAAGAGCTTCTTCTGCCTGGTCCTGATTCTTGGTATTGGTCAGGATTCGCCCGAGAATCGTAAAGACATCATTGAAGATGTTTCGTTCCTTAGCGGACAGTTTCTCTTCGTAATCCTGGTACTGTGCTTTTGCCTTTACTTCGTTTCGGGCAAGGCGGTAACTCATACCGAGCACAGAATCAGACAACGGCAGATTGTACTGTTCGAGCGTCTCATCGCTTACTACGCGGCGGGCTTTACGAGGTTTTCTGGCAACCTCGCTCTCGAAGTTCTGATGCTCTTCGTGGAAGGCTCTAACCTTCTTCATCTCTTCAGCGTTTTTATACTTGATGAAGATATAAAGATACTCGTATTTGCGAACGCCGCGTTTTCTTACAGGTACATAGTCGAACCAGAGGTCCGTCATCTCATTGATTTCGTTCTTTACGGGAGCCAGAACATTCTTCTCGAAATCAGAGAACACCTTATATTTCTCCGCAACTGTCTTTTCACGGCTGAACTTTGGTTCGCTGCTCGTATCGTTTTTAGTCTTTTTGCGGTTCTGGCTTCTATTGATTTCATCCTTGGACGGCATTGAGAGCATTCCCTTAAATTCCTCAATGTCGAACATCTTGTACTTGTAACCAACGAGTTCGCTACGTTTGTCCGGGAACTTGCGCAGGATTTCCTCGGTTACCGGCTCGAAAATCAAACCGTTATTATACGAGTAATCCCGGTTTCCATTATCGTAGGAAAGGATAATCTCGTAAATACGCATCGAATAGGTGCTCTGCATCATCAGAAGATATTCGATGCTATAGGAAGTATAGTTGCTGGTCAGCTGCGCAATGTCCCGCCAGATATCCGGATTGAAGCGCATCTTGATGGTCTTTTCCTTGAAGTTTACAATAGAACCCTTGCTGACCCAAGAAACTGACTTGATGGCGTCCGGACCATCCGGCACCCAGAAGGTTCGGTTCTCGAGGTTCTCAACCGTTTGCTGCAGATGCGGACGGTATCCGGTGCGCATCATATTAACGCCAGTCAGTTTCGAGAATTCCTGAAATGTGATGGTATAGTATTTCGATGCATCCAAATCGCTCTTTTGGTCGATTTTAGAAAGCAGCATAAAAAGAATCTTCTGCTCATTACGCGGCAAAGAATACTTCGTCTTCTGAATCAGTTCATTGCTCTTCGTGATGTAGGAGCCGAACGGCGGTTTAGTCGAATCCTGTCGCAGCAGCGCTCTGGTCTTTGCAGAAGCCTCTTCTTGGCTCATGACCTCGCCGACAACGACTTCGGTATCCTCGTTCTGTATGATATTATCATCAGTTTTCTTCATGGTATCGCTAGAGACAGCGCTTTCAGCAGCCTCGGCCTTTCTGCAAGAATATTGTCAGCATCCTACTGGTGATGTGCTATTTTGTGAAATGGTTACACTTATGACATTATAAATCATTTTACACTATATGTCAGGAAAAGTCAACTGAGATAGTTTAGACAGAGATTTTTTTCATTTGTTTTTCTCGCTTAGAAATTATTAGATTATTCTCTTATAGCTTATAGTTTATTTATTAAGTAGAAACGGAGGTTATTTTGCTTTTCGACAGAGATTGTTTTGCACTACGGAAGAGATTCTTTTGCGTTTCAACAGAGGTTGTTTGTCAGATAAAAGGAGGTTCCTTTTTCAAAAGCTTAGAAAATAATCTCTGTTTACGCGAAAGAAACCTCCGTTTGGCCGTTCAGGCAGGCAAGTGCCGTGATAGGGGAGGGTAATGTCCAGCAGGGACGCTCTCTTCCTGAGAGAATAACAGGAAAGATGCAGCAGAACAGAACTATTATGTAGTTCTATTATACGAGATGAGCACTGAAATGACAAGAAAGCGGGAAAGAGAGCGGGGATTTCAGAAAAATTGCGTTAATTATCTCTGGTAAGGTAACGCCCGAACCGATTCAGATGCCACTCTAAGGGGAAACCGTATCCGGCAGCTTAGAAAAATAATCGCGTAAAGAACCTCCGGTTTAAGGAAGCGTGCGTTCTTTCTCCGTTCTGGAATTTGTTGCGTTAAAAACCTCGGGCTAGATGATGCCATCAGGACCCGGTGCTGGCTCTGAAAAGCGATGCGTTTTGGGAGCGGCAGAAATTTGTCGCGTTAATTATCTCTGGTATGGGACATGCCTGTGTATCAGGCGTTCTCAGAAATTATCGCGTTAATAATCTCGTGGTCTACGTTGAAAACCGACAGCATCAGCCGGACAGAACCAGAAGGTATGGCGTGTAAACAATCTCCGTTTTGAGGACAGCGGGGGAGTGGTATCAACGACAGTTGATGATGGCTTGACCTAAGTGAATGAGCCAGTGATAGACCGGTTTGATGCACGCTTAAAAATAATCGCAATAGCAATACAAGAAATCTCTGTTTACAGTGATGGCATGTACAAAACATGTTCAGTCTGTAGAAATTGTGCTTCAAATAACAATGTGTATAAGAAAATTTGCGTTATTTGTGATGTAGAAACCTCTTGCAGCTTGATTTGTGAAACCGATTTGTATAATTGGAAAGAGATATAACTATCTGTATATGTGATTCACATAAAAATAAGAACATGAAAAGAGGTAAAAAGAGTTTTTTATCGAGAAAAATTCATATTGCACACACTTGATAAAAAGAACGGTAATGCGTTTATTATAAAACGAGATTAGCGCAGCAACGCTGCTTATTGCGGAGAAGAATAACGCGATTTTTTCGAGTATTACAAGAAGTATTTGCAGAAATGTGCTGAGTATTCCAACAAACTCATTGAAAAGCCTTTGGCTTTCAGGCAAAGGTGCAAGAAAACAGGTGAAATTGCTGTCCGGTCTGTATATTTTAATACATACTATACAATATGGATTGATATTTGATAATTATTGTCGCGTTAATTATCTCTGTTTATCCATGTAAGGCAGTAGCAGGATAGATGTCGTTACTTGTAACCGGTGTTTGCGCATTTTGGGAGAATCAGGGAGTAAGCCAGCGACTTGAGAGTTCCTGAAAATTATCGCGTTAATAATCTCTGCTATCTGGATGCCAAAGGGGAGTCCTGTAAAGATGAGGAACTTCAAAAATTGCGAAAAGAAACTCCCTTTATGGAATCTATGAGGATAGCTGCCGGAAAACAGCAGGGAAGGGACTAGGCAAAAAGTCGCGTTAAACACCTCGGGTTAGTGCAGCCGTAGCAAACCATTCTGCAAATTTGTCGCGTTAAAAACCTCGGGTATAGGTTAGGTGCGATGTCTTCTTGCAGCGGAGAAGGGGACTGGATGGTAAAATTATCGCGTTAATAATCTCAGGGTAGTGTGCTTGTAATCGTCCAGAACGGAAAACTGGATAGGGCAGGCATCAGAATTGTCGCGTTAAGTATCTCCGTTTACAGGAAAAGCATCTCAAAAATAATCGCGTTAATTATCTCTGGTTGAGTGCGTGGGCGATGGCGAGTTGTATCAGTGAGTTCTAAACAGAATAGCAACAATGACTATAGCAACAGGGTATATAAATAAAATGTGAAACAGCAACATGTACCGAAGTCTTGTCGAAAAGTGAAACTATTGTCGCGAGGTAAGCCAAAATATGTACAAACTAAGAACAAACGGCAATCATGGTTGTACTGAATACACATTCATGGTAAAATATAAGATGAAAAGAAAATGTAGTCGAAATGGTAATTTGAGATGCAGCTGACAGAGAAGTGGCTGAAAGAGACGCTGGAAAGGAACCCTCAGTTGAAAGTCAATGTACAGGGCGGACGAAACAGCGAGCTCGAACAGCCGAAAGAAGTAGAGAAAACGAAAACAAAATACGGAAACCATCGGGTGTATCTGTACGAGGATGAATATGTCTCGGGAGACAAGTACATCTCAGGGCACGGCAAGCTGGTAGCAGTATTTGATTCCACGAAAGAGTATTGCCGATGGCTAGATTTACAGCTGATGGAAAAAGCCGGGACAATCTCAAATCTTGAACGCCAGAAAGAACTCGTCATCCAAGACGCATTCGTGTACGAAAAGAAGCGCGTACAGCGAATCGTGTACAAGGCTGACTTCTGTTATCTGGATGCGCAGGGTAAAACGATAGTCGAAGATGTGAAAGGCTTCGATTCAAAGTCCGGCAAGTACATGCAGACCGAGGCGTTTCGGTTGAAGTGGAAACTCCTGAAAGCAAAGTATCCAGAATACCATTTCGTGTTAGTGTAGAGTGAGAGTCATGGTCCAGAATTTTGAAAATCAGAATACGCAGGATGTTCTTCCGTTCAAGGGAAAAATCACAACGGTCATGTACTATGAGCCGGAGACAGGATTTGCTATCTTTAAAATCCGTCAAGAAGGGGAGACTAAAAGCAGCACTGCGAAAGGGTATGTGCCGAATCCGGTTGCGGGTGCGAAAATCTACTATAACGGGACTTGGAAAGAAGACCAGAAATTCGGTGGGTATTACATCGCCATCAGCAATTCGAAAATCGACTATGCGGGCGGCGGTAAAGACGCTATCATAGAGCTTCTGTCCAGCGACTTTGTACCGGGTGTGGGACCTACGGTTGCAAAGAAAATCGTTGACCATTTCGGAAAAGATGCACTGCGGGTGATTGAGCGGGAACCGGAACGGCTGAAAGAAATCTCCGGTATCGGTGTTAAGAGTGCAGACAGGATTCACGAAGGGTATATGCACATCGCAAACGACCAGGAACTGATTGCGCTCCTGCTGCCGTATCTCTCAATACAGAAAATAAACTCCGTTATCAAGAAATTCGGCACCGGGAAGATGGCGCTTGAAGAAATCAAGGAAAATCCGTATGTCCTGTACCAGAAATTCTCAGGTATCGGATTTGCTACGGCAGATAAAGTCGCGCTGGGCGGTTGTCAGATTGCGCGTGACGATATCCGGCGCGTGACGGCGATTCTCCTCTATGCTCTTGAAACGCAAGCACAGATGGCAGGCAATACCTTTATCTGGGTAGATGACATGTACCGTGTCGTCAAAGAAACGATGCGGAATGTTCTGCACGAAGTTGCGTTTCCTGACGAAGTGATACGGAAAGCAGCCACTATAGCTAGAGAAGACAGTCTAGTCGTTGTACAGGGGTCTAAGCCTACGGATGGCAGAAAACCGATGTTCTGCATGTACCTGTACAAATACTGGTTTTATGAGTGCGACATCGCGTATCTCTGTACTATGATTCACACGAGTTCGAATTCTACCTACGGTCTTGTGGACAGTCAGGATTTGGACGCTGCCATCGAAATCATCGAAGCGGAAGACGGTTTCTCGCTGGACGACACGCAGAAAAACGCGGTTCGGACAGTGTTTGGCTCTGATATCAAGAATGTGACCGTGATTACCGGTGGTCCCGGCAGCGGTAAGACGACCATCATCAAGACCATTATCAAGACCTGGCAGATTGCGAGAGGGCTGAGATACAACGAGGAAAGCATTTTGCTCTGTGCGCCTACGGGTCGTGCTTCTGCAAGAATGAGAGAAGCTACGGAGCATCCCGCATCCACGATTCAGTCGGCATATTATTCCATGCATGGGGACTGTGAAGCAAGCATCATTGTGGTGGATGAGTTCTCGATGTGCAATCTGGAAACGGCGCACATGGTATTTGAACTCGCTTCACACGGCTGCAAACTCGTTATTGTAGGTGACCCGGACCAGCTTCCTGCCATCGGTGCCGGTAATGTGCTGCGTGACCTTATCCAGAGCGGGGTCGTTAATGTATGTAAGCTATCTTCCTGCCACCGCAATGTGGGGTCTATTGTAGAGAACGCTATTCATATCAATACCGGTGAAACGACAGAGACCTTCAAGCAGGATGAACAGTTTGCGTTGATTCCCGCAAATGGTAAAGAGATGCGGAACATTGCATTGAGCAACTATTTCGCGTATGTAGAGAAGTACGGCGAACAGGTCACGGAAAAGAACGCCGATACCGCAGAGGTATATGAGGAAGGTATCAAGCAGGTATGTCTTCTGACTCCTACGAAGAAAAAAGGATGCGGGTCACTTTCGGCAACTGATATGAACCTTCTGATTCGTGATGAACTCAATCCCGCCACCGATGCGAACAGCTGGTTTTTCTCCAATTTCAAGAAGAAGGCTAAACCTGAACAGGGATTCGAGTACCGGCTCGGCGACCGCGTGATGCTCTGCAAGAACCACAAGAACAGCTTCGTCAACGGTGATATGGGTTTCATCGTTGATTATCAGGAAAAGGCACTTGACCCGAATACAAGTGGTACAATTCATCACGCTTATACAATTCGTTTTGATAACCCGTGCGATGTAGAAGGGCGCGTCTACACGATGCTGGTAAGCAGAAAGACTTTACAGTCGGAGTTCTCGCTCGCATACGCTATGACCGTTCATAAATCGCAGGGCTCTGAGTTTAAGGCGGTTGTGATTGGCTTTGAAAAAAGCTGGGCACGACTGCTGCAGAGAAACCTTTTATATACGGCTGTCACGAGAGCTAAGAAGGAATGCAGGATTATCGGTGAGATGAAGACGGTCGATGAGGCTATTCTCACGAACGACATCGAGTATCGCAATACTCTGCTGGAAAGCAGATTGACGCATTTCGACAGAGAACGGTATGAGACCATCCATAATAGGAATGTAGAGGACGACGACTCTGATTGGAGGGACAATGATGACTGAGACTATGCAGTTGACGGATATCGGAATTACGCCGCGTAAAGCATCTCAGTTTGCTGCGAAAGGTATCTGTACTGTACAGGACCTGCTCATGTTCTATCCCACCAAATACCTCGATTTCAGAAACCCTATCAGCCTCGCGGACGGAAAGCAGTATGCGGGACAACATGTGGCGGTCAGGGGACAGGTAGTTAGTACCAGAGTCATCAACGGAAAGCACTTCATGCTCCGTCTCTCGGACGGCAATAACTTTTGCTCGGTGTTTTGGTTCAATCAGTCGTATCGTGCCAGACAGTTTAGTGTCGGGCAGATGCTGGCGGTAGGCGGTATCGCAAGCTGGAGCGACGAGTACAAGAGTCTGACGATATCGGCACCGGATTTTGTGTCGTGCGATTTGCAGACAGCGTTTTGCATCAAGCCGATATACCGGAAAATCAAGGGCATGTCGGACGAATATCTTCTGGATGCGATTGCACTGGCATTACCCTATATCCGTAAATGTGTCTCGGACCCTCTTACTGAGGAGCAGAGAAACGCACTGAGAGTTCCGGAACTTGCCCGTTGTGTGCGGATGGCACATGCGCCGCAGGACGAAACCGATATCATGCTTTCAAGACGCCGCCGAGCCGTGGATGTATTGTATCCGTTCTGCTACGGTCTGGAAGTAAAGAAGGCAGAAGCTGCAAAAGTATCTCCGTTTAGAATCAAAAACGCAGCGGCTGTCGTCAGGAAAGCCCAGAGCGAATTGCCGTTTGCGCTGACGGAAGACCAGAATAAGGCAGTACGCCATGTTCTGGAAGAGATGCAACTGGGAAACCGTGTGGATGCTCTCGTTCAGGGTGATGTCGGTTGCGGCAAAACTGTCGTAGCGCAAATCGCAGCACTCGGTATGGCTATGAACGGATATCAGTGTGCGGTAATGTGTCCGACGCTTGTACTGGCCGGACAGCACTATGATGATTTTACGAATTTCCTCGCAAAGTTCGGGTACACTGCCGTGTTCCTGCACGGCGGCATGAAAGTCCGGGAAGAGAAGGCAGCACTTGCGAAAATCGCTTCGGGTGAGGCGAATGTTGTGGTCGGTACACATTCTATCTTTTCCGATAAGGTCAAGTTCAAAAAACTGGGTCTTACGATTGTGGACGAGGAGCACCGATTCGGCGTAGAGCAGCGTGAGGGTCTCAAACAGAAGGCAAAGGAAGGCGTTCATAATATCAGTATGAGCGCTACACCTATCCCGCGAACACTGGCAACTACGCTGTACGGGGAAGGCACTGAAATCGTCAACATCCATACGATGCCTGCCGGGCGCAAACCCGTCAAGACTATTGTCTGGTCGAACGAGAATACCTGCATGGAATCCGTATATAAGCAAATCAAGCAGGGACATCAGTGCTATGTTATCTGCCCACTAATTGAGGATTCCGATGCCGAAACTTTGGCTGGCGTGGAATCGGTCGAGACGACCGCACAGAATCTTAAAGCTTGGTTTGCAAAGTATCCCGGCGTTCGCATCGAGGCTATCTCCGGGGACATGAAAGCTAAGGATGTGCAGGCTGGCATCGATAAGTTCGCAGCAGGCAGCGCCGATATCCTAATTTCTACAACGATTGTAGAGGTCGGCGTCAATGTTCCGAACTCGACCGTAATCGTCATCAAAAACGCCGAGCGGTTCGGATTGGCACAGCTGCATCAGCTTCGCGGTCGTGTCGGGCGCAGCAGCTTTCAAAGTTATTGCGTACTCCTGTCTCAGGACAAGGAAAACGAACGCCTTCAAACGATGGCAGCGACAACGGACGGTTTCAAGATTGCAGAGAAAGACCTTGAACTGCGCGGCACCGGACAGATTCTCGGCGTGAAACAGAGCGGCAAAGATATGTACATGGAAACGATGCTGAAATATCCGAAGCTGTATAAGGAAATCCGGACTCAGGCTTCCAAGGATGTTTTGCTCGCTGCGAAAAAATCTTGACCGCGCTTGCGAACGGCAGATAATAAGGATAGGACTTACCATAAATTTGGCATTACCGGTTGGTGATGCCAAGTTTTTCAGGTAAAGTCATGGTTGTATTAAATACACGTTATTTATCGGAGGAAGAATATGCAATTATTTAATACGAAGAAACCGGCAGCTGATACCGCTGCGCTGGATGCCGCAGAGGAACACAAGCAGAGTATCGGCGACCAGGTGATGGAAGCATTGGGTGTCGGGGATGGTGCTGAGGAGCGGATGCATCCTGAGGAAGACACCGAAATCATGATGCCGAAGAAAAACCAGAGTCAGTTGGCGGCTGAGGAGATGATGAAGCAGCATGAGAGCATCTGTGTGATTTCCCCGGATGCCGTCATCAATGGTGGTATCGAAGTGAAGGACGCCGTCATGGTGGCGGGGCGCGTGATGGGTGATATCGTGGCAGCTATCGTCACCTGTGTCGGAGAGCAGTGCTACGTTGAAGGCAATGTGAAATGCGCCGAGTTGCAGATGCACGGCGGCAAAATCAAGGGAAACATTGAGGCAGATACGAAGGCTGTCGTCAATGGTGCCATCGAAGGCAATATCACCTGTAAGGAAGATGTGTTCGGGGAACATGCAGCGGTCATCGGTGAGTATATCCGGTGCGGGGTCCTGACGGTCGAGCCGGGTGCCAGAATCGCTGCAAAAATCGAGATGACAAAGCCCGGCGACAAGGAAGAGCGTGAGGCAGAAAAGCCTCTGGTTCACTACGATGTCCCGGGCACGGATGCCGTTAAGCCGGGTGACAAGAATTACCCGAAAATCGAGAAATACATGGATAAGCCCAAGAACGACGATAACAAAGCAAAGCACTAAGCGGCTTTCCAACAAGAGGTAGATAAAACATTGAATAAGCTGAAAGCTATCTGGAAAATTGAAGAACTGCGAGGGAAAATCCTCGTAACGCTTCTTCTGCTCTTGGCGTTCCGGCTCGGCTGCTGCCTTCCGGTTCCGTTCGTGTCGAATACCGCTCTGGATGCGATGTTCTCGAACAACAGTATCTTCGGGTACATGAACATGCTCTCCGGCGGTGCGCTTTCGAGAAGTGCGTTCTTTGCGCTCGGCGTGAGCCCGTATATCAACGCATCCATCATCACGCAGCTGTTGTGTGTGGCGCTTCCCAGCTGGGAAGCCTTGCAGAAGGAAACGACCGGCAAGGATAAACTGGATGAATACACAAAGCGAATCGCTCTTGCGATGGCAGTTGTGATGAGTGTCGGGTACTATTTCGTTCTCCGCAATTACGGTGCCTTGAAGTACACGGCTGGTAAGAGTGGTATCTTTGCAGCCATTGTCATCATCGCAACCTTCCTCGCCGGGTCTCAGATTTCCGTCTGGCTTGGCGGACGAATCGATGAATACGGTATCGGAAACGGTGTGTCACTGCTGATTTTTGCCGGTATCGTATCACGGTGGAGCGATATCAACTCTATCGTTACGAATGTCGTCGGCAAGGTCAAGGTGGGGGAATGGCTCTATTCTCTCATTGGGATTCTGACAGCAGTCGCTATGCTCGCGGCAGTGTGGTTCGTGACCTACAGTGATGGAGCAGAGCGCAGAGTACCGGTCCAGTACGCAGCCAGAACGCAGCGGGTACGTCCGGCAGCATCCTATATTCCCATCAAGCTGCTGATGAGCGGCGTTATGCCTATCATCTTCGCTGGCGTTATCATGAGCCTTCCCGCAACGCTGGATATGTTCATTGATGCCACGAAGCATCAGAGACTGCACGCGGTATTGTCGGTGTTCACGACCGAAAGCTGGCTGTATTGCCTTCTGTATGTATTGCTGATTGCAGCGTTCAACTTCTTCTATATCGAGATTCAGTTTGATGCCGTATCGATGGCGGGAAGCCTTCGCAAGCAGGGCGGCACGATTCCCGGTATTCGCCCGGGAACGCCTACTACGGATATGCTCAATAAGACGCTTCATCGTATGGCACTTACCGGTTCCTTCTATCTGGCAGCGATTGCCTTGACGCCTATGGTGTTCAGTGCCATGAGCGGGGTACGGATTTCTTTCGGCGGAACCAGTCTTATGATTCTGACGGGTGTGGCTCTCGAAGTTGTGAGAAGCATCGAGGGATACATGACGGTCCGGCACCATAAGGGTTTCTTGGAATAAGGAGAACGGTATGAGCATTATCGAGTTTATTATCGGCCTTTTGATTCTGGTAGCAAGTCTCTTGGCAAGTACATTCTGCTACTTCGTGAAGAACGAAAAGAGCGGCGTGAATGCGGCGCTTGGCGGTGCGAGTGATTTCATGGCTACGCGCCGGAATAACGATAACGGCAAACTGAATAAGGTCGTGGCAGTATCGGCATCGGTCATTGCGGTGCTGATTCTCGCCTTGACCGTATACGGTGCTCATTTCTAAGGGGGGGACAGTGATGGAAAAAGCTAAAGAGAAAATCAAGGCTCGGGACATTCCTGCGAAAGTCCTGAATCTGATTCATCCGTCGAGCGTGACCTGGTTGAGTGGTGCCGAAACTACGAAACGGACCGGCGTGATTCTGGCTGTGGTTGCGGCAACCTCTCTGTTCATGGTAGCGGCTGATACATTGTTCGGTGCGCTGTTGAAATTGATTGTATGAGGTGTGGTATGAAAGTAAAAGTGATGATGGCGACGACTCTTGCCGCGCTGGTCATGTTGTCAGGATGCGGCTCGGCTCCGGCAGCATCGTCTGAGGTAGAGACATATTCGAGCGCAATGCAGCTGGTGACCTTGACTGATGATGAGATGCTGGCATCTATTCAGGAAGCGGCAAAGGAGTTGCAGAAAAACATCAACAAAACCGATGAGACGGCGAAAGTCGATGTAGAAGTTGATAAGGACGGCAAATGCATCGTGTATGCGTCCGGACGCGATGAGAACGGCAACGCTACTACGCGGCAGGAACTGTGCAAAGCCGATACCATCAAGGATATGTTCGAAATTTTCTATGACAATGATTGGGTTGACAGCAACGGCAATGTCAACATCAATACCGTTGGCTGATGCCGTTGTAAGGAGACTAATACCATGAAACGAATCATTGTATGTCTGCTGACGGGGTTGCTGGCCGTCGGTATGATGGCGGGATGCAGTAAAAAGCTGACCCCGGAAGAACAGGCGGCTTCGGAAGCAGCAGTATTGGCACAGCAGTTGCAGGAAGAGGAGACCCAGACTGGTCTTAAACGCCTTATCAGCAATAACCTCACGGAATACGAACAGCCGTTCTATGATTTCGTGGACAGCTTGCAGAAGGGTGATGCCGCCGCGGCTGCAAAAGCACTCGGCGTTCCGAATACTTTCGGAGATAAGCTGCAAAGCTGGGTCATCGTGAATAACTACGAGACTTTCCAGAAAGCAGAGATGAAATCCATCTGCCTGAACTCCGCCAAGGACGGTGCTTCTGCCGTTCTGAACATCTACATGAAATCGCCCAAGGATGTCACCACCGATACGCAGCCTGATTATACGATGAATGTCGATTATGTGAATGGGGCTTGGGCACTGACACCTCCGACCGGTGTCATCAAGGACTATGAGTTCTCGGCACCTACGAACAAGGTCACCTTTGAGGGCACTGACCTTTCCTCCTATGCAGCAAAGAGCGCTGCTACGGGTGAGTGGATGGTAACACTGCCCCGGGCTCTTGACCTCGAAAGCAATTCCACCTATGTCATCACCAATGATATGGGCGACTATAACGGGCATGTCTATGATGTGACCTCTGATGGCACGGTAAAGCATATCCTGCTCGCAGACCTCGATGTTGATACGAAAGCGACATACCAGGCAAAGCTGGAAGCCGTTCTGAAAGAATCTTACCGGCTTCTGTCTATCGGGGCAGGGGAGACGGACTTCTCGAATGTCCTGCTCGATTCCAACGAAATCGCGAAATGTGTTCCGACTCCGCTGGAAAACGAGGATGATGTGACGACCGCAGAGGAAAATGCCCGCAAAAAGGCTATCGGTGCTTCTGTAACGAATGTCTCCGTGACCCCCGACGATACGCTGGAAGGGTATCCTGACGCATATACCTACCGCCTTGACGGTAACGACGGTATCGTGATGGATGTGAAAATCAAGGTCAGCACCACGAACGGCGATGCCCGTGTGAAGGCTACTATCAATATGCGTCTTATCAATGGTGCTTGGAAAGTCGTGTCGATTGATTCCAGCAAAGACATCTTTACAGAACTCTCGGTGTTGGACCCCGAATGGTGATTTCATGGCAAGATACAAGATTCGACAGGATAGAAGGAATCGAAAGCCTTTGCCGGAATGCAGACTGACTCCGCAGGAATGGAATCAGTATTGGAAACAGTTGAATTCGGCGGTCGAGTCACAGGATGAAGAATGGATTTACAAGGCCAAAGCAATGGTCAAGGAACAAATCCGTTCTATCTACACAAATCGCTGCGACCGGGATGGGAAATGCGTGCTGTGCGCAGAGAAAGCCGGGTATTTCGGGCTTTGCAAGAAGTGCTGGCGGTCTTTGATGAACAACGCGATACTCCGGTCACAGGGACATACAAGGGTTGAACAGCAGGAACGCAGTGAGAAACCCTGTATTGTATGCGGTGCAAGTCCAATCCTATGCCGTGGCGTGTGCAGTAAGTGCTACAGTTCGATGCGGGCGCATAAGTTCACAACGCCGGAACAGCTGCTCGAATACAAGGAAACCAAGAAAAAGCGCAAAGAACAGTAAAGGAGGGTATTTTTATGATTGGTAATGAGTTGGGTCCCGAATTCAAGTCGTGTTTCACGAACCATAGACGCAGTGAATACGGCGAGAATTTCACGGTGGATATGGTGAAGAAGATGTGCTATGAGGATGCGCGGCTTATTCCGTATCTTCTGAACAGCAAAGCGTTTATGAAATGGGTCAAGGATGTCAGGAAGTTCTCTGAGGGCAACAGCATTCTCGCCGATACGATTCTCGGCATGACCGACTGCTATGCAGAATATCTGACTCGCAAAATCGGGAAAACCTGCGCCACAAAGCGTATGCAGCAGTATACCCGGACACTGAATTCCTGTCTGAAAAACTCCTTTGTCCCGTTTGTGCCGAAAGTTGCCTTCAAGCCGTTCGCGGCAAAAGCAGTTGCATCGACATTCGATATCTCGTCATTCATTGTGGATGTAGATGCCGAGAAAAATTCTGCAAAAAAATCTCCGGATACTCTGAAAAACCCGCTTCTCACCGCATAAAGGGACTTGCCCGTTTGTGCGAACCCCGTACAATAGAGATTGTACGATTGATACCAGACACTCATTACCATTCATAAACCCGAAACCGGGCAGATTCTCGAAAGAGAGTCTGCCTTTTATTTTTGCGTGAAGGAGCGTAAACAATGTTCAGTGAAAGTCAGAAATTCTATCTTAAACGGTTGGCAGCATTGCATGATTTCAAAAACGGACGGAAAGCGGTGTATCTGCAGCAGAAAAGGGAAAAAACATGGGCGGCATATGATTTGCCAAACACAAGAGCGGTGGATGCGTCAGCGGGATTGCTGATGTATCACGGAAAACAGTACAAGGACCTCGAAGGTATCGTAGCGGATGTTCTTGACATCCATCAGGACGCGGGTGCTGTCATGTTCATCAACAACAGCAGAATCGCCAGTGGGTTGCCTGCGTTCGTCACCTTGGATAATGCCGAGGCCATGCGAAGCATTCCCGGGGACAAGGAGCACCGTCAGATTGTGAATGTCCGGGATTACCTGACGGTATATGGCATCGACTACGATGATGTGGATGTCATGCAGCCGGAACGGGCCTGGATGACGACGGAAGTTTCCCTCGAAGTACCCGACACGGCTTACGCAGACACCAGAACGGTTTGCGTTCCGGTAGAAGAAGACAGCGAGATGGGCGCATACTATGAGGCGCTCTTGGAGGCAGGTAGGAACCTGCTCATGGAAGACCACAGGAAAATCAAGTGGGGGGATATGAGCACGGCACCGGATGTCAAAACGCTGTTTCGTATCTGGGATGAGAAGCCGAACCTGGATATGACAGTTGGATTCATGGAACTTTCAGTCCCGGAAGAAGTCATGGGTAAAGGCAAAGCAGGGGATTATATGATGTCGGTCCGTGCGTCCGGCAGCAGAAATCCTTTCGGCACGATGGAGTATAAGGCAACGGTATCGCTGTTCCGGGACTGTTTCAGAATTGGGACTTTCGACTATCCTTTCCTCGACGACAATCTCAAATCTCTGACCGGCGATGCGGATGTATCGGAAAACTGGGCACGGCTGTTTGACTATGTCCGGTTCGCAAAACCTGTCGATGCTGCAAAAAATCAGCAAACCGGGCGTGTAATCGCTTGACGAGGTATGCGAACGGCATAAAATTAGAATTGTACGATAGATACCATTCACGAAAGGCATTCTATGCTCGTACAATTCACAATTTCGCTTTAAGGCGGACTTCCCATAACAGGGGAGCCCGCCTTTTTGCATTTCAAATCAGAAAAGGAGAAATTACTATGACTACGAAAGAAAAGTTTATCGAGATGGCAAAGAACATCACCCGTCCCGGCATCGATGAGATGATGGCATGGCTGGAAACAACGGATTTCTATGAGGCACCTGCAAGTACCAAATTCCATGGCTCTCAGGCAGGCGGCTTGTGCGCACACTCTATCACCGTTGCAAAGCGGTTGGTGGAGCTTGCAAACTTCTATGTGCCCGGCAAGTACACGATGGATGAACTCATGACGGTTTCGCTGTTTCATGATGTGTGCAAGGTTTCTACCTATTCGGTGGATATGCGCAATAGTAAGAACAGCGCCGGTAAGTGGGAGCAGGTTCCGTTTTATCGATTCGCACCAAAGGAGAGCGTGGGCGGCAACAATCACGGTACTCTTTCCTGCCAGCGTATTATGGAGCATGGCATCCGCCTCACACAGGAGGAATTCGGCGCTGTGAATAACCACATGGGCGTCACGAATCCTGCTGACGCGAGTGCTGTCTGGCAGTGCTATGAGATGTACACGCTGTCTTGGCTTCTGCATGTAGCGGATGAGGCGGCAACTGTCATCGACAAAATCTGATATCAACCAAAAGCCATCCCTGAATCATTGGGGATGGCTTTGATTTTAAAATTATAAAGGAGTAAATGTAATGAATCGTCTGGTTTATTTTGAACAGATAGCCGGAAGCGCAAGAAAATTTTACCTCATGACCGAAGATGATGGCGGCAGTACCTTTACTGCAAATTACGGCAGAATCGGCACTACGGGTAGCGTCAAGACCTATCCGATGAGTAAATGGCAGCATGTATATAACACGCGAATCCAACACGGATACACGGATAAGACCCGGGATTATCTCGCGGGGCGAACATCCATATCGCCAAAAACCAAGCCTGTAGATGGCATAAAATACAACATTACGGGTATGTGCAAAACCGTAAAACGACACCGCGTATACCGTATTGTAGCCACGAAGAATTTTGAGACAGTTGACGGGCGAATCGTCGAGAAGGGCGAACCCGGAGGCTGGATTGAAAGTGCGTTGAATCTCTCTCAGGACGGACGGTGCTGGATAGATGACGATGCTGTGGTTTTCGGGAACGGTGGTGTTACGGACAACGCTCTCGTTGCCGATGAAGTGATGTGTGAAGGCATTTTGCAGGATAACGCGATTGCTCGCGGAAAGGCTTGCATCGAGGATGGCGCAATCTGTCGTGATAATACGCTTGTCTGTGACAATGCGCTTGTCAAGGAAAATGCAATCGTTATGGATAACGCTACGGTTGCAGAGGATGCGATTGTCTGTAAAAATGCTGTTATCGGTGATGATGCCTATTACACATCGAGATTTACAAAGTTGTGATGACGGAGAATAAATCATGAAGAAAAAGAAGAAGCAGATGATTGTTGTGAATGTCAGTGAGGTAAAAACCCGCTCTGGCTGGAACGGCGTCAAACCCTACACACGTGTACAGACCCCGAAAACGGTATATAGCCGCAAGGGACGCAGAAAGGAAGAAAACGCATGAGTGCTTATGATAACAAGTATTGGAGTCACCGAATTGCGCAGTTGGCTGAAAAGGTTCCGGAAACGGATGACCTCTCATTCTTTGCCTCTGAGGCGTACCGCGATTTTACGGAACAGGGTGTTAAGGACCTGATTTGCGGGACCTGCACCTATCTTCGTACGCTCGGATACGACATAACCAAGGAGCAGGAGGAAGAACGCATCAATGATATGGTCGTCATGATGAGTACGGACGAGAATATGACCGCCTGTACGAACGGGGATTCTATGATTATCGGCGTAAACAGTTCGCTGGTAAAGTATTTCCCGAACCGTGAACTGCGTCATTATGCGATTCAGGGACTCCGCGTTCATGAGACCGCACATGTCCTGTTCACGGATTTCAAGACCATTGATATGTGGCAGGGTGCTCTCAGCAACGGTAACTGGTGGCCTGTAGTACCCGACCATGCGCAGGACCCGGACGGCGCGGAACTGACACAGGTTCTGAGCAAGAAAGAGTTCAGCAAATCCTTCGCTGCTATCGCTGGTCGGCTTCAAAACGCCATTGAGGATGGATTCATCGAGCGGGAAATCAAGGAAATGTACAAGGGTCTTGCGACTACGGAACTTTGCACCACCAACGATGCACAGCTCTCTATGGCAAGCACTTTCGGAGAATTCCTGAAAGCCGGGCGCAGTGCCTATTCCGCAATGTTCCAGCAGGTTTTGATGTATGCAAAGTACGACATCACAATGGTCGATGATATGCCGGAACAGTATTCCGACATTTTCGATGCGTGCATGGAAGTCGTTGACGATGTGAAGTGCGAGCGCGATGTTAAGAAGCGCCTTTGCGGTGTCAATGAACTTTGCTGCATCCTGTATCCGCTGTTCAAGGAAATGCTGACAAAAAATTCTGAAAAGCAGAATCAGCAGTCGTCTGGCTCCGGTAACGGTAAGCCCGGCAACAGCGGTTTCGGTTTGCCCCAGAACTCTCAGGGACAGCAGAACGGCTCAAATGGGCAGAGTGACCCCAACCAGAACGGTAACGGCTCTCAGAACGGTTCTGGCAACGCTCAGAACAATTCCAGTAACGGGAATGGAAACGGTAACAGTGTCGATTCTATGACCGCAGAGCAGCTCTCTGAGGCGCTGAAAGAAGCCGTCAAACAGATTGAGCAGGCTGCAAAGAATGTTGGCGTAAACAACCTGCCTGACCGGCACAGCAATAGCATCACGAATCAGGCGAGTAAGAGTAAAGACGCCAAGAAACGCGAAAGCGGTAAGCAGTGTTCCGGCAATAATGCAAACGGAAACGGAAACAGCAACAGTAACAGCATTGCCAATGCCCCCGGCGCAAATTCCGGCAAATCTGACCTGTCTGCTGCAAAATGCGATATCAAAGCTATCGAGAAGGCACGGAAAAAGGAAATCGCAACAGCTCAGGCAAACAATGAAGCCAACAATCAGCTGGCTCAGGAAGGCGCAAAAATCGGCAGCGAGATTGGCACGAAGATTAGTGTCCGTCGTGCAGCGGAAGTACCTCAGTCGAACATCGATACCTATAATCGGTTATCGGCAGGGCTTCTCTCGGTCACGAAAAACCTCGAACGCCGTCTGAAAACGACGATTCGTGATGAGGAAAATGACGATGCTGTCGCCGGGTTGCCGATGGGAAGTCGAGTTGAAGCGCGTCTTGCCTATCATCAGGATGGCAAGATTTTCAGCCGCAAGAATTTTCCTCGCGATAACCCGCGTCTGGCTGTCGGATACCTCTGCGATGAGTCCGGCTCGATGTCCGATAAAGCGATTGCCGCTTCGGTTCGCACTGCTATCATCTTGCAGGATTTGTGTGAGCGGATGGAACTGCCCTGTTATATCTGCGGGTTCACTACCGGTGGATATTCGGGGAGTGTTGATATCATTACCTATGTTGACAAGAATGTGGACGGTAAGGACAAGTATCGCACGACCGGCATGGCTAGTCGTGGCGGTACTCCTACGGTTCCGGCTATGAAGTACATGGGTAAGAAGCTTATGAAGGATTCCACCGAGAAGAAGATTCTGATTGTCAGCACTGACGGCTGCTCTGGACGAGGTTACGGCGAAACGGTTCGTGATGTCATCAAGAAATTGCAGCATGATGGTGTTATGGTTATCGGAGCCGGTATCGGTGATTCGAAGCCCAGAATCCAAGAGGAATTCGGCAGCAACTTCCTTGATATCAGCAATCTGGACGCGATGCCCAAAATCCTTTGCAATATCGTGAAGAAAAATCTCGTATAAGTCCTTTGTACCGTCTGTCTTTTGGCAGGCGGTACTTTTTGTTTTCGTATTTGCGTTTTTTTGCGAATGACATAGAATGATACTTGTTTGTTCGATATTGACATGCAGGAAGAAAATGCTGCCAAGATTTTCAACAAAATTCTGGCAGATATATGCCGTCCACTGTTCGGTGGGCGGCTTTTCTTGTTTGCGGATTCTTTGGGTTTTTCACTTGCATATTCGTGCGAACGGCATAGAATTGGTATTGTACGATAGATAACATTCCATATCGAAAGGGCTCTCCGCCTTTCGTACATTCACAATTTCGCTTGAAGAGCGGACTTCCTATATCGTAGGAGGCCCGCTCTTTTTGCGTCTCAACACAAAAAAGGAGTAAGTATAATGACTGAAAACACAAAACAGGAGGCAGCTCTCCGCAACAAAACTCTGAGCGTTCTTGCCAACATCAATGCCGTGGAAGGTTTCGACCCGCATATGGTGACGGCGTGCTATCAGGATACGGAAGGCAATGGCCGGATGTATCTGCAGGCAGAGTTCTCGATGCTCTGGTTCCGTCTGAAATATCCCAACGGTCGCCTGGAACAGGTCCTGAGCCGTATGAACGACCAGATGGCAACGGTCGAGGGGCGTGTCTATGACAATGACGGCAATCTTCTGGCGAATGCCTTTGTGACCCGCTATCGTGGCGAGGAGCAGTTCGGTAAGGACTATGTCCAGAACGCCGGAACTGCCGCTATCCGCAAGGCGCTCGGTAACTGTGGATTCGGAACCCCTGCTGATGCTGTTTACATCGAGGGCGTTACACCCTTGTTCAAGGCAGTAGAGGACGAAGACGTGCCGGTAGATGCCGGTGTTCAGACTCGTATCCCTATCCCGCCCGTCCCGAAAGAGTATCAGCAGAACGCAGAACCTGCACCTGCAGCACCTAAGCGCGGCAGAAAGTCCGCTGCAAAGCCTGCACCTGCACCGGCTCCCGTTCCTACCCCTGCACCTGTACCCGAACTCGTACCTGTGAAAGAGGAAGCGAAAGCAGCACCCGCGCCCGTCGCAGCACCGGCTCCTGCAGCAGCTCCCGTTCCGAACCCGATTCCTATTCCTCCGACTCCGAAACCCGCTCCTGTTGGTGTTCCAAAGACCATGGAGGATGCTGAGAATTTCGTGATTCCGTTTGGAGCGTTCCACGGTATGACGATGAAGGATACGCTGGCGAAGGACGGAGGCGCTCGGGTCATCAACTACATCAAGGACAGCCCGCGTTTTGCCGGTCAGCCGATTCAGGTGGCTGCGCAGATGTTCGCGGGTCAGCATGCGGGTGAAAATGGGCTGTAAAGCCTATACCCGAACAATCACATCATCATGAAAGGGGGAGTCCCTTGTGTCGTGGAATTTTTCCATGGAAACAGTTCTGGACCTTGTAGGTGCCAAGACTCGCGGAAAAGTTACACGCGCTGGGGAAATAGAAGTGCAGTGCCCGCACGGCGTTTGCGGACATAAGAAACAACCTATTTACTTCAGCGTGAACCTAGCCAAAGGACAGTATAACTGTTTTCATTGCTGCAGCGGTTGCCCATACAGCGGCGGCATGATTGACCTCTATTGCATGTTTACGGGTCTTGACCCGAACAACAAGAAGGAGGTCAAGAAGGCTTTTGCTCAGGCTTTGGATGGAACAGTTGTCAAGGTACGCGAGACGACCGTTACGAAACGTGAACTCGCACCCGTTCTGGAAGCTAAACCGGATGAGGAACTCGATAAGGTATACAGAGCCGTTCTGAACGAACTGACCCTTAAACCTGAACACAGAGAAAACCTCAAAAAGCGAGGCTTGTCGGACGAGATGATTGACAAGTGTTTATATCGTTCTATGCCGGAGCGATGGTCGAGCGTTTTCGCTGCTCTCAAGAAGAAAGGCATCTCCTTTAAGGGTGTGCCGGGATTCTATGAGAAGAACGGAAAAGCATTTGCCGCCTGTTCTAAGCCTGGATTCTTCATTCCGTATTTCAATTCCCGCAATGAAATCGTTGGGATGCAGATACGGTTTGATAGAGGAGATAAGAGGTATCTCTGGTTCTCCTCGTCAGGCTACGATAACGGGTGCAGTGCAAGGAACATTGCAAGTTACGGGATTCCTTCGGTAATGCCGAAATGCGATGGAACCAAAACGGTTTATATCACGGAAGGCGCGTTAAAGGCGCATATCGCCTGTGTTTTGAGTGGTAATCATAACCCTTACATCGCATTGGCTGGTGTGAATTGCTTCAATCAGTGGGAAGAGACCTGCGTGTATCTGAAAAGCGTAGGCGTCACTCATGTGATTGATGCTTTTGATTCCGACAGGGAAAGTAACGAGCATGTTCGCAATGCACTGAAAAAGCTGTATGCGATTGCTGCTCGATACGGAATTTCCATGACACGCTTCAACTGGGGAACGACATATAAGGGTGTGGATGACTATTACCTTGCGGTATCGCGAGGTGAGGTCTTCCTACCCTTTGTTCCCAAGAAAAAGCCGAATGAGGAAGCAGCGAAACCCGTTACTAAATTTGTTCCATTTATTCCAAAAACTGCATAAAAGGAGAAAGCTATGGCTATCAACAACAATACCAATAACAAAATCGAGGAAGATAACATCATCTTTGCGGTACAGGGAGCCAAAAGTTTCCTGAAATGCAAGATGGACTGGGTCGGTATCGGTAAACTTCATGTCTCGTTTGTCTCGCACACGGGTCTTGAAAACGGCTGCAAGCAGCTGGGCCATATCGAGGCGGCACTGCCGTTCGATGGTGAAGACGGAGCACTTGCACTGGGTAAGATGATTCTCAGGGGTGACCTTGACAAGGGTCGCGCCCGCTCCATCAAGAAGGCAAAGGAAACGGGAGCCAAGTTCCCGGAACCGGTATTCACCTATAACGGAGGCAGTGAAGCGAAAGCAGACCGCCCCGTTATGTGGCGTCAGGTCTCGATTGCGCCCGGCGCGAAGAGCGATTTCGTGTTTCAGGTGACGGAAGCCGAGGGCGAGAAGAATGTTCGCGGCGGTTACCAGAAAAAGGCCGGCGCGGAGGTCAAGCGCATCTCGGTGGGTGTCAGCAGCAGGAAACTGCTGGAATATGCCTCGAAAATCGAAGCATATTACCAGGATTACCTTGCAAACCCTGAACGGTATGCGGGGTATTGGGAGAAGAACGCACAGGTTCCTGCTCCGGCAGCTACTTCTGCGCTTCCGACTCAGGTTCCTGTTGCTGTGACTGCACCTGCTCCCGCTCCTGCTCCTGCGGCTGTCGTGTATCCTGATTTCGGGTATACGGTGTATGATTCCGTAGGTTGCGGTATGGAGATGACCTATCTGCCCGAGAAAGCCCTTGAAGCATTGCAACGCAAAATCAAGGAGATGAAGACGAGCGGGTGGTCGCGCCGTGACAACACGGACTACGACAAAGCAAAGAACAATATCCTGGCAGGGTCCAGAGGGTTTTTCGTCGTGAATCTGTATAATGGTGATGAATTCATGCAGATTTATGTCAACACCTGCCCGACCATCCAGTAATCTCAATAGTAGGCAGCATCCATTTGGGTGCTGCCTTTTTTCATGCCGACATTGCGTAAATGTGCGAATGGCATAGAATCAAATTTGAAGACATTTGTAAAGGGGGCGATAGTATGTCTTCCGTCAATGATGCTGTCAACAGCATTACTAATCTGTTCGAATCCGGCGATATCCGGCTCGTAGTCGATATCGCGCTGATTGCTATGGTGGTCTGGTTTGTGATTCGCGGTGTGAATCGATTGTTTGAGACGCTGGTTCTGGGCGGTATCACGGTATATGCCGTGTATCATATCCTGCAATATCTCGGTATTGAGGTGGATTACCAGAACCTGTTGTCACAGCTGTCGTATTACCTGCAGCAACTGATAACCTATGTCAACAACTGTTTACCGAGGTGAAACTGACTTGGAAAATAATAACAATGTGCAAAAGCACACCGGAAAAGTAAAGAAATTCTTGCAGGAATGGGCATTCCCGCTCGTCTGCTTTGTTGCTGTATGGATTCTTGTAAAGGTCGTGTTCCCGACCGCCATCATCCCTACGGCATCAATGTATCCGACTCTGCCTTCACCGTGTTTCTCGTTCAGTACGAGAGCAGCATATTGGGAGAATGACCCTGAACGCGGTGATATTGTTCTTTTCAAGCGGGATATACCGGATTCAAAGGTCTACGCAAAGCGAATCGTAGGTTTGCCGGGCGATACCATAGAAATCAAACACGGCGTTACTTATATCAACGGGGAAGCGCTCGAGGAGGAGTATCTGAGAGAGGCTCCGGATGATGAGGATTTCGGACCCTTTAATGTTCCGGAAGATTCCTATTTCATGATGGGCGATAACAGAAACAACTCCTACGATTCGAGGTACTGGGACGAGCATTTCGTGCCGAGGAAAAGCATCATATCGAAGGTAAATTTCAGTATCCCGTTAGCGCCGCACAAGGATGAAAATGACATCGAACAGCAGAAAGGATAATAAATAATATGGCTACGAAAAATATCAAGAACAAGGCAGGGAAGAACAGCATTCTGAAAAATCCCGTCGTCATCGTTTTGACGTTTATCGCTATGACGGCGCTTATCCTCGCGTCGAGTTTTTGCACCGCGCAGAAGAATAAGGTAGATATCACGCAAATCGTTCTGAACGGAAACATTCAGCTGGCGGTCGGTGAGAATCAGGCGGTGGGATTTAATGTGGCGACACCGAAAGTTTTTGACAATGACCTTGTCGTCAATGCCGTCAACAAGCTGGATTTGGTCTGGACGGTTGAGGATGAGAAGGTTGCAACCTACGATGAGGATGCCGGTACGATTTGTGGCGTGTCTGAGGGCACGACTTCTCTTTCGGTATCGACGAAGGACGGGAAACTTTCAGATACCTGCCTTGTGACCGTGACGCCGAAGACTGACGCAACACCGGAAACCGCAGAAAATTGAAAAGAGACTTGCACAAATGTGCGAGTTGCATAGAATGAAAGATGTACGATAGATAACATTCACACGGAAAGAAAAACATCTTTCGTACAACAATTCATAGTTTCGCTTTAAGGGCGGACTTCCTAATCACAGGAAGTCCGCCCTTTTTGCGTTTCAACACACAAAAAGGAGAGTAAATACCATGACTACCAACACAATGACCGCTACCAACACCACCGTTTCTTCCACCACTACCGTTAGTACCGCTGTGCAGAACCCAGATTTCTTTATCAACGATGCGTCTGAGAAAGCCTTCAAGGAAGGCGAGTATCAGGAACTCGTTGATTTCTGCAAATGGGATGCAAGCAAAACGGAGTGGCTCGATGAAGGAATTCGGGACATCCTGTTCGAGGCGAGTTACGATGAGCCGCTTTGCGCCCCGGAATACGCCAAGAAGCTGAAAGTCAGTGAGGAGGCGATTCTGGATACCCAGCAGCATGCGGGTCTGAACCTCACGACCTCTATCGGTAAGAAGCCGGTAGGAGAGAGCGCTACCCGGAACATCTGCTCACGAGCCATGATTGGCATGAACTGCTATGAGTTGCTGCGTAAGAACAATCGTGGCAGCTTGAAGGAGGTTTTAAACCTCATCCTCGCAGAACGCAAAGGTACTACGCGTATCAAGTTCAGCCACGAAAAGATTCGTGCCGTGCATTCCGGGCGATATGCCGCTATCAGCAACGAGGAACTGCTCGAAATCATGGACGAGTATATGGCGCAGAACTGGCCGAACCACGAGTTCATCAGCGCCTATGTATCTCATGAACTGATGCAGGTCGTCATTGACCTGAGTGCTTACAAGCGGCAGTTTTTCCGGAAACTGCCGCCGGAACTCTGCCGTGGTTATGCACCTGCGGTCGTGATGATTAGTTCGGATGTCGCGGAAAGCGCCGTCCGGCTGATTCCTGCCTTCAATATGGGCGGCGTGATTGCACCCATGGCGAAGGAGGTCGCCATCCCGCATATCGGTGATAACATTGAGGACCGTGTCCGCAACGCATTCACTGCGCTGCTGGCGTATTTCGACGATGCCGCTACTGACATCTCGAAGCTGAGCACGATTCCGATTAACTACGGCAAGGCAACTCTTGTTCGGGTCCTGACAAAGTACGGGATGCCGAAGGAAGAGTCCCGCGAAGCACTGGCCGCATACGATATGTGGCACGCCAGTGGCAATGTGACGGCAATGGATATCTACCTGTCGGTCTGTGAAGCGTATGCGGCGGTTGTCCGTAACCATGCACAGGACGCCAAGAAGATTTTCACCGCTGCGGATTGCGTTGCGCGTTGCGCTCGGACGCTCTGGAGCACCATGGATATGCCCGGCAAGGAGGATATGTGATGATTAAGCCTCGAAACCTGTTCAGGCTTTTAGTCGCAGCAATTCTTCTGTACGGTCTGACCCGCTGACTACATCAACAATGAAAGGAGTTTGCTCACCATGGCAAGCTATGACGGCACAAACAAATCGAGCGCCGGTTGCGCTCAGCATCTTCCGTATTGGGAAATCAAGACGGAACACACAAAGGACCTCTACAATGAGGCAATGGCAATGGCGACCCCGGAAGCAGTTGCTTTCTGTGACCCGGACAACTATCAGGGTCCTGATATCGAGGTCGATGCCAGTACCTTGACGGAAGACCAGTGGCAGGCACGCCGCGCTGACCATCTTGGCGGCTCGGATATCTCCGCTATCTTTGGCGAGAATCATTTCAAGACGAACCTTGACTTGTACTACGCAAAGACCGGCAAGGTTCCTGCTGTACCGGAGGAGGAGAGTTCCGCATCCCGCCTGAACAAGCTGTGGGGGCATATCTCTGAGGAATATGTCGATGCGTGGCTTTCTGAGAAGTATCCGTACAACGATATCATCACCGACACGAACATCTATGCGATGCCCGGCAGACCCTACATCACCGCGAACATCGACCGTATGATGCGCAAGCCGGACGGGTCCTATTGCCTTGTGGAAATTAAGACAACGAGCCCATTCAACAAGGCTGCATGGGAAAACGGCAATATCCCGATTCCCTACATCTATCAGGTTCGTACCTACATGGCGATTCTCGGTGTCTGGGAATGTGTTGTGGTCTGCATGTTTGACCGTGACACGCTTATTGCGAACACGATTAAACGCGACCTCGATGAGGAAATGCGTATCATTCAGGGCTGTGAAGATTTCTGGATGGGCAATGTGCTTCCGCATTTTCCTCCCGTACCGCTCGGTGAACCTGAGGCTGCGCTCGATACGATTCACAAGTATGCGGGAGATGCCGACAAGAAGGCTCCCTCGAAGGTGCTGGATAAGTCTTTTGCCGATATCTGTTCCAAGTACAGTAAGGTACGTGCTGAGCGTGATGCTGCAAGGACGACCTTTGAAGCGCTCGACAAACAGTGCAAGGATATGATTGTCCCGATTGCTGCTGCTATGGGTACGAGTATTTTGGCAGAAACGACCGGTCTGGACGGAACGCGGTGGCTGCTGAAATATGCGCCGCGTATGAGCCGTGCCGGAGTCGATATGAAGAAGCTGGAAGCACTTTACCCGAAAGCGTACAATGACTGCTTCATTCCGCAGAAGGAATCAAGCCGAATTTTCACTTTGAAAGCAGCGAATAAATAATTTCAAAAATCCTCAGTAAAGGTGTTGACGCGATATGCGAACCGCCTATAATGGGAATTAGTTAATAGATAGCATTTCACCTACGAGTTACGACTTGCGGTTTTGTAAGTCGTCCTCCGGAACCAATCCGGTCGTTCGTAGTTCTTCCATTATTTACAAGCTGCTTCAAGCGGACTTCCTGAGAAATCAGGGAGCCCGCTTTTTTGTTGCAGAATTCCCAGCACCAATGTCCGTTGTGTGCTGTTTATATATAATCCTCGCATGTACGATGGCCGGTAAGAGTCTTTCCTTTTACCGCCGATGAATCTCAAATCTCTTAGAAAGGACAACTATCGTGAGTAACATATCCACCTGCGAAGCAGTCGAACTGGTTCGCAACGCAATCGACCCCTATTCTATGATGGGCATTTCTGCGGATGACATGGTATACGCCAGTGTGAAACGGCATATGCTGAGTCTTTTCGAGAAGCCCGAAGGTGAATGCCTGCATAGGATTTCTTTTGCAGAGTTTGCCGACAAGGTCACAAAGACTACCCGCATCCAGGGTGAGTGGGTAGACGAAATTCCGGTATTTGAGCCTGGCGATGACTATGGTCAGTATACTTGGAACAAATGTGAGAGAATCTGAACCCCAATCATAGTACGAGCATTCGTCCCGGCACTGAGCATAACCGCTATGCTCTTTCAATTATTTCAGTTGGTCTTGGAATCCGTCCTTGACCACCTTGTTCTGCACCATTAGGAGGTTGCATCATGAATAAGACTATCAATACCAATGCCAAGTCCGTTAAGTCCGCCAAGACCGTCAACTTCGTCAACATAGCCATCACGGCCGCTGCTATTCTCACAGCTGTCGTTCTCGTGGCTCTGATGTTTACGGGCTGCTTCTTCCTGCTCACGAAGCTGATTATCCCGGCAGTGAAGACCATCCTGTTCGCCACCATCAACATCCTGCTTTCCTTCGTTATCCCCGTCTATCTGCTGACACGCACTCGTAAGTTCAAGAAGGCTTACGATGCGCACGTCAAGAAGTCTTCTGACTTCGAAAAGAAAGACGAAGACAAGAAGCAGTAATTCCCACCCATGCAACTCCTTTTAATACCACGTTATCTTCCATTTCAAACTCCTATCCCATATATGCTCGTCCCTTAAGCAAGGACGGGCTTTTTCTTTTTGTTAGCTTGCGTATCTGTGCGAGTTGAATAGAATAGAAAATGTAACATAGATACCATGTTATACTAACAATTCACAATTCTGCCGTGCGGTCACTATACCGTGCGGTTTTTTCTTTTTGAAAGGAGAAAATGTATGTTCAATATGTTTAAGCACGAGGATTCTGTGATTTTTGACCCGATTTGGTGCAGTGTCATAGGCTCCGATATCAGCAAATCTACCGGCGCACCCAAGAAACGGTTTTTGGAAGAGTATGAGCGGGACTTATGTTACCGCCGCTGTGCCAAGAAACTCATTGACGAAGACCTGATTTACGGCGTGACAAACGCCAACTATGCCAAAAGACCGGATGCCATGAAAATCACAGCAGTCATCTATCAGCTGATGTACGGTGATAAGGAGGCTGACTACGCGAAACTCCTGTCGCTGTTCGGCAAAGAATATGCGAGCACGGCTGATGTCGTCAGCGGATTATATCGGCGTATGGCTGACCCGACGGCTAAGCTGCCGTTCAAGTATATCAAGGATACCTGGGGCAGTGACCTTGGCAATGTTGCGGTTTTCGCTATCTATCTTCTGGCAAGCCCCGAAAGCTACCTGCCGCAGAATCGGAAATCCTTTGAGAGACTCAGTGAAGTGTTCTCGCAAATCAATTCGACGCGGAAGAACACCAGCCCGATGTCGGACCAGCAGAAGGTTCTCATGAAGTACGGAATTTCAATTCAGAAGAATTTTTCGGATTTTGAAACTGCCGCCATGCAGGGGTCCAGAACCAGAACTATCCCTGTTGAGAACGAGGATGGGACCTGTACGCAGGATACTATCTTCTCGTACTCGGATTACGGTGTACATTGCCATTCTGAACTGTTGAGCGGGCTGGCAATGCTGGATGCCGGTGTCTCGAACTGTTCCAACTACGACAAGACCATCACGAAGCAGAAGTTCCTTGATGCCCAGAAAGCTGTCGCCAAGAGTTTGAACTTTACGAAAGAAATGGACGGGAAAGTGAAGTTCGGGGATATGTTCTCGCTGATTGATGATGGGCATATCAAGGTCGATGAGAAAGGCAACATTAAGGCGGATGAGGATTCGGGTCTTGCGACCATCGAGCTCATCAACCTTTATAATATGATGGTGCCGGTGTATCTGTCGTTCCGAAATCTGAGTGAGGCATACAAGGAAGAAATTCAGAGTTCGCTCTCGGATTCTCTTTTCGGTAATACAAAAAATTCCGATTCCGAAAAACTCATGAAGAAAATCGAGGAACTGGAAAAGATGCTCGATAAGGCAAAAGCCGATGCCGCCCGAGCCATCGAAGCCGAAAACGCCGCTGAACAAAAACTCATCCAGAGCAAGAAGCGCGAAAACGCCCTTACCAGTAAGCTGGAAACGGCGTACAAGGAAATCGATGAGTTGATGGAGCGTATTCCGGAACCGGAAGAGGCAGAGGTAGTGTGTGAGGCCGAGGAAGAAAGACAGGAACCTGTACAACAAGTACAAGCAAAAGACTATGCTGCGGCACTCGATGCTCTACTAAAACAGCACACGGTCGTTATCGTCGGCGGCAACGAGAATCTGATGAAAAAGTTTCAGGTAGCGCATCCCGATGCGTCTTTGGTCGCAAAGGATATGCTTGGAACCTGTGACCAGCAGATTCAGAACGCCGATATCGTGATGTTCAAGGTCGATTCCTGCTCTCACGCCCTATATAATAAAGGAAAGACCATTTGCAACCGCTATGATGTTCCGTTCTGCTACATCCCGAATGTGGCGTCTATTCCCCGCATCGAGCAGAGCATGTGTGAGCAACTGGAAGAGATTTTTAGTTGACGCGCCTTGCGAGTTGCGTAGAATAGTAAATGTACGATAGATAACATTACCCGAGCAAAATTCGGGGTCTTTGCAAAAAAGGCTCGTACAAATTAACAATCTGTGTAAAAGCAGCTGTCCGTATTCGGATGGCTGCTTTTTTCATCGAAAAGGAGCGATAAATCAATGAAAAATGAAATCACAACTATGAACAGAAATTCTGCCGAGCAGCGACGAACAAATGACGCTGAAACGGTGGAGAAGGCTATGGAACACAAGATGCTGAAGCCATTGACCGGTGCTTTGAAGGATGAGAAAACAGTTCTCGGAGCCTTGGAGCAAATCGTGTCGCGGTGCTGTGATGGTGTTCAAAGCTACGACAGAGAAATCACAGGCTGCGTTAAGAAAATCCGGAAATACGGTCCGGGTCAGTATTTCCTTCTGGCAAGAGAGAATGCGATGTGGATGCATTTCCCATCGGATGTTGTCACGAAAAATTCTGACGCGAACAGTGTCTGGAACTACTACAAGTACAGTTCGGATGTATCTGCATACATGATTTCGGTCGATGACATTCAGGAGAATGGCATTGCCGGGAACATCATGCGTCTGGATTACCCACATTGCTTGGAGGTGTTGAGCAGCTAACGATAATAGGAGTATTTTTGTATGAACGGAGTAGTCAAAATCAATAAGTGCAGTGTCAACAAGGTGATGCGCGTTGTACACGACACGAAAAATGCGTATTCTGTCTGCTTGTTCACGGCAAACTACACGAAACAGGCAGAAGCGTTCCCCGATAATATCCAGAAATATGGGACGACGGCACTGTTCAAGGTGTCCTCCTATCACTTGCCAGCCAAACTGCTTGGTAAGATTTCCTTTAATCTGGAAGGGCATTGGGAGAAAGATACGCATGGCACAAAAGGGGACGAGAAGATTTTCGTTGCGGAGAAGGCATCTGAGTCGATGCCAGAAACCAGAGCGGAAATCATTAAGTTCCTGATGAACAGCAGTAAGGGTGTCGGCAAGGTCACTGCCGAGACTATTTATAATAAATTCGGAGACGAGACCCTTGATATCTGCGCTCATAAACCGCGCAGACTCCGGGATATTCCGAAAATGACCGAACAGATGCTCGGAAACATCAATGCCGCATGCTTGTCTGCATTGGTGCGTGCCGATGTCCAGATTCTTCTGGGAAAGGCTGAGTTGGAGGTATCGGTCATCAACCAAATCGTGGAAGCGTACGGCGATGAAGCAACTACGATTCTCAAAAGCGAGCCCTATAAGCTGGTTCGTCTGTTGGGCTTTTCGACCACAGACCATATCGCAATGTCGATGGGCGAGGAGCCGGATTCCGAGCGTAGACTTCGTGCCGCGACTATCGAAGCACAGAAAAGGACTTGCAGTAAGACCGGAAACATGTGCGCCGAGGGCAGTGCGATGCTCTTGCAGCTTAAAGCCCTCGTGCCGGAACTGTCGGATGAGACGATTGCGGATGCTGTTGCGAAAACGGCGTCTGATTATGATATCGTCCGACAAGGCCGGTACTACTACGATAAGACGGATTTCATTGCTGAAAGGGGTATGGCGGCGAAGGTCGCGGCTCTCGCAAATGAAATGCCTACGAAGGAAAAGGAAATCGAAAACGCTTTTCTCGAATGGCAGAAAGAGAACTCTATCATTCTATCTCCGCGTCAAGCAGAGGCGGTCAAAAACCTTAAATATCGAATCTCGATTGTTACGGGCGGTCCCGGTACTGGTAAGACGACCTGTCTTCGGGCTATCATGGATGTCTACCACAAGGTATGGCCGAGTGAGCATATCCTTTTGATGGCTCCTACGGGTCTTGCCGCAAAGCGTATGGCAGAAAGCACCGGCATGAACTCAGCAACGATTCACAAAGCCTGCGGTCTTGTTCCTGCGGATAATCCGAGCGGATTCAAGGCACAAGGCGAGTGCAGGATTTGCGGGTTCGTGGGTATTGATGAGATGAGTATGGTCGGTGAGCATCTGTTTGCTTTTGCAGTAGATGCCGTTCTGAATAGTCCCTCTACGAGAATCGTTCTGCTCGGTGATACTGACCAGCTTGCTCCAGTTTCCCGTGGCGATGTGCTTCGTGATTTGATTGAGTGCGGCGTTATCAAGACTGTACGCCTCGATGTCAACTATCGGCAGGGGAGTACCTCTACCATTACGGACGCATCCATCAAAATCCGCGAGAACCGTGCGTATTCCGGCATGACCCGAAACTTGAAGTTTGACGATGAGTTCAACTTCATCTCGGTGACTGACCCGGACGAAAAGACCGAAGCCGATAAAATCATGAAGTCTATCGTGGAGGAGTACCGCAAAGGTGTGGCGCAATACGGGATGCAAGGCACAATCGTTCTGACTCCTACACACTATGATAAAGGTACGCCGACCGGGTATCTTTGCAAGAACCGTGTGAATGTAGAGATTCAAGCGGCTGTCAATCCAAAAACCGATGGCAAGCCTTTCTATGAGGTGAACCACCAGACTTTCATGGCAGGCGACCGCGTAATTCAGCGCAAAAACACGGAGGCAGTCATCAACGGTGACCTCGGTACTGTTCAGGAAATCCTAAAAGATGATGACGGCGTTCGGGTATGTATCCTATTCGATTCTAAAAATGAGGTGTTGACCTATGACAGCAATGATATGAAAAATGTAGAATTGGCTTATGCCATTACCGTACACAGCTCTCAGGGCTGTGAGTTTCCCTGTTGTATCTTTCCGGTAAGTTCTTCGTATGGTCCGATGCTGACAAAGCCGTTGTACTATACAGGAATCACCCGTGCCAAAAAAAAGCTTGTGATGATTGGTGATGAAGAAGCACTGAAAAAAGCAGTGCGCACGACCCGTACACAGGGCCGCAAATCTCTCTTAGGACCGAGAATTATCAAACGTCTAAGAAACATGTAAGCATCGGCGGGACCTTCCTTTTTGGATGGTTCCGCCTTTTTTGTTTGTGCGAAGAACACTCCAAATATACGAATCTAAGCCTGTTGCCCCTATATGCGAACTGCGGATAATAGATATTGTAGAGTTAATGGGTTGGGTTCCTTAAAAGAGCGCAGCTCATTGGCTCTGCGAAAAATATAGCTATATTTTCAGGGAAGGAGGAAAATTGACATGAGCAATAATGATTTGCAGAAGCGCAATCCGATTCGCAACATGCAGATGGCTCTGAACACCGCCTGCGCAATGGGTACTGCTGCGATGATGAGCACTATGTTCGCATACGCAGATGTTACCAGCGCCATTAACAAGGTGTTCAATGTCGGTAACTCTGTTGCCAACGCAATTTCTAAGGGCCTGACCAACATCGTTGTTCCTATCGGTATTGCTGTCTTCCTGTACTTCCTGGTCCGTATGCTTCTGAGCAGCGACCCCAAGGATGTTCAGATGTATAAGAAGCGGCTGATTACGACCGCCATCATCGTTGTCATTGCTGCCGCTGTTCCGGGCCTGATTAAGGTTGCCAATGAACTGGGTTCGCAGGTCAATGCTGAACTTGGCTAACGGTCAATAAGCTTCGGCTCGAAGGGCTTGCTCGATGTATTCGGGCGAGCCTTTTTTGTTTTGGAAAGAAGGTGAGTTCGATTAACTCTCTTGTGAATCAGAAAAGAAACAAGAACCTGATTCGAAGAACGATGCTGGCCGCAGTTGCCGGATGCCTGATGTCGGTATGCATTGCATTTGCCGGAACCGTCGATATTGCTACGAATTTTTTTGGGCTTGTCGTTACGGTGATTGCCAAAGGTCTTTTGAATGCCGCTGATATTGTACTGGAACCTCTTTTGGAAATTACAACGATGAGTACAGCGGATGTATCCCGCTTTGTACCCGGATTTGACAGCGGTAACAACATCGGCAATTTCTTCATTCAGGCAATTAACATTATCGCGTACATGATTGCGGGTGTTCTTATCTGCTGTCATATCATTTCGTATCTTATCAACATTGCGCACGGCGAAAAGGTAGAGTCGATTCCGAAATTGATTTGGAATGCGGTGTTTGGCATCGTAATGGTGATATGCGGAAAAACTTTCCTGACCATGATTTTTAATGAAATCGTGGCTCCGCTGTCCTCGGCGTTGACGGAAGGCGTTTCGGACGCGGGCGGAACATTCTCGTTCTCGGGTGTCGGCTCAGACATGACTGGACTTGGCGAAATCACATCAGCATTCGACTTGAACTCTTTGGCAACGCTTATCGTAGTGCTTGCCCTGATGCTGATTATCTGGTGGAACCTGATTAAGCTGGTCCTTGAATGCGCTGAACGCTATATCATCTGTATTTTCACCATCAACCTTTCCCCGCTGGCGTTTGCGACAATGGCAAGCGAAAACACCAAAGATACCGCGAGAAGCTGGCTGCAGATGTTCTGGTCTCAATGTGTATTGCTGATTCTGAATATCTGGGTCGTGGGTATTGCAAGAACTGCCCTGAACAACGGTCTTTTCGGTGCTTCTAATACCGAGATGGTCAAGTGGGGACTTATCACCTATGCGTTTCTGAAAATCGCACAGCGTCTCGATGACATGATGCAGACTGCCGGACTGAAAATCACCAGAACGACAGGACTTGACCCCATCAGTGAGGCTTCCGGTGTGCTTCGGAGTATCGGCAATGTCTTCGGCGGCGTTGCGTCTGTCGCTGGACATGTAGCCGGTGTCGGCAAGAACATGTGGGATGCCGGGAAAAACATTGGTAAGGCAAATGGTGTTGAGCCGATTAAAAGCTTTGCAGATTTCATGAACGGCGGCGAAACCTCTGCACAGGACGGCGGGTATGTCAATAACGCCAGCATGGCAGATAAGATGAAAGCTGATGCCGTGCTTGGCAAGGAAACGATGTACGACCGTGCGGACAAGATGGCAAGCGGCGCTCTGAATGCTGATTCCTATAACACCGATGCCTACAAGCAGGTGCTTGAAGATAAGCTGCGCAGTGCCGGACATCTCGATGATGATGCTCATGTCGAAAGCGTTAAAATCGGCGAGGACGGCAAACTCCTTGCTAGTGCTGTCAAGCGTGATGAGAAAAACCGCGTTTCCGAGAAATCTGAGTTCGAAATCGGCGATACGCAGGAAGGCTTGCTCGATGTGAACGGGGCTAAGAAATACGACTCTATGCAGGTCGCTCCCAACGGCAAGTCCGTTATGGAAGAAGACAGCGCAATGGGTAAGTTTGGGCTTCGCAAGGTCGGTGAAGATGCGGCCGGTAACCAGATTTGGGAGGCGGAGCAATCCGTCAACATGTTTGGCGATAAGGTCAAGGATGTTACGCCCGATGCGAACAACAAGGTTCAGTTCACGATTCCTGCATCTGAGATTGCCAAGGGTCGCAAGGCTGGTGACAGCGATGCCATGACCGCGTATAAGCATTTCAATGCCAACGATGACAACGATGCCTTCAAAAACAGTATCAGAGATGCTCTGTCTGCTGAAACCGGAAGCGCAGCATTGAATAAGGCAAGAGAAAACGAAGAGGAGCAGGCAGCGATGGCTACTCGAATCGGCATGACCGATAAGGAACGCCTGGCTGATATGATGAATCCTGACAGTAACGCGGATTACAATTCTCCGAACGCTTTCAAGGCGATGGAAGACCATATCAAGGAAAATGCCCAGTATTATCCCGCACAGGCAGCGATGCTTGCTGATGGCGGGCATGTCACGGGTATGCACGTGTCGGACGGCACTGACGGTAATCCTGCCGGTTCGCTGATTGTTGCTATCGGCAACGACCAGGATGGCAAGAACTCTCAGGCTACCTGCACCTTTACTCGGGATGAAGAACCGGTTCCCGAGACCGCTGAAACTCCGGCTGCGCAGACGAATGAACAGCCCGTAAAGGATGTGGATGCTGCACCTGCTCCGCTGAACGAGGATGCGCCTGCACCTGTTGGCGAAGAGGCGTCCGCTCCCGCTCCTCAAAGTGCGGATGAAGCTCCCACTGCACCCGCCACTGAAACTGCTCAGGCTCCTGTACCTCAGGATGTGGACAGCAAGGTGGATGCACCTGCGCCTGTTGGTGAAGAAGCGTCTGCTCCTGCTCCTCAAAGTGTGGATGCGACGGCGACTACACCTATTGCCGAAACTGCTCAGACCCCTGTACCTCAAGATATGGACAGCGAGGTGGATGCACCTGCACCCGTTGGTGAAGAAGCGGTCACTCCTGCTCCTCAGGATGTTGGTGGCAAGGCGGATGCGCCTGTACCTGCAAGTGAATACGCATCGGCTCCTGCAACGCAGAGTACTGACGGCAAGGTGGCAGAGCCTACATCTGCTGGCGGTGCAACACCCGCTTCCGGTGTGACGACTCCTGCTCCTGCACCCGCACAGAATCCCACAACCAATACCGTGAATGCTCCGGTGCAAGGAGCGGCACCGGTTTCTGGTGGTACAGTGCCGGGTACTGCGAATGCGCCTAAGACGGCGAATGTGCCCGGTATGGCTGCAAACAACATGCCTGCAAGTACCGCACCTGAGACGGCAGCAACGCCTGCTGTCAACACACCGGCACCTGCTTCGACTACCGGCGCAAACGCTCCTACAAGCGTACCCGGAACTACTCCTACACCGAGTACGACATCGGGACAGAGTTCTACAGTACCTGGTTCCGGCACGGCTCCTGCTAAGGCGAAACCGACAACGGGCGCTGGCTCTGTGAGTGCTCCGGCTCCTTCTGCATCTATTCCTTCTGCACCGGTCTCTGGCGATTCTGCTGGAGTTGCAGCTGGGGCTGTGGCCGGCACGGCGACGGGACAGGCTCATCCGGTATCCGCTCCTGCTTCTACTACGGTGTCTGCACCGGGTTCTGTACCTACAACTCCTACCGAAAGCGGCGCGGCTTCGGCACCCGCTTCACCTGCTCCTACTACTCCGACTCATGTCTCTGCGCCTGAATCCGGCAGCGGTACAACCAATGGCGGTGCAACGGCTCCTGTTGTGAATCACGAGGCGTCTGCTCCTACCGCTCCTATCCCTGCAACCGCACCTGCATCCACGCAGGAAAGCGGTGAGACTGCATCTGCTCCTTCGACAGCTACGACTCCTGCTACTCAAATTACTCCGGAAACGGCTTCGGCTCCTTCTGAAAGCGATTCTTCGTCTGCTGGCGGGCATGCAACTGCACCGAACGAGGGTACTACGCATAGTGAATCGTCCGGTACTGACAGCGTAAGCAATGTTCCGACAGATACGCTTGGACGGTCTGACAGTGCTCCTACGAGCACAAACGGACAGGAAAGCGGTTCTGCTCCTGCACAGGGCGGCGGTGGTACTACGAGTCCTGCTACTGCCGATACAGCGAGCGCCGCGCCTGAATCTGCACCGGCTGAGAGTGCTACGACAACCAATGTTGCGACACCGGCACCCGTTTCTGATACGGGCAGTTCTGAGCCCTCTGGTGACTCCGGAAGCAGTTCCGGCAACAGCGCTGGTAGTTCTTCCGGTTCTGCACCTGCGTCCGGCGAGAGCGCTCATGCTCCGTCCGGCTCCGGCAGTTCCGGGTCTGGTACTTCTGTATCTGCTCTTACATCTTCCGGCAATACCGGTTCTTCCAGTGAATCGGCTTCGTCTGGCAGCGCAAATGACAGCACGAATACGCCTACTTCTGAAACCGGCGGCACTTCTTCCGAAACGGTTGAAGCACCTGCGGCGGATGGCTTGCCGTATGCGGTAGGGGAGACCGGTGGGTCCGGGTATTCGGAAGGCGATATGCCTCCTGAACCTGAGACCACGGTCGAGACAGAAACCGCTGCGACAGAGGTCGTTCAGGTCGAGCAAGCTGCAGAACAGCAAAGCAGTGGCAGTGCGGTGACTGAGACGGTCGATGAAGCCGGGTCTGAATCTAATACACAGAACAGCCACGATGACAGCGAGAATTACTCTGGCGGTCAAAATACCGATGCAGAGGATGTATCGGAACCCGATTCTGCAGATGAACCCGATACGCAGGACGAAACCGAGGATACGGAATTCGATGCAACGGATGACGCCGCATTTGATGTTCCTATTGCGGACGGGTCTGAGTATTACGAGGACAAGGCGCAAACCAATTCGTTCACGGCTCCCGAACAGGAAATGGCTGAGCCTGAACCTGTAGCGGAACATGAACACGAATCCGAGCCTGAACAGGTTGCGGAACAGAAACGGCCTCCGATTCCCGAAGCCTATATGACTTCTCAATCCAGCGTTACGCGCCTGAGCAGTACAAACGGCACGGTTGAATCCGATAGCTTGGGTATGTTCCAGATGACGCGTGAGGAAGTCGCGGATAACGGTTGGACGACTTGGCGAATTCTCCAAAAAGTGGATTCCGATGGCAGCGTTCCTGAGTACGCTCCGTTTGTGGTTCATATCAAGCCTGTTTGGGACCCTGCAACGAGAACCTCTCGCCCCGCGACCTTCGATGAGGTGGCTAATAAAGCCCGCAGCATTGAAGGTTTTGAGAATGTAGGACCGGACCTTGATGCGGATTACCGCAGAAGTCAGGCTCGTCAGGAATCCCGCAAGAATTCCGAACCGAGACCCTATAACGGGCGTTCCAATGGCCAGCCGCATTTCCAGCGGTACGATGACCAGAAACGCGATTCTCAGGGTCACGGGAAACAGAATAAGAGAAACAACCCTTTCAGCGGTATGGACGATTATAAGCGCAAACGCTGATACAAGAAATAAGGCGTAAGCCTTTCGGTGTCGGGGTAATACCCGATACCGAGCCTTGCAAAATCACTTGCCTCCACGCGGCGCAAGGCGGTAACGCAGCTATTGGTTGCGGCAGAAAGTGGTAAGAAACTTATTAGTAAGGAGGGTGGTAATATGGCAGGATTCGGAGGCGGTGCCTCCTCAACCGGCAATATGGCCGACAGTGCAGTAAGCGATGCCAAGCAAATGGCAAAGACAGCCGCCGATGTCTATAACGCCGGTAGGGAAGCGCAAAAGGATGCGAAGGCCGTATCGAAAGCCGCCGGACAAATCGCGAGCGGAAACTATGTTGGTGCTGTAACGACTGCAATCAAAAATCCAAAAACAACGTTCAAAATCATTCTGGTCGCACTTGTACTTTTCATGATACCGTTCTTTATCACAATGATGGGTGTCATCTTTGTGGTTCAGTTACCGGGCTCGATTGCAGAGTCAGTGCAAAGCGCGGTCGGTCAATCCGTAGATAGCGTAACGCTCGGCTGGGAGGATTTTAAAGCGAGGCTTTCAGCGGGTGTCGATGATTTTCTGACCTTTGTGACGACCGGACAGTTTGGTGATGCCAGCAAATCCTATAGGGATGATTTGGCGATTGCAGATGACCCGGTGTTCTACGGGTACACGAGCACATCAAATGTGATGGTGGCGGTGCTGAACCACTATTTCAAGGACGCGTATCAGGAGTTCAATGCAACAGCACTGGACATTGCAAACAAGGAAATGGATAAGATGGTAAAGCAAGCCGAAGCTGACGGTGTTGCGCCTGAAAATATCCTGACTTCCGTGGACCCGGAACTGTACGAGTCAAAGAATTACCTGAACTGGACATTTTTCGTTATGGCTGGTGAAAGCTGCAAATCCCGCAACGAGTCCGGTTTGCGGTTTCATGTGAAGGAAATGGTTGATGCAGCCAAAAACCTTGAAAAGAGCAAGCTTTGGAAAGTAGAACTCGATAAAGAATACCGTGTTTCGGAAGCTACCCGAACATGGTGGGAGGACGAAGAAGTCGATGTACCGACGCTTGATAAGAACGGGAACAAACAATATGACAGATTAGGGAACCTTATCACGCACAAGGAAACGCAGCGTGTTCAGAAATCCGAAAAGTACAAGATTGCGGTTGCAAAAATCAAGTACCATTATTCTCCGAAAGAAGGCGCGAAGCGGTATATCCTCGATTACTTCAATGTGACGAATACTACTGCAGGCACGGCAGACCTCTCGGATGAGGACATCTTCAACGAGCAGGTAGAGGCGATGCGGCAGTTGTATAATGCGCGAGAAGCGTACTTTGAGGATAATGCGGAGTTGGACTTCGACCCGGATGCACCGAATCCCGGCATGGGCGGCGGCACTGGCGGTATGGTCATCAGCGGAACCCTGAAAGGTTTGATTACGCAGTTTTATGCATCTCATCCAGCCGATACATTGTTTAATGCACCAAGCGTTATTGGCGGGCCATGGTCAGGATGGAAGGGTATGGTTTCTTCGCATCTCGGCGCGATTCGAGGTGGTGTTGCGCATAACGGCACCGATATCGTCCCGCCTTCCGTGATGTATTCGCTCATTGCACCCTCACAGGGCATCGTTATCGGAACCCAGACAGGATTTGCAAACGGCGTTACCCAGACAAAAGGCAACGCACAGCGAGGAAATTTCGTTTTCGTGTATTACGGTGAATCGAGCAGTGGCGGTGTTTTCGTACTGTATCAGCATCTGTCACCGGGATTTTCATGGAAGATTGGTGATACGATTCCTGCCGGTGCTGTTATCGGTCAGACGGGATGGAGCGGATTGTGTTACAGTTCGCACGGCGGCACAGGTGAGCATCTGCACCTTGAAATGTACTACGGTACACAGCAGGTCAATCCTGAGGCATATATGAGCAACTAAGAAACGGAGGCCCCACTCAAAGCGAGTGGGGATTTTTGATGAAAAAGAACTTGAAGAAAATGGCCGCTGTAAGCCTTGCGGCGGCATCTATCTGCACATGCTTGTCAGGATGCAGAAACAAGGCAGAGGATGAGGCGACCTCGAATCCGGTTCCGACCCCGTCTATCGCGGCATCGGATTCTGCTTCCGGAAACCCTGAGGTGACCGGAGATGTAGATACTTCGGGCGGCGTGAAGATGGAGAACGGGCAAATCGTGTTGACGCCGATTACGGCTGAGTCTCCCAATAACTGTGCTCAGAACGGGTATATGGAATACAAGTATCTGGATGGCACTTATCGGTATAAGGAATACGAGTCCGCCGTAAAGGCTAAGAATCTCGTTCCCTATACAGATGCAGATGGAAAGGGTCTTACCCTTGAAACGGGACATACCGTTTATATCCGCAATACGCAGAATCTTAGCAATACTCCTTCTGCTTCGGACAATGACTCCGATAGTACCGAATCCGGCACAGGAGAAGAAATCACTATCACGGATGAGTATGTAGAAAGCAGTTCCGGGTATATCGATGAGAATGGCAACTATGTAGAGACTCCCGCCTCGACCGATACCGGCAATGATGCTGCTCTGTATTCTGATGGAACATTACAGAAATGCATCGTGTCTGGTGAAGAAGTCTATGACATCGATAACCTTACCAACGAAATCGAATACCCTACAGATTTCGCACAGCTTCGCAAGGAAGGTTCCTGCGAGCGCATCTACATCTACAAGACGAAAGAAAGCTACGACCAGGCTGTCAAGAACCGCAAGAACGGGCAGGCTATCCTGCAAGGAAAGATGGATGCGCCGATTCGCTGCGTGATTCTTAATGGGTCTTTGGTCCCGGACCTCAAATACACCATCAACAGTGACGGGCGCATGTGCGTTTCCCTGCGGGCATTGTCAGAAGCCTTCGATTCAAATACGGACTATGATACGACAGCGCATCTCTTGGCTGTCCCTGAAACCTTTGGCGAGTGTGCGTTTATTCCGGCAAAGGGAGCACTTTACAATATCAGCCAGTATTTCAATGTAAACAACTCGAACAATACCTTTGATTTTATCAGCACAAAGCCGCCGGAGATTTGGACGGATACATTCGCACTTCCGACTGCGGATGATGTCGTGATGCCGGTCTCTGATATTTCGAGAATCCTCGGCTGGGAGTTCTCCTACACCGATAATATCCTGAATGTTGTCACGGACTCTCTCGATGACACCAAAGAAGAAAATCTGCTGCTCATTGAAACGCAGACATCCACGGAAAGCGTTGATTTGGATGACTGGAATGCCGCTGACAGCAGCGCCGAAACATAAAGTGAGGGACAGTAATAAATGACGAAGTGGAACGAACTGAAAGTGAAGATTCAGATGCTTTCAAAAGGTGAGCAGCTGATTCTTCTGTTTATCTGCGCGTTTGTCGTCGCGCTGTTTCCGGGCGGGTACATTGCCGCCCTGATGGCAGGGGAGTGGGAGTCCGGATTCTTCCGTAAAATGGTCCTTGCCCTGACGACTGGATACGGTATCATCTCTACGCTTATCTTTGCCGCAGCAATCACCTTTATCGTCGTTATCCTTTCCAAGAAGAACACAGACCTCAATTCTGCAAGAGAGGTCGATGACCGTGGCATGATTACTTCAAATGCCGGTACATACGGTACTGCCGGATGGATGAGCGAGAGCCAAGCTAAGAAAGTCTATGAGGTGGGTCCCGTTGAGGATGTGACGGGCACGATTCTCGGTCAGTTCACGCAGGACGGCGAAGAGGTCATTGCGTTGCCGTTTGAGCCGACCGGAAACCGTAACCTCATCCTGATTGGACCTCCCGGTTCCGGTAAATCTTTCGGTTATGTTCGTACCGCCGTGTTCCAGTCGATTGTTCGCGGTGAATCGGTAGTCGTTACGGACCCGAAAGGTGAAATCCACAATGATATGCGGAAATTGCTGGAATCCAGGGGCTATGAGGTGAAGGTGTTCAACCTCATCAACCTTGACCTTTCTAATGCTTGGGACTGTGTACAGGAAATCTACGACCCTATTACGGGCAACATCGATGACCAGCGTGTCATTGCGTTCTGTAAAACCGTTATCACGAACACGGGCGGCGGTGGTAAAGCAGACCCGTTCTGGGAGAGTTCCGAGGAGAACCTGTTCCGTGTTGCTGTTTCCTACTGCGCGTTTATGCGTGAGACAACGCTCATTAAAATTTATGAGCGCCGTACCAAAGAACTTTTAACGCAGCTGCCGTTCATTTCTGAGGATGACGGGAAAGCATTGGTGGAGGTGGTGAAGAACCCTGAATCCGCGATGTTTGACCGCCGCAAAGTCGTAGAGTATCTGGCAAAAGAATTCTATGGCGAAGAGGAAGGCGAGAAGAAACTGCAGAGTTGGGAAGAGGATGCGCCGACCTGCAATATCTCCGATATCTATAACGCTCTGATGCACAACGACCTGAACAGCTGGGAAGAGAATTTCAAGAATGTTCCGCTGAACCATCCAGCTGCTTCTGCATGGGCTGTATTTAAAGGTATGGGCGAGCGTGTTCAGCCGAACATCGTCGGCGGCTTGAATACCCGGTTACAGCTGTTCATGACCTATAAAGTCCGCCGCGTTATCAGTAACGATGATATTCGATTGGCAGATATCGGCGCGAAAAAGACGGCATTGTTCCTTATTATTTCCGATGACAATGCTTCGATGCAGCTTCTCTCGTCTCTTCTGCTCAGTTTCCTGTTCAAGGACCTGAAAGAGGCATTTGACGCTGTTGGCGGTGAAGGGCGTATTCCCGTCAATGTCGTGGCGGACGAGTTGGCGAATACCGGCGTCTGGCCGAACTTTGAAAAGACTATCGCTACGGCTCGTTCTCGTAAAATCGCAGTTTCGTTGATTCTGCAGAGTTTACCGCAGCTGACGCAGTTGTACGGCGAAGAAAACGCAGAAACCATCATTGGCTGCTGTAATACGATGCTGGTCCTTGGCTGTAACGATAAGTATACGGCTGAGTATATCTCTGACAAGAGCGGTATCGTTACAATTCGCGCAAAGAGTGTCAGTGATTCGAGAGCAAACTCGACCGGCATTCGCGGTGTATATCAGGGCTATTCACTCAGCGAAGGTGATGGTAAACGCAACCTTATGAACCCTGATGAAGTACAGCATCTGGAAAAGGAAGAGATTCTGATTATGACGAATGGTCAGAATCTTCTGAAAGCAAAGCGGTTCGGGTTCATCCATCATCCGCTGTTCAGTGACCCGCATTTCGTGCCTACTCGCTGGTCTGAACTTCCGAAAACCGTGGACCTGTATCCGAATGCTCGCAAACACGATGCGCTGGAATCTCTCGTTGGCGATATCCAGCGCCAGAAGGAAATCAATACGGAAATCACGCAGACGCGCACCGTAGAGAAAATGAATCCCCGCCTTACCAAAAACGACCTTGTCGGTGGGAACAAGAAACCCGGCAAGAAAAACGCTTTCGCAGAAAAATCCAAAAAGTAAATCACTCTTTACACCCCCCGGTCATCAATGTGTGGCCGGGGCTTTTCTTTTTTCCCCGATTCAGTAATGAGTCGGGAACCACACAAATCGGCAGCCTCCGCGTGGCGTGTGGTGGATATTGCCCGAATCCTGCTACGGGCAACGAATGTCGATAACATCATTTACTTCCTAAAAAGGAGACTAATACCATGAACGAGAACGAAATGAAGAACGCCACCATCGCCGACATCGACGAGGTGACCACCCCTGTTGCCGCTGCGGAGGACGCTGCTGCGCCCATTAAGGAGCCCGCTGCGCAAGGCGAAACCAATACCGCTGAGGTAGAGAACCTTGCTCCTGAGGCTGTCTCTGCCCCCGCTGACGATGGAATGGATGAGGAGGACGAGGATGTTCCTGCTGCTCAGGAACTGTCCCGCAGCTCCCGCCGTTTCAACGACGATGACTTGGAAATCGGCGATTTCATCGATGACGGCAACGACATGCTGAAGGTCGATATGCCGGAAGACCGCCGTGCCCGTGACCTTGCTGAGATGCGCCGCTGCGTGTTCGATAACAAGCGTACGCCGCGCCGCTTCCTGCAGGGCAGAGTCTTTGGCGTGCGTCCGGTCGGTTCCGGCAGTGCAGTCGTTGAGGTTACTCGCGGCACGCTGCGCATCATGATTCAGGCTGAGGACTTCTTCCATTTCAGCCAGATGAAGGGCATCGAGAACGATGATGACGCGACTCGTCAGCGCCGTTATCTGCGCAAGGCAAAGCTGATGAACGGCGCTATCATCAACTTCTGCCCCTACATGGAAGCAGAGTCTGAGGACGGTGAGGTTGTGTTTGCCGGTTCTCGTCAGGATGCAATGCAGATTCAGCGTAACCGCCACTTCTTCGGCCGCAATGCCGATGTCAAGAACGGTAGCCGCGCTGCTGCGTCTATCCTGTCCACCGGTCCCGACTATGTGATTGCGGAGGCTCTGGGTGTTGAGACCAGCATCGGTGCCGCTGCGCTGTCCGCATACGAGTACATCGACAATGTGGCTGAGAAGTACCATGTCGGTGACGGTATCCCTGTCGTGGTGGAGGACCTGCATGTCGATGCGGAGAACGGCACCGTGTCCCTGCGCCTGAACCGCGCTATTCTGGAGCGCCGTGCGAACCCCGCTATGAACATCCATAGCCTTGCTCGCGGCGGTGCTTACGGTGCGACCGTGACTTCCGTGAACGACCGCTTCTACCGCCTGATTGTCGATTCCGGCAATATCCAGGCGCGTGTGGCACTGACTTCTTCCGATGAGTTGCTGACTCGCGGTGACCGCGTGACCCTGTTGGTCTACGGCTACGATGAGAAGCGCAACTATGTCTGGGGCGCTTGCCACAAGGTCTAATTTTACCCCCGGCTGTCTCTTGATTCATTTCCGGCAGACAGCCGGATGCTGCGCATTGTACCTGCCTTCTCGCGGCGCGTGGCGAACAACTGCTTTATGCAGGCTAAAGGTACTGAAAAAATAACGATTCTGTAGTTGAGGTGAATGCTGTGTGTGAAAGTTGGAATATGCGCTCAGGCTTGTTCTATTCGCAACTGAATAACAGAGAACTGTTCATGGCCTGTACAGTGCATGGCGTAATGATGGAGGTATGTGTATCCGTGTTCTTAGACATGAAAGAACTGGATATGTGTGCCGTAGAAAAAAGCTGCCAAAAGAATGCAGCTGCCGTATTGCTGAATGTGTATGGGGACGGTGTTGTGGCAAGCGTCAGAAAGGCTGCATTGCTGGATACGGAACTGGCCGGAAATCAGAAGCTGGCACAGCATCTGTACCGGGATTGCCGAGATGTGATGCGCACTATCGTCCCGAAACCGGAGGAAATGTAAATCATGGCACGAGAAGAAAAGCAAGCGAACATCTATGCGATTCCCAAAAACTCCTTTGATACCGGATATGTTTTTGGCGGTCAGTTCAAGACCCGAAATTTCGTAGAAGGCGTTGTCGTAACCTTACCGTTTCTTGGAATCTTCCTGTATGGATGGGCAAAACTCGGATTGGACTTTGAAAGTACCGTTGCTTACTGCTTTATCCTGTGTGCGGCGGTTTTCGTCAGTGTCGTACATGGCGTGGGCGGAGACAGCCTGTTTGAGTTCATTGCCCGCGTAGTCAAGTTCCGGCAGAATCGCAGAATCTCCAAGTACAATCCCCGTATCAAGACGGAACTGGAACCGGATTACCTGCTCCATGACGATACGATGCTCCCGAAAGAAAAACTGAAACGGGCACTGGAAAACATCAAGAGCAAGGTCGTGGGCGGCAGCGATGAGCCAATCAGCGCTGATATCACGGACGATGACCTGCAGGTCTACTATGATGACGATGAGGATTTTGTTGAGAAACCCGATGAACTGAAATCGAAGGCTGAACTGAAAGCCGAGGCAAAACAGCGTGCGAGAGAGGAAAAGGAGTTCATCAAATCCCTGCCTCGGAATCAGCGCCGTATGGCCTGTGCCGAACTGAAACGCAAGCATAAGGAAGAAGCCGAGGCTGCTAAGAAGCGCGAGGAAGAGCGGGAGCAGATGATTCAGGAAGCAATCAAGCGCCGTCTCGAAAAGGCTGAGCGCGTTAAGGCAGCACAGATGCGTGCCCACCTGACGGCACTGGAACGCCAGCGTGTTCTTGAACAGGCACAGCCGGAAACGGTTAATCTGGAAGAACAGGCTGCTGGGGTGACTGAAACCGTTCTGGATGTCGTTCTGGACGAGCCTGCCGATACCGCTGTTGCCGAGCCGGTGCTGGATGCAGAGGTCTCGCAGGAAGATACTACGGCAGAGCGTCCTGACTCTGAATTGACTGAGAAGGGTAGGGAAGTGCCCGACCAGTCCGATACGGTAGAAGACATCCTTGAAGATATCGAACTGGACGATGATACTGACATCGAAGTTGGTACAAATCCGTCCGAAGTTCTCGATACATCCGATATGCTCGATGTTGAGTTGGAAGAGGCTGTAGAAGCTGAAACCAATGCACAGCGTAAACCTTCCTTTGAACCGAGAGTGGCCCGAAACGAGAAGTATACAGAGCAGACTGTGAAGCCTGTGAAGGTGAAACCGCAGATTCGTAGCAGCCGAGATATTTCTATCTTCGACGATGAGGAGTAACAGAGTATGTTCAGAAAGAAAGACAAGAATCAGGGAATTCCGGATGGTGTGGTAGGGAATAACCTGAAAAACGCGCGTCTGACCAAGAAGGAGCGCGAAGAGATTGCAACCACCGAACGCAAGCGTATCCGTAAACAGATGGAAGCCGAAGCGGAACGCTATCAAATCATCAAAAGCACCCAGCGTATCATCCCGGTAGAGGATATCTTCAACGGTGTTATCATCACCAAAGACCATCGGTATGTGAAAGTCATGGAGTATCGTCCTATCAACTTCGCATACATGGACGCCGAGACCCAGAACCGCGTTATTTCGCTGTTCTACCAGACATTCAAGGCAGTGCCTTGTAATATCCAGTTCAAGACCTTTGCCCGTAAAGCAGATGTCGAGTCAACGATTTCCAATGTCACCCAGTATTACGAGCAGGAAACGAACCCTAAGCGCAAGAAGATGCTCAATGCCTATATCGGACTTCTTCGTAAGACGGCATTGTCAGTCGGCATCACCCGCCGCTTCTTTGTGGTCATTGAGTTCCAGAAAACCATCAGCAATGACGGGTCCCGGTTCGAGTTGGTCGTGGCGGACCTGAACGCGATGGCAGCGAATGTCCGCTCTCACATGGAACAGTGCGGGAATGTCTTCATCCCGGCACTCGGAAACCCTGACCGCAATGAGGATGCCGGTATCCATCAGCTGTTCTACCAGCTTTTGAACCGCAGCAAGAGCGAGACGGTAAGCTTCCATGACCATATGCAGCCTATCATCGACCGCTATTCGGAGGCGGAAATGCAGGGGGTAAAGACCTCCCTGCAGGCTCCCGAATTGATTGCTCCCGAATGGATTGATTTCACGCATTACAACTATATCGTCATTGACGGTAAGTTCTATACCTTCGCCTACATCCCGTCCACTGGGTACAACCAACGTGTATATGCTGGTTGGATTGCTACCTTCGTCAATGCCGGTGAAGGTATTGATGTCGATATGTTCTTTGAGCATATGTCTCGTGAAGCTGTATACAATAAAATCAGTACACAGCTTCGTATGAGCCGTGCCAATGCAATGGACAGCCACGACACCGATTCCGATTACCATGCGCGTATGGAGAAGATTTCTTCCAGCGAATACATGCTGCGTGGTCTTTCTACAGGTGAAGATTTCTACTACATGTCTATGGTCATCACGGTCGTTGCTGATTCCGTGGATGAACTCGAATACAAGTACGATAACCTTGAAAAGCGCGTCAAGGGTCAGGGCATGAAGATTCGCCGTGCTAATTTCATGATGGAAGAGTGCTTTGAATCGGCATTGCTCCCGCTTGGTAAACTCAACAAGGATATCAAGCGCAAAGCACAGCGTAATGTCTTGACTTCCGGTGTGGCATCCTGCTACCCGTTCATCTCCTTTGAGATGCAGGACCCCGACGGTATCATGATTGGCACGAACCGTGCAAACAACTCGCTTGTTACCATCGATATGTTCGATACGGATGTTCATGCGAACGCGAACGCTGTTATCCTTGGGTCTACCGGATACGGCAAGACCTTTACCGCACAGCTTTTTGCACTTCGTCTGTCTGAGATGGATACGCAGGTATTCATTATCTCACCCCTGAAAGGCTTGGAGGACTACGGCGGCGGCTGTAAGGCTGTCGGCGGTCAGTTTATCTCGATGGACCCGTCTTCCGTAAACAGCATCAATATCATGGATATTCGCGTTCCGGATGATGAGGATGCCAAGAAGATGGATGACTACGAGACGACTGGCTCCTTGCTGACAAAGAAGATTCATACCGTTAAGTCCTTCCTGCACCTTGTCGTTAAGGACATGACGCAGGAAGAAGAACAGCTGATTGATACAAGCCTTTATAAGGTATATGGGCGTTTTGGTATCACGAACGACAACGATTCGATTTTCGACTTGGAAAATGGCGGGTACAAGAAGATGCCGTTGCTTGAAGACTTGCAGAAGGAAATGCAGAATGTCCCTGAACTGCATCGTATCTGCAATATCCTCAATCCTCTGATTCGTGGTTCGATGGCTTGCTACAACCGTCCTACGAATGTGGACTTGAAAGCCAAATACATTGTATTCGACTTCAACGGCATGAAAGGTCCTACCCTTACGATGTCGATGTTTGTCGTTCTGGACTTCGTCTGGACGAAAATCAAAGAAGACCGCGCAAAGCGTAAGGCAGTCTTTATCGATGAGTGTTGGAAACTGATTGGCACGGACTCGAACGAGATGGCGGCAGAGGATGTCGTAGAGATTTTCCGTACGATTCGTGCTTACGGCGGTTCGGCGTTCGCCATGACGCAGGATATTTCGCAGTTCTATGAATACAAGGGCGGCAAATACGGTAAAGCCGTTATCGGTAACGCCGATACCAAAATCATCATGCACTTGATTCCATCCGAAGCAAAGGCTCTGCAAGCAGCTATTCAGCTTACCGATTCGGAGATGGAGAATGTCTCGAACCTCGGTCGTGGTCAGGGACTTGTTTGTTCCGGTGCCGCTAAGCTGTTCGTTGACTTCATCGCTGCTCCTTATGAGAAGCAGGAAATCACGACCGATGCCAAGAGCTTCTACCTGCAGGAAAAGGCACTCAAAGAGAAACAGCACAAAGAAGAGCAAGAACGGTTGGCGGCTGAGAAAACCAACAGCAATACCGATGCGAACGATGATGACGCCGATTTGCTGAATGTTACCTTTTAAGCGCAAAAATATAACGATAATCCGATACTAATAGATGAAAACAGCACTTTTGAGATATGCGATGGTCCGGTACAAATGAAATGTGCTGATTGGGCATATTTTAAAAGTGCTTTTTCTATTAAGAAAGCGCCGAAATGACACATTTCAGAAACGCTTGCTTTTCGCATAGTTACGCAATAAGTTCACAAACCAAATGCGCAAATGTGTAAATGACACATTTTGCCGAAAATGAAAGGAGACATTCTTATGTCTGAGGTCCACAACAACGACATCCGCGAATTGCTCGATGTCATCCCCGTGATTCCGCATAATCTTATGATGGAATACCTTACCAGACAGTACAACATGACCCCCAACAAGGCCCGTGAAGTCATCTACAACGCCTGCCGTAAAGGCTCAAATCGCCGCCCGGCATGTTATGTGACGAATGACGGACTTGCAAAAGCCGATTATGTTACGATGACCAGCCTGTACCGCAAACGCTGCCGCGCATTCCGTGTGGCATGCGAGTTTTTGCCGGAAGGGCGTCAGTTTTCGATTCCCTCTACCTGCCCGTGGCTGCTGAGTTTCTGCTTCGAGGGCAGTGTATACTATGTCTGTGAGTTCGAAAAGGGCAAGGAACTCATTGTGGCGGATATGATTCGCAATGCTGGGATTCGGGAGGATATGATGTCCGTGACTTCCCGTATCGCTATCATGCGCCCCGGCGTAAACCGTGTACTCCTCAATGGATGCGGGATTCGGTTCTTCTGCGTGGTGGATGACGACTATAACCTCGAAGTCACGGAACAGGTCCCTGACCAGGAGGTATGGGATGGCGTTCCCATCGTTAAGTGATTATAAACGATATATCGAAGAAAACGGAACAAACAAGACTGCGGTAACGGATACCTCAAAAATGACGCGGCAAACCCCTGCTGCTTATCAGGACAGTGCCGGATATGTAAAAAAGCGTATCGCTAAAGCAGCCGATATTTTAAACGCTGTACCGGATGAATTGCCCTTGAATCGAGTCTCGGAAACGCCATTGAATGCCGCTTCCATTGAGCTTTTAAAAGCCGAGCGCTCGATTTTAAGGGCTTTTTCTGAGTCTGAAGACACTGCACCATACCGAAAAATACCCACAAAATCCGCCATTCCGGATGATTTCTGCGCGGTTTCTACCCCTGACCATGCCTTGATTTCCATTCGGTTCAAGGCATTCTTACCGCCGTATCACTACGAGTGGTACAGCCGGAAATCAAAGGAAAAAGACGGGATAAATCAGTATTACCTCGATGCTGAATTTGACTTCCTTACTGAGGCTGCTATCAAGAAATTCATGCTCGAAAACGGACCAGTAACGGTCCCGTCTGGACACTTGTATCTCATCTTTTTACGTGGCATTGCACCGAATTCTCCTACCGTAATTGATAACAATAACGTCTACACCGGAGCCATCACAAACGCCATCAGCAGGGCACTCTGGCATGGCGATGGATGGCAGCTGATGAGTTATCTGTACACCGCTAAATCCGACCAGAATGGCCCGTATCTTGATGTTATCCTATGTGAAAAATGCGACATCATGTACTGGCTCGAAGCGTAGCTGCGACACAACATTTTCCGGGGGTATAAAATACAACATTTTCAGGGGCATAAATTAGCGCTCCTAAATTTGTTGTATTCTCTCCTCGATTTTCGGCGGGGTTATAGGGGTTTCCGCGCCCCTCTTGGTTCGTAATGCGGAATCTAAGGCACAAATCCAAGGTGACAAAATGACTAACGAGCAAAAACTCCTATCCTACCTCTACACTATTGACTCGATACAGCGGCGGCAACTTGTGATTGCCCTGTCTGACATGCCGTATCAGAGCCTGACGCTTGCCGTGCGAAACGCCGTAAAGCACGGATATGCGGAAGTGTTCCGCAAGGATGAATCGAACCATATTCGCATCTCACAGGACGGTGTCAAGTATATCCGTTCGGTAGCAAAAGACTCCCTCGACAGCGAGAAACGAGCCAATATGAAGCGCCGTTTTAAAGGCGAACAGGGCAGACGCTTGAACCGCGTTGAGACGACATCGTGTATGTGCAGAGCGGCAGGAATCCCACTTGCCAAAGAAGTAGGTATCAGTCTGTCCGAACTGTTGATTACAGACACGCAGGACTACACACGGTTCATGAACGACTACTTCTACGATAAAGGCTTGCTATTCCTCTCGGACGAACTCTCTGCAACTATTAAGGCAACGCATACAGTCGGTGAAGAATACACCACAGGACGAAGCCGTCTGGTTGGCATCATCATCAACTGCAAAGGCATCTTCTTTATCTACTGCACTCTGGATAAGCTGATGCGCTGGATTGTCTCCTACGAACATCGCAGGGCGGATGTTATTACGAAAATCCTCAAAGACAGTGACGCCTCCAAACAGAATGCAGACTTCAACTATGTGTGCTCACTGATGTATAAGAGCGTTATTATCGGCAAGACTTGCGCTATGATTCCCAAAATTATCACAGGCAACAAATACGGTAAAGCCGTAACGAATCCCGGCAAGAACGGCATTGCAGATAACCTGCTTACACTAACGAATCTCGAACAGGTCTATGCTCGTAACTATTTCGTGCCCACAAATACACTCGGCGTTGAACTCCTTTCCCGTACAGTCACGCTGACACGCGATGACCTGAACCAGATGATTGAAATGTGGCTCTCTGAAATGACAAACACTCATACATGTGTGGATGCCCGCGAATACACGGAAGCTTACATTGACGATGACAGCGAAAAGACACTCATCTTCCCAATCATTGAACTGGAAGAACTCGTCTACCAGAAAGCAGGCAGGGAAAAGTATCATATCGTCTGTGAACGCGGAACCCAAGATGGAATCAGCCGCACAATTGGAAATAAAGTCATCGATTTCAAAGACATGAATAACGAACCAATGCCCGCTCATAAATACGATGATGCTGGGATTCGGAGAGACGGCATCAATCCATTGACGCATTCGGGATACTGGGAGGAAGAGCCATGATAGCGATTCGCGTATGCCCTATCTGCAAGAAAGTCTTTGAGGGCAGAGTCGGAGTTCCGAAAGTCTACTGTGATGAATGCACGATGCTTGAAGATTTCGCGACTTCGGATGAGGCTAGGGAACAGTCATCTTGGTTTTTTGAGGATTCTGAGGATTCAGAAAAAGGAGATTCAGGAATGCATGAGACAGGGCAAGAGAAATTACTCGACCATCTAACAGACGAGTCCCGACTTCCCGCAGCACCCCGCCAAACGAAGGAGTCTCTTTTGTACCTCATTACCCCAAGAAAGAAATATTGACAGCAGCACCTAAACCATCCTTGCAACGCTTCCCGCCTCATCAACGAACCCCCTCAAACCCTATTCGTTTGTTACGATTCCATGAACATATAAACAGCAAGGTTGAGAAACAAGCAAATTTATGGTATAATGCAAATGAAAATAAAGCGTAGCTGCGATGCGTAGCTGCAAAAAGTGTACAGAAAAATCATTGCACGAACCGTAGGCACGAGAAGGTATCGGAATGAAAAAGAGAATCTTAGTTCCGTATATAGCGGCAACTCTCGCCATGGCGGCTTCCATTAGCGTAGCTGCCAGAGATGGAGCCGTAGTTGCGAGAAGTTACATGAATTACAATGACCAGAAACCTAGCGTAGCTGCCGAGTACCGGTATCAAACCGTAGGCATTTCCTGGACAAACACTTATAAAATTGTCACGGCAGAGGAAGCAAGACAGATTCAAGATGGAATCGTGATTTTCGCATTTCCTCGCTGCCCATATTGTCGCAATTTGATTACAGAGGTAACGGATGTTGCAGTAGCGGAAAACACCACAGTATATTATTGCCAAATTGATAGATACAGAGACAGATACGAGTATAATGAGAAAACCGGAAAGCCTCAGATGACGGTAGAGGCGGGAGAAGGATATACGGAACTGCTTTCGTGGCTTGACGAATACCTTGCCGACTATACGGTCGCGGATGAGGCAAAGAATAAAATTGAGGTAGGGGAGAAGAGAATCGGAGCTCCTACGATTATCCGGATAAAGAACGGGGAACCAGTGGCAAAATGGCAGCTGGATTCGGTGGAAGGCATCGAATACCCCGATAATAAATATGATGGCTGGGATACTGCGATAAAAGAAAAGGTCGAGGAATCCCTGTATGCTTTCTTTGAGGAGGTTTGAGCCATGGATAAATTCGAGATTATCGGTACACTTCTTTTCGTGAATTCGCAGTATTGGGTTTGTGCAATCATTGCGCGAATCGGCTTTGTAATCACCGGGATGTCTAAACTCATGACGCCGGTAACGGCGGTTTTGTATTTTGGGCTTCTGTACCTCCTTTTCCTTGTCGGAGCGCTCCGCAAAGATGATGACGATGAGGACTAATACGAGCACCTCGAAAGAACCGTAGGTGCTAAGAAACCGTAGGCAGATACTTCCCTGCGTAGCTGCCTTTTGCTTGTACCGTTGGACGACAGTGTCGTGGTTGCCGCTATTTTCGAGATAAGCGTAGCTGCGTAGCTGCCGTCCTTTTTTGCTGTCAAAAGAAATAAAGAGGAGAAAATCATGGTTTATGAAGTTATTAGCCCAGAAGCACACGGAAACGGCACGATTGTCGGTATGCACACCGAATCCCCTGCCTGTATCGATTCTCTGGATACCCAGAAAGCAATGCTGGATGCTAAGAGCAAAATAACCTTTACCGGCACAGCGGAAGAATATGAGGCTGTAAAGGCAAAACTCAATCCAAAGGTGAAAGTGACTATCCAGAAACCGAAAGCGACCACAAAGAGGTGAGATGCGATGACTCAGTTTCAGAATGTATACGACGCATTTATGCGTTGCGATACCAATAAGTTGGCAGAAGAATTTGCCGCCATTTATGACGATTCTAAGAAGGATGCCGAGAAGAGACTCGAAACGGCACGGAAGGTGATTCGTGCGTCCTACGAGCGCATGAAGAATACGACTCTCGCAAGCAATGACGATGAAAGCATGGTTGTGGTTTGCAAAAGCTTCGATGATGCCGGAGATGATGTTGCCTGCGTGAAGGCTCAGGAAATCCGAGATTGGAAGGAAAAGCACGAGAAAGACTATGAACCCATCAGCGATGAGACCCTGACCTTCATGAGCACGGATGAGATTTATAATGCGATTATCGCAGACAGGTTGCCTGAGCGGTATGCGTTTGAGTTCTCACCTTGGGAAGAAATCCTCAGCTGGAACCTGGCTGAGCCGAGTGTTGCCAGATATGGCCTTGAACATTGTCTTGCTGGCATTCTGTGGGAGATGACCTTTTTTGGCGTTGACCCTGCGGGAGTAGAGAAAGAAAGAGAGAAACTCGATGCGGCAATAGAAGAAACCAAACAGGCAAGTGCAGAGGGAAGAGTCTCAGGTAAGGCTTTCTCTTTTGAGGATTTCGCAAAAGAAGTCTTGGGGGATGAGTATACCGAAGACTGGTATCCGGAAGAAGAACAGGAACGGGATAGAAGGAACATGGCTATATCTAGCTATAAGTACGGAGTAGAGTTCAGGCTTTTATTAGAGAGCATCCTCTAAAGGGGTAATACCCTTCCGTTCTGAACAATGCTTTGCAGGCTAGGTGCTGCACGGACGGTTGTCTGTCTGCCTGCTGGAACTGCCGCGAGCGAGCTGTCTATAAACGCTTCCAGAGTGGAATTCCCCGCGTTCGGGGTCATGGCACTGCTTGCTTCGAGATGCTGCCGGGCCCCTTAACAAAACGAGAGGAGAGACAAGAGATGCTTCTGCATATATTCGGGGACACACATGGTCCCTTGGAAATCAACAAAATCAATCCGAAACGCTTTCTTGGCCGGGCACTCAACGACAGCGATGCTATCGTCATCTGCGGTGATTTCGGGTTCCCGTTCATGCCTACCGACTGTATTCCCGAAGATACTCTCAAAGAATCCGGTGCCGAGCACTACTGCATCAAGTATGCCCGCGCATACTGGCAAAACATCGACTGGCTCAAATCATTCCCGTGCGATATCCTTTTCGTCGATGGAAACCACGATAACCACGAATTCTGGGCTAAACTCCCCACTGAACCCTGGAATGGCGGTCAAGTTCAGAGATTGCCGGACGCACCCAATGTCATCCACCTTATGCGCGGCGAATACTATACCATCGATGGTCTTACCGTATGGTGCATGGGCGGTGCAGAATCCATCGATAAGGCAACTCGCACGCAAGGTGTTTCTTGGTGGTCGGAGGAAATCCCGTCTCAGAAAGAGATGTGGCACGGGATGGATACACTGGAAGAACACGGGTATGATGTCGATATCATCCTGACCCATACGCTGCCAAAGATGCTGATGGCCGCCTATTTCGGGAATTCCTTCCCCCTGAAGGAAAATGACCCGACAGGCGTATACCTCGATGAAGTGTATCGGAGAACCAGGTTCCGGAAATGGTTTTGCGGGCACATGCACGAGGACATCGATAAACCCCTGTTCCGGCTACAAGTGCTATATGACGATGTAGTGAGCATCGATACGAAGAATCCAAGCTTTGAAATTACAGGGCGAGAAGCAGGACACGGAGAGGAGGGGAAAGGCCTGTGAGCATATTCATCGTTGGAGATGTACACGGGAACTATAAAAGCCTGACATCCAGTTTGGAAAAGTCAGGCTGTGATGTGAATGCCGATACCATCATCTTTGTGGGCGATGTAGTGGACCGTGGCAAGGAAAACGCTAAGGTCGTGAATTTCATCGCCGAGCATAAAGGCAACATCCACCTGATTTGCGGCAACCACGAATACCAGCACAGACAACTCCTGAAATACTACCGTGCTCTTGCCAAGGCACCGGCAATTCGGAAGATGGCAGCAGGAATTTTCCGGCACTATACCCCCGAAGGCAGAGTCATCCGCGATAAATCCGAAATCGAACGACTCCGCTGCGATGAAGAAGAGCGCAGGAAAGAAATCGAGAAGCATCCCAAGACCTTCGAAGAATGGCAGAAACAGTTCCTGATATATACCCTTGCATGGGAAGACGATTCACTCTGGCAAATCGTGCGCTATCTGCTCAATGAGATGTGCGGACCTCCCTATGATGCCCAGCATACCATTTACGAGTACCTTTCAGGCACCAATCAAACGAGAACAAACTTCGAGCAGGTATTCGAGAGCCAGACACAGGAACTCAACATTAAACCGGGCCCGGGCGTGCATCGGTATGAACAAGTAGTAGTCTCGCATAACAATCCATTTGGCGGTCCATACAGCTACGACAGCCAGGAAATGCTGGCAGGGCATAGAAACATCCTGTATATTTTCGGGCATGTTTCCCACGAGACTATGACCCGCAATGACCGGAAAGAATCCGGCTGCACCTTCCTCGACATCGACACCTCTCCGAAATCCGTCACGGTCATCGCACTTGACGACTACCTCAAAAACTAAGCAACGCGCTACAATGGCTCATACAGCCACTGTGGCGCGTTTTTCTTTTTAGACGATAACTTTATCGAGTACACTTCGACACCATCGAAAGCGGGCAGGTTTGCCGCCACTCCTGCGATGCTGACGCGATGCGGTGTACTCAATACAACCATGATTCTGAATGCGCCGCAAATAACGCACAAGACAAGATACACAAACAAGACAAGATACACAAAGACCCTTGGCAAAACCTCTACCAACCACGAGGAGAAGCCGCGAGAGACCATGACGGCAACCGCAATGCAAGCCATGTGTACTAACCGGTAGCCGTCATACAAGACTACAGAATCCCGCTACACACCGGACCACCCCGGGCAACACCGGACGACCCCGGGTAACACCGGACGAAACCAACCAAAAACAAAACCCCGCCATCGCTGCCAACTGGCCCGGGAAACGCATAAGCATGCCTGTAATGCATGTCCAGAGCGGAAAAAACCACCCGGAAGCAGAATCGTGCCCCGGAATAGCACTAACCTTAAAAGCAAATCAGCGTATAGGCATCATCAGCCTGTACGCTTTCTTTTTTGCCCGATATCTCCTCGTTCAAGGCAAGACACAAAGCGCGATAGGCGCAAAGAATCAATATAGCGTTTCAGGCAGAATTGTGATAGACTAAGGACAGAAACAGAAATCAGCCGGAGGTGTTTCAGATGGATGAGAATATCCTGTTCAGCTACGAACTCAAAGATGCCTGGTTCTTGCCAATTACCGGCGTTGATGTCTACAAAACCGGCGAAGTCCGATGCATGACAGACGATAAAGACGCAACCAGTATCCTTGATGAGAAGGCTCTTGCCGAAATTGAGAATGTCATCGAGAGCCATCCCGAACTGTTCGAGTACGAGTCTCCGGAAATCGCTACGCCCACGATTTTTGACGGGGTCAGCAATATCTTCTGCTTTGGCGCAGAGGATGGCAGAAGCAACGAACTTGTAACGCTCAACATCTGGGCACTGCGAGAAGAAAAATACGGCGACATCGGTACATACACTGTCTATGAGAAGGGAATGCGCCTTCTGCAGGTATTCGATATGATAGCCGGGATACTGACCCGGAACGGCGTTCCCTCCGAATGCCTCGCGCTTAGATAAGAGCAGAGGCTGCAACACCACAAAGGAAATACCATGGACAAGACATTCGAGAAATTCCTGTGCAGCGACATTGACCTGTCCTCGATTGGCATAGAGCGCCGTGAAGACAATGCATCGTATTTCTGTACACCGAAAGGGGCATCCATCTTCGGCTGGGCTGGCGTGGACGGTATTCACTATTGCTTCGTGCGCGGATTCGGCGGTATGGTTTTCGCTGTGAGTCCCATGAACTCAGCACCGGATTTTGTTCACCCTCTGGCAAGAGACTTTGCGGATTTCCTGCGTTTGATTCTTGCCTGCGGGGATGCGGCAGCATTAGAACAGGCTTGGATGTGGGATGAGGCGCAGTTTGCCGCCTTCCTGCAAGAGAATCCTCCGACTCGGGAACAGAAGGCTGTACTAGAGGAGATTGCGGAACAGTTCTCCTTGTCACCGCTTGAACATCCGTGGAAGTACATCAAGAACCTGCAAGCATCGTTCAACTATGCCAAAATCAAGTATACCGATGACTACTATGACTTGACGCTGAACCCCAATACCACTCCGTCACTGCCCGACTGGAAGGTGTATTTTGATGGAAATTTCTGGGGGTATTCTGGGCGCGACCATGCCGGGACAGAAATCAAAGTCGATAAGCAATTCGATTGGGCCGGACATCACTGGGTCATTCCATCTATATACGCTTGCAGCAAAGGCTTGGTAGTGGATTTTTGTATGCGAGCAGAGGCAGAGGATATCCGAGCCTTTATTGACAAATGGCATCTGAACGCTGACAATGATTCGTGCGAGAACTTTACCCACGAAGAACAGATGCAGATGGAACTCGATAATCCGCTCTCCTTGGATTTTGAGCCGAGCCTTGTCATGAACGGGAAAGCCATGCAGACTTCTCATGGCTCATCTCTATCCTATAACCCGTGTCTACCGGAATGGATAACGATTGAGCTGGAGGCTAAGGCGGCAATAGAGCACTATGGCTTAGATACATCCTATGGCTGGACTATAACTAGAGCAGCATACCCGTGGAAAGGGAAGAGGCGTCCTTCGGAGATAAAGGCTCTATCGCTCACTATGGAGAAAAGGCCCTATACATTGGCTGGTCCGCACTTCAAAGTAAATGGTTCTGGGGATACTGTATATACCTTTACGCATCCACTAACCGGGATACAGTATACTCTATCCGTTCTGGACATTGAGCAGCAGACGATACCACGCAGCGGTACGGACACTGAGCGCTGGGTGTACCCTTCGCACTATATAGCCATGCGGTATATGCTTTTCCCGGAACCGGATACGGAGATTGTAGTCCGGGACTGCGTGCAGAGCGAGAGACCTCGGGAAATCGGCCCGTGCTCCGGTAAGTATTATCCGGAAGCTACGAACAGTGTCATCGCCATCATCGGTGGGGCGGATGGACCGACAACCATCACCGTTGGAGTCCCGGACCAGAAGAGCATCCATGTTGCCTGCTCCGCCTTGCACTTTGAGCCGGTAGACGAAGATATCGAATGGCGCATTGAGTTCAGCGTGGATGAGCCCTTAAAGGAGGCCTTCCAGCTCGTTTGATACGAGCTCATCTTGGCACTTACCTTCATTTCCATCCGGCACCTTGCCCAAACACTATCACCCACACATTTCCTATCCCAGAAAGGAGTCTTCACCATGAACAGTATCTTCCACCGCGTCAGTATCCGCAAATTTCAGGATAAGCCCGTAGAACCCGAGAAAATCGAGAGCCTCCTTCGTGCCGCCATGGCAGCACCCTCGGCGAGAAACCAGCAGCCATGGGAATTCTATGTCGTGACCAATAAAGACCTGATTCAGAAGCTGTCCACGGTCAGCCCATACGCTGGCTGCGCCAAAGATGCCCCGGTGCTTATCGTTTCCGCCTACCGCGAGGATGCTATCAGCCCGGCATATGCGCAAATCGACCTTAGTATCGCAAACGAGAATATCTGGCTGGAAGCGGATGCCTTGGGTCTTGGCGGTGTCTGGCTCGGCATTGCCCCTGTCGAGGAACGAATGAAAGCCGTCGAGGAAGTGCTCCAACTCCCCACCGAGCATCACGCCTTTGCCATCTTCGCTCTCGGCTATCCCGCAGAGAGCAAACCGCAGCAGGACCGGTATGATGTCAGCCGCATCCACTATGTCCGGTAATTCACAGATTCTTTAAAAGGAATTTCTAGTTCGTTCAAAACCCTTTTAAACTCTGCACACAAGTCCCCGGTATAATAAGCCTTGTAATCAAGAAGCAAACACGGATAAACATCCTGAAGCTTTTCCACTGCGCCTTAGACCATGCCAGAGCAATCGCTCGGTCAAGGCCAGACAAAAAACAAGGCTAAAACGCCATTACATATAAAAACAATGCTGTATCTTCCGGATTTGGAGGGTACAGCATTTCTTTTTATCGCAAATTGTCGTATAATAGAGCTATATTACAGATGTGGCAAAACAGGGTCAAACACAGACATCTGACAGGGGCGAAGGAAAGGGAAAACGAATGTTCAGAGAGATTCGCAGAAAGAACAGAGAAATCAACATCGACAGCGCAAAGCAGTTGTTGCAGTCCAGTCGGCGTGGCGTGCTTGCCGTGAACGGCGATGATGGTTATCCGTATGCCATACCCATCAACTATCTTTACGATGACGAAGCACAGAGGATTTATTTCCACGGCGCAAAGATAGGGCATAAAGTCGATGCCTTGCGTGCCAGCGATAAGGTATGCTTCACCGTATACGGGAATGAAACCATCAAAACGGATGCCTGGGCCCCGTTCATGCAGAGCGTTGTCGTGTTCGGCAGATGCCATCTGATGGAAGCAGGTCCCGAAGCGTCAGAGCGGCTCAAGCAGCTTGCCATGAAATACTATCCCAGCGAGCAGCTTGTCGATGAGGAAATTGCGCAGTCGGGCAAGGCCGTGCAGGTCTTTGAAATGAAAATCGAGCATATGAGCGGGAAAGAAGTACAAGAGCGCTGATTCTCGTGCATGCCTGTCACTTGAGCAGGGCTACAATTTTGCTATCACTAAATGATAGCAGCGTAATTCACGGAGGAACGAATTGTATCCACGGAGGAAAACACCCATGAAAATCAAGAACAAAACCAGATTCAGAGTGCTTTGCACCTTGTATGTCATCGGCTATCTGTTTTTCTGCATCTTCGGCGGCATGAACTCCGGCATGATGATATCAGACAGCCCGGCCCTTGAATTTGCGGCTATCTATTACGGATTGCCTGTCGGGGTACGGAATCTGTCGGTATCCATGTTCGTGTGGATTATCCTCTCGTTCTTCCTCGTCATTGCTATTCTCTGGCAGACCGACTTGTCAAAACAAAAGCTGAACCGAACAGCGCTGCTGTGCTTGGGTGGCAATATGCTGCTCACCTGCCTGTCGAGAGGTATCGTCGAGTGGCTGGTCAGCGGTGTTGCCGAAGGACTGTTCACGATGCTTGTCATCTTAGCCTCGCTTCTGGTCATGGTCGGCGGCGGTATCGGGATGGCCTATCTTGTGCAGAAGAAGAACGGGGCCTTGGATACCTACGAGGCGTTCTCTGATATCATGACAGAGGAAGAATTTGAGAAATGGCAGAGAAGAAAGAACAGGCGGTCCTGAGATACTTCCGACTCACCAGTAACTGAAAATTACGCGATTTTCTGTAACTCCACCTGAATTCTCCAAACAGGGGATAGTGTTTCTGTCCCTGAATGGCATACTTATACCAGAAACAGCACAAGGAGGAGATGGTATGGACTAGCAGACAACAGAAAAATTTATTGCTCGCAAAAGAAAAGAGAAGAACCTGACGCAGGAACAGCTGGCAGAAAAGCTTGACATGTCCAATAAGACGATTTCAAAGTGGGAGAATGGCAAGTGTATGCCGGACTATGCTGTCGTCAAAAGCCTGTGCCAGGGACTGGAAATTACCGTAGCAGAGCTCATGGATGGCGAAGAAACCGAAGAGAAAAGCATACGAACATACGACGATGGCAAAATCATGGATTTGCTGAAACGCACGCAGAAACTCGAACAGCAGAAGAACATCCTGTACGGTGTCTTACTGCTCATAATTGGAATTGCCTTGCAGGCGCTGTCTCATACCATTGGCGGGTCGGATGTGAGGAATTTCTTTTCGGGACTTCTTCTGGGTGTTTCCGTTGCAGAAATGCTGGTCGGTATTTATGTGGCCGGTAAAACATGATGAACAGCTGACAACGGTTCGCAGAACGAAAGCCGTATCACTGATTTTAGACTTATAAGCAAAGGCATTTTGAATGATAACCTACAAAGACATAAGTATAAACGAGGAATTGTGCTCTGTTCGAAAGGATGACCGCCTCGTTCATCTGACAAAAACTCAATATCGGCTGTTTCTGATATTGCTCGAACATGCCGGACAAATCTGTACCCGAGAATACTTGCTTTCGTCTGTTTGGCATATTAAGACACCGCTCCTGACGCGCAGAGTCGATGCGTATATCACACTGCTGCGCAAGAAGCTAGGCTTGGGCAAAAACGAATTGAAATGCGTAGTGGGGCACGGATATGTTCTTGCCGAAGACGGCAGCGCAAGCACCCCCGATACACAAGAATAAAACAGCAGGAGGAACCTACATGAACATCACCGTGTACTTAGGCGCGAACGAAGGCAACGACCCCCGCCTGCGGAAATCCGTAGAGGAGCTCGGCGCATGGATTGGCAGCAGCGGGAACGCGCTTGTCTATGGCGGCTCGAAATCCGGACTCATGGGCGCAATCGCAGATAGTGTCTTGCAGGCCGGCGGCGAAATAACGGGCATTGAACCGCAGTTCTTTATTGCGAATGAGTTGCAGCACGATGGCTTGACCCAGCTTATCGTGACCAAGGACATGTCAGAGCGGAAAGCCAAGATGATTGAGCTCGGCGATGCCTTTGTTGCTTTCCCCGGTGGGACAGGTACACTAGAGGAAATCGCAGAGGTCATGTCCAAAGTATCCTTGAAACACTTAGATGCCCCCTGTATCCTCTATAACCTCGACGGCTACTACGATGATTTAAAAGCACTGCTGGCAAAGATGATTGACAAGGGCCTTTCCTCGAAAGAAAGGCAGGAAGGCATCTATTTCGCCGAGAGCCTCGATGAGATAAAGCAAATCCTGAACGAAGAATAAGGAGAAGGACTATGATATTCGGCTTGTTTGACCAGTTGTTCCCACTCATGTTTACCGTTATCTTCCTCATCGTCATCGGCACATTCATTTACACTGCCGTCACGGGACTTACCACATGGCATAAGAACAACCAATCCCCGAGATTGACTGTACCAGCCAAGGTAGTGGCTAAGCGGCAGAATACAACTCATCACAGCCATCCGGCAGCGGGCGATGCTTCCGGCGCTCACGGGTTCCATAGCACAACGAGCACTTCTTACTATGTCACATTCGAGGTTGAGAGCAGCGACCGCATGGAGTTCGCTGTGCGAGGTCAGGACTACGGTATGCTCGTGGAAGGCGATACGGGAAGGCTGAGCTTTCAGGGAACAAGGTTTCTGGACTTTGAGAGAGATATCGGGAACGGTTTCTGAACGCAGAGGAGGATGAGACCTTGAATCTCAAAGAAGGAGCAGGAAAACTCAAATCCGATGTTCCGGCATTGGCGATGGCACTAAAGGATGCAGGGACACCTACTGCTACCAAGACACTGGCAGGTATCACCGTTGCGTATGCTTTGTCTCCTATAGACTTGATTCCGGACTTTGTTCCATTAGAAGAAAACAGGAAGAAGGCAGAAGGTATGTGGGAGAACGGAAAGCCAAAGCGATGGTATTATGCCATCCCTGTTGTTTGTATATGGGCAGTAGTCATGGTATGTGTAGCTAAGATACTATTGGGATAATAGGGTTGAGGGATATGCTCCTGTATCGTATGTACAGATAAAGAGACTACCGTCGTCAGCAGCACATTTATTTTTTGTAGTATAATAGATTAACAAATCGGAAGTTATAAAGGAGAAACACTATGGGATTATTTGGTAAAAGCAAAAAAGAGCGAGAAAAAGAGTATATGAACAGATTAGATGTTCCATTATGTTTAAAAGAAGACTTTGAATTGATTATTGATGATGTATTTACAATTATGGGGGTTGGAACAGTTGCCACAGGAAACATATCAACAGGAATGTGTAGAGAAGGAGAAAATGCATGTGTTTATAAAACAAATGGAGGTGTATTAGAGACTATAATTACTACCATCGATATACATACAAAAGAACGAAAATCAAATGGTTGTGGATATAAAACAGAACATGTTGGACTTGGGTTAAGAGGAGTTTCAAAGGAACAATTAGAAAAAGGAGATAGAGTGATTGTAAAGAATGCCAATATGTATGGAATGTAATTACAGTTTCCGGTTTGTAAACGAGTATATAGCTTCCCTGTAGCTTTTCCGTTCTGGCATGATTCCTAGCGGCGGGGTTCTGCGCTGCCTGTCCCGGAAAGCGGCATCCTCGCGGAAATATATGGCAACCACGATGGAGTTATGCACTCAGCAGATATATGCCCGCATGGGGTACTGGATATCCTGTGTGCTATTCGTGCAGCGAGACCGCATATAGTTCTGCTTTTCAAGACACAGGAGAGAGGATGCAACGCTGGAAAGAGGCATGCGAGCAGTCATTTCGGCGAGGCCTCTAATACAAGTCCAGAACGGTAATGCCGCTCCCTTCAGTAAAGCGGTATCCTGAATCAGCAACAATACAAATTAGCGTATGGGCACACCTGCCTGTACGCTTTCTTTATTTGCTGCAAAGACCATCTGTAGTGGGGGAAACACGAATGAAATGCACAGAAACGAAGAAATGCGCGCATAAAAAGCAAAATAGTTGACAAAAAGCGTTGAATTTCACAAAATAACCATGTATACTATAAGTATACGAAAGAGGTGAGAATATGCTGGTCGAATTTACCGTGAAAAACTACCGCTCGTTCCGTGATGAGGCAGTGCTTTCCATGGAAGCCACGGGTCTGAGCACACTGAAAAGTGTCCTTATCCCATACGGAGGGCTGCGTATATTGCCAAGCGTTGCCATTTACGGAAAGAACGGTGGCGGCAAGAGTAATGTTATCCGGGCATTTTGGCTTTCGGTTCAGTTCATAAAGAACGCGCAGAAGACGCAACACGAAAAAGCAGCGATACCGGTTGTTCCGTTCGCGTTGAACGACTATTCGGCATCTGAACCGACAGAGTTCTCGTTCGTGTATACCTTAGACGGCACCAAATACTGGTATTCGTTTTCCGCAACGAAAGAGAAGGTGTGTGCTGAATCGCTATACCATGCACCGAAAGGACAGAAGGCCCTCGTCTTTTCCAGAAGCGAGCAGGTTTTCTCCTTTACCGAAGAAAAGGCTCGCAGAAAACTGATAAGCCAGATAGTGGCAGAAAATCAGTTGTTCTTCTCCGTGGCATGTACTATGAACGATGAGGCTTGCTCGAAAGCCATGATTTGGTTTCGAGAGATGATTTATTTCTCAAGAGACTATTCGGATATACCTCGGCAGCTGCTCGAATACTCGAACGATACCAATATGCTGAAAGCGATTTCTAATTATGCGAAAGCTGCGGATGTCGGCATTGAGGACATGCGGTTCGAAATCAACAGCAAGAAAATTAACGAGAGAGCTGACTTGCCGGAGAATATACCGGATGAAGACAAAACAGCACTCGTACAGTTTATGCATCTGCTCTCCGAAACCTCGAGCAATGCAGAAACGCATTTGAGGATGGGCCAGGTCACAGCGACATCTATACATCAAGGCGAAGACAAGAGCGGAAATCATAACATGTATTCGATTGAGCTCGCAGACGAATCCGATGGCACAAGAAAGCTGATGGCGCTCGCGCCTGCCATCGAATCGGTCTTGTCAAAAGGAGGGCTTTTACTCATCGATGGGATAGAAAAGGACCTGCACCCGGCTTTAGTCGAGTTTATCATCGCTAAATTCCAGAGCAAAAAGACGAACCCGAAAGGCGCTCAGCTTATCTTCACAACGCACAACACTGAATTGCTGAGCATGGAGCTGCTTCGAAAAGACCAGCTATACTTTGTAGATAAACACATAGACGATGGCACATCGGAGTTGTACAGCATCAGCACCTTCTCAACGCGTACAACCGATAACATCCGCAAAGGATATCTTCTCGGAAAATATGGAGCGATTCCCGACATAGAAATTGAGCAGCTGCAAGACTAGCACTGATAAGAACAGCGTATGGGCACACCAGCCTGTATGCTTTTTTTTGCTCCGAAGCCCAATCTTCCGACAATGCTAAAAAGCAACGCAACGCATCAATTTCCTGTGGCGTTTGTGCTCAACATGTGCTAGACTAAAGGCATAGTCTGGGAAAGTATATGCGAAGGACACGGGGGACAAATGGACACGAAAAATTCGTATACAGAAAAGCTGGAAGCGGCAGTAGCTAAGAAGAAAGAAGAACTGACTGCATATGAGCCTTATGCGCCCGATGAGATGTTCCGATTCCGTGGCAAGGACCTCTTCTCCGTTGAGGATTTCTGGCAATACGCATACAGCCAGCTGGACGGTATGGCGGAAACGATAGCGGAGTTCCTTGTGGCGAAAGCGCTCGGTGTTGAAAAAGCCGAGAACGTCAACTACTGGACGGCTTATGACATGGCATACCGCAACAAGCGCATCGAGGTCAAGGCGACCAGCTATGTGCATCCCTGGAACAAAGAGATATCCAAGATACGGACCTTCTCGATTGCACCGACAAACAACAGCTACTGGGAGAACCAGGATGCTGAACAAAAACTGTCGAGGCAGTCAGAGGTATATGTATTCTGCCTGAATACGAACAAGGATATCGGTAAGCGCAATGCCTTGACTGTGGATGACTGGGTGTTCTATGTTGTGCCAACATTCGTGGTAGACGGGTATTGTAAGGAAACGCCTGCGCAGAAAAAGATATCGCTGAATGTCGTTAAGCGTCTTGCGAAAGAGGAAGTATCCTATGACAGACTGCGGAAAGCAGTGGATGAAGCGATAGTATGCTCAGATAGCTATTATATTGGGAAATAAAGCCTTGGTAGTATAGGCCCTCTCTGTGGGAAGAGACAAACAGCAAGCGGTCACGGTTATATTCCGTTCTGAACGATGCTGGCATGGCTGACTCCGGCTGCGTGACCGGTGGGACGGCTGGCACGGTGAACCTCAGCAGGATGATTCATCCAGAAATATTCGTGCAAATATACGCATAAAAATCGCTGAAAATAACACTAAACGACACGAATGACAAAAACGGAACCAACAAAGGACAAAGCTATGAAATTCGTGGACAATTATGATAAATTGAGATATACTTTTGATAGAGCAAAATATTGTATAAAGTGAGGTGCGGTTCCGCGTGTTGTTTTTACTAATGAACAAAGATACAAAATGGCTCTTGTTTGATTGCTATGAGGACGAGTTCGGCTTTGTGGCAGGCAAAGAAATTGAATGGTATACAGAATCTCGACCTATCGGATACGATAACATTGGCGATTTTCTTGATGCACGCAAGGCACCTAAGCACAGGAAACACATCGCAGAGCTACTGAAAAAGTATGGTTGTGAATCCATCGAAAATTTTCTAAAATTAACTCACGCACTTTCTCTCAATGACACATTCTGGGTAAAACAACCGGAAAGCACCCTGTCTTGGAACGATGTTTCCCTGTATCGCAACGAGTTCGATGAATTGGTTTCCAACGCGGCTTTCGATGGCGTCATCTCTTCAACAACTCTTTCTTCGACATCTCCTGAATTCGGGACAGACGGTGCGTATGCCAAGTGCTGGCAGCGAGAAAATGGCACAGCCTACCTGTACAAAAGCGGCAGCGACACCTACGAAATTGAACCGTTGTCTGAATACCTCGCTACTCAGGTAGCCGATATTCTTTGCCAAAACAATGCAAAGTATGAACTTACCTTGTATCATGGACGGTTGGCGTCAAAGTGCAAGCTGTTTACCAGTGAACAATTTGGCTTGGTTAAGCTGTCGGCATTACCGGTTTCCAATCGCAGGAATCCAGCTGCATTCCTGAAATTCGCTGAACAATACGGCAGCGAGGACCTTATGCGCCGGATGTTCGTGTTGGACGCGCTTATTCTCAACATTGACCGGCACTTGGGGAATGTTGGCTTCCTTTTCGACAACGATACGATGCAAATTACCGGAATGGCTCCTGTGTATGACAACAACCGCAGCCTGCTGTTCCAATTCGATACAGAAGCCCTTGAAAAGAACCCGGCGTGGTGCATATCGAAGTGCGAGCCGAGGGTTGGCGGGGATTTCATCAAGACGGCACAGGCGATGCTTACCGATGATTTGCGTGCGGAACTAAAGAACATGGAAGGCTTTAGATTCAAGGAACCTGAGAACATTGATGTGCCGAAGGACCGGCTGAATGCGTTGAGCAAAATTTTCAATCTGCAGCTGAATAAAATACTGAAATGATTTACTGCCGAGAGGGGAGTCGTGGAATGCGACTCCCTTTTCTGCTGCTATCGATGATACAGTCGGCGGGTTTGTTTGGTGCGTATGGGGTATGCACTTGTTAGAGACTTGCTAAACACTTGTCAGGGACTTGCTTTGGCTTGTTGGAGTGTGGCTTTCCGTATACTATTTTGCAGGTATAGGTGTTAGTATGTTCTTCCGTTCTGAACGATGCAGGCAGGGCTGACTCCGGCTGCACGACCGGCGGAACGGCAAGTACGGTGAACCTCGGCAGAAGGATTCATCCAGAGCGGATAGCCAGCTACCGTGGCAGCGTACCATTCGGGTCACAAGCACAAAGAAAGCAGCTTGTCAATAGCTAAGCACTCGAATTAAAAGTTTCGTTTTGGAAAATCCTCCCCATCCACTGCCCGGCATCGGCGGGAGATAATCGGAATCAAGGCAACCAAAACTTGCCGTTTTCGATATGCTCCTAATTGCTATTTGGTAATGCCTGTCGTATAATATATATAATAATGTAGGCAGCAACAAAACCAATGAACATTTGGCGGCGGAAAAAGGAAATATAGCAGATAGGATTGTAGGTGGCATCCATGGGGCTTTGGCAAATCCTGAAAGGTGAGCAGCCGGGACTTCTTAAATCTGTCCTGCATTACCGGAACGCAGGACAATTCGGTGAATACCTGATTGACTATGCCTTACAGAGCAATGGCATCGAAGGGGAACGTGTGGTTCTTACTAACCTGTACCTGCCGATGAAAGGCAAGACCACCGAAATCGACTTGCTGATGCTGCACGAGAAAGGCATCTTTGTCATCGAGAGCAAATACTACAGCGGCTGGATATTCGGCAGCGAAGACCAGCTGAAATGGACACAGTGCTTCAGAAACGGTCGCAAGGAACACTTCTACAATCCCGTCAAGCAGAACCGCACGCATATCAGGGCATTGCTGAGTACCTGTCTATGCCGGAAGAAGCCTTTTCATCCTATGTCGTATTCTCGGAACGCTGCACGCTAAAGAAAGTCCCGCAATACTTTGACGGGGATATCACGGTATGCCGCCGCCATACGATGCTGCGCCTTATGCGGAAGCGGATAAAGGATGCACCGGTAGTATATTCTCATGCGGATATTGAGAGATTAGCCGGACTGCTCCGGCCTTTCACTGAGGTGACGAAAGAAGAGAAGCAGCAACATATTGAGGACCTGAAAACGAAGTGCCCGTTCTGCGGTCAGCCTCTGGTTATGCGCAATGGCAGGAACGGTGCGTTCTGGGGATGCAGCAGCTATCCGAAATGCCGGTACACGCGCCCGCTGGACTGAGTACCGCTTGCAGAACGGAAAAGCTAAGGAGGCGCTTATGGATACACTAGAAAAGACCATCGACTGGACACCTATGACCGAGTCCCCGCCTCCGGAATCCGATTCCTATCTCGTCACCCGCAAAGACCCTCTTCTGACCACGACTGCCTTTTATGAGCACGGCGAATGGTGGGACGGACCATTGTGCGAATGGGCGTGGCCGGAAGGTATGATTATCGCCTGGAAGCCGATGCCGGAACCTTATAACCCAGCGAAATGAGGAAACTATGTTTGCTATGATTTGCACCGATAATCTTCGGTACAAGAAAACAAAGTATTACGATTCCGAGTATGTCATCAAGGGTACGCTTCATATCAATGAGTATGCCTATGCCTTCTCACATTACGAGGGCGCGTTTGAGGTCCTCGGAATTCGCTGGCTGAGCAACTACACGAAAGGCCGATACAGCAAGGATACGGGTTTAGGGTTCAATTTCGGTGCCGATACCGAGGAAGGGCGGCTTTTGCAGGAACATAAGGACGAAGCAATCGAGTGTATTCTGCAAACCGTACATGCGTATAAGCTGACGAACCTTGATGCGTGGGTTGAGTATTTCAACTTTGCTGTGAGTTGCACGGGGACTTATCAGTATTCCGTGACGCGGTGCCAGGCATTCCCCGATGAGCGGTTCCGCTGCACCATTAAAACGCCTTCACCCGACTGTGTGCTAACCTACAGCTTCAACTTCGATGAGGAAGAATTCCCGAGACTCGAAACGCCCTACTTTCCGGGGATAGAACTCCTCGAAACGGACATCGATAAGGAATTCATCATGAGTCCCGGCAAATGGCTGTACGGTATCCTGAGTATCACCTGCGGCCCGGATGACGAGAATCCCTTGCCGCTGTGCAACGACCATGCCAGAATCGCGGACCTTGAAACCGCCTTGGACTGCGAGGTCAAGCTTAAATGGTTCAAGAGAGAAAGCAAAGGACAGTCGAGCAATCTGATATTGTTCTCGGACATCCAGAAAGAATACGCGAAAACGCGGGAAGATAAACGATGAGCAAACAACTCGCTCAACACATTTCAGAGGTCACCAATATCGGTGCCCTCTTTTTTGTTGTCAAGAAAGGGAATCTGGGCATATGAGATACTGGTTTTGAGAGTGTTGCGACAAAAGCAAATGAGCAAAATAAGCATGCTCTGTTAAAAGGCGTAATTTGAGTTTTCCATACTCGGTTGGTAATACATTGTATCTGATGTAAAAGTGACATAAAGGAGAACTATAAACGCAGAATCTGTGGGCGAAAATCACGCGGCAAAAGAATTGGCTGTTTCGCATAGCAAATTATGGCAATTGTTTTGCTGCGAAACGCGTTTCGGTTTTACGGAATAATTATCAGCTTTAAGAAAAAGTCTTGAGCTCTTTTTACGGTGGTATAATCATGCTCAATTAGGAACTACGATAATGGTTCCGTTAGATAGACGAAACTTTTGCTATTTCGTAAGGAATAATAGTTGAATTTGCGGATTCTGCGGATTCTTAAGAAAAAGTCTTGATTTCGTGGGGGGGTGCTATAATCCCTCTAAACGAGAATGTTGACAACGCAATAGAAGCAACATAGGTGAATAAATTGCCTATACATACGCTAAAGAAATTCCGTCATATTAACTATGACGGCCATTTTTATACGCTTATCAAATGCAGTTAGATACAAAGAATTGATAAGCTGAATCATATTACCATTGAAATGCCTGTTTGGCAAGGAGTGCGAAATACTATCTTATGCAACATTACTCTTTTCTGAGATGTGTGTCTGCGGCAATGGCAGCGCTTATGCTGTTCCAGAGTACAGCACCGGTAGCCTATGCTGCAAATGACACCACCCCACTGGGGAGCAGTGTGATGACTTCCGAAAGCGTGGACGAGAGTGTACCTGCAGACAGTGACGCAGGGTACATTCCGGAAATTCCTTCGGATGACACGAATATATCGGACGATGCTGATACGGATGGCGCGGTAGACGCTGCCCCATCCGGGGGCAATTCAGGCAAAGCAGATGAGCCGGACTCCTCTGAATCAACGGACTCTTCATTGGGAGATACACCGGATTCAGGCACGGACATCAACCCAATTACCCCAGATGAGGAACAGCCCCTGCCGGATGACGAGCAACTTCCCTCTGACGAGGAAACCGCCCAGCCGGAACAGCCGGAGGAAAGCAGCGACCAAACGCTGTATCAGGACGGAAAAATCCTGATTTACACTTGCGACCAACTAAAAGAAATTGGAAGCGGTAATACAGTTACCGGCGAAGACGGTACAGACATCACATACGCTTCGGACGCGCAATACGCTATTGCGGAGGACATCGAACTGACGGGTGATATGCTGCAATGGCAGCTGCCAGAAGATTTCACGGGCAGCATCACACCGCTGACAGAAACCAGCGATGACCTAACGCTGTACGATGCGCAAAGCGACACTATCTATCTTTACAATCCTTACCAGATGGCGGTGCTGCATGAGGAGAACCCAGACGCAGAGCCGGTCATGGATGGCGATGCACAGGCGGAGACCTTTGGCTGCGGTCAGCTTATCTACCCTAATGGGGAGGATAACGCGTATCTGACATACAGCTTAAATCACCGCTATGTGCTATCTAAACAATTCAGCTCCGACGTTTCAGTGCAGCCCTACTCGGTTACCGTTAAGGAGGGCAAGGCGGACGGACGCGATTTTCCGGGACAGGTCATTAAGGAACTAGGCGGTAAAACCTATATCCTGATTGGCAATGAACAGCAGCTGCGGAAAATCGGCGTAAAGCAATCAAACGGTGAATATTATCCTGTGCGTGGCGCTGCTTACCAAGCATATAGAGAATCCGCGTTTAACTCGTGGAAGTTGGACACTGATGCAAAAGGGAAATACATCCTTCTGTACGGTGGTGATGCTGACCTATCAGCTACAGATAATGGAATCCGGGATTTTACATTTGGAACAGCTCTTTCGGCAAGCAAAAGTTTTAGCGGATTGGGGCACAACTACGACAGAGAGCCATGCGGTGTTAACCAGACAACAGGCGAAATTGACCCCTACTTAAACATTAACAAGGTTACCAACCAGACTTACGCGCCTAATGCCAACTACATCATCTTCCGAGATATTGACCTTGGCAGTGCAAACTGGACTCCGCTGACATTTCAGGGGACGATGATTGGTGCCAAGCTCGGTGCTAATGCAGTTACAGGCGCACGTCTTTGGAATGATACTGAAATAACCGCTAAGGAAAAGCCAGTGATTTCCAATGTGACAGTAGACCAATCCGGCAGGATAAATGTCGGCGAACAGATGGGCGTTGGGTTCTTCTCCACAATCTCCAGCGAGGTGAGCGAGAAGGATATTGGTCTTAGCAAGGGACTGGTTCGGGTTTCAAACCTCAAATTCCAGAACATTTCTGTTCAAACAACGACCAGCGAAACCTATTATCCCAGCACACTTGTCAGCACATTGACAAACACATTGGGTAAGCTGCTGGGCGGTTTGCTGAGTGGTCTGACTTTCATCCTGACTTTTGGACAGGTGAAGGTTGACCTTGGTAAAACCTTGGGTGATGTTCTGAACGCACGAAAGAAGGACCCAACGGCGCTTGCTACCGGCGCAATAGCCGGGCGCGTAGAAGGACAGGTTGAGTTCTCCGGCATCGAAGTGATTGATGCAACGGTTCGGAATGTCAATAACAATACAGGCGGCTTTGTTGGTTACACCGTTGGCGTGACGCAATACGATGGCCTTTCAAAAGCGCTGGGAAAAATAGTTGAACTGCTGACCAATATCCTGAATGTCATTCCGGGTTTAGGATTGGGCGATTTGATTACCATTTTGCTAGGCAATGCGATTCCCCTAGAAAAATTGATTCCTACCGGGTACATCAATGCCAAATTTGTCAATTGCGGTATAAACAATTTGAGTCTGACAACTGCAAGCGATAAGGAATACGCAGGCGGGTTTGTTGGGCAACAGGTTGGCTCTATCTTTGAAAACTGTTCCATCACAGGTAGTAGCTATACTGTCAATGGCGTGAATTATGTGGGCGGCTTCGCAGGTATTGCCCGCGACGGTGTAATCGAGGGTACTCTTTCCGGCGCTCTGGACATTCAGACGAAGCTGCCGAAAATGAACACAGAAAGCTTGCTCCTTAACTGCACGCTGGAGAATGCGACTATAAGCGTCAATGGTGGAAACTATGTTGGCGGTTTTGCAGGTGCGTTTGCCAATACATCGGCAGTTAACTGCACGCTGACGACTACAGAACCTCTCACAGTTCACGCAACGGGCAGTAATGTTGGCGGTTTTGCAGGCATTGCAACTCTTGGCTGGGCAGCGAATCTAGGTAAATCTGACACCAAAGACAATTTACTTGGCGGTCTTGTAGACCTAGTTGTAAAACTGCTCAGCAGCGATAAGAATTCAGCAACCTCACTACTTTCCCTTGCTGGCGTGAATCCGTCTTACATTTTGGGATGCACCATCAACGCACCACTGACAGTCATTGGCACCAACTACGCAGGCGGCATAACCGGACGGGGCGACGGTGCATACATTGCTCCATCGAGTGCCGATTATCTGAGCAAGGTATCGTACTGGAGAAACGGAGTATATTACCCAGCGACTGTTGAGCAACGAAACACGACAGTGTCCGGTTTGCAAAGCGTTTCGGGTCACGATTATACCGGTGGCATTGCGGGTTCTCTTGGAACGGCCAGCGTTGGCGGCTTACTGAATAATACAGCTGGCATTGCTTCTTATCTTGGCTTTACCGTGGACGGCGTTACGGTGACCGGTAGTGACAACGGTCTTACTGTCGATGGATGGGAGCGTGTCGGCGGCGGGCTTGGTGATGCTATTGGCGGCACTATCAACAATGTTTCCGTAAACAACCTTAAATCTATCGAAGGCAAAAACTATGCAGGCGGCTTTATTGGTTTGTCCGGCCCCGGCGAACTGGTTGGAACTGACGGCGGTTTGACCGTCAACCTGCTTGGCTTGAACTACATCTTAAAGCTTAATAAGCTTCTCGCCATAGGTCAGTATGTGCAAGTCAACATCACAAACTCCAGTGTGAACGGAATCAAAGACGGCTTTACTGTCAACGCAACTGGAGTGCGGGATGAAAACTCTGTGCTCGATTATACCGCAGCAGGCTTTATTGCTCGCAGCAACAGCACCAAGGTGGAAAACGCGCATGTCACTAATCTGGAATCCGTAACAGCGGCTGATAACGGCGGCTATGCGGCAGGCTTTGTGGCAATCTCAAAAACGGGTAGTCTGGCAGATGTCGGAGATGAAGCAGAGGTTAAGAAACAGCTGCTACAAATCAACGGACTGGTTACTGCTATTGCCTACCTGATTCCCAGCTACACAAACTGCACGGTTTCTTATGTGGATGGCGGCAGCGTGACTGGTGATGTTGCAGGCGGCTTTACAGCCGACTTCCAGAGCGGAACGGTGAATAACCAAGCCCTTGGGAAAGGAAAATACTACGCCGTCTACAATATCGGCTCCGTAAACGGTCAATCTTACGCAGGCGGGTTTGCCGGGCGTGCTTACTCCGGTGCCTTGGCAGATGCCTCTAAGGGCATCTCCATACTGGGCGGTTTAACAGGTGTGAATATCAACCTGAGTGACCTTCTCAGCGTGATAAACGCCTATGTGCCGTACATCCAGTATGCAGGCGTGAAATCCAATGACGGCTTTACCGTTACGGCAAAGAAGCTGACAGAGGACACTACCGTGGGCAGCGCAGGCGGCTTCGTAGGCTATGCCAGCGGCGCACAGATTTCGTATTCCGATGTCACTAAGCTGAAACACACCATCGTCAAGGCTCCGGATAATCTGGAAGATACATCCGCGCCTACCTACTTCAACAATGAAAGCGCCTACGCGGTCACGGGCGGTCGCTATGCAGGCGGCTATGTAGGTGATATGGACATCGGCAGTGCAGCCTCTGTGGGCGGTGGTCTGAAGGTTCTGGGCAGCGCAGTTTCCGTTAACGGTATTCTCGATGCCCTCTCTGTGGTCGTCACTACCATTGAACACTCCGATGTCACTGGCGAAACCGGTGGTTATGCCGTTCTGGCAACCGGTAATTTGGACAGCAGTAATGGCAAGGTCGGTATGGCTGGCGGTTACGCTGGCGGAATGTACGGCGGTCACATTCAGGACAGCCAAGCGGTCAACTTCTCGTACATTATCGGTGAGATTGCCGCAGGCGGTTATGTGGGTGAAATGCAGCCCGGCGATGTTGCCAAGCTTTTGGACAACGCCAGTATTCTGGATGAGCTGGTCAATGTTGATGAAGTGCTTGCCTCCGTCTTGCAAAGTTTCGTCCCGTCCATCCGCAACAGTTCTACCAACTGTGTGCCATGCGGCGGCGCAGTACGCGCCAATGCTGTATCGGATACTACGGTGCAGCGCGGCATGGCTGGCGGCTATGTGGGTCACAATATGGGCGGCACCATCCACGGTTTTGATACATCTCTCTGGTTTGCCGAGGATGGCACCAGCAAAGCCTACAACGGTCCCATGAGCCTTTGCAAGGCCGAGCGCATCCGTTCGGTCTACGGGCATGAGTACGCGGGCGGTTATACAGGTCTTATGGAACCCGCAGACACCGCAAAAGTCGGCGGCTTAAAGGTGCTGGGCGGTCTGATAAAAGTCAATAACATTCTCGGCGCATTGGGTGTCATTTACCCGGTACAGACCAACACAGCCGTGTATGGTCCTTTGGCGGGGCTGGATGTGCAAACATGGAACAGCTGGGTCGAGTATGTCGGCGTACACGGCGGCTACGGATACGAATTGGCGCAAACCGGAAAAGTAGATTCGCAAGCTGAGTTGGATGCAAAACTTGCCGATTACATCTACGGCTACAATGTCGTTGCCGGACGCAGTGAGTTTAACAACATGCTCTACGGCGGCGATGCGGGTGGTTATGTGGGCTGCATGAACAGCGGCACCTTAACCAACTGTATGGCATACGATGCCAAGCTGGTCAGTGCCATGCACAGTGCAGGCGGTTTTGCCGGACAGATGAAAACCGGTGGCGCAGTAGAACTCGGCACAGTCAAAATTCTGGGTTTGGAACTCAATGCAGAACAACTGCTGAGCATTGCAAAGTTGTTTGTCCCTGCCGTTCGCAATTCCTCAGTGCAGGGCTACCAGTCAGGTCTTACGGTACAGGCCACAGGCATGCCGGAAAACCATTGCGGCTATTCGGGCGGCTATGTAGGCAGTGCCTACGGCGCACAGATTCAGCTGAACGGAGCCAATAAACTCCCCACCGCTGACCAATGGAAATCCACTAGCAAGTATGCCGCGCCCGTGGCTTCCTGCAACGCTACCAACCTGCGCCGTGTTACGGGTCGCATTGCGGTAGGCGGATATGTGGGTCTTGCCTCGGCAGGCAGCGTGGCGGGAGTGAATACCAACGCCTCCAACGGCTTGCTGCAAGGTATCTTGGAACACCTCATCAGCGCCCCCGGCGATTTAGTCAAGGTGCTGCAGGTTACTGCCACCACCATTCACGCGGCAACCGTTTCTGCCGCTGACAATACATGGGGATTTGTGGTAGATGGCGCGTATAAAGACGGTGACGCCGTAAAGTATGCAGCCTATGCGGGCGGCTTTGCGGGTTCACTGGAAGCCAGTGCAGTGGGCGAGAAGGACTCTGACGCTAAAAAGATACAGGTACAAAATCTGCGCAGTGTAGACGGCGGCCTGTATGCGGGCGGATTCTTCGGCTTGGCTGATGTGGCCGGTGTGGCACAGATATCCGGTAAAGACGCGAACGGCAACGAAACAAAGCTGCTGCAAGGTTTGATTAAGCTGGGGAAAACAAAGGTGTTGGAAGCCTTCCGCACTTATATTTACGATTCCACAGTCACCGGCGTTTCGGATGGTCTGACCGTGCGGGCATATACCGCAAAACAGCAAGGAACCTTGAGTGAAACCCGTTACAGCGGTTGTGCAGGCGGCTTTGGCGGCGGCATGATGGACGGCAGCGTAAAGAACAGTGCTGTTTCCAACCTTGCCAACGTAGAAGGACTCAACTACACAGGCGGCTTTGTCGGGCATCTGGGAAAAAGCGGCGTGGCTGACATTGACAAGGTAAACGTTCTTAAAGAGCTGCTGGACGCCAACGCGGGTGTGCTCGATTTGTTCGGCTCCCATGTGGAAAACTGCACCGTGACCGGCTTTGGGCTTGGCACGGTGGTCGAGGCCAAAGGCGGTGAACAGCCCATTGCAGGTGGATTTGCCGGATATGCAGACCTTGCCAAAATCAATGGATGCAACACCACGGCACTGAAACAGGTCACCAGCGGCAAAATCGCAGGCGGCTTTATCGGCAAGACCGATATGAGCTATGTGGTTTCCGCCGAATTGCAATCCGAACTGCTGAACGCTGTATTTGAGATTGTCAACAAACTGCTGAGCATCCTGTATCTCGACAAACTGCAAGACCTAGGCCTTATCGATGTCAACCTTAGTCCTATTGTACAACTGCAAGTCATGAAGGATGGAAACACCCTGTATGTTGAATTGCTCGGTCTGAAAATCGGCGTTGCACTCAACAAGAAGGCGGGACCCGGTCAAAGCGACCTTGCCATTATCACCATCGGTGACTCGGTCATTGAACTGCCCTGTACGCAAAACGGCGGCATAGATAAAGACAAAATCTCCAATGTAAAAATCAACCTCATCAAGGGCAACCGAACCGACATTGACGGCTGCAGCGTTACAGGCATTTCTTCCGGATACGATGTATTTGCTGGCGGTGCCGGAAATGATGTAGATGGCACAAATGAGGATGGTTATTCCGGCGGCTTTATTGGCCTGAACCATGAAGGTCAGGTCAAGAACAGCACCATGACCCTCTGCGATGTGGTGCGCGGGACACCAAACTTGGTCGGACCCTTTACCGGCGTGAATGATTTGAAGTCGGTTTACAGCTTCAATACTATCCAATCGATTGAGGGCAACAACAACTACTATTCCATCTACCGCGCCTTTGATACAGTGCTGAACCGGGTTGTCAAAGCGGATAGAACCACAATATTCAGCACAGCCAAATCGGATACCTCTACCGGCACCAATTATAACCGGTATGATGTAAAGCATCTGGAAATCATCAACGCATACGATGATTTGAAGGATGCAAAGATGGAGGATACCACAGCATCCAAGACCGCAGACCTTGAGGCTTATGAGAGCCCGGCGAAAGCGGTATTGATGCTCGATACCCCCACAAACGCAAACCCCGACAGTACAACTACCGAACCTGCCGATACCGCAGACCCCTGTAAAAAGAAGATTGATTTGACCATCAGTAAAATCTGGAAGGACTTCGCCAACATTGACGGCAAACGCCCGGATAGTATTACGGTCAAAGTATACCAGCAGGAGTTTAAAGCGAACGGCTCGCCCGTTGGAGATAATAAAGCCTTGTATGCAACCGTTACGATAACGAAGGCTAATGCTCAGAACGGACAATCCTCTGTTTGGCGCACGGTGCTGAAAGACGCACCTGTGCTGAAATATACCATGGGTTCGGACGAGAAACCGACCAATACCATCGAAGCCTACTATGTCTATTCGTTTGAGGAGGACCCGGTCCCCGGTTACACGATGACCGAATCTAAGTATGACGAAAAGACCTACCACGCAACCATTACCAATACCCACCATCCGCGCCTGCCCGATACAGGCAGTACCGGTGACTGGATGTTTGTGATGTTCGGCGTTGGAATTCTGCTGTTTGCGCTTGCTGTACCGCGCAGACGAAATGATAAGGGGGAGATGGAATAATAGCACACGGTACAGAAAGAAATACTAAGAAACAAGAAAATCAAATTGAAAGGACACTTGTTATGAAACATTTTAAGCGTGCAGCCGCAATGTTGCTGGCTGTTGTACTTTCCCTCTGCTTGGCAGTGACCGCGTTTGCGGAGGGCACCGCCGAGGCCAAAGGCTCATTGACTGTGACTGGCCCTGGCTTGACTGGCAAGACGGTCACTGCTGTTCGTATGTTTACCGCTAATGCAAATACAAATGCGGAGACAAATAAAGATAATGACTTTGATAGCTACACGCTGGAAGATGCTTGGCTGGCATTCTTTAAGGATGATACCACTCGCTTTACTGCGGTGAAAACTGCGGGTAAAATTACATCCGAAAGCCCTTCCGAACAGGAAGTTAAAGACGCTGTGGTGGCTTATGTAGAGAGTCTTCGCGCTGATGAAAATGGCCTTGCAAAGCTGGCAGATGAAGCGCAAACTTACTATCGCAAGAATTCGGAAAGCAATACGGAACTCAAAGCACTTGCTTCTACTTCTGATGTTGCAACTGCAAATGTTAATGATAATACTAAAGGTGATGCTCTGATTAGCAATTTGCAGTCTGGTTACTATCTGGTGTTCCCTGAGATGGGCTCCACCGGTGACAGTAACCGTGGAACTGATGCAATGCTGGTCAACGTGCCTAAAAACGGTGCCAAAACCGAAGCTGTCATCAAGAGCACCTATCCTACCGTTGAGAAAAAGGTCAAGAATTCTACCGATGAAGAGTTTAAGCCTAATGGCACTGCACAGGTCGGCGAAAAGGTAACTTTCCAGCTTACTGCCGAAGTTCCCGACATGAGCGACTACACGCAGTATACCTTTAAGTTCGTCGATACTATGACTAAGGGTCTGGATTTTGTTGATGGCTCTGTCAAGGTGACGATTGCTGATAAAAACATCGATGCTGGCAATGACACTTATAAGGTAAACTTTGACACGGCACAGAAAGTTCTCACAGTTACCTTTGACAACTTGAAAAAGGTAAATAAAGAAGAAAACACTCCTGTTGCCACTGGTGACAAAATCGTTGTGACCTACGAGGCTTACATCAACAAAGATGCTTCTCACACTGACCCTGCAACCAACAAGGTTCATCTGGAATACAGCAACAATCCCAACGGTTCCGGCAAGGGCGAGTCTACTCCTTCCGAGAGCAAAGTTTATACTTACGAAATCAAAATCGAGAAGTTCTATAAAGACGGTACTAATGGCGAAGTTAAACTGCCGGGTGCAACCTTTACGCTGACCACAAACGAAACCGATAGCACCAGTGGCATTGACCTCATTCAAGATGCTGCTGCTGTAGGGACTACTGGTCTTGTTTATCATGTGAAGGGCCACGATGAAACCGGAACAAGCACAAAGGTTGTTACCACTGACGCTACCGGTGTTATCACTATCAAGGGCCTGAAGGAAGGCACCTACTATCTGCACGAAACTGCTGCTCCCACTGGATTTAACAAACTGACCCGCCCCATCAAGATTCAGATTACTGCGGGCACCGGCGATTTGAGACAGTTCACTTACAATGTAAACGGCAAAGATAACACTCCAAACGACACTACCATCAAGGTCGAGAACGTTAAGGGCGTTATGCTGCCCGAAACTGGTAGCATCGGTACTATCGGTCTGACCGCGCTGGGCGTTGCCGTTGTGCTGCTGGGTGTGTTTGCTCCCCGCAAAAAGAAGAAGGAAAACCGCTAAATGAAAGACAGGCTGCTTGGACTGGCTCGCTTACTGCTGATTCTGGTAGGCGTTGGCATTCTGGTATATCCATCTTTAAGTGAATATCTGTCCGAGGTTCATGGCAGCCGAACGAACGCTTCCTACGATGATTCGGTCAGCAAGCTTCAACAGCAGCAGCTGGATGAATTGCTGGCCGAAGCGCAGGAATACAACCGTCAGCTTGCCGAACAGGGCAATCAAACGGATTCCATCGATAACCGGGAATCTGAGGACAAAAACACCGCATATTGGCAGCTTTTGAACTTAGATAGTTCCGGTATGATGGGCTACATCACTATCCCGCGCTTAAATACGACCATTCCGATTTATCACGGCACAGCCGAGTCTGTATTGCAGGTGGGTGTAGGTCATGTTATGACCACATCACTGCCTGTCGGCGGCGAAAACACCCATGCGGCGCTTTCCGGGCATCGTGGCCTGCCTACAGCCAGTTTGTTTACCGACCTTGACCAAATGCAAGTCGGAGACATGTTCTACATCAAAGTGTTGGGACAAACGCTGGCGTATCAGGTTGACCAAATCCTGACTGTGCTACCGGAAGAAACCGAGCATCTGGCTATTGAACCCGGCAGAGACCTTGTTACTCTGATTACCTGCACGCCCTACGGTGTCAACTCGCATCGTTTATTGGTGCGCGGAACAAGGGTAGAATATATCCCTGAGGATATGCAGCAGGTCATGCAGGAGCAAGCCCCTAAGAACTGGTTTGAAAGCCTGCCTATTCAGTTCCGACACGGACTGACGGGTGTTGCGGTCATTCTGGTAGTTGTGGTGCTGCGTTGGCTGGTACTTCTACTTACGAAGTTTCTGAAAAGGAGAAAACAATCATGAGCCTGCCCGGAATCCGCAAAATATGCGCCGTTCTGATGGCAGTGCTGTTGGGATTCGCTTTTCAGACTGTGGTGTTTGCTGCACCGCTTGGCGGAACATGCTCTATCACGCTCGATGCACATTACCATGAGGATGACGGAACGACCCGATACCTTGCGGGCGATACCTACGCTCTGACATTGATTGCCGACAAGACTGTCGATGCCGCTACGCTGGATGTCACCTACACAGTTGTGGACGCTTACCGCGCCTACGACTGTGACTGGGATGCAGCGACAGCCTCTGATAAGCTGGCTCTTGCCAAAAAGCTGGCTAAGGTTGCGGTGCCTGATAAAACAGGCGTCACCGACCGTAATGGCAAGCTTACCTTCGGAGGTCTGAAACCGGGTTTGTATCTGGTGGTACGCTGTGACGCAGCTGAGGAAAACGAGGCATATATCCTTGACCCTTACCTCGTCACACTGCCGAGCATTGAGAACGGTGTTGTATACAAGGACATCGAAGTGGACGAAAAGTTCGCTAAGGTGGACCCTGTATCTCCGAAACCGAGCCCTGAACCGACAATCGGACCGCCTGCAAAAGAACCTGCGAAACCGTCTGCACAACCATCTACGCCTGACAAGCTGTTCCAAACTGGACAGTTGAAATGGCCTATTCCGGTATTGCTGACACTCGGTATGGCACTGATGCTGCTCGGCGCATGGCTGCAAAGGAAGTCTCGCCATGAAAAGTAAGCTTGGGAAAATCTGCACCATTCTGGGCGCGGCTCTGGTATTGGCAGCATTGATGCTTTGGCATTATAACGATGCTGAGGCAAATCGCGCAGAAAAGGCATCTCAGAAACTTCTGATGGAAGTGACCGCGATGCGAACGGAAACGCCCGAAACTGCCATGCTATCTGCTACACCGGAAACGGCACAGGAGAGTTTTCTTGGTGTGTTGAGGATTCCGGCATTAGACCTTGAATTGCCTGTATACGCAACCTGCGACGATGAACGGATGAAGGATACTGTCTGCCGATATTCCGGCAGCGTTGCCGAAAACAATCTGGTCATTGCGGGACATAATTACAAGCGTCATTTCGGTGGGCTTACCAATTTGAAGCCCGGCGATGAGGTCACGCTGCAAACCATGGATGGAGAAAAGCACTCCTATCAAGTGACACAGCTGGAAACACTAGCTGAAACCGCAGTGAAAGAGATGACGGCGGGCGATTACCCATTGACACTCTTTACATGCGATTACAGCGGTCAGGCGCGTATCGCTGTGCGCTGTCAACTGAACAAATAAAATAAGCAAGCTGCAAGAAAGACGAAAGCGTCTGACTTGCAGCTTGCTTTTGTTTTTAGAGATTGTCGGAAACGGCAGTCTCTTTTTTATTCTCAAAATCTGTCCCTCTATGGTGAGATATGGTATAATACGAGACAAAGGAAAAGAATGCGAGGAACTGCCATGAAATCGAAAGCGAAAAGAAACAATAATCGCCCGGCGTCATTCCGCGAGAAGTGCAGGAACGCATTCGGTGGAGCCATAAAGGGACTGGCGAATATCAATGCTGCGGAAAAAGAAAATGTGGCAGCGTCCTTCGACCTCGATAAACGCAGCGTGGAGCGGCGTATTGATGCCATGGAGAAGAACCGAGCCGTGGCGAAGCGTATCGCAGAGGGCTGCATCAAGGGCGACCCAAGCTTCAACTTCGATGACGACTGGATTGCGATAAACATCCTCATGGACCCACCGTACAATGTCGGAGAAGAGATGTTCTGTTATTCTTTGGCAGCGGCTATCTGGATTCTCGATGCGATTCGGGCGAACCAGAAGATGGATGAGGCGCTGGCACTCCTTCCGAAAGACAAAGATAAACTGGATTCCGTGCGTCTGCCGAAATGTGTGTCTCCGTGCTACAGCGAGGCAGTGTTGCGGAGCATGGTATACACCATCCTACACCGGAACGAGGACTGTGTTGGACTTATAAAATCCCCGAAGGACCCGGCAAGGGTCTTTGTCACGGATGGGTATACGATTGCCGGGAAACAGCATCAGGATGTGCCGTCCAGACAGGTGTTTGAGGGGATTCTGGCTTTGCTGCCGGAAGACATGGTTGATAATGCCGTAAATACATTCGCATTCATGTCAAAAGCTGCGGTGAGCCGGTATTTTACTTGCCGTAACAAGTGGATAAAGAAGGAAATCAAGTACACCGAAGAACTCAGAAAGAAAACGGAAGAACTCAAGGTCATCTCTGAAAAAAGCGTCAACCTCGTAGAGAAAGCAAAAGCTGCCTTTACCGGGAAAAGCATTCAGAAAAGGATAGAGGGTGTCCCGCTTATTGATGATAAGATGCAGGTTGCGGCAGATGTATTTGACCTCAAAAACCGCAGCGATGATATCATCGATGAGATGGAGGCAATTCAGGATGAACGCGATGCGCTCTTTGATGAGATTTCCGATTTCCAGAATGACAGCATCATCAAATCCTATTGGACGGAAGAAAGCTGGGCAAAACGGTATCCGAAACTCATAGCAAGGTATGCGGCGCGGTATTCGGTGCCGGACCCGTATGAAATGTGCTTTGCCTTCTATTACCTCATCGACCAGGGTGATGACCTCGCATGGCTGTATTATCCGACCAGCGTAATTCTGTCCTTCTCTGCCGCTCAGCTGCCGTGGAGCGGTGGAACCGTGAAGGAGTTGAGCGACAAGAACGGAGCTAACACGGCGGATATCATCGACGTTTTCCCGCACATTGACATTTACAATGAACTCCATACGAAGGATAGTCGGATGGTGCCGATTTCTTGGAACGATATGAGCCTGCATCTGCCTCCTGATACGAAGCGGGAAGATAATCTGAGATACACGCCATCGAAAGCTATCTACACCTTTACGAATGGCGCGATAGTGCCCCGCAATACGAGGAACATCGATGCGTTCGCAGAATCCCTCTATGATTGCGGCGTAACGGCAGATGAGGGCAAAGCTATCTATGGAGCGTATATCTCTGTGCTCTCTAACCTCGAAGAGCGGGTGGATTTCAAGGATGATTCCGAGTCTCTCGCAACACAATGCAAAGAGTACGAGAAGGAGCTCGAAAGGCTCCGGAAAGAGAACGAACAGCAGAAAGAGGAACTGTACAAGGCAAAGAAGGCATTGTCTGATAAAGATACCCTCTTAGAGCAGCAGACAAGCAAGAGAACCGTAGAGAAACAGGAACTCAACGACCTGCGTGAACTGATTTTCGCTCTGACCAACGATGCAGGAGAGGAGAAGCCCAGCCAGAAACCGAGCACTGCGTTCCCGTACCATACCCAGAAGAAGCATGTGGTGTTCGGCGGGCATCCGACCTGGCTGAAAGCCATCAAGCCGATGCTGCCGGATGTAAAGGTCATCGAAGGTGTTCCGAGCAGCGAACAAATCAAGGGTGCCGAGATGGTATGGCTGCAGACGAACTATATGTCGCATAAGGCGTTTTATAAAATCATCGATATCGTTCGCAGCAAGAACATCCCGCTCCGGTATTTCACGAGCGCTTCGGCTGCAAAGGGCGCGGAGCAGGTAGTGGCGGCGGACAGCGGCAAATGACCGCTTTAGAAGTGAAGGACATAGCAAATGGGCAAATACATCACGCACGAACAGCTGCCGTTCAAGGGTAAGCTCGTTAAAATCCGGCTGCGGAACTATGGATTCAACAGTGTTGTCAACCAGTCACGAAATGAGGATGAACTCCTCGAAATCACGCCGGACGGCACCGTGAAACTCACTGCAACCCGCGTGGATGGTCGGCAAAAGCGCAAGGTTCAGATACCGGTGGATGATGCCGAATACATCTTCAATGCGTTTGTTGCCGTGTTCTCCGAGTACAAGAAAATGAAAGTCCTGGCTAATTCCGGATTCTGGAAGGTCCGGCTGCTGACCGATGAGGATGAAGTGTTCTTCTATCATGGCGCGAACGGACAGGATTTCATGTACGAGGGCAAGACTCTGACTGAGATTCTCCGGGAAAGGACGACGCTCAAAGAGCTCAACGGCTTTGCCGTGAGCATCGATAAGGAAAGTCATGTATCGAGCATTGATATCGACTTTCATCAGACGGTGACGGAGGATGCAGCTGAGAAGGTCGCGGAAAAGTATCATGCGCCGGTGGAGGATATCGTTGAACGACTCATTATCAGCAGCAGGACCCGTGAAATCGCCTACAATCGCAGGGTAGGGAACCACAAGCGTGTATCCATGACATTTGAGATGCCGGAAGCGGTCAAGGACCTGCTTGCATGGTATGAGGAGCAGCCTCTGCTTGAGCCTGGCGAGGTGAATCCGAAACCTGCCACAAAAGAAGGTATCAGCAGGACCTACCAAATCACGGTTTTGTACACGGATAAGAAATCGGCGTCCTATACAGGGTCTTTCGACAAGGAAGGACTTCCTGGCAACTGGGCAGATTTTATTGGCAGAGTTGCTGCGTTCTTTGATACCGAAAGTCTCGGCGAGATGTTCAATGTGAGAACCTTCGACCGGGTCCCGGCAAAGGCTGACGAAGCCGTTTTCTGCAGCGTTGAGATTCTCGGAGTGGTCGGGGTCCGGTATTATCGATGCGATGACGATGTGTGTTTGGGTGATGTTGTCATTGTGCCGACTCCTGCGAAGAAGCAGAATCTGGCCGGGCAAGTTGTCGAACTCCGGCGCTGCAAGGCGACTGCCATCCCGAAAGAGTTGCAGAAAGCTAAAGATGTGCTGTACATCATTAAGGATGGGGACGCTGAAGAACTCAGATAATAGTGCGGGTTAAGCAAAACCTGCTTTTCCAAGACGGAAATTCCGGCGGCTACGATAATTGCCGATGGAGGGATACGCATGGACGAAAAGAAAAGAATACTGGTCGCAGAGGCCGATGATTGGATTCCGGTCCAAGAAGGTTTGCCGAAAAAGTCGGATTATTATCTCGTGACCCGAGGCAGAAAAAGGATAACCACCATGCTGTACTTCACACGGGGAAAATGGTGGAGCGACAGCCTGTGCCAAGACCGGTGGCCGGACTATATGATTTTGGCATGGCAGCCTAGGCCGAAGCCCTATATGGGCGGTGCCGATGAGTTTATACCGAGTATCAGTGTTGACGATGCGATTGAGGCATTACGAGAAGTGAAAACTGCAATGCAGCACTATACCTCCATCATGAACAAAGTTTGGAATACGGATGTCTCGGCAGATAAGGACTTCCAGAGAGAGTTCAACCACTTTTACCGGATACGGCGTGACGAGGAGTGGCGGAAGAAGTTTTACCGAATTTTCGAGGATACGAAACAGAAGACGGCACCGGATTTTGCGGAAGTCTTAGAAGAACTGTACGCCCAAACTGGGAATGTCGAAGCGTCCTTTTCGAGTAAGATGGTCGCAACACTCAACCACAATAAGCCTATATGGGACAGCATGGTCCTGAGTGTTTTGCTGATGAAACCAGAAACAAAGAACGGGAAAGCGACGGTGAGCAGCGTGATTAGCTGCTACAATGACATCGACCGCTGGTACTATGACTTCAAGAAGCACCCTACTGCAAAAGAATGGATTCGGAAATTTGACAAGGCATTCCCGGAATACAAGGACATCAGCGCAACTAAGAAGATTGATTTCATCCTCTGGGCGGGCGGCGAGGCACGCATAAAGACAAAACGGGAATTGGCGTGCGGGAGCAAAGGCTGCGCAGAAGCTGAGAAAGAACAAAACTAGAGGAACAAGAACATGTATGATGGCGTACCTTTTTCGGGAAAGCTGGTAAAGCTGAGGCTAAAATCGAATGCTTTGAGCTATGGGCCTGTCCCGGAGCTGGATGCTGAGGTGGAGCAGAAGCTTGAGGTTTCCGTCAAGAAGAAAACAGCAAGGCTTTCCTGCTACAATTTCGGGAACGGCGCTAAGTATCTGCTGAATCAGGTATATGTGCGCAGAGAATCCGAAAAGGACATCAGAGATATCCTGGCGATGTTTGAGGCGGCGTTTTCTGCTTATGAGCCAACAGGGTTCGTTTGCGATGGCGGGAGCTGGGAACTCGTTCTGACCAACGATAAGAAGGAACGCTTCCACTATGAAAGCACACTATGCACGGATTTCGACTGGCAGGGGGAAAGCGTATCCGACCGCCTGCGCTCGATACTCGACTGGCCCAACCTCTGGGCGTTTGCGCCTGCATTGGAGGAAGAAGCCGATGCGGGCAGCGAGACCGATGACGAGGATACGCTGATGTGGCACACGAACATTGTGCGAGAAAAAGGCGAACCATGAACGCTCAGTGGCCGGGTTGGATGCGCGGCAGAGTATAGTGTGCTCAGAACGGAAGAACCAGCATACTCTGGCATCCAGCTGGCGGTAGAGCAATGCTACAGCAGGAGGGAAAATGACGAAAGCCTCGGAGCAAATTCCGGGGCTTTTTCAGAAAACGGTTTTGTTCTTGGCTGAATTTTTCGCATGAACTCTATGAACGGTTCCTTCCAGCTGATAAAAACAAAACACCCCCGGCAGAGATAAATTCTCCACGGGGGCTTGTATCCGATGTGCTATTTTAAGGGATTGAATAGCCTTCAACGCCAAGACAAGCATAGAAAAAGTTCTTAGACCACATGTATCGATAAGCACCCTCTTGCTTGTTGTCTTCGAGAACGGTACAGAACACTTTGCCGCCATAAGTTACTTTATATGTGTCATAATTGGTTAGCTCGTCTTTGTCAAAAGCCTCAAATGACCCGTCTTCATTGCAATAAACGCCGTAATATCCCTTACCATCGGAATATACGACCCACTGAATCTTGCAGGACGGGTTTGCGACTACAAAGAAAGAACCTGTTTCGTTAATTAGCCTAGGGACCTCTGCCAACTGTACAATATCATTATAGCGTTCTATTAGATTGGTGAGCTTTTGCTCATGCTCAATATTAGAAACAAGACTTCCGTCTTTTGAAGCAACCGTAAAAATTTGGGTGGCGCTCTTCTGAACAGCAAACTCATCCGTAGCATACAGCGAAGACAATTCCGTCTGCGCTGCCTGAGTCAGCATCCTGGTCTCAGCGATGACTTGATTTTTCTTTGCTTTATCGATATATCCGGTTAGAGCCGGAACCAATAATGCAGCCAGGATGGCCAAAATCACCAGTACTACGATAAGCTCGACCAGCGTGAAGCCGCGAATAAATCATCTGCCACGCACCGTTCTCATTATGCATGGCGGCGTTCTCGCACATCTCATCGGTCAAGTCGGCGTCATCGGTCACGAACCCGTCTACGAAGGAGATGAGTTTGTCACCATCGTACATCAGCCAGAAATGGTTTCCGTAATAGGCGACTCTCTCGGCAAACTCAGCAGCAGTAGCAGCCTCAGCGGGCGGAAAACACTCGGCCTCAACAGCAGATAATGCCGGAACATCAGCGGTTACAGCGTATCGTATCGTCATGGTTGTCGCTATATCTCACAGAGACTTTCCGAGATTATAGGCATCCAGTAAAGTCTCAGCGTGGTTCTTTGCATCTCCCGGCTCGGCAATACCTTTGCCGAACACATAGCCTTTAAGCTCGGCCTTCTCGAAACAATCGACCCAACCCTGTAAACCGTTGTAAGCCTTGTCGATGGCGTGCGCATCGTCATCAGCGGCGGTGGCAAGCATGTAAATGTCACGGAACTTGTAGTCAGACTCGTACAGAGGATTCAGGCGGTCGAGCAGCGTCTTCATCTGGCCGCACATCTCGTAATAATAGATAGGCGTGGCGAAGATGATGACCTCGGATTCCTTGACCTTTGCCATGATTTCAGCAACATCGTCTTTTAAAAAGCAGTGACCGGTTTTCTGGCACGACATGCAGCCGATGCAGAATCGGATATCTTTGCCGCGCAGGGACACGAATTCAACCTCATGCCCTGCGTCCTTCGCGCCGCGCTCGCATTCCTTTGCCAAAATCTCCGAATTGCTGTTTCCGCGCAGACTGGTGGAAACTACAAGAACCTTCTTTGCCATCGTTAAACGCTCCTTTTTGCTCTGATTTTTGCTCATCAAACGCAGAAAATCTGCCGCGCCAGCATCGAGCCGCTGTTCGTCTGCATGACTTTGTTGATGAATCCCTTGATGCTTTCCTTACTGTACTCGCTCTCGGCGGCGTTTACGATGTAATCGGCCTCGACGAGGATTTGGTAATCGATGCCGTCAATATCTGTCAGGGTATGGTGATGGCTGACCAGATACGCAACGCGGTCCACCTGTGCCGGAGTCAGACCAGTATCATACAGAAAATCCCGCACCAAGGGCCCGCCTTCGAGTTCCTGATGCTTGCCGTCAGCGCTGCCGTATTTCTTCCGGCAGAGAGGGCATGCAATGTCATGCGTGATGGCGGCGACTTCCAGTATATACTGTGTCTCGGCATCGATATGTTCGAGTTCGCCGATAGTCTTGGCGAATGTCCAGACACGAACAAGATGGTCGATGTCGTGAATGTTGCCGTTAGAAAAGCAAATCATCTTCTCTAATATTTCTGCGATGGTCATGCCTCATACCCTCCAATACTCTCAAAATTGCCGTTTGTCTTAGTCCGGAAAAACCTCGCCGAGTGCAAGCACCGCATTGCGTACACACTCAGGACAAGGGCAGAGCGGTTTGCCGGTCCCGATGCCTTTCAAGTCCTTGCAGATAGTAGCGCCGCATTTTGCCTCAAACTTCTGCAGGAGTTCTTTAGAAATCCGAGGCGTTGCTTTGCCATCGGTCAGTATACCCGCCACCATCACAGCGCCAATAAGAGCGCCGCAGGTGCTCTCCATGCAGCCCATACCGGCAGCATACCCTGCTGTTAGCTTCATGAGGGTATCCTCACCAACAGGCAGCTTGTCCTGAAATACTTTGACAACCGACTGCGAGCAGTTGCACTTACCGGTGGCTTTCAACTCATACGCGGCTGCTGCGCGTTCCTCAATGCTTTGCATATTATCACTTCCTGTTTTCTTTCTATTATAGCACGGAGAGGCGTCATTGAGAACGCCTCTTTTGTTTTTGTCAAGAATTTCGCGGTTGTAGTAGCGTAAACCGGACTACAACCGGAGAATTTTTCAATCTATATTGCAACCGTCGGTTGTAAATGATATAATAAAAACAACCAATAAGCAACACTATACAACAATATCGCGTAAAACGAGCGGCGGGAGGGAAAAGACCATGGCACAGGAGCGGACGATACTCCATTGCGATATGAACTGCTTCTACGCTTCCTGTGAGATGGCCTACCACCCGGAATTGCAGGGGAAGCCGATTGCTGTATGCGGAGACCCGGAGAGAAGAAGCGGTATCGTTCTGACAGCGTCCTATCCGGCAAAGCGTATGGGTGTAAAGACCGGCATGCCGCTCTGGGAAGCACAGCAGCATTGTCGGGATATCATCTTTGTACCGGCACACTATGACCTGTATACGAGGTTCAGCGGGTATACCAGAGAGATATTCCTGCGCTTCACGGACCAGGTCGAACCTTTCGGTCTGGATGAAGCATGGCTTGACTGTACCGGCAGTCGGATGATGTACGGCGACGGTCTGACGATAGCTAAGAAGATTTCTGATACGATAAAGGATGAGCTCGGCATCACCTGTTCTATTGGTGTTAGCTGGAACAAAACGCTGGCAAAACTCGGCTCAGACTATAAGAAGCCGGACGCCATTACGGTCATTGACCGAGAAAACTTCAAGGATATCGTATTCCCGCTTCCTGCCTCGGACCTGCTATATGTTGGCAGCAAGACCTCAGCAAAACTCGCCAACTACGGCGTGTATACGATAGGGGACTTGGCGCAGTCAAACCCGAGATTCATTCAGGAGAAGCTCGGCAAGGTCGGTATTATGATTTGGCAGTTTGCCAACGGCATGGATACCTCCGCAGTAGCCAAGTACGAGTACAAGGATGTTGTAGCGCCTATCAAGAGTATCGGCAATAGCTGGACAACGCCGAGAGACCTTATGACGGATGAAGATGTCTGGATAGTCCTTTATCTGCTCTCTGAGAGTGTTGCGGCACGGCTCCGGGAAAACCATTTCCGGTGCAGGGGCGTGGAGGTGACGCTTCGGGATTCGAGCCTCTTTGCGTTCGAGCGGCAGACGAAACTCGGACAACCCACGATGCAGGAGCGGGAGATAGCGCAAGCCGCCTACCTATTATATAAGAAGAACTATAGATGGAATGAGCATCTCCGTTCGATTGGAGTCAGAGCCATTGATTTACGCCCCGATACCGAGCCGAGCCAGATATCCTTCGATTACTCTGCCGAAAAGCAGGAATCCATGGAAAAACTCGAATCCGCTATCGACGGGGTCCGAAACCGATTCGGATACTATTCCGTACAGCGCTGCGTGATGTACAAGGACAGATTCCTTTCCCATTGCGACGCAAAGGGAGACCATACAATACACCCGCACGGGTATTTGCAGGGGAGCATTTAATAGTATATGCCTGAACAGCGAATTAAGAAATATGTGGAAGTCATCGCGGACTTCCTGCCGGACGGAACGCTCACACCCCAAACCGTCGTCTGGGATACCGGGCAGAGGTTCGACATCACGAATATCTCCGAGATACTGCCTCGGAAATACTCGAAGACCGGAGGTGTCGGCGTTCGGTATACCTGCCAGATAGGTCGGTGCAGCACCTACTTGTACTATGAGATAGGGAAGTGGTTTGTTGAAGCAAAGGAAAATGCCGTGGACGAGAACCCCGCATAAAAAGAAGGGAAGTCACCACGGCAAAATTAGAAGGAGGAAGATAGCGGGTTAATTCTCGGCCTCATCATCGGCCTTGTTGAGAGCTTTAAGAGCACGCTTAAAAGCGACAAGTTCCTTGTCGGTCAGAGCAGCATTCACCAGCCTGGCGTAGAACTCGGGGCGAGACAGTACTGGCTGGAAGGTTCTCGCATAGGTCTTGCCTGCACGAACGAAGCCAACGCTCTCGATAAACTTCTTGTCCATGAGGCTATTGAGAAATAGAAAAATCGAGCGCTCCTGCCAAGAGTTGCTTTCGTCCTTCTTGGCTTCTTCGACAATCTGCTGCCCGGTGAGCGGGTCTTTGCTGTTCCAGAGGATATCGAGGACGGACTCCTCAGCAGCAGTCAAATGATACGGATAAGTTTTCTTGTTCATTTTCATACACCAATTTTACTACTATATGGATAGGTTGTCACACTACTTTCATTATATCAAACAATATAAATTCGTCAATATTGTTTGGGAAATTTAGCAATTTAGACATGGCAAGATAATTTAACTAAAAAAATGATACAACACGATAAAATTGAAAGCGGGGTGGGCAAATGGGTAAGTACACAAACAAGACTTGCTGCTTCACTGGGCACAGGATTATCCCTCCCGGAGAGGAGTCTAAGATACTGATTCGGGTCCGGCATCGACTCATCCCGCTCATCCAGAGTGGCGTCACCTACTTTGGCGTGGGTGGAGCTTTAGGCTTCGATACGATGATGGCGAACCTGCTTTTAGAGCTCAAAAAGGAAAACTCCCGGATGCGGATTATCGAGGTGCTGCCGTTTGAGGGATACCGTGCCAAGTGGACACCTGAGCAGCAGCTACATGCTAAGAACCTCGACCACCAGATGGATAAGATAGTATATGTCTCGAAAGAGCCGAGCAGGGGCGCATATCTTGCCAGAGACCGGCATCTGGTGGATGGTTCTCGTTACTGCATCTGCTACTGCAATAAGCCCACAGGCGGCACAGCCTTCACCGTGAAGTACGCTTTAGAGCGGGGATTAACTATGTACAATGCCTCATCTTTCGATGTGAACAGCCTTTTAGGGCATAAAACACTCGGAAACAGCTAAAATGCACAAAAAACACATATCTTGCTATTGAACATACAGCGAAATATGCTCGATTTTTATAGGTTTGTTGTGATTTTTATGGAAATCGGCGCGAAATCAAAGGTAACATGATGTAACAATTGGCGTTCGATTAGGAAAGCTATGCGCAAAATATGTGCGGTGTTAGAGAAGGCTTATGTACCTTGACAGTGTGATACTGATATGTTACATTGACACAAAAACGGCGATACAGCGCGATTGGGTCTGCGCTGATTTTTGCTAATATTGCCCTAAGAACAGCAGATTTTGGATATTTACTCGAAATTTGGTTAAATGGAGCAGCAGACATCCCGTTGACGGCGCAACATCAAAAAAAGGGAGGCACGAAAAGCGTCTCCCTTGGTGTTGAGATTCACGGGATGATGCTCACGGACCCGTCCCGAATCGCTTCCTCGATGCAGGAAATCTGAGATTCAGCAAACAAGCGGCATACTTGCAGCTGATTGTCCAGCTGCTTTTTCGTGCATTTATTCGAGGAAACCATCTGCTGATAGTCATAGGCAGGGGAGAGGTCCGGCTGGAACATGACATAATTGAGCAGATTCTGGCAGGATGCGAACAGAACATTGACCTCTGCGCACCGGGAATTATGCTCGGCCTTTAGCCGTGTGCTCCACCGGCTTTTGCGGATGAGTTCCTTGCACTGCTTAAGAGCGGAAATACTGTATGTGGCTTTATCCATGGTTGGACCTCTTTTGTAAAGACTTTGATTTGTGTTGTTTTTGCAGCATATAAAGGTCTTGATTTGTGTTAAAATCCGGCGAATTACATCAATGATGCGTCAAACAGCTTGTTTCGGACTACATCCTCGTAAAAATGTCATTGCCGTCCAGATAGGTATAAGACTTTTCCTGCTCCACGAAACCGTTGAGGGAGATGAAGCCTAGCTGCCTGATACCGGGGTCGTTGACTCCTTCCATCCGCTGAGCCTCGCCATGAATCTCATCGAGGGTCATCGGCTGAGCAGAGTATTTCGGCAGATAAACCGCATAGCCGTCTGCGAGTTCCACGGCGATAGGAAACGCTTTGCTATCGCAGCGAACGGCGGTATCGGGATAGTAGCTACCGATGCTCCGGACGCCGTTCATCTGTCCAGAACGGACTTGCAGGCTGAAATATTCCCGGCAGATATCCTCGAAGCAACGGGCGATAAAGTCAGTCAGAGCGGGTGCTATATACTCGTCATAGAAAGTTTCTGCATCCAATACCTGAAATGCACTGGCGTTTTTATAGACATAGGTATAGTAGAACCGCAGCAGATTATCGCTGAGTTCGTAGGTTGCCTTCTTGTTATCGTTTGGCTTGTTGATAGGAATGTTGCGAGATAGGATTTCGAGGTCTGTCAGGGTCTTTATTTGCTTGGCGAGGTTTCCGGTTTTCTTGACGCCCAACGTATCTTCGATTTCCGTATATCGCTTCCTGTCGTTCCCAAGAGCAGAAAAGATGCGCTCGGCATTGACATTCAAGGAACTGTCCGAGAAGACAAGATGGCTGGCATACAGGTACACGGGACTCATCGGATTGAGAATCGTGCCGATGATGTTCTCTCGCAGAGTTGCAGCAGGATTCAGCGCCTGATTGATGAAGGGCGAGCCGCCGAAAACGGCATAGTGAGCCACCTTGTCATAGGCACTCTTGTCGGGATAGAACTTAGAGGTATCCAGATAGTTCAGTTCATCGAGTTTGAGGGAAGCAGCAAAGCGTCCATACAGAGGATTCCTCTCCTGCAGGAGGTCCTTCATCATCCCGATATGCGAGCCAGCGAGAATGAGTTCAATGTTTGAGAGGCGGTTGTCGATGATGCATTGAAAAACAGAATCGACCACGCCGGAATCGTTCATAGCGTAAAGATGGGTGTACTCGTCCACAACGACCACCATCTTCTGAGGCATGGTGTTAAGGTAAGCAAATACATCCTGGAGGGTGTTAAAGGCAAGAGGTACAGGCAAAACCTTGACGCGAACCAGTTCCCGTACAAGGCCGTCGATATTTTCTTGCATGGTCCCTTTCAGGCACTCGAAGTATACAGTCTGATAGGGGCATTGTTCGAGAGCCTTCAAAATGAGTGTGGTCTTACCGACCCGCCTCTTGCCATATATAATCAAAGCCTTGCCGATATGTTCCTCCCGCAAGAGCGCAAGTTCTTCCTCTCGACCTACAAACATCTATTGCACCTCTTTGTCATACTGAAATTAAATTCAGTGAAATGTTGTTCAGGAACATTATATCATTAGTACGACAAAAAGGCAAGAATTGGCGAGAAAAGAAGAAGGACCACCGCACCGCAAGCGATGGCCCTATTTTTTATTGGCAGCATACGCCGCATAGCAAGAATTACATTTCCAGCAGTATGATAGCAGCGACTACTGCTACCGCGACGATAAACAGCAGTGTTCCGCAGCCGGAGCTACCGCCGCCACTATTGCGATTTCCACCTCCGCCACCGGAACCGCCAAAGTTGCGGTCAAACGATTGTTTGTAATGCGCATAGCCGGTGCTGCCGCTTCCAAAATAGCCGTAATCGTTCGCCATAGTACACTACCTCATTCGCTATATTTGGCCTTGTTTCCCGCAAGAATATCTTCACAAATACTCTTATGCTCCGGCAACATCTCCAAAAACGGAGCCCACCTCTGCTGTACTTCTTTTCGGCCTTCATCATCCATACTGGAAACATCGTCGCAATCCTCGCATTCTAGTACGACATCGGTCACAACTTCGCTGAACAGGCGGAAAGCTAAATCGTGCGCTGTGCGGAAACTGCAATAATCCTCGCCTCGCTGTTTATCGGGATTTATCGTCATGAGGACATACCCGGCTTTCTCGGACCAAACAAGGTCTAAGCTGGGATGCCGGTGGATGTACCCGGAGAAAGCATCGGCAACACGGTCCATTTCGGCGCTTTTCAGAATGTAGTTAGGCATCATGATGACTGCCCTCCAAAATTGATATTTTTTGTATCTCGCTGGCACCAAGAACCGGTATATACCGTCCCGGCTCGATGACGGCGAGATATGCGTCCTCGGCACCGTTTTCCGGGTGAAACTCATCCACCACGCCTCGATGCGTGCTGTTATCGGGGCTTTGGGTCCACTGTATACGAGTGCCGCATACACAGCGGCTCATGGTTGCGATGATTTCGGTATTGGTCATATCTGTATTAGAATCCTTTCAATCTGCGTACAGGGGTAGGTGTCTGCTAAGTCTTGCGATGAGGGTTTGAGCAGATACCTTTTTCGCGCCAATCTCGATGCGCTCAATGCTGTTGGGCTTTGCGGTCTCAAACTTCTCAGCCAAATTATCCTCGTACAGGCGCAGAGCCTCGCAGATGGTTTCGACATCGAACTGTTTTGTGGGGCCGAGGTCATAGTAGCTGTTGCGTCCGGTAGGAATTTGAGGGATGTTCATGGCAGGCGCTCCTTTCGAGAGAGTGGTATATCCTTGTTTCCCGTTCTGACATTCGTACTTGTGGCTAAGGCAGCGGCAGTCTTGCACGGAACACCTTGCGGCAGACGGTGAAAACGGCGATAATAGGTAAAATAGTGATTTTTGGACAGGCTTGGAGGCGTTTTGCTTTCTAGCCTGTCTTTATTATACTACTTTGTCTGTCCCATAATTTGGACTTTCAGCAAAAAATCGGGAATTTTCTGAAGGTTTTTGCAAACACTGTCTTATTTGCCAATCTCGACTCTGCTTCTGCATCTTAACTCAAACAAAGTTAGGATACAAAAAATAAGTTAAGAAGCCGGATAATGCATTTTCCGGGAAATCAGGCGACATACAATGAACACTGCTATGTCTACCTCAGGCGCTGTCAATACGCGAAGTTACCAAACATTGCATCTTGGCTTTGTGCAAGCTGAAAAAATAGCTATTTCGAGTAAAGACAGATTGCATTTTGTCGCAGAAGAATATACAATATTTTTATATATACAATGCGATAAAGTCGGCTGAATTTAGCAAGGAAAGAAAGTGGCTTGCCATGATAAACAAAGAGGAATTCGCCAAAACAAAAGACGAGATGCAGCCGGACGGAGAATATCAGATGTCCGGGAACAAGATAACCGTCCGAACACTGGACCTGTATCAGTCATTTGCTGAAATCAGGAAAGAATTGGACGGTATTGTAGCGGAGCATTTCTAAAAGGAAATCGAAGGGAACACAATGAAGAAACTGACAAGCCTTATGATGGCAGCGGCATTGGCTGTATCTATCACAGCCTGCGGCGCTACGGCTAACACGAACGCAACGGCATCTTCTGCCACCGACAAGAGCACAGCGACTGCCGAAGCAGGCAACGAGACCGTAACCATAACTTATCCAGAGTACATGATTCCGGGCGTGATGAGCGATGGCACAGATGAAGAGAGGATGAAAGCGGCAAAGGAATTCTGCAAGGTCCTGCTCGACAAGGAGGGCGTTTTGGAAGCAAAACCCAGCGCCGACGGGTCTGTCATTGCGACGATGACGAGAGAGGCGCACAAAAAGTCGCTCGACGACCTCAAAGCATCCATCGACGAGACATTTGACGATTACTTCGACGATGGCGATGAATCGGATTTCAGCGACTATACCTACAATGATGACATGACGGTCTTTACCGTGAACATGGATGCCGACGACTATGAATCGCCCTATACGACGGAGGCGATGCTGTTCGGCATCAGCGCAGAAGGGTATCAGGCCCTGAATGGCGTTGAGACGCCGAGAGTCACCATCAATTATCTTGATGAGAAAACCGGAGATGTTTTGGGGACATTGACATATCCTGACGACTACGATAAAATTCTCGGTGATGCAGAGGATACGCTGCGCGAAATGGGCGAAATCGACTGAGCCCAAAAAATGCACCTACAATGATTGAGGCAGGAGGTACAGGAAATGTCTGAACAGGATTACAAAGCATTTGAACTTAAAGTGAAGCCGGACGAATACGGTAACCTCAACAAGCCTCTGCCCGATACGGTTCCGAAACCCAATGTCGGATGCGGTATTCGTAATGACGAGTGCTTCGGCCTGATTTTTGCCTGGATTGTGGCACCGGAAGAAGCAATGGACTACGATTCCGTTGAGGACACCGTCAAAGATGTGCGTTTGTCCCTGATGGAGAATATGGGCCTTTTGGAATGCAAGAACGGGTTGACCGCGAAGGGGCACAAGTACATTTACGCCATCCGGAAAATTCAGGAGACGGTGCAGGGCCTGCCGAAACCGGAGGTATCGTATCTCTTGAACCTGAATGTGAATGTCGGCGAGGATGACTACTTCGTCAACGGCAGCTTTACCGAAGAAGGCATGACCGGGGCGCGGGATAGCTTCGGATTTGCAATGTTCCAGAACGCAATAAAAGAGAAATACCCCGAAAAGCATTTCACTACAAAGGAAATCATGAAGATGTTCTTTGAAGACCCCTATGATTCCGAATACAGGGAAGGCTTTCTCATGAACTTCTCGGAACGCGATATTTTCGATGAGAAATTCCCCGACCACCCGCTGAGCATTGCCAGAAAGTATGTGAAGTGGGTACTCGAAAACAACTGACGCATCAGAGGTGCCAAAGTGACATTTTATATTGAACCCATCAATCTTCGCCAATGGAACCTGTTCGAAAAGGTCAAAGGACCCGGGCATGTGGAGCCGTTCCTTGCTACCCGTGACATGCAGATTGGAGACATCGTGATGCTGCACGTGGGCAAGCAGGACCCGGCGCATGAGAGCGGCGTTTATGCCTATGGCACTGTTATCTACGGGCCCTATATCCTGACAGATAGCCCCGACGACTACTGCAACAATAAGCGGACCGTGGATATCCGCATCGACCGTATCGAGTATGAGAAACCCATACTGACGCATGAGCAATGCATGAGGTATACGGGTCAGTATCGTACCGTACACAGCATTGCGGATTCCTTTAACGGTAACCTGAAAATGGCACTTGGCATCAACTGAGATTTCATTTTGGAAATTTTCAGCAAGAAAGTAACGATAGTTTCCCGTTTCGGCAAAAGCACTACAAGACACAAAAAAGAGCGCTCACAAAAAAAGTGGGCGCTTTTCTTGTCGGCATATAATCAATGGCTTGTGCCAAGGACTAAGAGTTAGCCATATGTACTGGGTACTATGCACAGTTTCGGGATGTACTGATTATGCAAACGGTAGAACATAATTGGGAAGTTGTAAATTCTTCTGAAATTGACTCCAACAAATACAAAATGTGATATAATATACTTACAGAACTATCCCTCGAAGTTCAAGGAGGTTTACAATGAAAAGGAGAGTTAGTACAGCGAAAAGAATCGTTGCTGTAGCACTGGCTGCTACGGTTGCGGTTTCTTTGACCGGCTGCAAGAAAAAGAAAAACACCAACGATACAACGAGTTCGGATGTGACCACGAGCCAAAGTCAGGCTGTGGAACCGGAAACCCCGGAGGTAACTGCCACACCTGCACCGACCGCTACGCCTGCACCGACCGCTACGCCCGCTGAGAACACTGATAAGAAGGATAACGCCACCAGCGAGCCGACTAAAACGAATAAGCCGAGTTCCGGCACTTCGACTTCCGGCGGAACTACCAAACCGGCCGCGACAAAAACACCGGCACCTGCTCCGGCAGCTACTCCGGCTCCTACCGCAAAGC